>Ga0070738_10000048_pt1 | contig 354003 bp, 319 predicted proteins | sample Coa_R2_2_FD_66446 | JGI IMG/M metagenome (GOLD analysis project Ga0070738, IMG submission 66446) | Surface soil microbial communities from Centralia Pennsylvania, which are recovering from an underground coalmine fire - Coalmine... | ecosystem: Environmental > Terrestrial > Soil >... | reverse complement strand
GGTCGAAGAAGCAGGTGAGGATGCTCTCGATGCCGGCGTCGTGCAGCGCCCGGATCTCCTCGGCGACCGTCTGGTAGCTGCCGTACAGGTGCCACGCCCCCAGCCCCATCGCGTAGCGCAAGAACATCTCCCGCCCGACGCCGCCCCACGGGTCCGCGCGGTCGAGCTGCGCGCCGTACCGCTTGGCAAACGACGTGTTCGGGTCCGAGGCGATGTTCCACATGAAGTTGCAGATCGCCTCGCGGTCCACCTCGCTCTCGACCCAGGCCACCGTCTCCTGGGCCCGGCTGTCCGTCTCTGCCATGATGACGTACACCATCGTCGCCGGCCGCACCTGGCGCCCGTACTTCGCCGCCAGCGCGTGGACGTTGCGCACCATGTCGCGGTACTCGGCCATCGTCCGGCCGGTCATGAACACCAGGTCGCAGTGGCGGGCGGCGAAGTCCAGCCCCACGGCCGAGTTGCCGGCGTTCATCAGCACCGGCCGCGGCTGGCGCACCGGCTTCGGCCGCAGCAGCGCGTCGTACGCCTGGTAGTAGTCGCCCGCGAAGTCGATCGGCTCGGCGGAGGCCCATAGCCACTTCATCAGCGTTACGAACTCGTCGGCCATGTCGTACGCCGTGTCGTGCTCGACCGGCTCCTGGCCGAACATGCGGTTCTCGTAGCGGTTGCCGGCCCCGGTGACCACGTTCAGCCCCCAGCGGCCCTTCGACACGAAGTCGATGGTGGCGCCCATCTTCGCGACGTGCAGCGGGTGGAACTTGTAGGTGATGTGCGCCGTGGAGAAAAGCTGCAAGCGCGACGTGACGGGCGCCAGGCAGGCGGCGGCGGCGAGGAAGTCCAGCGAGTCGTCGTTGTAGCCGCTGGGGCCGCCGTAGCCCCGCCAGCGCCCGTACGGCACCTGGTACTCGTAGCCGATGCGCTCGGCGAGCTGGTTCAAGCGGAGCGCGGTGTCCCAGTGCCAGAAATTCCGCAGCCGGTCAGGATCGGTCAGCACGGCCTTCGACGCGCTCATCCCCGACGCGAGGTTCCAGGCGAAAAAGCCCAGCTCCATCGCGTTGCCGCTGCGCGTCGCCGGCTGCCCGCCCGGATCGAAGGGGCCGCGGAGCACGTCGGCTTGCCTGGCCACGGTCACCACTCCTGCACAGGTGACTTCAGAGACCGATTGAGCGCCCCCTCACGGGGCCGCGGGCACGCCCTGCGGGTCGACGCCGTGCGCGAACGCCTGCAGCTTCCGCAGGTACGAGTTGTCGTAGTAGTCGGAGGGCTTGTGGGCCTTGACCTCGGGCGACGACGAGAGATCGATCACGTTCTGCACGTTCTCGTCGCGCATCAGCGGATAGACGACCCAGCTCGCCAGGCTGTTCTGGTACGACTCCTCCAGCAGCTCCGGGTCGGTGACCTGCGTGTACTTGCTGATGATCGCCTTGGTGGCGTCGGGATTCGTCCTCGCCTGGTAGATCGCCTCGATGTAGGCTTTCAGGAACCGCGACACCTCGTCCTCGTGCGCTTGTGCCCAGTCGCGGCGCACGACGATGCCGTTGTTGATTGTCTGTAGGTCGAGCGGCGTCATGTTCACGATCTCGTTGAATCCCGCCTGGCGGGCGCGCAGCGTGTTGGGCGAGGTAAGAATGGCGGCCTGCACCTGGCCGGTCTGCAGCGCCGCCAGGATCGCGCCGTCCTCGCGCAGGTAGGTGAGGTTGACCTGAGAGGGGTCGATGCCCTGCTTCATGAACAGGGTGCGGAGCGCGTTGTCGCTGGACCCGCCCTGGCTGGTGACGCCCACCGTTTTGCCGACGAGGTCGCTCAGCGTGTGCAGCGAGGGGTCGCCGAAGACCCCTTGCGTGTACACCGGCACGGGCGACGCGATGTAGGTGAGGTCCGCGCCGCTCGCGATGGCGTCGATCGCCGCCGAGCCGTCCACGGTGATCTGCACGTCGCCGCTGACCAACGACTGGATGTCGGCTGGCTTCGCCAGGTGGCGCACGTCCGCGTCCAGCCCGTACTTGCGGAATAGTCCTTGGTCCTGCGCGATCCAGACCGGGGCGAAGGCCGCCGCCACCTGCGAGAAGGCGATCGTGATGGGGATGGGCGCGGCGGTGGCGGCGCCGCTCGCGGGCGCTGGCGCGCTGGCGCCGCCGCTCTGCGCCGCGCCGGGAGGGGCCGGCTGGCCCGCAGTACCGGCTGGCGGCGCGGCGCCCCGTGTGCAGGCGATCGTGGCGAGCATCAGGCCGGTGACGAGCAGGGGCAGCGCCGTCCGAAGCCGCGCGATCATGGTGCCGCTCCTTTCCGCTTGGCGCCGGCCGCCGGCCCCATCGCCTCAACCAGGGCAGGCCGGCGGCCGGCGGAGACTCGCCCCGAGGTACCCGCTGAGCGAGCGCCGGCTGGGGACGCCCCCGTGTCCACCTGGCCGCGCACCATATCCTGATGTTACTCGCTCGCGCCGCTCGTTGCTTGCGGGCGGCGGGCCGCCCCTCCGGCGCGGCGGGGGCCGGCCGGGCGCGGACACACCCGTCGCGCCGCGCGCCGGCCTCACGCGCCGGGCGAGGCGTTCGCGGCGGCTCGGAGCGTCTTGCCCTGGCGATGCGCGATGGCCTCGGCGGTGCGGCAGGCCAGCGCGAGTATGGTCAGCGTTGGGTTCACGCTGGAGCCGGTCGGGAACAGCGCGCCGCCCGCCACGTAGAGGCCCGCCACGTCGTGCGTCTCCCCCCAGGTGTTCGTCACCGCCGCGCGCGGATCGTCGCCCATGCGGGCGGTGCCCATCATGTGGACCTGCGACGGCGGCTGGCGGAACGCCTCGCGCGCGCCGGCCGCGCGCAGCACCGCCAGCGATTTGGTCGCCGCCGCGTCCACCAGGCGCACGTCGTTCGGGTGCCAGTCGTAGTGCAGGTGCGCGCCCGGCAGGCCCCACTCGTCGGGCCGCTCGGGCTCGACCGTCACGCGGTTGAACGGCGTCGGCACGCCCTCGCCGATCGTGAACAGCCCGGCCAGGTGGCGGTACTGGCGCATCAGCGCCTTCAGCTCTGCCCCCCACAGCCCCGCCGCCGCGCCCGTCGCCACGCCCACCGGCAGCGCCGTCAGCGTCTCCATCGCGAAGCCGCGGATGTGCGGCGCGTCGGGCCGCGTCTGGGCGTAGTCCAGGCAGCACAGGTGGTTCAGCACGAAGCCTTCCCAGGGGTTCATCGGCTCGTCGAACAGGCCCCAGCACTGCGCGCCGGGATGGGCCATGAAGTTGCGGCCAACCTGGTCGCTGCTGTTCGCCAGCCCGGTCGGGTGGCGCGGGCTCGCGGAGCTCAGCAGCAGGCGCGGCACCTCGATCGTGTTCGCGGCGACGACGATGGCCGTGGCGGGCTGCAGGTGGCGCGTACCGTCCGGGCGGTGCGCGTACTCGACAGCCGCGGCGCGCGTGCCGTCGGCCGACGTGTGGACGCGCAGGGCCGGCGAATCAGGGCGCAGGTCCACGCGCCCGGTGGCGAGCGCGGCCGGCAGCTCGGCGGTGGCGCTGCTGTACATGGCGCCGGTGCGGCAGCCCTGGATGCAGAAGCCGCAGTAGCAGCAGGCGTCGCGCCCCGGCAGCGGTCGCGACGCGATGGCCATCGGCCCCGGGTGCGTCCGGAGGCCCAGCCGCTCGAAGCCGCGCCGCAGTACGACGGTGTGCTGGTGGTAGCCGTGCGGCGGCAGGGGCGGCGGCCGGCGGCCGGGCGGGTCCCAGGGCGAGACGGCCCCGGCCACGCCGACGTGCGCCTCGACGGCGTCGTAGTACGGCTCCAGGTCGGCGTAGCTGAGCGGCCAGTCGGCCAGGCTGGCGCCGGGTAGCTGACCGTCGCGCGAGAGCACGCGGAAGTCCTCCGGGAACAGGCGAAACGCCGCGCCGGTCCAGACGAGCGTGCCGCCGCCCACGCCCAGCCCGCCGTTCACGCGCCCGCGCTGGGCGCTGCCGGTAAGCCGGTATTGCTGCTCGGGCCACCAGATGCGGCGCATCGCCAGCTCGTCCTCGACGAACGCGGCGCGCACGTCGCCGTACCACGGCCCCGCTTCCAGCAGGACCACGCGCAGCCCCGCCTCGGCCAGCAGGCGGCAGAGCAGGCCCCCGGCCGCCCCGGCGCCGACGATGCAGACGTCGACTGGCGGGTGCTCGATCATATCCGCAGCAGCCTCGTGGCTAGCGCGCCGAGGCCGGCCCTCACCCCGCCCCTCTCCCAGGGGGAGAGGGAGAAACGGAGCCCTGCTGCCCGATTTGGCGTCATGCCGGCTCTCGCCGCGGGTCCGGCTCGACGATCGTGTGGGCGTAGCCGCCGCTATCCACGCACGGGCCGGGGAAGCCACAGAGCTGGTGGCCGAGCGGGCTGCCGTAGAACAGTCCCACGGCGAGGCCCCGCAGTGTCGCCCAGAACACCTCCGGCGGCGGATCGGCGGCGGTCCAGCCGGGGGGTGGACTGCCGCGCGCCAGCAAGGTCATCAGCGCGTGCCGCTGCGTCGGCGCAAGCGCCGCGAACGGCTGGCCGCCCAGCCGCTCGCCGGCGCGGTCGAGCGCGCGCAGGCCCTGCTCGACTAGCGCCGCGAGCGGCGGGCGCTCCGCCAGCGCCGCCCGCACGGCCGCCGCCGTCCTCGCCTCGGCCGCGCCCGGCGTGTCGTCCGTCGGGACCAGCGCCTCGACGAAGACCGCCAGAGTGTCGCGCGCTGCCATCGGCTCCTCCCCACCGGCTCGCAAGAGGGGCGCGGAAAGGATTCTACTGAATGCTTTCCATGCTTTCCATCGCCTGCAGGAGCACGTGCTGAGGGATCGTGGGCCCGAGCGCTTGCGCCATCCGGCGGTTGATCGCGAAATCATTCCTACCGGGTCGCGTTAGGGGGTCACCCGCCAATCAGTTCGGGCTGGCGGTTTGCTGGGAGAGGACGACCTCTTGACGCGTGCGCGCCGACTCGTGGATGGCCAGGCACACTTCGAGCGTGGCCAGGCCCCAGCGGCCGTCGTGCGAGAGCGGGCGGCCGTGGACGACCGCCTGGTACATCTCCTCCAGCTCGGCCGCGCCCCGCAGCTCGCGCGGCACGGGAATCTCTCGGCGCCCGCCGCGCTCGTACACCCACAGGCCGTCGGGCGACTCGCGCAGGTCGGCGCGCTCGCAGGTCACGATGGTGAGGCCGAACTGGCCTAGCGACTGCTCCTGCCCGCGCCGCGCCGACCGTAGCGCCTCCTTCTGCGCCCGCTCGTCCGCGCCCGCCATCGCCTCGGGGACGCGCTCGGCCATCGACCGCTTGCCCGTCAGCTCGCCCGTCTCGAAGTGCCCGTAGCCGCTGTACACGATCGTCGCGGGTGTGCCGTCCGCGAACTCCAGGTACACGGTGTAGCTGCCGGGCGCCCCGCGCTCGGCGTCGAGCTGCACGGTCATGGCGCGCACGCTGCGCACCAGCCCGCCGCCGATCAGCCGCACGATATCGACCTGGTGCGAGGCCTGGCGGAACACCGGCCCGCCGCCCCGCGCCGAGTCCAACTCCTCCGGCAGCCGCGGGCGGTACATCCAGTCGGTGTAGTGCCAGGTGTGGATCATCCCCAGCCGCCCGAACACGCCGCCGCGCGCCAGGTCGGCCAGCTTGCGGACGGCCGGCGCCATGCTCTGCGTGTGGCCGGCGAGCAGCAGCACGCCGTTCCGCTCGGCCGCCGCGTTCATCGCCTCGGCCTCGTCCAGCGTGATCGCCAGCGGCTTCGAGACGATGACGTGCTTGCCGCCCTCGGCGGCCAGGATGGCGTGCTCGGCGTGCAGGTGGCTCGGCGTGGCGACCCAGACGACATCGACGTTCGGATCGCGGCACAGCTCCTCGATCGAGCGGTGCGTCGCGATGCCGTACTCGGCCGCCGCCTGGTCGAGCGCCGTCTGGCGCACGTCGCCCACCGCCGTCAGCCGCACGTGCGGCCCCGTCGTCATCGCCGGCAGCAGCTGGCTCGCGCCCACCCCCAGCCCCGCCAGCCCCAGCCGCAGCGGCCTGGGCTCGCTCATGACCGAGCCCCCATCTCGCCGGATGGCGCCACATCCGGCCCGCGCGACGTAGAGCACGGGCCTGTCGCCTGCCGTCCGGCTGGCGTGGGCGTCACCGCGCGGCGGGGCACAAGACTGCGCCCTACCAAACCTGCGGCTTGCGCGTTCACTGGTTCGCCCTCCGTTTACATCACCCACGGCCCGCCATTATGCGGCAGCCGTCTCGCCCGTACCAGCGAGGCCCGTTTGACGGCGCGTGCCGCCGCTGGTATCCTCAGCCCGCGAAGACCGCTGGCAGCCAAGCAGCGACACGTCCGCGCGGCGGCGAAGGGAGGCCGGCATGCTGACCCAGGAGGAGAACGAGCGGTATACGCGCGTCGGACCCGGCACGCCGTGCGGCGAGCTGATGCGCCGCTACTGGCACCCGGTCGCCGCCGTCTCCCAGATGCAGGACAAGTACACGCTCAAGGTCCGGCTCCTCGGCGAAGACCTCATCCTCTATCGGGACAAAGGCGGCGCCTACGGCCTCGTCGAGCCGCTGTGCCCCCACCGCCGCATGAACCTGATCTACGGCATCCCCGAGGCGCGCGGCCTCCGCTGCGCCTACCACGGCTGGCTCTTCGCCGAGACCGGGCAGTGCCTGGAGCAGCCCTACGAGGAGGCCGAGGACCCCGAGAGCCGCTTCAAGGACAAGATCTGCATCAAGGCCTATCCCGTCCAGCAGCTAGCCGGCCTGCTGTTTGCCTATCTCGGCCCCGCGCCCGCGCCGCTGCTGCCGCGCTGGGACGTGTACTGTATCGACGGCTACGTGCGCGACATCGGCTACGGCGTGCTGCCGTGTAACTGGCTGCAGTGCCAGGAGAACTCGCTCGACCCGGTGCACGTCGAGTGGCTGCACAGCTTCTGGGGGAACCACGTCGCGGCGATGCTCGGCAAGCCGGAGCTGTGGGTGCCGCCGAAGCGCCACCAGAAGATCGGCTTCGACGTGTTCGAGTACGGCATCGTGAAGCGCCGCGTGGTCGAGGGCGGCACCGAGGAGGACACGCCCTGGAAGGATGGGCACCCGATCGTCTTCCCGAACATGCTGCGCCAGGGCGGTAGCGGCGACGGCACCCCCGGCCTGTTCGGCAACCTCGGCCCCGCCTTCCAGATCCGTGTGCCCCTCGACGACACGCACACCGCCCACTGGTGGGTGGCCTGCTACCCGAAGCAAGCCGCCGACCCCGACCAGCAGCCCGAGGACATCCCCTTCTACCGGGTGCCCGTCCCCTCGCTGGACGCCGAGGAGCAGCCCCAGTGGGAGTTGCTGGACAGCAACTCGGCGCAGGACATGGCCGCCTGGATCACGCAGGGCGCCGTCGCCGACCGCACGGGCGAGCACCTGGGCCGCTCGGACAAGGGCATCATCCTTTTCCGTCAGATGCTCGAGGAGAACATCCGCCGCGTCGAGCAGGGCGAGGACCCGCTGAACGTCTTCCGTGACCCGGCCGCGAACGTCTACCTCTCGATGCGCACCGAGCGCGCCGGCGGCCAGCGCTTCGCCGGCAGCCGCAGTCGCCAGGGTGCCGCCACCAAGTACAGCCCCATCCTCTCCAGTCGCGGCGTGGCCCGCCCGTCGGACGCCGCCGCCGTGCAGGCTGCGGACGACGCGGCGGCCGCGGCGGCTGCCGCGGCCGTGCGGTGAAAGTGAAGCATCGCTAAGGTTCGCGCGGTCGCCACCCGGCGCCCCAATTCTGTCTGGGCGAACGGCCAACGGGAAAGCCGTGGCCGGACCTGCTAGGTACGCTGGCTATCTGGAGCAGCGCACGGTGAGTGTCCGCTCGTTGTTGGCCTCGTTCAACTCCGCGAGCGCCTGTCGCGCGTCCACCGTGGCGGTGAGTCGGTGCTCGCCCCGGTTCAGGTCCACGCCGTCGAAGCGGACTTCCAGCTCCTGGCCGGCCTCGAGCGCCGTCACGGCCTGGTTGCGGGCCTCGTTGTCCCGGTTATCCACGACCAGCCGCACGGCGAAGTTGGCCGCCGCTCCCGTGCCCAGGTTCTTGATCACCACGGTGACCTGGTTCCGGCCAGGGTCACAGCCATTCTGCCCACCTGGCGCCTCGCCCCGGACCCGGAGCGCGGTCACCGCCAGGTCGGGCTGCGCGGCGGAGAGCGGTGCCGACGCGGGGGCGCGCTCCGGGGCGACGACGGCCGGGCCCACCGCGGGGCCCGGCTGGCCGGCGTTGGCGGTCCGGAGCGCGTACGTGGTCTCGGCAGAGCGGTTGTTGGTCTCGTTCATCTCCGTCACCTGGCGCGGCTCGTCGACGCTCAGCGCGAACCGGTGTGGGCCCGGCGGGAGCGCATCGACCAGGAAGCAGTGGTCGGTCACCTCGCTGACGGCGAGGGCTGCCGCCTGGAAGGTGCCCCAGGAGGGCACGGCCCCATCCACATGGAGCGCCATCTGGAACGGGCCCGAGGGGCGCTCGCCCTGATTGAGGGCAGAGGCGCAGACCACCGGCCGCCCGTCGTCCAAGTTGAACTGCCGCAGGTTGTGCGGTACCAGGTCGGGCAGCGGGGTGCGGCGCACCTCGTAGTAGACCGTGATGTCGAACTCCCCATCTTGCATCCGCTTGCTGTGGCGCCCCACGCTCCAGCCGCCGGACTCGCGGAGCACCAGGTCGGACCGCGGCAAGACGCCATGCTCAAAATCGACGGGGAGGAACGGGATAGTGGGGTCGCTTTCGCTAGCGCGGAAGGACAGCGACAGGACCTCACCGGAGTGCAGGGCAATCCCGGCCTCGGCCGAGGCGGCCGGATCCCGGTTGTCGCTGCTCGCGCCGGGCACGATCCGGTCGAGCTGCTGGAACGTCCCGGAGCTGGCCGAAAAGCGCCACTCCTCGCCAATGCCGCCGCGGTGGAGGCCGCAGCTGTCGCGGAGCGGATCCCCCCCATCCTGGCAGCCCAGATAGCGGTGCAAGGCAACTCCCAGACGGAACTCGCCCTTGCCCCACCAGTCCCCGTCGTCGACGATGTGGACGTAGTTGACGACGACCTGCAGCCGCGTGACCGGTTCGTGGCCTCGGTGGTGGTCCGCCCACGCAGAGGGCGTCGAGACAGCTGCCCATGGCAACAGCAGCCCCGCGAGGACGAGGGCAGCAAGGCTGCGTCGGGCGGATGCGAGGGTGACTGCGCGCCGGCTCGGTGTCATGGCGACCTCCTCTTCACTGATATCGCTGCCTGGACGGCCGCCCGGACCCTGTGCCAGCACCGCCGTCCTGCTAGATCGATGGTAGGAGCGCGGGGCGAACGGGTCTGCGACCGTTGTAACAGATAGCGCATGATATCGGTAACACTTGCCGCTGGCTGCTGGCCGCCCGCTGCCGCGCGCTGGCGCTCGCCGGCCGAGTGGGGCATTGGCCCCCCAATGCAGTACCATGACCTCAGCCAGCAAGCCGCAGACGACGGAGGCTGCCGTGACCAGCGCCGCACCCGAGAGCCAGGGGACCGCCCGCGCCGAGCGCACCCTGCGCGTCGGCATCGCCGGCCTCGGCGTCGGCAGCGCGATGGTGATCCCCTCCATCGAGCGGATGCCGATCACGGAGCTGGTCGCTGCCGCCGACACGCGACCCGAGGCACGCGCCCAGTTCGCCGCGCGCCACGGCGGCCGCGTCTACGACTCCGTGGCCGCGCTCTGCGCCGACCCCGAGGTGGACGTGGTCTGGGTCGCCACGCCCAACCAGTTCCACCGCGAGCACGTCGTCCTGGCCGCCAGCCACGGCAAGCACGTCGTCTGCGAGAAGCCGATGGCCCTGAGTGTCGCCGAGGCCGAGCAGATGGTGGAGGCCGCCGAGCAGCACGGCGTCTACCTGCTCTGCGGCCACACCTACAGCCTGAACCCCTCCATCCAGGCGATGCACCGCCTCGTGCAGGGCGGGTCGCTCGGCCGCCTGATCCAGGTGGCCCACTGGATGTACTCCGACTGGCTGCTCAAGCCGCGCCTGCCGCAAGAGCTGGACGTCACGCTTGGCGGCGGCGTGGTGTACCGCCACCTGCCCCATATCGTGGACTCGATCCGCACCCTCGGCGGCGGCCTGGTCCGCAGCGTGCGGGCGATGGTCGGCGCCTGGATGCCCGAGCGCCCCGCGCCCGGCAACGTCTCGGCCTACCTGGAGTTCGCGGATGGCACGCCGGCGACGATCTCCTACAGCGGCTACGGCTACTTCAACACCGCCGACCTGGTGTGGGGCATTGGCGACCGCCTGTACACCGAGGAGCAGGCCGTGCAGGCGCGCCGCGCCTTCCGCGCCGGCCGCGCCGACGACGCCGCGGCGAAGGAGCAGCTACGCGAGACAACCCGCGGCGGCCGCGATTACACGGCGGGTCGGCGCGACGTGGCGGGCGGGGGCAACTGGTTCGGCATCCTGCTCGCGAGCTGCGAGCGCGGCACCCTGCGCCAATCGCCTCAGGGCATTCTCGTCTACGACGACGACGGCCACCACGAGGTGCCTGTGCAGGGCAGCGGCGCGGCGGGTATCATCGAGCTACAGGAGCTGCACGCGGCGCTAACGCGGGGCGTGCCGATCTCGCATGACGGCCGCTGGGGCCTGGCGACGCTCGAAGTGTGCCTGGCCATGCTGGAGTCGGCTCGCGAGCGCCGCGAGATCCTGCTGACGCACCAGTGCCCGACGCCCGTGGTACACGAGGAGCCAACGGACCGCTGACAGCGAACGCCCGCGAGCGCATCGCCAACACGCGAGCAGTGCCGACCCTTCCGTAGGGGCGGGTCTCGTGCCCGCCCGCGGCCGATAGGCCGCAATGCTGGCGCGGGCAGGCTGCCGGTCCGTGGCCTAACGCGGAATGCGTTAGCCCGACGGCGCGAGTAAGGAGGAGCCCATGATCACCAAGGAGCAGAACGAGCGACTCACCCAGGTGGGGCCCGGCACGCCGATGGGCAACCTGCTGCGGCGCTACTGGCACGCCGTCGGCGTCGTCGCCGATCTCGAGGCCGAGCCGGTCCAGCCGGTGCGCATCCTGGGCGAGGACCTGACGCTCTTCCGCATGGAGAACGGCCAGTTCGGGCTCATCGGCTCGCGCTGCGCCCATCGTGGCATCTCCATGGCCTACGGCATCCCCCAGGAGAACGGCCTGCGCTGTGCCTACCACGGCTGGGTGTACAACGCCGAGGGCCGCGTCGTCGAGATGCCCTTCGAGCCGGCCTGCATGCAGCTCAAGCTTACGGCCTACCCTGTGCAGGAGCTCGCCGGCCTGGTGTTCGCCTACTTCGGCCCGCAGCCAGCGCCCCTCCTCCCCAAGTGGGACTTCCTCATGCGCGACGACCTGGACCGCGACATCATGGTCAGCGAGCTGCCCTGCAACTGGCTGCAGTGCATGGACAACTCGCTCGACCCGATCCACTTCGAGCACCTGCACGGCGCGTACGGCGGCTACTTCATGAAGCGCCGCGGCAAGCCGTGGCCGCTCAAGCCGGCCCGCCACCTGAAGATCGCCTTCGACGTGTTCGAGTACGGCATCTACAAGCGGCGCCTGGTCGAGGGCGAGCCGGAGGACTGCACCGACTGGACCATCGGCCACCCGATCCTGTTCCCGAACATCCTGGCCCAGGGCGGCGCGGACCAGACCTCCAGCCAGCTCCGCATCCCGCGCGACGACACCCACACGCTGCACATCGTCATCAGCGGCAAGCGCCACGGCGAGGACCGGCCCAGCCGCACCGTCTTCCGCCACGAGCCCCTGACCTACGACCAGTTCGGGCGGGCCTACGTGGACCACGACGGCGTGGGCAGCAACATCCCCTGGCAGGACGAGATGGCCTGGGTCGGCCAGGGCGCCATCACCGACCGCACCACGGAGCATCTCGCCACCTCCGACAAGGGCATCCTGCTGTATCGCAAGCTGCTGCTGGAGAACCTGGAGAAGGTCGAGCGGGGCGAGGACCCGATGGGCGTGATCCGCGACCCGGCGCGCAACGAGCCGATGATCACGATCGCCCGCGGCAGCCAGTACGACGCCTTCGGTCGCCGCGACATCGGCCAGGAGTGGTACAAGAACGCCCTCCAGCCGGCCGGCGTCGGCGGCTAAAGGAAAACGTGCCCGCCCGCTACCGCGCCGACCAGATCGGCAGCCTGCTGCGCCCGCCGGAGCTGCTGGCGGCGCGCGCGGCTGCCGCGGAGGGCCGCCTGCCCGCCGACGAGCTGCGCGCCGTCGAGGACCGCCTCATCCTGGACGCGCTGGCGCGCCAGCGGGCGACGGGCATCGACGTGCTGACCGACGGCGAGTTCCGCCGCGGCGCCTTCCTGACCGACATCCACGACGCGGTCGAGGGCTTCGTCGCCGAGCGGGTCGTGCTGGAGTGGCACGGGCCAGGCGGCGGCGCCGAGGGCAGCGTTGCACCCGTGGTCGGCGGCCGGCTGCGCCCGCGCCGGCCGCTTGTCCAGCACGAGGCCACCTTCCTGCGCGATCACGCCGGCGGCCCGTACAAGGTCGCGGTGCCCATGCCATCCCAGTTGGCCGCCGTCGCCTACAAGCCCGGCGTGACCGACCGGGCCTACCCCACGCGCGCCGAGCTGCTCGCCGACTTCACCGCGCTCATCCGCCGCGAGGTGCAGGGGCTGGTCGAGCTGGGCGTCCCCTACGTCCAGCTGGACGCACCGTTCTACACCTACTACGCCGACCCCGCCATGCGCGACCGTCTGCGTCAGGTCGGCCTCGATCCCGACCAGGCGTTCGACGACGCCCTGGCCGCCGACACCGCCTGCCTGGCCGACCTCGCGCGGCCCGGCATGGTCTTGGCCGTCCACCTCTGCCGTGGCAATTCGCGCAGCCGCTGGATCGCCGAGGGCGGCTACGATCAGATCGCCGAGAAGCTGTTTGGCATGCTGCCCGTCGACGCCTTCCTGCTGGAGTACGACAGCCCGCGCGCCGGCGACTTCGGCCCGCTCCGCTTCGTGCCGCGCGGCAAGACGGTCGTTCTCGGCCTCGTGACGACGAAAGACCCCGCGCTGGAGCCGCCCGACGCGCTCCGCCGCCGCATCGACCAGGCCGCGCGTTACGTCCCGCTCGACGACCTGGCACTCAGCCCCCAGTGCGGCTTCGCCTCGACCGCCGCCGGCAACCTGCTGACGCCCGACGAGCAGTGGCGCAAGCTGGAGCTGGTCGCCCAGACCGCGCGCCAGGTCTGGGGTGACGCGCTATGACGCGCTGGCCGCGGCCGCTGGCGACGCAGCTTGTCGGCAGCTACACGAAGCCCGCCTGGCTGCTCGACAAGGGCACCCTCGGCGGCGAGCGCTGGGCCGCGCCGCCGGAAGTGCTCGCCGAGGCGCAAGACGACACGGTGCGCCTCGCGGTCTACGACCAGGAGCGCGCCGGCCTCGACCTGCTGGCCGACGGCGAGGGCCGGCGCCTGAACTTCGCGCGCCACTTTACCAGCGCCTGGCAGGGCGTGGACGCGGAGCGCCTGGTCGAGGTCGCCAATCCGCGCGGCGGCACCGCGCGCTACCCGCGCGTCGTCGGCCCGCTCGCCTGGCCCGGCCCGCGCGTGCTGGACGACCTCCGCGCCCTCAAGCGCTTGACCGGCCGGCCCGTGAAAATGACCGTGGTCGGCCCGCTCACGGCCGCCGCGCGCCTCGCGGACGAGCACTACCGCGACCAGGAGGCGCTGGTCCACGCCTGCGCCGCCGTGATCAACGCCGAGCTGCGGGCGCTGGAGGCCGAGGGCTGCGACCTGCTGCAGCTCGACGAGCCGGTGCTCTACATCAACCCGGGGCCGCTGCGCGCCCACGCCGAGCAGGCGCTGACCTGGGCGCTGGACGGGCTCACCACGCCCGTCGCCGTTCACGTCTGCTACGGCTACGCTTACCGCTACCCGAGCAAGCAGGCCGACCCCGCCTATGCCGCCGCGCTGGCGACGCTCGCCGCCCACCCGCGCGTCGACTGGATCTCGCTGGAGTACGCGCAGCCGGGCCACCACCCGGACCTGCTGCACCACTGCGGCGACAAAGGCGTCATCCTGGGCGTGCTCGACCTGGCCAACGCGGCGCCGGAGCGCCCGGCGGCCGTCGCCGCATTGGCACGCGCGGCCCTCGCCGTCGTGCCGCCCGCGCGCCTGCACATCTCCCCCGACTGCGGCATGTGGCACCTGCCCCGTCCGGTCGCCTACGCCAAGCTGCGCGCGCTCGTCCTCGGCGCCGAGCTGGTGCGCCAGGAGCTAGGCGTGTAGCCTGGCCGTGCGGCCCTGGCGCGTGCGCCCCGGCTGGGCCGCCGGGCACCGAGGACGGAGGGCCAGGTGTGGCCATCCGTGCGCCACACTGGGTATGCTATGGCAGAGGCTACCGTTTCACACCGCTTCAGACCCGTGCCGGGGGTAAATGCGATGGCCACCATCGACGCCGACGCGCACGTCGTCGAGTCGGACCGCACCTGGGAGTATCTGGACCCGGCCGACCGCGCCTACCGGCCGCAGATCGTCCATCCCGAGGGCAGCGGCGTCGCCTACTGGTTGATCGACGGCAAGATTCGCGGCTTCGTGCGCTCCGTCATCACGGCGCAACAGTTCGCCGAGCTGGAAGGCCGCGCCGGCCGCCGCATGGAGACGCCCGCCGAGACGCGCGAGGCCGAGAACGTGCCGGCGCGCCTGCACCACATGGACGAGCTGGGCATCGACGTGCAGGTGCTCTACCCGACGATCTTCATCGAGCAAGTCGCCGACAAGGCTGAGGTGGAGATCGCGCTGTGTAAATCGTACAACCGCTGGCTGGCCGACATCTGGAGCCAGAGCCACAACCGCCTGCGCTGGGCGTGCGTCGTGCCCACGGAGGCGCCAGAGGAGGCGGTCGCCCAGATCGAGTTCGGCCGCCGCAACGGCGCGTGCGCGGTGTACATGCGCAGCATCGAGAACGGCCGCCTGCTCCACGACCCGCACTTCGATCCGATCTACGAGCGCGCCCAGGCCCTCGACATGGCGATTGGCGTCCACATCGCCAACGGCACCCCCTGGCTGATCGACCTGCTCTCCCAGCGCAACGGCGGCGGCACTTTCTGGAAGTTCCGCCTGGCCTCGGTGGGCGCCTTCCACTCCGTCATCATGAACGGGCTCATGGAGCGATTCCCCAAGCTCCGAATGGGATTCCTCGAAGCCTCCTCTCAGTGGCTGCCCTACGTGCTGAAGGATCTCAGGCGCCGCCTGCCCGCCCAGGGCCGCACCCTGCCCGACAACCCGCTCAAGGAGTACCGGCTGTACGTCTCGTGCCAGACCGACGACGACGTGCCGTACTTGCTGGGCTACGCCGGTGAGGACAACCTGGTGATCGGCACCGATTACGGCCACCAGGACCAGTCGACCGAGATCGAGGCCCTTCGCAACCTGCGTGAGAGCGGCGGCCTGGACGAGCGCGCCTATGCCAAGATCACCGACGCCAACGCCCGCGCCCTCTACGGCTTATAGCGTCCGGCGCACGCCGGCCCTCGCCGGGACCGGTTGCCACGAACACGGCGCGATCGCGCTTCGCAATTGCGGACGGGTGCATCGGCTCGCCCAGCCTCTAGCGGCATCTTAGCCTTGTTCTAGCGAGCCTCTAACGCGGCCGCGGCATATAGTCTAAGTAGGGAGTGGGATCGCTCCCACCGCGTTGGCCCCGTCTGGCACGTGGCGTCGCCACACGGCGAGCATCCTGCTCTGACAGCTACCGCAGGAGGCTCTGCAATGGATATCGGTACCTTCCTCCTCATGCTCGCCTTCGCCTACGGCCTCGGGGTGTTCTGGTACGACCTGCTGCCCGGTCGCCTCTCCGACCGCACCTGGCGGGCGGCCGCCTACCCCTTCGCGCTGATGGTCTTCGGCGAGGCGCTGCTGCCGTGGGGCCCCACCTTCGGGGGCATCCACGTGATCACCGCGCTCGTTGCCGCGCTGATCGGCGTCGTCATCGACTGGATCATCCAGACGGCCCGCCACCCGGCCGCGGTCGCGACGCCGGAAGCAGTCCTGACTCCCGTGCGGGCCTAGCGCCCGCATGGGGACCAGGCGGGGTGGGGTCTTCACGTGCCGGCCCTACCTCTAGGCTGGCGGAGGCCCGTTTCGACCGCGGGCCACGGATGGACCGCCTTGACGGCGTCCATCTTGCATCTTCTCTCTAAGGCACTTCTAGGATTGCTTCGGTTGCGAGACCCGGCCCTTTCCCGCATCATGGGCGGTGGCGCACTAGTGACGGCCGGCCGATGAGGCGGTCCCCGGGGGTGATCCATGCACGCCGTGCTGGCGCCCGCGCATCACCAGCGCAGCCGCCCTACGCCGCGTCGCCGGCCCTGGTGGCGCTCACGACCGAAGCCATCCGCCAGCCCCCGGGACGCGCTCGCGCTCGTCGCCGCTACGCTCCTCGCCGCGATGCTCGTCGACTACCTCGCGCCGTGGCCCTACGTCATGACGCCCCTCTACGTCATCCCGATCCTCCTCGCCGCGCACGCCCTCTCGCCCCGCGCCACCGCCGGGGTCGCGGCCGTGGCGACCCTGATCAACATCCTCAGCGGCCTCCTCCAGGGCACGCCGCTGCTGATCCACGCGATCTACAGCGTCGCGCTCGTGCTCACCGACTACCTGGCCGTCGCCTTCGCGGCTGAGCGCCAGCGCGCGGCGCGGCACGCGCAAGCGGCCGAAGCGGCCCACGAGCGCCTCCAGTTCTTCATGCGCTGCGTGGTCCACGAGCTAGGAAACCCGCTCACCGTGCTCGGCGGCTACGTGTCGCGGCTCCACCATCAGCAGGGCCTGTCTCCCGAGGCGGAGCAGTACGTCGTCACGCTCGAACACACCGCCGAGCGCCTGAAGTGTCTGGTCAGGGACTTGCGAGATGCCGGCCACCTGGGCACGGACTACTTCCAGATACACCCCGCCCCGACCGACCTGGTGGCGGTCGCGCGCGACGTGCTGGCGCTCCGGCAGGCGAGCACGGACGACCACCAGCTACGCCTCGACGCGCCGACGCGACTCGTGGGCGTGTGGGACGAGGAGCGGATCAGCCAGCTACTGGCGAACCTGATCTCGAATGCGATCAAGTACTCCCCGGCCGGCGGGCCGGTCCAGGTCACCATCACCTCCACGGCTGCGGAGGCCCACGTTAGCGTGGCGGACCAGGGGCTGGGGATCCCGCCCGATCAGATGGACGACATCTTTCGCCCGTTCGAGCGCCTCCACACCGATGAGGTCGTCGAGGGGCTTGGCCTGGGCCTGACGATCGCGAAGGGCATCGTGGAGGCGCACGGCGGTCGCATCTGGGTAGAGAGCGCGCCGGGCCAGGGCAGCACCTTCCACTTCACCCTGCCGCTCCGGGCCGGGGTCGTGGCCTAATCGCGGGCCCGCAGCGCGGCTACTCTAGCACCGCCACGGCGCAGCCGGTAAACCACTGCTTCACCGGCTCGTAGACGAGCACCCGCCCCTTCCGCTCGGGCACCGCGCCCAGCACCGTCACCCACTGGCGAATCTCCCAGGTGCCGAAGCCCGCGCGGTCGATGCGCTCGTCGGGGATCGCCGCGATGGCCTCGCCGTCGCCCTGCTCGAGCAGCGCCAGGAACTCGTGGTCGAACGCCTCGTCGATGTAGCCCGCCTCGGGCGCCCCCGGGCTGTGCGACAGCCCGCCGGTGCCGAGCAGCGCCACCCGTCCCGGCCAGGCCTCGACGGCCTCGCGGATCAGCTGGCCCAGCCGGTAGCAGCGCGGCAGCGCGGGCAGCGGCGGCACCAGACAGTTCTGCAGCAGCGGCACGACGGGGATGTTCCGCTCCGGGTTGAGGAAGTGGAGCGGCAGTGAGGTCGCGTGGTCGAGCAGCATGCGTTCCGACCAGGCTGGCTCCACGCCGCCGTCGAAGGCTGTCTCCAGCACCGCTCGCGCGAACTCGGGGTGCCCCGGCACCTCGCCCTGCGGGATGTTCAGGTTTGGCTCGACAGGCCCCTTGTGGCTCGCGCCGGTGCCGATGCAGAAGGCCGGGAAGTTGTCGAGAAAGAAGTTCACGAAGTGCTCGCAGCTCGCGGCCAGGATCACGTCGGGCCGCGCCGCCTCCAGCACCTCGCGGGCCCGCGCGAAGCCGCCCCAGACCGCGGCCTTCTGCTCCTCCGGCGCGGGAAACGCGGTGATGCCCGGCGCGTGGCTGCACAGGATGGCGGCGACCACCTCACCCATCGTCTGCTCCTATCGTCGCTCGGTTGCGATCTAGCGCCGCCGCGTCCAACGGCCCGGATGGGCGCTTCAAGCCCTTCCCGCGGATGGGCGGCAGGCCGCGTCAACGCCGATCGGCATCCTACCGCTTGCGAGCGCTCACCAGCGGGCGCTGGCCGGCCAGCGGCCCGATCTGCTTGTACATCTCCGGCGGCGGGATCTGGCGCGCACGGCAGTAGTGCAGCATCAGCAGTGGATGGACGCCCATCCGCCACAGCGATGCGGTATCGCCATCGGCGAGGGCCGCGCGCTCGGCCGGGTCCAGGTCGTACTCCGCCATCACCGCCGCCGCGTCCTGCCGAAAGCGCTCCGTCGCGGCGGGATCGACGTTCAGTCGGTGGATCAGGCGCTGCATCTCGTACAGGCTCATCGGTCAGCTCCCTTACGACGACAAACTGCGCTGGACGGTCGCCCCGAGACTCGGGCACCTACGCGCGATCAGCAGAGCGGGAGTCCCGGCTGCGGCGGTGACGCGGCGCGGCGCTCGCGGCCGCCGCCTACGAGTCGCTCGCCGCGCCAGCCCCCGCGGGCGTCCCAGCCTCGGCCGCCGTTGCGGCGAGGAGCGCCTGTACGCGGGCGACGGCGGCAGTGCGGTCGTAGGTGAAGAAGCGCCGCGCCAGCAAGGTCGCCGGGTCGCCCGCGAAGAAGCGCTCGTACAGCACTTGGCGCCCTGCGAAGCCGCTGCACGCGAGGTCCCAGGCCAGTCGGAACAGCCGCACGCGGTCGTGCCCGCCCAGGTTCGTGGACTGGTAGTACTTCTCGATGTCGGCGGCCAGCTCGGGCGCCGCCAGGTCGGCCTCGGTCGGCGTCGCCATCAGCCCGCTGGAGCCGATAAGCTGCAGGATCTCGATCAGACGCGGGTACAGGCGGCGCAGGTAGTTGCGGCCGGTCGTCAGGATGGACGGGTTCGGCACGTAGTAGCCCGCCGCGTCCGCGACCGCGTCGGCCTCGGCTGCCAAGACGTAGGCGCGCAGCGTCTCCACCGCATCCACGATCTCGCCCAGCATCATCTGGTACGTCGGCACTTCCGTGCGCCCGATGGCCTCGGCCAGCAGCGCCGCGACGCCCAGGATGAACTCGGCCTTCACCCAGTCCTTCACCAGGAACTGGTGGATGCCGTGGTCGAATGCACGCGTCTGGCTGAACAGCCCGTTGCACAGCTCCACGTCGCCCTTGATGAACACGCGCTCCCACGGCACCACGACCTCGTGGAAGATCACCACGCAGTCCATCTCTTCGTAGCGGGCGGCCAGGGGCTGCTCGGCCACGGGACGCCCCATGTCGAGGCTTTGGCGGCACATCAGCCGCATGCCGGGCGTGGCGATCGGCACGGCGAAGGCCAGCGCGTAGCGATCGGCGTCGCCGCCCTGCTGCCGCATGGGCGCCGGGAACACCAGCATCTCGTCGGCGAACGGCCCGAGCGTCGCCATGTTGCGGGCGCCGCTGACGACCAGTCCCTCGGCGCTCTCGCCGACGATGTGGAGCGGCACGGTCGGGTCGTCCTGCTGCGCCTCGGTGCGCACGCGGTTCGCGCGGAAGGTGCCGAACGTGTGGGTGGCGCACAGGTCGCGCTCGCGAAACCACTCGTAGTAGGCGACGATGCGCTCGCCGTACTCGGCGCCGCCGCGGCGGAAGTAGTCGGCGGCCATCGCGCAGCCCGCCAGGATTGTGTTCATGTAGTCGGGGCTGCGGCCCAGCATGCCGCCCGAGTGGTCGGCCCAGGCCTTGAACATCGCGCGCCGCCGCACGAGGTCGTCCACGCTCCGCGGCTCGACGAACGCGAGGCTCACGGGATCGCCGGTGCTGGGCGAGCGGTAGGTCAGGCGCGGGCCGATGACGGGATCGTGCTGGAGGTCGTACAGCTCGGCCACCGAGCGCGCGCAGCGGCCGAGCAGCGGGTGCGCCGTCACGTCGGCGACGCGCTCGCCGTCCAGCCACACCTCGCGCTCGTCGCGCAGCCCCGCCAGGAACTCGGCGCCTGTCCGCACGCCCATGCCGTCGCCCCCTGTCCCCGCCGCCTGGGCCGCTCGCCGGCCCCCGCGCCGCGTGTGTTCCCCAGTATAGAAGTAGACCCCGCCGCGGACCAATCGACGGCCAGGGGCGGGCGTCCGGCGCAGCAAGTAGCGCCCCTACCTCCGCCTCGCTTGCACGTCACGGATGGGGGATGAGGGAGCGCCCGGGGCTAGCTGTTCGAGCCGATCGACTACCTGGCGGGGGAGGGGCATGGCGGCGATCTCGTCGGCCACGCGCCGGGCGTGGTCGCGATAGGACGCGTCGGCCAGGAGGCGGCGCAGGCCGGCGCGAATGGCGTCCGCCGACACCCCGCCGGGGCGCAGGGTGAGGCCGACGCCGGCCTGCTCGCAGCGGGCGGCGTTCGTGAAGTTGTCGGCGCCTTGCGGAAGAAGCAGCAGGGGAATGCCGCGGGCGAGCGCCGGCAGGATCGTGCCCGACCCGCCGTGACAGACCACGGCCGCGCAGCGGTCGAGCAGGACCGACTGGGGAATGTACCGCTCGACGCGGGCGTTCGGCGGCGCGGGGCCGAGGTCGGCGGGATCGTTGTTCTCCCCGACGGTGACGATCAGGTTCAGGTCCTGATCGCCCAGCCCGTCGAGGATAGCCCGGAACACGGCCAGATCGGTGTTCAGGAAGGTGCCGAGCGTCGCGTAGACGGTGGGACGGTCTGGGAGCGCGTCGAGCCAGGTGGGCGCTTCGGGCCTCGGGCCGCTGCCATCGTAGCCGACCGGCCGCAGCGGCCAAACGCGCCCGGCAAGCGCCGCGGGCAGCGGGCCCTCCAGGCTCCGCGGACTGACCGCGAGATAGGCGTGGACGAAGATGCCCGCGTACGGCGGCGGCTGGAGGCGGTGGGCGCGCCAGAGCGGCGCGGCCGCCTCGCCGGCCCGCTCGAAGACGTCCACCGGGGTCAGCGGACCGAGGCCATGGGTCACGTGCGGCACGCCGGCGAGCGTGGCGGCCAGCGGAGCCGCGAACTGGCAGGGGTCGTGTACGAGGAGGTCGGGGCGCCAGGCCGCTACCACGGCGAACAGCGGCGCCAGGGTGCGCTCGGCGCCCACCTGGGCGAACAGGCGGGGCAGGAACCAGCTCTCGATCTCTTCCGGCGCTAGCCCTTCGCCCGGCGGGCCGCCCACACGCCGGGCCAGCTCGGCAAACCACGCGTCAAGCCCATCGCCGACGGGGTACGCGGCGAACCCGGCGTCCTGGGCACGGCGCGCGAAGGCGGGGGCGCTGGCGAACGCGACCGCATGGCCGCGCTCGGCGAGTGCGTGCGCGAGGGGGAGCAGCGGGTTCAGGTGGCCCGCTTCCGGGATGGCGCTGAAGAGGACTCGCACGGCCGTGCCGCCTGTTCTCGGCTAGTGGGGCGCGCGCCGATGGCCGAGCCATCGGCGGTTACAGCGGCTTGTAGCCCGGCTGAGCAGGCAGCCGACGCCGGGGCGGCGGCCTTGCAGGCCGCGGGCGGCCACGCGAGCCGCCCCTGCCGGACGCTGGCCGCTCACCTCGCGCGAGATGCTCTGGCGCATGGCCGCGATGGAAAAGCTGGCCCACTCTCCCGCCGGACAGCCGAACCGCGTGGTATTGTAGCAGAGGCCGTCCCACCAGCAGCGCCGTTTCACAGCCCAATTATCGGTCGAGGGGGACTTCTGCCCGTGAGCGCTGACCTCCAGCGCAACAGGGGCACCCGGCACCAGCCGCCGGGCGCTCCGGCGGCGCCCACGGCGCTGCTCCGAGCATTCCTGCTCGTCGCCCTTGTCGCTGTGGCCGCCGCGGCGCCGGCCGGCTGGGCCCAAGGGGTCGCGGCGCCGCCCGTGCCGGACCAGGCGCTCGCCGAGCAGCGCACGACCGCCTACTTCGACACGATCCGCGCCGAGCCGCTGGCGCTCGCCGCCTTTCTGCGCGCCATGCCGAAGGGCGGCGACCTGCACAACCATCCGAGCGGCGCCGAGTACGCCGAGCACTTTATCGCCTATGCGGCCGAGGATGGGCTGTGCGTCGTCCTCGCGACGATGACGCTGGTGGCGCCCACGCCCCCCTGCGATGCCGCCGACGGCCGACCGCCGGCCGCTAGCGCCCTCGCCGACCAGCAGCTCTACAACGCGCTGATCGACGCCTGGTCGATGCGCAACTGGAACCCGGCGCGCATCTCCGGCCACGACCAGTTCTTCGGCACCTTCGACCGCTTTGGGGAGGCCTGGGCCCTGCGCACCGGCGACGTGCTGGCCGACGTGATTGCCCAGGCGGGGGCGGAGAACGTGAGCTACCTGGAGCTGATGTTCGGCGTCGACGGCGGCGGGGCGAGCCAGCTTGGCGCGCGCGTGGGGTGGGACGACGATCTGGGGCGACTGCGCGAGCGGCTGCTGGCCGAGGGCATGGACGAGGTCGTCGCCGCGGCCCGCCGCGGGCTCGACGCCGCCGAGGCGCGCGTGCGCGAGCGGCTGCGCTGCGGCACGCCGGACGCCGATCGCGGGTGTGCCGTAACGGTGCGCTACCTGCAGACCGGCACGCGCGTGCTGCCGCCCGAGCGCGTGTTCGCGCAGTTCGTGGCCGGCTACCAGCTCGTCCACACCGACCCACGGGTCGTGGGCATCAACCTGGTGGCGCCCGAGGACGCCTATGTCGCGCGGCGCGACTATCGGCTGCACATGGCGATGCTCGACTACCTGCACGGCATCGCGCCGGACGTGCCGATCGCGCTGCACGCCGGCGAGCTGGCGCCTGGGCTGGTCCCGCCCGCGGACCTCCGCTTCCATATCCGCGCCGCGGTCGAGCAGGGCCACGCGCGCCGCATCGGCCACGGCGTCGACGTGATGTACGAGGACGACCCGTTCGGCCTGCTAGCCGAGCTGGCCGAGCGTAACGTGCTGGTGGAGATCCTGCCGGTGAGCAACACGCAGATTCTGGGGATCACCGGCCCAGAGCATCCCTTCCCCTACTACTGGGCCGCCGGCGTGCCGCTGGCGCTCGCCACCGACGACGAGGGCGTGTCCCGCTCGACGATGACCGATCAGTACCAGCAGGCCGTCGAGCTATTTGGCCTAGGCTATCCGGAGCTGAAGCAGCTCGCGCGCCAGAGCCTGGAGTACGCTTTCCTGCCGGGGGCCAGCCTGTGGGAGCAGCTCGCGGCCGCGGTGCCGGCCGACGCCTGCGCGGGCGACCAGTTGGGCGGGGAGACGCCGAGCGCGGCGTGCGGCGCGTTCCTGCAGGGCAGCGAGCGCGCCCGCGCGCAGTGGCGCCTGGAGGGCGAGTTCGCCGCCTTCGAGCGCCGCTATTAATTGATGCTGAGCTAGTGGAGATAGAGTCCGTCTGCCCCGGCGTTCAGGTTGTAAGCGGTGTCCTGGTAGGGCGTATTGGCCCAGGGTATTGCCCAGCCGTTCTGGTACCACCCTGGCCCCAGAGGGCCATAGTTGAGCCAGTAGCTCGTGTACCCCTGCACGTCGCCCTCATGCGGCCGGAACGTGGTGATTGCCATGATGTCGAGCGTCCGCTGCTCGTCGGGAGTCAACGTACTGCGGAACTGGGCCAGCTTCTCGATGAAGGCCTTGCGCTCCGCCTCGTTGGGTAGCTGCACGTGTTCCGCCATGTCGCACCTCTCCATTGTCGCCTTGCGGTGCCGACCGCGCACCGCGGGGCTGGCCGGCCGTGTTGCTAGCTGCCCCCAGCATAGCGTGCCACTGGCCGGCCGTCTGTCATCTCCTTGACACCCGCCGCGGCTTGTACCGCCTTCCTGGCAGCCAGTCAACACTGGCTGGCCGTCCTCTTCCGTGAGCCTGGGTTTGAACGATTCGCACCGCGGTGAATCGTTCAAACTGGAATCCACGGATTGGAGGCCGGCCGCTACTTGAGGTCGCGGCTGACCTTGTCGGCGTAGAACTGCCACGTGCCGCCGACACGCGGCTCGTTGCCGCGTTGGGCCAGCACATCTTTGAAGTGCGGCAGCGCGGCGAGGGGCGGGCGGCCGGTCATCTCCTCGACCTGCTCGCGGGTGATGTGCGGGTGGTGGGCGCCGGCGGCGCAGTAGGCGTACCAGTTCATGCGCGCCTGCTCTTCGAGGAAGGCCATGTTCATCACAGCCTCCTCGAGGTTGCGCCCGACCGTGGTGGCGCCGTGGCCCTGCAGCAGGATGGCCGGGTGGCTGCCCAGCGCCCGCGCCACCTCCATTCCTTCCTCGTCAGTCTGAATGGTCTTCGCGTGCGGGTACAGCGGCAACTGCTCGCCCAGCGCCCAGCGGTGCAGGCCGAGGCCGGGCTGGATGCCCTCCTGGCACATCGGTACGAGCTGGGGGTGGAGGATGCTCATCAGCACGGCGAAGCGCGGGTGCAGGTGGACGACCGACTGCACGTCGGGCCGGGCCTTGTAGATGCAGGAGTGCATCTTGACCTCGAAGCATTGCGTCGAGCCGGGCGGGCCGTCCAGCTTGTTGCCCTCCAGGTCGCAGATGACCATGTCCGCCGGCTGCATGGCGGCGAGCGCGTCGATCTGGTAGCCGCGGCCCTTCACCACGAACGTATCGGGCGCGGACGGCACCCGCATGCTGGCATGGCCGAGCGAGGCGAGCACGCCGGTGGCGAAGCCCAGCTCCGCCAGGATGCGATTCGCCACCGCCACCTGGTACTTCACGTCGTCGAGCGCGGTGCTCATCGGCCGTTTCCTCACTCTCATGATCGCGCAGCGGGACCGCGGTTGGGCGCTCGCGCCCGGACGTTCGCAGCCCGCGCCAGACGGCGAGCCGCCGCAGGGCGCCGCGGCGCGCATCGGCTGCGCCACCGCGGGCGCCAATTATAGGCCGAGCGCCGAGCCCGGCGCAGGACCGCGGGCTGCCGCATGACAAGCCGGGACCGGGAGGGATCGTTGCCGCCGCGCTTGCCGGTGGGCTGGCCGGCGCCCTAGACTCCCGGCGTTCGCGCCCGTGAGGCTGGTCGCGCCGCGGCCAACGCGCGGCGGACCGTATTGCGCCGACGACGGGCAGACGACGACGGAGGTGGCCCGATGACGAAGCTGATTGTGCTGCCGGAGAACGACGCGGCGACCACGCTGCTAGCGACGACGGACCCCGCGGAGATCGCACGGGCGCTGGCCGGCGTCGGCGTGCGCTTCGAGCAATGGGTGGCCGCCGCGCCGCTGGGCGCCGGCGCGAGCCAGGACGCGATGCTGGCGGCCTACCGCGCCGACGTGGACCGCCTGGCGGCCGAGGGCGGCTACGGGACGGTCGACGTGGTGGGCCTGCGCGGCGACCCCGCCGACCCGGCCTGGCCGGCGCAGGCCGCCGAGGCGCGCGGCAAGTTCCTGGCCGAGCACACGCACGCCGACGACGAGGTGCGCTTCTTCGTGGACGGCCGCGGCGCCTTCTACCTGCGGCTGGCCGGCCGCGTCCACATCGTCTGCTGCGAGGCGGGCGACCTGCTCGGCGTGCCCGCCGGCACCCGCCACTGGTTCGACATGGGCACCAACCCGGCGTTCGTCGCCATTCGGTTCTTCCGCGAGCCGGAGGGCTGGGTGGGCCGCTTTACCGGCGACGACATCGCCACTCGCTTCCCGGCTTTCGACGACCTGATCGCGCCCGTTGCCGGCTGATGCTTCGCGCCGTCGTCCTCGATATCGAGGGCACGACCTCGGCCACCGCCTTCGTGCAGGAGACATTGTTCCCCTACGCCCGCGCGCGGCTGGCGGCGTGGGTGGCCGCCCACCGCGCCGAGCCGCGCGTCGCCGCCCAGCTCGACGCCGTGCGAGCCGCGCTCGGGGCGCCCGAGGCCGACGAGGCGGCCGTCGTCGCGCAGCTGATCCGCTGGAGCGACGAGGACGCCAAGGTCACGCCGCTGAAGGCGCTCCAGGGGTGGATCTGGGACGAGGGCTTCGCCGCGGGCGCGCTGACCTCGCACCTGTTCCCGGACGTGGCCCCCGCGCTGCGGCAGTGGGCCGCGGCGGGGCATACCCTCTGGGTGTTCTCGTCGGGCTCGGTCGCGGCGCAGCAGGCGTGGTTCGGGCACAGCCCGGCCGGCGACCTGCGGCCGCTGCTGGCCGGCTACTTCGACACCGCGAATGCCGGGCCCAAGCGCGAGCGGGACTCCTACGCCCGCATCGCCGCGACCATCGGGCAGCCGCCGGCGCGGATCGTGTTCCTCTCCGACGTGACGGCCGAACTCGACGCGGCGCGCGCGGCCGGCTGGCAGACCGTCGGCGTGCGCCGCCCCGGCGAGCCGTGCTACGCGGCCGGCGTGGGCGACCACCTGGCCGTGACCAGCTTCGCCGCGCTGGACCTCTCCGGCGCGGTTCCCCGCGTGCGAGCGCCCGCGTGAGCCTGGCGGCTGCGGGCGCGGCGCTCGCCGCCGAGGCCGCCCGCCTCGCGGCGCTCGGCTGGATGCGCGGCACCGCCGGCAACCTGTCGCTCGTGCTGGCGCGCGACCCGTTGCGGCTGGCCGTCACCGCGTCCGGGATCGACAAGGGCGCGCTCACCGCCGCCGACGTGGTGCTGGTCGACGCGCGGGGCGCGGCGGTCGATCCCGCCGCGCCCCGCCGGCCCTCGGCGGAGGCCGCCCTCCACGCCCGCCTCGCCGCGCTGACGGGCGCCGGCGCCGTCGTCCACGTCCATCCCCTCGCCGCCGTGCTGGCCGCCGACGCCTACCCGAACGGCGTGGCGCTGGAGGGCCTGGAGATGCTGAAGGGCATCGGCCGCGCGGCGGAGGGCGACCGCGTGCGCGTGCCTGTGGTCGCCAACAGCCAGGATATGACTGTCCTGGGCGACCGCGCGGCGGCTGCGCTGGAGCCTGGCGTGCCGGCCCTGCTGGTGCGGCGCCACGGCCTCTACACCTGGGGCGCCAGCCTCGATCAGGCCCGCTACCACGCCGAGACCGTCGTCTGGCTGCTGGAGTTTCTGAACGCCGGCGGCGCCCCGACGCCGCCCGCCTGATCGCGTCGCCCGGCCCCTAAGCAGATGGCACCGGTTCCAGTGCGTGTCCGGTCGCCGCCGTAAACGGCAGGCCAGGCGACTAGACTCGGGCCCGCCGTTTACGGCGGCGATGTTCCGGTCGATCATGGCCGTCTGCTTAGCGCGCGGCGTCGAGCTGGTCCACGAAGCGGTGGTCGTAGAAGCTGTCGATGTTCGCGGTCGCGGCGCCGGGCAGGGTGTCCTTCAGCGAGTCGACCACCGCTTGCAGCCCGTCGCGCGAGACGCGCAGGCTGGGCGTGAAGGGGACCGTCTTGGTGAAGAAGTCGTAGGTCTGGTCGATCTGGTCCTCGTCGGTGGTGTCCAGCAAGTCGGTTAGGACCTCCTTGCCCCAGCGCTCGTCCTGGAGGAAGCGCTCGATGCCCTGACGGTAGACGCGCAGCAGCCCGGGCAGGGCTGGCGCGAGCCGGTCCATGTCGCCGCGCCGCATGATCAGGCCGATGTTCTGATAGGTCAGATCGTACAGGTTGACCATCAGGTGTGCGCCCATGCGCTGCGCCGGGATGATCTGCGGCAGGGTCATCGACGCGGCCTGCAGCTGCCCGGATTCCAGGCCAGGGATCATGCCGTCCGTGCCGAGCGGCAGGATCTGCACGTCGCTGTGGCTCAGGCCCAGGCGCGCGAGCGTCACGTCGGTGGCGTAGGCCACCGGCGTGCCCGGCCGGTCGGAGCCGATCGTCTTGCCGCGCAGGTCGTCGGCGGTGTTGATGCCGGGCATGGCCCAGACGCCCAGGATGAAGCGGTCGAGCGCGCCGGCGATGAACACGAGGTCCGCGCCGCCGCCGACGTCGGCGGAGATGAGCGCCGGCGCGGAGACCTGCACCAGGTCCAGCTCGCCCGCGACGAGCGCCGCGACGGAGGTGTTGGAGGGAATCCGCTGCACGTCCACGTCGAGGCCCGCGCTCGCCCACTCGTCCAGCTTGTTAGCGGCCACGATGGGCGCCATCGAGCCCACGGGGGCGCCGTAGGAGACGCGGACGTGCTGGCGCGTCGCCGGGTTGGCCGCGCTCGCCCCGCTGGGAGCGCTAACGCCGGGCGACGCGGCGGCGGGGCCGCCCGGCGGGGCGGGCGCGGCGGCGGGCGGCGCGGGCGAGCCGCAGGCGCCGGCGACCAGCAGCGCCGCCAGCAGCAGGCCGGCCCGGGGGATGATCGACGCGCGCTTCATGGCGCTCCTCCTCGCGTCGTGGCCGCTGCCGCGGCGCCCCGCCGCGTCCCTACGATGGCAGCGGGGCGCCGCGTTGTCAAGCGCCATTCCTTGACAGCCGCGCGGTGCAGACGTAGGATGCGGACAGCATGCGACGATTTGCGGGCGGACGGCTGCCCGGGACGCGATCTGGGGGTAAGGCCATGCGTGGGGCGCTGAGCATCGCCGCGGTCGTGCTGAGTCTCGCGCTGGCGGCGTGTCAGCAGGCGGCCCAGTCCGCCCCCGCGCCGAGCGCCGCGGCGGGCGATGCGGCGGCGCCCGCGGCACCGGCCGCCCCGGCGCCTCCGCCGCGCAAGCACGTGGACCTCGGCTACGTCGCGCCCAGCGAGACGTTCGCCATCCCGTGGATCGCCAAGGAGGCGGGGCTGTTCGACAAGTACGGGCTGGACGTGGACCTCCACCTGGTCCCCGGCACGCCGCGGCTCACGCAGTCGCTCATCGCCGGCGACTTCGACTACGCGAACGTCGGCGCCCCGGCGGTGATCCGCGCCCGCGCGCTGAACGGCGACACGCTGATCCTCGCCAGCGCGGGCAACTACTTCACCTTCCGCATCATGGCGAACCAGCAGTCGGGCATCCACTCGCTGGCCGAGCTACGCGGCCATAGCGTGGGCGTCTCGCAGATCGGCTCCACCTCGCACACCTTCCTGAAGATTCTGCTCGACCGCGCCGGCGTGCCGCTCGACCAGGTGAACGTGATCCAGACCGGCGGCAACCCCGAGGCCGCCGCCGCGATGGTGAGCGGCGGCATCGACGCCTCGGCGGTCAGCGGCATCATGATCCCGACCGCCGAGCAGGCGGGCGCGGTCACCCTGGCCGACGGCCGTCAGCTAAAGATCCCCTCGGTGAACGGCGCGCTCGCCGCCACGCGCGGCCACATCGAGCGCGACCGCGACGAGGTGCGGCGCTTCATGCGCGCCTACGTCGAGGGCATCCACTACTACAAGACGCAGCGCGACGAGACCATCGCCATCATGCAGCAGTACATGAACGGCCTCCCCTGGGACCAGACCGCGTATCTCTACGAGGAGGGGCTGGACGGCTACGAGCCGCTGCCCTATCCGAGCGACGAGGCTATCCAGACGGAGATGGAGCGCGACGTGGACCCGCCGGTCACGAACATGAAGCCGTCCGACTTCGTGGACGTGAGCTTCCTGCAGGAGATGGAGCAAGACGGGTTCATCAAGCAGCTCTACGGCCAGTAGCGGCCGGGCGCCGGAGAGGCGACGCGCAGTATAACAGCAGCAGCGGCGACGGAGCGCCACGGGGCGCGCGAGAGGGGCCGCGCATGGCGCGGCGAGAAGGAGGCGGCGAGATGGCCCAGGCGAAGATTCGGCACATCGCGATCTGCAGCAAGGACACCCGCAAGCTGGCCGACTTCTACATCAACACCTTCGGCATGACGCAGGTGATGGAGCAGACCCCCAACGACGACCGCGGGCCGACGGACCAGCGCGCGATCTACGTCTCGGACGGCTACATCAACCTGGCCATCCTCCCGGCGCGGGACAACCCGGAGGGCATCAACCACTTCGGCTTCCAGGTGGACGACCCGGAGGCCGTCGCGCGGGCGGGCAAGGACGCGGGGGCCCAGACGGGCATCGCGCCGCGGCCGCGCGATGGTCGCTACGCCGAGTTCCGCATCCACGACCCCGTCGGCACCGGCATCGACCTGGCGACGGCCGGCTGGGCGACCGAGCCCGAGACGGCCGAGCAGGTGGCGGCGCGCGTCGGCCACTAGGCCGGTGACCTAACCCCCCCTGCCCCCCTTCCCTACGAAGGAAGGGGGGAGTAGAGATGGGCAGCACGGCGGGCGCGATGAACGCGCCCGCCGTGCTGCTGGTAACGCCCCGGCGCCGCAAAGGCGGCCGATCGCGCCGGCAAAGCGAGCCGCCGCCGGCAGGTGCGCCGCCTGGCAGGCATGCGCTTTGCCGTAGTGCGCGCGGGGCCGACCCGGCTGCCTCGCCGCGGCGCGTCCGGCCGAGGTGCCGCAGCCGACCAGTTGCCTCCCCTGGCGCCACGCATCGTGAGGCGATATATTTCCTGGTACAATGATGTCAGACGACGGCATGCCGCTGGCCGACTACCGCGCGCTGGCCGAGCTGCGCTATCAGATTCGCCGTTTCCTCCACTTTAGCGAGCGCGAGGCGCGTCGCGCCGGGCTCGAGCCGCAGCAGCACCAGGCGCTTTTGACCCTGAAGGGCCTGCCCGCCGACCGCGCCGCCACCATTGGCGAGCTGGCCGAGCGCCTGCAGATCGCCCATCACAGCGCGGTGGAGCTGGTCGACCGCCTGGCGGACCGCGGCCTCGTGCAGCGCACCCGCGGCGCCGCCGATCGTCGCCAGGTGCTGCTGGCGCTCACGCCAGCGGGGACCGCGGTGCTGCGCGAGCTGTCGCTCCAGCACCGCGCCGAGCTGCGCCAGGCCGGGCCGGCGCTCCAGCGTGCGCTCAACGCGCTGCTCGCCGGGGACGTGGGCGACGAGCCCCCGCCGGGCGACGACGCCGGCGAGCCGTCGCCGCTGGGAGGAGGGTAACGTGCAAGCAACCTATCCGGGCGCGAGGCGCTGGCTCGTCGGCGCCTTGAGCCGCCTGGGCCAGGACGAGGCAACCGGGCGGCTCGGCGACTTCACCACTACCCCGCGTGTCATCCCCCTCGCCGTAATCGCCGTGGGCATCGGCGTGCTCAGCGCCTTCGTCGCGCTCGCGCTGCTCCGCCTGATCGGCCTGTTCACCAACCTGTTCTTCTATCAGCGCTGGGACTTCGCGCTCGTCTCGCCGGCGAACAATCATCTCGGCGTGTTCGAGGTGTTCGTCCCGGTCATCGGCGCCATCATCGTCGGGCTCATGGCCCGCTACGGCTCGGAGCGTATTCGCGGCCACGGCATTCCGGAGGCAATCGAAGCGATTCTCATGGGCGGCAGCCGCGTCGAGCCCAAGCTGGCGATCCTCAAGCCGCTCTCGTCGGCCATCTCGATCGGCTCGGGCGGGCCTTTCGGCGCCGAGGGGCCGATCATCATGACCGGCGGCGCGTTCGGCTCGCTGATCGCCCAGTTCTTGCGCCTTAGCGGCGCCGAGCGCAAAACGCTGCTGGTGGCGGGCGCCGCCGGCGGCATGTCGGCCACGTTCGCCACCCCGGTCGCGGCGGTGCTGCTGGCCGTCGAGCTGCTGCTCTTCGAGTGGAAGCCCCGCAGTCTCATCCCGGTCGCGCTGGCGAGCGCGACCGCCGCGCTCGTGCGCCACTACATCCTCGGCCCGGCCCCGCTCTTTCCCACGCCGCCGCACGCGGCGTTCGTCGGCGTCGACGGCATCCTTGGCTGCGTGCTGGTCGGCCTGCTCGCGGGCGCCCTGTCGACGCTGCTCACGATGGGCGTCTACGGCTCCGAGGACGCCTTCCAAAAGCTGCCGATCCATTGGATGTGGTGGCCGGCCATCGGCGGCGTGGTCATCGGCCTGGGCGGCCTGGTCTTCCCGCAGGCGCTCGGCGTCGGCTACGACACGATCGAGGCCTTGCTGCAAGGCTCGGTGGCCAGCCAGGTGATCCTGGGCATCCTCCTCGTGAAATCCGTTATCTGGGCCGTCTCGCTCGGCTCGGGCACGTCGGGCGGCGTGCTGGCGCCGCTGCTCATGATGGGCGGCGCGCTCGGCGGCCTGGAGGCGATGGTGCTGCCGAACGAGGGCGCGGGGTTTTGGCCGCTTGTCAGCATGGGCGCGATCCTCGGCGGCACGATGCGCTCGCCGTTCACCGGCATCCTGTTCAGCCTGGAGCTGACCCACGATACGAACATCCTCCTGCCGCTGCTGGTCGCCGCGGTCGTGGCGCACGGCTTCACGGTGCTCGTCCTGCGCCGCTCGATCCTGACGGAGAAGATCAGCCGCCGCGGCCACCACCTGACGCGCGACTACTCCATCGACCCGCTGGAGATCGAGTTCGTGCGCGACGCCATGCGCACCGACATCGTGGCGCTGCCCGCCGCCACCCCGCTCGACGAGGTGAGCCGCCTGCTGCCGAGCGAGTCGCCGCGGCGGCGCCAGCGGCTCTACCCCGTGGTTGGCCCCGACCAGGCGCTCGTCGGCGTGGTGACGCGCACGCAGCTGCGGCAGGCGCTGGCCGACCCCGGGGCGTTCGGCCTGGGGCTCACGCTGGGCGAGCTGGCGAACCACGAGCCGGCCGTCGCCTACCCCGACGAGACGCTGCGGGTCGTCGTGTACCGCATGGCCGAGAGCGGCCTCACCCGCCTGCCCGTCGTCCGGCGGCAGGCGCCGCACACGCTCATCGGCCTCATCGCGCTCACCGATCTGCTCAAAGCCCGCGTCCGTCACCTGGAGGAGGAGAGCCGCCGCGAGCGGGTGCTGCGGATGTCGGTCCGCATGCCGCTGCGCTGGCGGCGCGCGGAGCGCCTCGCGGCTACGGCCAGCGTCGACGGGTCCGATGGGACCGGGGACGACGACGCGCTCGCCGGCGCCTCGCGCGGCTCGCGCTCGGGCACGCCCTGACCGCCGCCCGGTGCTATACTGCGCCGATGGCGCGGGGCACACCGGATGGGAGGGCACGATGGCAGGGCTGCCGCTGGTCATGGCGTGCGAGACGCCGCTGTTCGAGCCGCTGTGGGACGGCACGGTGCAGGTGGCCGACGTCGAGCTGTCGTTCGTGCGGCACCCGACGCGCGCCGGCGACCGGCACCGCCGCATGCGCGACGACCTCGCTTTCGACGTCTGCGAGTACTCCAGCGGCAACTACCTGAACGGGTTTCCGTTCGGGCTGCCGTTCACCGCGCTCCCCATCTTCCCGCTGCGCTCGTTCCGCCAGCGCGACATCTGGGTAGCCCGCGCCGGGGGTGTGGCAGCGCCGGAGCAGCTCAACGGCAAGCGCATCGGCATTCAGATGTGGTCGAACTCGGCGCTCGTCTGGCAGCGCGCGCTGCTGCAGCACGACTACGGGCTGGACCTGCGCTCGGTCGAGTGGGTGAGCAACGGCCAGGACGACCCGCGCTACGAGGTGCCCGCCTGGGTCCGCCTGCGGCCCTGCCCGCCGGGCCAGACGCTCGAGGGCCTGTTGGCCGCCGGCGAGATCGACGCCATGCTGATCCCGCACGAGCCGGCCTGGGCGCCCGGTGACCTGGCGCGCGTGCGGCGCCTCATCCCCGACTACGTGCCTGTCGAGCAGGACTACTTTCGGCGCACGGGCCTGTTCCCGCCAATGCACACGGTCGTCGTGAAGAACAGCGTGCTCGCCGCGCACCCGTGGCTGGCCGCGAGCCTCTACGACGGCCTGCGGCGCGCCCTCGACGTCTACGTGGCGCGGCAGCGCGCGGTACAGGCTCCTAGCGTCGTCTGGCCAGGCCTGAGTTGGGCTGAGCAAGAGGCGGTCTTGGGGCCGCAGCCCTGGCCGGCGGGGCTTGCCGCCAATCGCCCGACGCTCGACGCCTGGCTCGACTACGCCCACGAACAGGGCGTGATCGCGGAGCGCCTGGCGCCGGAGACGCTGTTCCAGCTCGACGGCCGCGCGCTCGTTCCCGCGGACTGAGCCAGCGCCCTTCGTGCCGCGCGCGCCTCCCGTCGGGGCTTTCCGCAACCTGGCTATCGCCCTGCTCCACCACGGACGAGCAGGCTAGATCACGGCCGCTCGCCAATACTACGCAGCTGATCCGGCGGCCCTCTTCCGCCGTCTCGGGCTCGCCCCACCCGGCCTTTGAACTGGCGCTGGGCCGGCCCGGCTCCGTAACCGAGCGCTTACTCGTGGCTACCCGCCGAGTTACCCTCGTGCGCTATGCTGACGGCAACAGGAGCGCCGCCGCGCTGAGATGGCCCGCACTTTGCATTGACGGCCGGGGGAGGCCACGCACCGGCGCTCGGTGCGGCAACGCGGTCGGCTGCTGCCGGGCGCAGCCGACGGGGGCTGGCAATAAGGAACCGGACATGATCCTGCTGTTGCCACAGACGGCGGCGGAGGCGTACGCGCTCGGGTACGCCGACGGCTACCGGGGCGAGGCGCCCCTCCGTGAGCTGTACACCTGGGAGACGCAGGACGCCTACGCCGCGGGCTACCGCGCGGGCTGCCGCGATCGCTAGCCGCACCGCACCCCACCCGCCGGCCGAGGCGGGGCGCCCCCCCCGTTCTCGGCGCTCCCTGCTCTCGTCGCTCCCTGTGCCCCTGCGGACCGACGTGCTATGCTCGCCTGAGAGTAATCACACCCGAAAGGGGGCCGCGGCGATGGCACGGATCCGCCACCTGGCAATCCTCACGGAAGACGTGGACCGGCTGGTCCGGTTCTACACGCAGGCGTTCGGGCTGAAGATCGTCGAGGGAGTGGGCACGGCCACCTACCTGTCGGACGGGCACGTCAACCTGGCCATCATTCCCATCGGGCCGGAGCGGGAGATCGAAGGGCCCCACTTGCAGCCGGGCATCAACCACATCGGCTTCCAGGTGGACGACGTGGAGGCGCTGCGGCCGATCTGTGACGAGCTGGGCGCCGCCGGCCAGGTCACCAAGCGGCCGCCGAACCGCGAGGCCGAATCGCGCGTCCACGACCCCGACGGCAACGGCGTCGACCTCTCGCAGCACGGCTGGCCGCTCTAGCATCTCGTCACCGGTGCGCAGCCGCGCGGTGTGAACGCGCGTTCGTATCGCGTACGGGTCACGAGTGTCCAGACCGCTACTGGCCGTGGACGGGCGGGTGGAACAGGGCATGGCGCCGTTACGGGCCGCCCGGCCCGATACTTGCACAAGGCGGGCGGCCTAGCCGCCCACGTCCGGCGCTCGACACGCTGCTGCGAATTCGCCGCTATTCTTGCCGAATTTGGGCTCCAGGCCGCACGATAACGGGGGGCGCGCGGGGCACCAGGTCGCTGGGTCCGCGCGCCGACGGAGGCCCACGGCATGACCACGGCGACGATTCACCTGGGGCAGCGCCGCCTCGACGATTACCTGCCTTTCATCGGCCCAGAGGAGGTGGCCGCGCTCCGCCGGCAGGCCGCGCCCCTCACGGGCCTACGGGTTCTCCATCTCAGCGTGAGCCCCTTCGGCAGCGCCGTCGCCGAGATGCTGGCGGCGCTCGTCCCGCTCCAGCGCGATCTGGGGCTGCTGGCCGACTGGCACCTGCTGCCGCCGACGACCGCGCCGTTCTGGCAGGCGCTCTACGACGGGCTCAACGGCGCGGAGGTGCGCTGGGCGCGGAAGGAGCGCACGGCCTGGTACGGCTATGCCGAGCGCCGGGCCGCCGGCCTGACGGACGACTACGACGTGATCGTGGCCCACGACCCCCAGGCGCTGGCGCTCGCCCACGTGCTGCCGGCGGTCGGCGGCCGGCCCCGCTGGGTGTGGCACTGCCACCTGGATACGCGGGCCGCGCTGCCACACGTCTGGGCCGACGTGCAGCGCGTGCTGCAGGGGTACGCCGCGGCGCTCTATCCGGCCCCGGGGCTGGTGCCCCCGGCCATGCCGCCGCTCTATCAGGCGGTCGCGCGCCCGGCGATCGACCCGCGCTCGCCCAAGCACCTGCCGCTCGCGCCCGACGCGGTCGTCGCGGCCGTCGAGCGCCTGGGGATCGATCCGCGCCGCCCGCTGATCGGCCAGTTCGCCCCTATCGACCACCGCTACGCGCCGATCGGCGCGCTCGGCGCTTACTGGATCGCCCGCCCGCAGGTGCCGGGCCTCCAGATCGTGCTGGTCGACTCGTCGCTGCTCTCCACGACCCGCGCCCAGCGCGACCTCGGGCAGGTCGTGGCCGCGGCCGGCGGCGATCCCGACATTCACGTGCTGACGCAGGACGCCGACCTCGGCCCCACCGAGCTGAACGCCCTGCAACGCGCGGTGAGCGTGGCGGTGCAGCTGGCGGTGCCGCGCGGCTTTGGCTGGGGCGTCGCCGAGTGCCAGTGGAAGGGCAAGCCCGCCGTCGTGGGGCGCCACGGCCTGCTGCCCGAGCAGGTTGGCGGTGGCGCCGCGGGGGTCGTCGTGGACGGGGCGCCGTTCGCTGCCAAGCAGCTCGTCCGTCTGCTGCGCGCGCCAAGCCTCGCCGCGACGATGGGCCGGCGCGGCCATGCCCAGATCGCCCGCGACCACCTGATCACCGGCCTGCTGGCCGATTACCTGCGTCTGTTCGAGCACGTCGCCGCGCCCGCCTGGGTCGCCAAAGGCCTGGGCTAGCTGGGGCGCCGCTCCTGCGGGCGGCCGGGCGCCCGCTCCGCCCGCGGGTCGGGCGTGGCCCCGTCCGGCGCGCCGGCGCCGAGGCCGTCGTCGAGCAGCGCCCCCCAGCCGCCGCCGAGCCGGTCGCGGGCGGGCGCGCCGCCCCAGGCCAGCACCGCGAGCAGCACGCCCACGACAATGCTGTTGACGGTTGGGACCGGACCGTAGCTAAGCAGCGACGGCGCGATGAGCAGCCAGATCCCGAGCGCCCCGTAGGCCCACCGCAGGGGCCGCCCTACCCCCCACAGCGAGACCCAGCCGCACGCGGCGACGAGCGGGCCGACCACGCGGTCGTTGGCGGCGGCCAGCCCGCCGCCGTACCCCAGCACCGCCGGCGCGGCCATCAGCCAGATGCCCAGGGCGAGGGCGACCAGGGAGGGCCAGCCGCGGGCGCCGCGCGCTGTCCGCGGCGCCCGCGGCCCCGCCACCCGCGCGGCGGTTCCCGCCGCCGGCCGGCCCCAGAAGGCGGACCACGCGGGCGCTCCCGCCACGGCCACGCGGTTCAGATACTGGAGCGCGGCCAGCACCTCGCGCAGCGCCGGCCCCAGGATCACGATGGAGATCGTGGCCGACAGCAGGCACAGCGTACACCAGGCGTGGAAGACGACGCCTTGCGTGATGACCAGGCCCACGCTGGTCGCGCCGAGCGCGACGACGATCAGTCCGTACAGCACCACCAGCCAGGGCTGCGTGCGCCAGCGCGCGCGGCCGCCCAGCAGCCCGACCAGCGCCTCGGTGGCGTAGCCGCCCGCGCCCAGCGCCGCGTCCGGTATCGGCAGGTACCGCGCCAGCGCCGAGTGCAGCACTCGCACGCTGTCCGCGCCGAAGAACGGGTCCCAGACGCCGGGGAGGATGCCGAGCTGATACGCCGCCAAGTACGACGCGACGCCCATCCCGGCGACCGCGAGCGCGACGAGCGGCAGGCGGTCGCGCCAGGCCGATGGATTGTGGCGCCAGCCGGGCGGGACCTCGGCCGCCATGATCTACCGCGCCCCGGCCGCCCGGCTGCTCGGGGCGTTGCTGTCTGGTAGGCATTCGGGCAGGTCCAGCAGGTCCAGCCCGGTGGCGGCGTCGCGCGTGCGGCGCACGGGCACGTCCTCGGTGCGCAGCCACACCTCCAGCGTCGGGCGGACGCGCGCCTCCTTGACGTGGCCGCCGTAGACCGAGAAGTCGTGCCGGCCGAACACGCCGTGGATGTGCAGGAAGGGGGCGCCGTCTTTGAGCGAGGCATTCCCCTGGAAGCTCACCACCTCGAGCTGCTCCGCTAGCTCGCGATACTCGTACTGCTCGGTCGTCGGGTTCCAGTAGCCCAGGCAGGCCCACTGGACCGCTCCGGCCGCGCTGACGTTCGCGAACATGATCTCCTCGTCGCGCAGGAAGGCGGTCAGCGTCTCGACGACCGGCTCGCCGGTCTCCAGCCGCAGGATGTAGCGGTCGCCAAAGCGTTGAAAGCGCATCGCTTGCTCCGTGCTCTTTACAGGGTGGCCGCCCGCCGCTGGACGGCCCACAGGAGCGCGCCGCCGAGCAGCGCGAGCGCCACCGCGGCCGCCCGCGGCGTGCCCTTGCCGTTGGCATGGTCGCGCAGGTCGGCGTAGCGCGCCTCGGGATACGCGCGGTGGTCCGCGTCGCCCTCGCCGTGCAGGGCGAGCTGTAGCACCTGCGCCGGGTGCAGGGCGGCGCGGTCGGTCGTCTGCCGGATCTGCTCGCGGCAGCTGAAGCCGTCCGCCACGATCAGCGTGTCCTTCGCCGCCGCGCGCACGGCCGGCAGGAGCACGCGCTCGCCCGCGGCCATCGACACCTGGTAGTGATCGCCCGGCTCGAACCCGAACGCTCCCGCCATGCCGCAGCAGCCCGAGTCGAGCACCTGGAAGTCGAGCCCCATCTTGCGGAACAGGGCTTCCTCGTCGGTCATGCGCATGAGCGCCTTGTGGTGGCAGTGGCCGTGGACGAGCGCCTTGGCCCCGAGTTTGGGCGGCGTGTAGCCGTCCGCCCGGCGCTCCAGGAACTCGTCGATCAGGAACGACTGCTCGCACAGCCGCCGGGCGTCCTCGTCGTGTGGCAGCAGGTTGCGCAGCTCATCGCGGAACACGGCCAGACAGCTCGGCTCCAGCACGACGACCGGCACGCCGGCACGAATCGGCTCGCGCAGCGTGGCGAGGATGTCGCGCAGGAACCGCTTGGCGAGGTCCAGCATGCCGTAGTCGTAGAGCGGCCGCCCACAGCACAGGGCGCGCTGGGGCACGACCACGCGGTAGCCGGCCGCCTCCAGCACCTCGACGGCGGCGATGGCAGTGCTCGGATGGAAGTGGTTGTTGAAGGTGTCCGGCCACAGGATGACCGGCGGCTTGCCCTGGTTGCGCGGGCCGCGCTGCCGCGCCCAGCGCTTGAACGTTTGCGGGGCGAACCGCGGCACCTGGCGCGCCGGCTCCATGCCCGCGGCGGCCTTCGCGGCGTCGCGCAGGAGCGGCGTCTGCGTGACGAGATTCACCAGCCCTGCCAGCGGGGCCGCGAGCCGCGCCCAGTACATGATGAGCCCGAAGGCGTACGCCTGGCGCGGGCGCAGGCGGCCGGCGTAGTAGTGCGACAGGAACTCCGCCTTGTACGTCGCCATGTCGACGTGGACGGGGCACTCGCCCTTGCACCCCTTGCAGGCCAGGCAGAGGTCGAGCGCGTCCTTCACGTGCGGGTCGCGCCAGCCGCCCCGCACCGGGTCCCCTTGCAGCATCTCGAACAGCAGGTGCGCGCGGCCCCGCGTCGAGTGCTCCTCCTCGCGCGTCACCATGTAGCTGGGGCACATGATGCCCGCGTCGGTCTTGCGGCACTTGCCCACGCCCACGCAGCGGAGCGCGGCGTGGGCGAAGCTGCCGTTGTCGTCCCGGAAGGCGAAGTGCGTGGCGGGCGCGGGGGGCGCGTAGTCGGTGCCCAGGCGCAGGTTCTGGTCCATGCGGTAGGGCGTGACGACCTTGCCGGGGTTCATCTTCCAGTCGGGGTCCCAGATCGCCTTGAACTCGCGGAAGGCGTCCACCAGCTCGTCGCCGAACATCTTGGGCAACAGCTCCGCGCGCGCTTGCCCGTCGCCGTGCTCGCCCGACAGCGAGCCGCCGTAGCGCAGCACGAGGTCGGCCGCCTGGTCCATGAAGGCGCGATAGCGGGCGATGCCGGCTGCCGTCGTGAAGTCGAAGGTGATCCGCGTGTGCAGGCAGCCCTGGCCGAAGTGGCCGTAGAACGACGCCGTGTAGTCGAAGCGGTCGATGAGCTGGCGCAGGTCGCGTAGGTAGTCGCCCAGCCGCGCGGGCGGTACGGCGGAGTCCTCCCAGCCGGGCCAGGCCGGCGGCTCGCCGGGCACGATGGCGGTGGCGCCCAGCCCCGACTCGCGGATCTCCCAGAGCTTCGCCTGCTGCTCCCGGTCCGCGTAGAGCTTCATGTCCGGCGCGTGCTCCTGGCCCTTCAGCGCGTCGATCAGGCCCTCCGCCTGCGCCGTCGCCTCGTCGCGCGTCTCGGCGCCGAACTCCACCAGCAGCCAGCCGCCGCCGGCGGGCAGGAGCGGCAGGTCGTCGGGGTGCAGGCCCTTGCGTTTCATGTAGTGGACCAGGATGTCGTCGAAGCCCTCCAGCCCGACCGGGTGGTGCTCTAGGATCGCGGGAACGTGGTCGCAGGCGGCGTACACGTCCGCGTAGCCGAGGACGACCAACACGCGCGCGGGCGGGCTGTGGACGAGGCGCACGGTCGCTTCGAGCACGGTGACGCAGGTGCCCTCCGTGCCCACCAGCGCGCGGGCCACCTGGAAGCCCTGCTCGGGCAGGAGCGCGGGCAGGTTGTAGCCCGACACGCGGCGCGGGATGTCGGGGTAGCGCTGGCGGATGGCGTCGGCGTAGCGGTCGCGCAGGGCGCGCAGCCGGCCGTAGATCTCCGCGCGCCGCCCGCCGGCCGCCTCGATCCGCGCTAGCTCGTCGTCGCTCGTGGCTCCCACCCGCAGCCGCAGGCCGTCGTAGGTCAGGACCTCCAGCTCCTCCACGTTGTCGGAGGTCATGCCCGCCATGACCGAGTGAACGCCGCAGGAGTTGTTGCCGATCATGCCGCCCAGCGTACAGCGGTCGTGGGTGGCCGGGTCTGGCCCATAGGTCAGGTGGTGCGCCTCGGCCGCGTCGCGCAGCACGTCCAGCACTGTGCCGGGCTGCACCCGCGCGCGACGCTGGTCGGGGTCGATCTCCAGGACGTGGTGCAGGTACTTCGAGTAGTCGAGCACGACCGCGACGTTGCAGCACTGGCCGGCGAGGCTGGTGCCGCCGCCGCGCGAGAGCAGCGGCGCGCCGAAGCGGCGGCAGGTGGCCACGGTGGCGACGACGTCGTCCAGGTCGCGGGGGACCACGACGCCGATCGGCACCTGCCGGTAGTTCGACGCGTCGGCGGCGTAGAGGGCACGGCTGCCCGCGTCGAAACGCACCTCGCCGCCCACCTCGCGGGCCAGCGCAGCGGCCAGGCCCGCGGCGTCGACGGCGCCGGGCAAGGGGCCGGGTTGAGACGAACGCGGCAACGGCTGGGCGGAAACCGTCTTCACGGGAAGCGCCTCCTGACAGTCGGGTAGCTCGGGCGGCCGACGGGGCGCATTGAGCGACGGCGGCGGCGCGGGCGCTGGACCGCGTTAATCGGGCGACCGGGCCGTCGCGGGCCGCGCGCTCGGGGCGCGGCGGGCATGAGCCAGGAGGCGGGACCAACGGGCGTGCGGTGCGTCCGGCGCGTGCGCCGAGAGCGCGGTCGCCGCGCCGTTCCGGGCGGCACCCGCCGCTCTGCGGCGCAGAAGGCGTGCCACGGAGGCCCGGCGTTCTGGCACGGGGCGTGCAGCCGTGCGACGGGAGGTGCTACCATGAGTGGACTCCATCGGTCGCGGCGGCATCGAATCATCGCGGGCGTGTGCGGCGGGCTGGCCGAGAGCTTCGGCCTCCCCGTCTGGCTCGTCCGCTTCTTGTTCCTGCTCACGTTGCTGCCCGGCGGCGTCCCCGGCCTGCTGCTGTACGTCCTCCTCTGGATCGCCCTGCCCACCCGCCGCGTGGGCAGCCTGGGAGGGCCGTGGGCGCGGCCCGTGCACCGCTAGCACGCGCCGCCACGCCGGCAGCCGGGGCGCCGCGCGCCGCGGCTGCCGCACCCGCCGCACATTCTGTATAACCACCGGACGATTCCCACACGTTCCGCCGCTTCGGCGTGCGCGGAAGGAGCCTGCGGTGAGCCAGAACACTCCCATCACGGTGGCCTACGGTGACGGCATCGGCCCCGAGATCATGACCGCCACGCTCGACATCATTCAGGCGGCCGGCGCCCGCCTCGACATCGAGGTCATCGAGATCGGCGAGAAGATGTACCTCAAGGGGGAGAGCACCGGCATCGATCCGCGCGCCTGGGAGTCCCTCCGCCGCACGCGCGTCTTCCTGAAGGCGCCCATCACCACGCCTCAGGGCGGCGGCTTCAAGAGCCTGAACGTGACCACCCGCAAGGTGCTGGGCCTGTACGCGAACGTGCGCCCGTGCGTCGCCTACGCGCCGTTCGTCGAGACGAAGCACCCCGGCATGGACGTGGTGGTCGTGCGCGAGAACGAGGAAGACCTGTACGCGGGCATCGAGTACCAGCAGAGCCCGCAGGTGGTCGAGGCGATCAAGATCATCAGCCGCCCGGGCAGCGAGAAGATCATCCGCTACGCCTTCGAGTACGCGCGGCGCAACAACCGCAAGAAGGTCACCTGCTTCACCAAGGACAACATCCTGAAGCAGACCGACGGGCTGTTCCACAAGATCTACGACGAGATCGGCGAGCAGTACCCGGACATCGAGAAGGAGCACTGGATCGTCGACATTGGCGCCGCCAAGCTGGCCGACACCCCCGAGGCGTTCGACGTGATCGTCATGCCGAACCTGTACGGCGACATTCTTTCGGACGTGGCGGCGCAGATTGCCGGCTCGGTGGGGCTGGCCGGCTCGGCCAACATCGGCGACCTGGCGGCCATGTTCGAGGCCATCCACGGCTCGGCGCCGCGCCGCGCGGGCCAGAACCTCGCCAACCCCTCCGGCCTGCTGTTGGGCGCGGTGATGATGCTCGTCCACATCAACCAGACGGACGTGGCCGAGCGCGTCCACAACGCCTGGCTGCGGACCTTGGAAGAGGGCATCCACACCTACGACATCTACGACGACCGCGTGAGCCAGGCGAAGGTGGGCACCAAGGAGTTCGCGCGGGCCGTGATCGACCGGCTGGGCCAGAAGCCGCAGCAGCTCAAGCCGGTGACGTACCGCGCGACCGACCGCGAGGACGTCGACGTGCGCGTGCAGGCGAGCGCGGCCCCGCCGGTCACCCAGACGCTGGTGGGCGTGGACGTGTTCGTGTACTACACTGGCGGCACGGCCGACGACCTGGGCGCGGCCATGCAGCGGGTGAGCGGCGACGGGTTGGCGCTCACGATGATCGCGAACCGCGGCGTGAAGGTCTACCCCGAGGGCCTGCCCGAGACGTTCTGCAGCGACCAGTGGCGCTGTCGCTTCCAGGGGCCCGGCGGCAACACTGCGGTGAAGCCGGAGCAGATCGTGAGCCTGCTCGGCCGCATCGCGAGCGCCGGCCTCAACTTCATCAAGACGGAGAACCTGTACGACTTCGACGGGGAGCCTGGCTACTCCCTCGGCCAGGGCGAGTAGGCAGGAGCACGTGAGGAGCGATACGCCATGACAGAATCGGCCCATGCCGAGCATCGCCCGCCGGTCGGTCAGGACCCCGCGCAGGCGGCCGAGGGCATGCCCAAGGCCCTGGGGCACCTGTACCCCGTGGGCGATATCCTCGCTGTCATTGACGATCGGGCGGAAGCCGAACGCGCCGTCCAGGCGTTGAAGGATGGCGGGATTCCTGAAGGCGACGTCGATCTCGTGGACGGGAAGTGGTTCGCCGAGGTGATGCGCGCTAACAAGGCGAGCCGGAATCCGCTCCAGCACCTCGTCGCCCTGCTGGGAGCGGAGGAGGGCGAGGTCGTCCGCGACTACCTCCAGCAAGCGGACCTGGGGCGCACGATCGTCGTCGTGCATGCCGAGCAGCCGGAGCTGTGGGAGGGCATCGCCCGCGTGCTGCGCACCCACGGCGCCCACCACATCAGACACTACGGGCGGCTGGTCATGACCGGGCTCTGACGCCGGCTCCCTACTCCCCGAAGACAGGAGAGGCGCCAGAAAGTGGGGAGCTAAACAAGGCGGGAGCCAGGTCGCGGACGTCTTGCCCCTGCGGGGGTGCCACGTCGCCGGCCTGGCTCTCTGACTACAGGTCCGCTTTCCTTCCGCAGCAGGTGCAGTCACCTGTAGTGTGCAATCATCCTAGCTCACGCGCAGCACCCGTACAAGGCGCTATGGCTGCCCATATCCGAGATTGCGGGCACTTGTTAGCCATGCCTGGCTCGCTGCCTCGTCGTGCGCCTGCCAGTGAGCGCGCGTCGTTCGACTCGGCACCGCCAGTAAGTGGCGGGGCGCAACCGCCAAGCGGCTGCGCTCGCTGTTGTCGCTGGACTTTATCCTAGGTTCCATCTGGGTGAGCGGCTAATGCAGGACGTAGCCGCCGTTGACAGCGATGGTCTGTCCCGTCACGAAGGCGCTGTCGGGCGACGTCAGGTAGACGATGGTGCCCACCAGGTCCTCGGGCACCTCGGCACGGTGCAGCGCCCGGCCGGCGACGGAGCGCTCCTGCGTCTCCTCTGGCGCGCCCTGCCCCGCCTCGCTCAGCGTGAAGCCCGGCGCCACCGCGTTGACACGGATGTTGTCGGCACCCAGCTCGCGGGCCAGCGCCCGCGTGAGGGCGATCACCGCGCCCTTCGACGTGACGTAGTGCAGCAGGTACGGGATCCCCGAGAGTACCGTGTCCGACGCGATGTTGACGATGCTGCCGCCGGCGCCCTGGCGGCGCATGTACGGCACGACCGCCTTGCAGCACAGCCACACGCCCCGCACGTTGACAGCCATCAGCCGGTCCCACTCGGCCACGGTGAGTTCGTCGAACGGCTTGCGGGCGACGCCGTAGAAGACGGCGGCATTGTTCACCAGCGCGTCAATGCGCCCGAAGCGCTCGGCCGTGGCGCGCGCCATCGCCTCGGCGCTCGCCTCGTCGGACACGTCGGTGGGCAGCGCCACCGCCTCGCCGCCGGCGGCGCGAATGGCGGCCGCGGTCTCCTCGCCCTTCGCGGCCTGCACCTCGGCCACCGCCACGCGCGCGCCCTCCCGCGCCAGACGCAGCGCGTAGGCGCGGCCAATCCCCTGGCCCGCGCCCGTAACGATCACCACTCTGCCGTCCAGTCGCATCCTGCCCCCTTCCTCCTTACGCGTGACCTCTATAGCCGGCTGCACGCCACCCGGAGCGGCCATCGCCCGGTAGGCGTCTGGTAGGCGCGGCTCTCGCGGCCGCCCGCGGCCGCAGGCCATAGCTACCCGCATCGACCGACCGCTCTGCCCGGCTGCACACCGCGGTTCCCAGCCACGCGCGGCAGCGCGCCTACTGCGGCGGCTTGACCGCCCCAAGCTGCTCCAGCAGCCCGAGCACGTCCTCGCTGCACCAGTACTCGACGATCTTGCCGTCGACGATACGCTAAATGTCGATGCCCATGAGGGTCACGCGCTTGCCCAAGCGGCACGTGATCCTGATGCCCGGACCATTATCTACCATGCATTGGAATACCTAGCGTCCATTACGGGCATTATGCCGGCCAGAGCTGCGTGGTCGCCTCTTGGGACGGCGCGGAATGCTATGATGCGCTCAGAGTCCCGACCGGGAGAGCGGCCATGGAGCGTATTAGCGTATACGTCGAGCCGGAGCAGGCGCATGAGTTCCGGCAGCTAGCCGGAGAGGACAGCCGCGCGATCGCTGCCCTCGTCCGGGAGGCGCTGGGTGAGTACCTCGCGCGGCGTCGATCGGGTAGCGGTCAGCGCACGGTAGGCCCGCGACGACAAATCCCTGAGGGGGAGTGGCAGGCCCGCTTTGCCGCAGCCCTCGCGGGTGTGCGAGCTGGCATCTCGCCTGATACCGTAGGCGAGAACCTCGAGGCCGAGATCACCGCGGCGCGCGCCGAGGTGCGCCGGTCTCACCACGAGGACCCCCAGTCTGCTCGTGGCTGAATTACCGCCTCGGGTGTTCGTCGACACCTACGTTTGGATCTCTGCCTTCATCAACGCCGACGGACCGCCAGCGCGCGTTCTTGACGCCTTCATCCAGGCGCGCTTCATTCCGGTAGTCTCGGAGACGCTATTGCGCGAGATTCGCGCCGTCGCCAAACGGCCGCGCATCCGAAGGCGTTGTCGGTTCCATGACGATGCTCTCGAAACGCTACTGACACTCCTCCGCGATCGTGCCATTGAGGCGTTCCCTACCGGCCATCTCAGGATGTGCCGCGATCCCAACGACGACGCACTGCTGGAGACCGCGGTTCTGGGCGGTGCTCAGTTCGCTGTTTCGCGGGATGACGACATCAAACGCGACCCGCCCCTGATCGCCTGCCTCCGCCAGCAAGGGGTGGAAGTGCTTTCCGTGGCGCAATTTCTTCGTTGGCTGACTGCCGATCGTGACGATGAGCCATCCGCGGACTGAGTCTGGCGCGAATCGTGGACGACCGGTGGAGCTCCGGGTTCAGCGCCGCCCGAGCGCGGCGCGGACGGCGGCGGCGACCTCGGCGCGGCCGGGGAGGAACGCGGCTTCGAGCGACGGGCTGGCGGGGACGGGGGCGAACGGGGCGCCGACCCGCTCGATCGGGGCGTCCAGATAGTCGAATGCCGCCCGCTGCACCTGCGCCGTCAGCTCAGCGCCGTAGCCCCCCGGCAGCACGGCCTCGTGCGCCACCACCACGCGCCCCGTCTTTCGCACTGACGCGAGCACGCTGTCGAGGTCGAGCGGCACCAGGCTGCGCAGGTCGATCACTTCGGCCGCGATCCCCTCCCCGGTCAGGTCGCGGGCGGCGGCCAGCGCCTCGCCCACCAGCCGGCCGGTGGCGAGCACCGTCACGTCGCCGCCCGCCTGGCGCACCGCCGCCTGGCCCAGCGGCACCAGCCCCTCCCCTGGTGGCACGTCGCCCAGGCCCCAGTACAGCGCCCGATTCTCCACGAACACCACCGGGTTGTCGTCGCGGATTGCCGCTTTCAGCAGCCCCCGCGCGTCGGCCGGCGTCGCCGGCATGACCACCTTCAGGCCCGGGACGTGGACGAACCAGGCCTCCAGGCTCTGCGAGTGGTGCGCGCCCCAGCCGCCCATCACGCCGCACTGCGCCCGCACCACCAGCGGCACGCGCAGCTGGCCGCCCGACAGGTAGTGGAGCTTCGCCGCGTGGTTCACGAGCTGGTCCATGGCGAGCGTGATGAAGTCCACGAACATGATCTCGACCACCGGCCGCAGCCCCAGCACCGCCATGCCCACGGCCGTGCCCATGATCGAGCCCTCGCTGATCGGCGTGTTGCGCACGCGGCCCTCGCCATACAGCTCGGCCAGCCCGGCCGTCGCGCCGAACGGCCCGCCCACGGCCACGTCCTCGCCGAGCACGTACACGGCCGGATCGCGCGCCATCTCCTCGCGCAGTGCCTGGTTGATCGCCACCACCAGCGACACCCGGCGGTCGGCGGCCTCGGGCGCCGTCGTCGTCGCGGGCTGGCTCATGCGTACACCTCCGTGGCGACCTCGTCGGGGCTAGGCCAGGGGCTATCGAGGGCGAAGCGGACCGCCGCCTCGACGCGCTCGCGCGCCTCGCGCTCCAGCGCGGCCTCGTCAACCCCGTCGCGCGCGCCGTCAGCCCCAGCGTGACTGCCGGGCGCCGCCTCTCCGCCAGCACTGGGGGCCGCGGGGCCCAGCAGGCCCACGCCCGCCAGATGGCGGCGGAAGCGCGCGATCGGGTCGCGCTCCTGCCACTCCGCCAGCTCGGCCGCCTCGCGGTAACGCTGCGGGTCGCCGACGTAGTGGCCGCTCAGCCGATAGGTGAGACATTCGAGGAAGGTCGGGCCGCCGCCCCCTCGCGCGTGGTCCACCGCCTCCTGCACGGCCGCGCGCACCGCCAGCACGTCCTGGCCGTCGAGCGTGGTCGTCGGAATCCCGTACTTCTCGGCGTGGACCGCCAGTCGCTCGATGACCGTGTGGGCCGAGAGGGGCGTGAACTCGGCGTAGCCGTTGTTCTCGCAGACGAAGATCAGCGGCAGCCGCCACAGACTGGCGAGGTTGAGCGACTCGTGGAAGTAGCCGGCGTTCGAGGCGCCGTCGCCGAAGAAGACGGCCACCACCTGGCCCGCGCCCCGCTCCTGGCAGACGAGCGCCGAGCCGAGTCCCAGCGGCAGGTTCCCGCCCACGATGCCGGTGGCGCTCAGCAGCCCGTGCTCGACGTCCACCAGGTGCATCGAGCCCGCCTTGCCGTGACAGTAGCCAGTGGTGCGGCCGGCTAGCTCGGCCATCATGCGGTTGAGATCGGCGCCGCGGGCGATAAACGGCCCGTCCGGCCGGTGGCCGGTGTAGACGTAGTCGTCGGCGCGCAGCGCGGCGCACGCCCCGGTGGCCGTCGCCTCCTGTCCGATGCTGAGGTGGACGAGCCCCGGGAGCTGCTTGTTGGCGACTAGCTCCGCCAACCGCTCCTCGAACGCTCGGATCGTCCACATCGTCCCGAGCAGCCGCCGCGCCTCCCCGGTGTCCATCCTGCCTCCGCTCGCTGGGCGGCGCGGCACACCGCGCCCTCGGGCGCGTCGCTCGCCGTCACAGCAATAGTACGGTACACCGCGGGCGGCTGGGTATGGGGGCGGGAGCCGGGGCCGTGCTCCGAGGCAGCCACGTCGGGGACGCTAGGGTCGCGCGCGCCGGGGAGCTAGCGGGCGGCCCGCCCGGGGGCGCGCGACCTTACTGGCAAGCGCCCGGGGTGGGCCGACGCGACGACGGCGGGTGGTTAGGCGTCGCGGTCGTCGGCGTACTCGCCGTCGCGGATGCGGCCGCGGAGCACCAGCAGCCGGCAGTACTGCCGCGCCGTGAACGGGTACGTCCAGCGGCTGCTCGGGCGGCTGCCAAAGCGATAGGGCACGTCATGGTCCGCGGCGCCGAGGCCGTCCCGGCTGCCGGTCCCGATCGTCGTTGAGGTCATCGTTTCGCGCAGGTCAGTGGTTTCCATAGTGTTTCTCCCGGCGGCGCGTCGCCGCAAGCTACTACGTAAAGGCAGCATGCGTGCCACGGGAGGGCGATTTCGCGTCTCAGCGCCCTTCGAAATGTCGGAAAGCGACCCGTTTGTGCCGCGCTAACCGAGTGGGGCTACTGCTGCGGGACGCGATCCGGGAAGGCGCGGGCGAAGTCGGTGCCCACGTTGGCGCGCTCGACCTGCCAGTCGGGCGGGTTCTCGGCGTCGTACGTCAGCACCGTGCGCTGGAACGCCTGCACCTGCACGTGCCGCGCGCCCATCCCGTTCTTCTGCACGTCGAGCTGCACCGCCTCGGTGATCGGCAAGCCGATGTCGTGGAGCCAGCCGCCGGGGAAATACAGCTTGTTGTTCATGTACTCCCAGAACCGCGCGGGGACGAAGTGGCCTGGGGCAGCACTCAGGTCGCCGCTGAAGGGGATGAACACGGTGCCGTCGCTGAGCTGAGCCACGCCCTCGACGAAGTCCGCCGGCGGCGGCAGGCGCTGCGACGGGTCGGCCAGGCGATTCACCTGTGCATAGGTCACCGGCGAGACGTCGCCGCCGAAGGGGATGTCGGCGCGGGCCTGCTGCAGCTCGTCGACCACCAGGCCGTATTGCAGCTTCCAGGCGTCGTTGTCGGTGCCCGTCGACTGGTCTTCCAGGCGCCCCTTTTCGAAGTACTGCACGGGCACGCCGTTCACCGCGGCGGGCGGGCTGAGCGGCCGGCCGAGCACTCGCGTGCCGTCGTAGTGGTCGTAGAAGTCCCGGAAGGCGGGTGCCACGGCGAACACCGGCCGGCCCGCCGGCCCGGCCGTGCGGATGCGGCTGCTCGCCGCGCGCACGACGCTGCCCGTGCTCGTGGGGTCGCCCGCCGGCGTGCTGAGCAGCCGTAAGCCCGCGTACTCGCTCATGAACGGGTCCGGCGGCGGGTAGCTGCCGTAGACCAGCCAGCGGTCGATGCCCAGGCGGTCGGCATTGCCCTCCAGCCAGCCGAGGAAGCCCTGGAGCGCGTCGGCCAGCAGGTCGGCGCGATACTGGCCGCCCGGGTACGCGCGCCAGCTGCCGTCCGACTGCTGCGCCCACTCGACCTGCTCGTAGCCCCAGACGATCGCGAACTCGGTAATCCAGATCGGCTTGCCGCGCTGGGCCGGGCTCGCGTCGAGGTAGCTGCGGAACGCGGCGAGCTGGTCGGTGAGCGGCTGCCAGTTCACCATCGGCAGCTGCTGCCAGTTCAGGTCGGCCAGCTGGATGCCCCAGACGTCGACCGGCGGCTCGGTGCCCGCCAGCTGGCGATAGGCCGCGCGGAACTGCTCGGTCCACTGCCGGCCCAGGTCGAAGCCGGGGCACGCCTGGCAGGTGGTGTCCCAGTTCAGCACGTTGGGCCCGATGAGCTTGGCACCCGTATCGGCGTCTTTCAGGATACGGGCGTAGTACTGGAACGCCTCGGCGTACTGCTTCGGGCCGTCGGGATCGCCGCCCGGCACGTTCGGCTCGCGCCCGATGAGCCAGTAGCTACCCGGACGCTTGTGGGCCGCCTCGCGCAGCTCCGCCTCCGGCGCCAGGTTGCGGGTGGGGACGGCCATCACCTTGTTGGCGCCCGGGGGGATCGCGTCGGCGTCGTAGTCGAAGCTGGCGTACCAGCGCAGGCCCAGCTGGTCGAGCGCGCGGCGCGCGGTCTCCTGGGGGCCGAGGCTCGGATCGCTCGCCGTGACCCACACCCCGTAGCGGTCGAGCAAACTGGACACCTGGGGCGCGGGGCTGGAGCTGGTGCGCATCGGACTGGCCGCCAACGCCAGCAGCCCCACCAGCAGCGCGAGGGTCGCGGTCCGGGCGCGCCTCACGGCCGGGCGCCCCGGCGGGCGAGGCGCGAGCAGCCGGGGGCGAGCACCGTCCGACTCATCACGCCAACTCCCGCTTCGTCCCGACGATCCACCTAAGCTGGGTCAGCAGCTTGGCACGGCGGTTCGACGCAGTCGAACGGCCATGCTAACCCGCGCCGGATGCTTAGCTCAGGAGTTATACGGATGCCGCGCGGCGCCCGTCAACCGATCGGCCGCCCTGCGGGGCGTCACAAGCGCGCATCAGCGTGTCGCGGGCCAGGCGGCCGTCGCGGTGACCCGGGCCGCGCGGCCACCACGCGTCCCGGGCGGCCTGCTGCCGCGTGGCGGGCCATGCCGGTCGTCACTGCCACCGACGCCGCCGATCCGCTATAGTCGGCCATGCGCAAGGGGGTGGCGCGGCGGCGGAGGCGACCATGGACGACGGCATGCAGCAGGGCTATCTGATTATCGCCGACATCTCCGGCTACACTGCTTACCTCACCGGCACCGAGCTGGCACACGCGCAGAACATCCTCAGCCGGCTGATTCAGACGATCCTCGACGCCTACCGGCCGCCCATCGAGCTGGTCGAGCTGGAGGGTGACGCCGTCTACGTCTACCTGCCCGGCGCCGATGCGGGGGACCAGGCCGTGCTCGGCGCGATCGAGCGGGCCTACTTCGCCTTTGCGCGCCAGCGCGACAGTATGGGCCACCTGGCAGCCTGCGTCTGCGCCGCCTGTCGCAATCTGCCCATGCTGGATTTGAAGTTCGTCGTCCACTTCGGCGAGTTTGCCGTGCAACGCCTCGCGGGGCGGTCGAAGCCCATTGGCCCCGACGTGATCCTGGTCCACCGCCTGCTGAAGAACCACGTCGCCGATGTGATGGGGCTGCGCGCCTACGTCTTCTTCACCGACGCCGCGCTGGCCCGCCTGGGCCTCGACGCCGCGGCGCTCGACCTGCGGCACCACCGCGAGGAGTACGAGCACCTCGGGGAGGTCGGCGGCGCCGTGCTCGACCTGGCCGCGCGCTGGGAGCAGGAGCGCGCGCTGCGCCGCCTGCGCCTCGATCCGGCGGCCGCGCGCAGCGAGCACGCGGTGGACGTTCCCGCGCCGCCGGAGGTCGTCTGGGCCTACCTCACGCGCCCCGCCTTCCGCGCCCGCTGGGAGCCCGGTCTGGCCGGCGCAGCGGCCGGGGACACTGCCGAGCACGCGCCCGACGAGCACACCCACGGCGCCGGGGGATCCACGCTGCTCGACTGGCAGCCGTTCGAGTACTACACGCTCAGCCGCGCGCTCGACGCCCCCCTGGCGCCGCGCGTCACCCTCACCACCGAACTCACGCCCACGCCCGGCGGCACGCGCGTCGCCTGGTACTGCGCCCCCGCCGCCGGCCTGCGTGCGGCGCTCGGCTTCACCCTCGGGCGCGGCAAGCTCCAGGCCAGCCAGCGCGCCGGCGGCGAGCGCCTCGCCAGCGTGCTCGCCGCCGAGTGGCCGCCGCCCGCCGCTGAGAGCGCGCCCGAGGGCGCCGCGACGCCACAGCTGGAGGACAGGTAGATCACGCGACGATCAGCGCCTCGTGCCCGCGCTTGGAGATCGGGGCCAGGTCCGCGGCGATGCAAGCCCACGTGTCGCCGCCGTCGTCGCTGGCATAGACCTCGCCGCCCGTCGTCGCCGCGTACAGCGAGAAGCCGGCGCCCCAGTCCTCCAGCGTCACCGCCCCGAACTCGTGCTGCGTGTCCGCGGGCAGGCCGTTCGTGAGCCGCTCCCACGTCTGGCCGGCGTCCGTGCTGCGGTAGATCTTGCCGCCCGCGTGGTGGGTCTGCCGCCAGGTGGCCGGGTTGTGCTCCGCCGCGGCCACGAACATTATGTCGGGCTGGCGCGGGTGCATCACCAGCGCGTCGGGATACACGTCCGCCGCCCAGCCGGGCGCCATCCGCCGCTCCCAGCCCCTGCCGCCGTCCCGGCTGACGTAGAGCCCCGCCCCGCCGCTCACGAACAGCTTGCGCGGGTCGCGCGGGTCGATGAGCGCCTTGTGGACGTCGTAGAACACGTCCATCGAGCGCGTCTTGTCGTTGTAGAAGCCGAGCGTGTTCAGCTCGCGCCACGTCTCGCCGTAGTCCTCGCTCTTGAGCAGCGCGCCCTGCTCGATGCAGGCGTAGACCACCCGCTCGTCCACCGGGTCGAAGGTGATGAACTTGGTGTGCGCGACGTGGGGCGGCGGCGGGAACCACCACTGGTCCACCGTCTTGACCTGGCGCAGCCCGGGCAGGTGCGTCCAGTGCGCGCCGAGGTCGTCGCTGTAGAACAGGTTGGCGGGCTCGGTGCCGGCGAACAGGCGCATCCGTCCCTTCACGCGGCGCGCGGCCAGGCTGAACACGTCGTCGATGAACAGGCCGTTCTCGCGCCGCTCCCACGTGCGGCCGCCGTCGGTGCTCGCGTGCAGCCCGCCGTGAAACGCGCCCGCGAAGATCGTGCCGCTGTCGGGCTCCACGACGATCGCGCTGATGAAGCGGCCCTCGAGCGCGCGGTGCGCCAGGCGCCAGGGGGCGCCGGCCTCGCCGCGCGCCAGAATGACCAGCCCCTCGCGCGTGCCGACCAGCAGCTCCCGTGTGGGTGCCGGCGACGAGTAGACGTTCGGGCCACTGTGTGTGAGTCCCACGGCCATGCAGCTACCCTCCCGGCCCGGCATCCGCCCGGGCCCCGCTCCGCGGCGTATCCTCCGCGCTGCAACTGGTATAGTGGAAGTGACGGCGGTTGCGCCAGCGCCCGGCAGGCGCCGGGCCGGCCGCCAGTACCCAGGCGCGGACAGCAGGGGAAACGGCTGCTCCGCCAGGAGTAAGACCGTGGCGAAGGAAGCGCCGGCCAAGCCAGCCGCTCCCAAGAAGCGACCCGAGCGGCCCTTTTACTGGGACATCCCGAACATTGCCGAGGAGGGCGACTACTCGACCAAGAAGCGGCGGCCCCCCGAGATCGCCCTGCACAACGAGGACAAGTGTACCGGCTGCCAGGGCTGCGTCCCGTTCTGCCCCGTGAACTGTATCGAGAGCCTGCCCGAGGGCACTTATCCCGATCGCCCGATCCAGCCCGTGCAGGACCGCTGGGACGAGTGCATCGGCTGCGGCATCTGCGTGCGCATCTGCACGAAGGTAGTGGGCTGGGACGCCATCCGCATGGTGCCCGTGGACGAGTTCATGGAAGTGACGGGCATCGAGATCAGCCAGGTGACGCCCGAGCGGCCGCCGCCGGTCCGCTCGCTGCCGCGCGCCGACTACCCGCCGTATCCGGAATGATCTAACCCCTCGGCCCCTCTACCTTGAGAGAGAGAGGGGGGGGAGCCACCCCGGCCTCGTCCTCTCCCCCTTCCCACAATGGGAGGGGGCGGGGGAGTGGATCCGCGGCCCTTACGCTCGGCTCAGGTACTCCCCCGTGCGCGTGTCCACCCGGATCTTGTCGCCCTCGTTGATGAACAGCGGCACCTGCACGACTAGACCTGAGTCCATCGTGGCCGGCTTCATCGCGCCGGAGACGGTGTCGCCCTTCACGCCGGGGTCCGTGTGGGCCACCGTGAAGTCGAGCGTGATGGGGAAGTCCACGCCGATCGGGCGATCGTCGTAGAACTGCACTTGCAGCTCCAGCCCCTCTTGCAAGTAGTAGCGGCCGTTCTCCCCCAAGTCGGCGTCGGACAGCGTGATCTGCTCGAAGTCCTGCTGGTCCATGAACACGTGGCCGGTGTCGTCGGAATAGAGGTATTGCATGGGCCGCGTGTCCAGGAAAGCGCGCGTGAAGCGCTCGCTCGAGGGCACGTTGCGCTCGACCACCGCGCCCGTCTTGATGTTCTTGAGCTTCATCTTGATGATGTTGCCACGCATGGCAATCTTGAACGACTGATACTCGACGACCTGCCACAGGTTGCCGTCGATGTCTAGCACCATACCGCGGCGCAATTCCGTGGGCTGAATCATTGGCTCTCCTCTGTTGCTTGGTTGCTCGCTCCCGCCGGCCGAGGGGCCGCCGGGGGACGCTTGGTGATGGTGAGGTGCTGGCAGCCTGGCGGTCGCGCCAGCCACGCGGCGCCCGCTCGCGGCCGGCGGGCGGCCCGCGTCGCGGATACCGCGCGCCTGGCGTCCTCATCCCGTCGCACGCGCGATAGCACTTAAAGTGTACGGGCTGGCGCAAAGGACGGTCAATTGCCGGCCATGTGCCCCGCAGGTCGGGCGGCTGCTCGCGCGCCGCGGAGGGGCGCAGCATGCCCCGGCCGTCAGCTTGGAATAGCCTTTGCGCGGGGCCGCGGCGGCGCTATCATTAGCGGTCGGGAGGCGGGGGATGCAGCAAGCGAGCGTGATGGCGCCCGAGGGCCAGACGTTTGGCCCGTATCGCTTATGGGAGGTGGTGGGGCGCGGCGCGCTGACGGTCGTGTATCGCGCCGAGCAGCCGGCGCTGCGCCGCTGGGTGGCCGTCAAGCTGCTGCCGCCCCCGGTCGCGCCGACCGAGTTCCCGGCGCGGTTCGTGCGCGCCGCCGAGGACTGGGCCCGCCTGGAGCACCCGCACGTCCTGGCCCTGCACGACTACGGGCAATGCCAGGGCCAACCCTTCCTGGTGACGCCGTTCGTGGACGGCGGCAGCCTTGACGCGCGGCTGGCGGCGGGGATGCCGCGCGACGCGGCCCTGGGCGTGCTGCTGCACGTGTGCGGCGCCCTCGCCTACGCTCACCGCCAGCGCGTGATCCACGGCGCCGTGACGCCGAGCAGCGTCCTCTTGCGCGACGGCCACGGGCCGGCGCTGGCCGATTTCGGCCTGGCCCGGCTGCTGGAAGCCACGGGCGCCACGCCCCCGCAAGGCGTCTTCGGCACCCCCGAGTACCTGGCGCCCGAGCAGGCGCGCGGTGCGCCGATCGACGCGCGCGCCGACGTCTACGCCCTGGGCATCATCCTCTATCGCATCCTGGCGGGCGTGCTGCCCTTCACCGGCGCATCGGCGGCCCACGTGCTCGCCCTCCAGCGCGAGACGCCCTGGCGCCCCCTCGAGCTGCCGCGTCCCGAGGCCAGCCGCGTGTGGAACGCGGTGCTGGTCCGCGCGCTCGCGAAGGCGCCGAACGAGCGCTACCCCACGGCCGAGGCGCTGGCCGCCGCGATCCAGGCGGCGATGCGTCAGGAGCAGGCGCTCACCGGCGGCTCCCCGTCCAGCGCGGTGCTCTGGCAGCCCGTGCGTCCCGTCCCCGCGCCCGGCCCATCGGCCGCGGCACACTCCCCGGGCGCTCAGCCCCTGACGACGGCGGTGCCTTCGATGCGCGCCGCGGCGACCGCGGCGCGACCTGCTGGCGCCGCGGGCCCGCAGCGCGCGGCGCTGCGGCCCGCCGCCGCGCCCGGCGACGCCGCGCGGCGCGCCCCGCGCGCGCGGACCGCCGGAGCGCCGAGCGGGACGCGGGGCCGGCTCCTGCCCTGGCTGGCGCTGGGCGCGGTGCTGGGGCTCGGCCTGCTGGCGGTCCTGATCGCGCAGTCGCCGGGCGTGCCCGACAGCGTCGGCGCGGCGCCCCACGTGGCTGCCGCCTCAGACGCCGCGGCGGACGCGGCCGACGCCGACGCGCCGGCCGATGGGCCGGCCATCCTGCTGCAAGACGATTTCGCCGACCCCAACAGCGGCTGGCCGCGCCAGTCCAGCGACCTGGCGACGCGGCGACTGGGGTACGTCGACGGGGAGTACTCCATCGTCAAGGTGGCCAACAGCCCCGGCGCCCCGTTCGTCTCTCGCGACTCGCGGCTCGGCGACTTCCTGTGGGAGATGGACACGCGCCTCCAGCCGCCCACCGACAATGCCTATGCCTATCTCGACTTCCGCCGCCAGGACAACGGCGACCACTACTCGTTCATCGTGGACCCCAACGACGGCACCTTCCGGCTGGAGCGCGCGCAGGGGCAGAGCCGCGACGAGCTAGTGCGCTGGACGCCGAGCGCGGCCATTCGCCGCGGCACCCAGCGCAACCGGCTGGGCGTCCGCGCGGAGGGCGCGACGATCACGCTCCTGGCGAACGGCGAGGTGCTCGCCCAGGTGCAGGACGACAAGCTGTCCGACGGCGGCATCGCCTTTGGCGTGGGGAACTTCCGCAACGGCGCGGCCGACGGGCGCTTCGACAACCTGCTCATCACCGCGCTCGGGCCGTCCTGAGCGGCCGCCCGCCTACTCGCGGTCGCCGTCGCCGACCGGCCGGTTCTGGGCGCTGCCGCCCGCAGCGGGCGCCCCGCCGGTGCCCACGAGCGTGACGTTCCGGGACGGCTGGTAGACGCTCTTCAGCGGCAGCGTGCGCACGTCGCCGTCCTCCGTGACCGTGCGCGTCACGACGACCGTGAACCCCTCGCGCGCGGCCTCGACGGCGATGCGCCGCCCGGCCGGCAGCGTCGCGTCCTCCTCGACCACCGGCGTCGGGTCGGCGGGGACGCGGTCGGTGATCTGGGCCGGCGCGACCTCCACCTTCCAGTCCGGCTTCGTGCTGTACAGCCGGAACGTCACGCTGTCGGCGTCGGTGCTCGCCTGGATCAGCACGGCGTGGGGCGTCGTGTTGACGAACTGCATATCGAGGTTGGCGTCCTCGTCCACGGTGGCGTCGAGCCCGACCACGTCGCGCGACGTGTAGGCCGGGATCCAGTACAGGTGCCAGTGGCGCTCCTCCAGGCGGTAGCCGCCCCAGAAGAACGCCTGGAACAGCGTGGTCGCCACCTGGCAGATGCCGCCCGCCACCGAGGGGACGGTGTGCAGGCCGTCCGCGCCGCTCGTGATGCCAAAGCCCCACTGGTAGCCCGTCTCCAGCGTGGTCGGGCCGACCTCGCGGTTGAACGAGAACGTCCCCCCGGGCGGCACCACGACGCCGTTCAGGCGCTCCGCGGCGAGGCGGATGTTGTGCGCCTTCTCGGGCACCGAGCCCGCGAACGACGTGCGGCTCTCCTCGATCTGCTCGGTGATGCCGAGCGCCGCCAGGTTGTCGCCGGTAACGGCGGGCGCCGCGACCTGCACCGGCAGCGTTACCGTGTGGTCGTCCGTCGTCAGGTGAGCGAGGATCGCCTGCTGCGTCGCGGCCTGGTCGAGCTGCCGGCCGGCCGCCGCCGCGCGCGTCACCTGCAGGTTGCCGCCGTTCCAGTCCAGGCGGGCGTTGCTGGCGGGCTGGTCGATCTCCTTGGCGAGCGCGGCGACGCGCTTGCGCACGGCCGCGTCGTCCACGCGCGCCGTGAGCGGCTGGCCCGGCCCGCCGTCGAACTGCAGCCAGTCCACCAGCTCGCGTGGCGTGACGGTCCACTCCCTGTCCTCGTAGCGCAAGACGAGCGGCTGGGCGAGCAGGCGCGTCGCCGTGTCGCGCGCCTCCGTCCGCAGCGCGTCGGGCGTCTGCGGCGGCGTCTCGGCCACGGGCAGCGCGACCTCGCTCGCGCCCGCGCGCTGCGCCTCCCGCACCCGGGCCGCCGCGGCGGCCACGTCGAGCTGCCGTCCCACCTGGCTCGGCGTGTACGCGATCGTCGCGTCGGGCTGCACGAGCAGCTTGGCGTCGCGCGCCGGCCGGTCGACCTCTTGCGCCACCCCCTGCAAGTAGGCGTCGAGCGCCGCGTCGTCGAAGGCCAGCGCGGCGTCGACCGCGTAGTGCCGGGTCGCGGCCGTGTACTGCGCGGCAAGCCGGCGCAGCGGGTTGCCGCTGCGGCCGACGGCCAGCGCGCGATCGGCCAGCGCCTCTGGCGCCAGGCGCAGGCCCAGGTCGCGCCAGGTCGCCGCATGGCGCGTCTCGGCCGCTTGCACGGTGACCGGCGCCGCCAGCACCGTGTCCGCCTGCGCCGCCAGCGCCGCCACCGCCTCGTCGCGCGTCCGCCCGCCCAGATCGACCCCCAGCGCCTCGACGCCCGGATAGGCGCGGCCCGCGAACGCGACCTGGTAGCCCCCGAGCGCCGCGCCCGCCAGCAGCAAGACCGCCGCGAAGCCCGCAAGCGCGCCCAGCGGGGCGCCCCGCCAGGCGCCGGCCGCCCGGCCGGGGCGCCCGGCCGGCTCCCACGCCGCGTCCCATCCCGTCTCGGGGCGCTGTTCCGACTCGCGCTGCGCCATCGCTCACTCCCGTGGGCCGTTGTAACAGTCTTCGCAAACTATACTACCGGTGCCTCGCCGCACCGGGAGATTTTGCCGTGAGCGCCGCCGAGCCGCCCCTGGAGATCGAAGCTAAGTACCGCCTGTCTGGGCCAGACGACGCCGCGCGGCTGCGTGCCCGCCTCGCGGGCCTCGGCGCCCGGCCGGCCGGGCGCCAGGCCGAGGACAACGTCCTGTTCGACCGGCCCGGCGGCGCGCTCGCTGCCGCCCAGCGCGTCCTGCGCCTGCGGACGCTCGACGGCGGCCCCGCGGGGCGGCTGACGTACAAAGGCCCCGCCGCCTACGACGGCGCGGTAAAGCGCCGCGTCGAGCTAGAGACGGCCGTGGCCGACGTGGCCGCCACCCGCGCGATCCTCAAGGCGCTCGGCTACACGCCCACCATCCAGTACGCGAAGCAGCGCGAGACCTGGCAGCTCGACGGCGCGGCGGTCGCCCTCGACGAGCTAGCCTTCGGCCACTACTGCGAGATCGAGGGGCCGCCCGAGACAATCGCCCGCCTCGCGGTGGCTCTCGGCCTGCCGCCCGAGACGGCCGAGCCCCTCGGCTATCCGGCGCTGATGGCCCGCCACCTCATGGGGCCGGGCCGCTGACCCACGCTAGCGCCTCGCCAGAGCAGCGCATACGGACCGTGAGCGGCCGGCGGAGGGGCCGATGCAAGCGTGATTCGTCCCCGCCCACGGCCGTCGAGGCCGCACCGCCGGCGCCGCTCGGATCGCCCCTTCAGCGCGCCTCGCCGGGCACCCGGCGCGCGTAGGGGCGGGTTTCATGCCCGCCCGCGGCCCGCAGGCCGCAGCTCTGGCGCCGCTACTGGGCTCCATCATTGCCCAAACCAATCTATGCCGGCGCGGCCAGCTTGCGGCCGACGAGCGCGGCGGTGCGCTGCACGAACCACAGGCGCCCGTCGGCGCGGTAGGGCCGCGCGCCGCTCAGGTCCTCGCGGGCGTCGCGCTCGATGAGCGCGCGCGCCTCGGCCGCGCGCTCGGGCAACGTGTGGGCGTTCGCCAGCCAGCGCTCGACCTCCTGCGTCAGCGCGTCCGAGTACACCGCCTCCAGCTCCAGCCCGTTGGCCGTGAGCAGCGCCAGCAGCTCGCTCAGCGGGTACGCGCGCGTGTGCGACGGGTCGCGCAGGTGCTCGAAGCGGTTCTGGTAGGCGGCGCGCGCCGGCTGCTCGCTCACCACGAGGTCCTCCAGCGCGACCGTGCCCCCCGCGCGGCAGACCCGCGTCATCTCGCGCAGCACCGCTGGCGGGTCCGCGAAATGGTGGAAGGCGTAGCGGCAGACGACCACGTCGAACGCGCCGTCGGCAAAGCCCGTCGCCTCCGCGTCGCCCAAAGCGAACCGCGCGTTGGCCAGGCCGCGCTCCTGGCGTAGCCGCTCGGCGAGCGCCAGCGGCGCCGCCGTCAGGTCGATCCCCACGACCTCGCGGCAGACGGCCGCGAACCCCAGCGCCACGTGGCCCGGCCCGGTCGCGACTTCGAGTACGCGCGCGGTGGGCGCCGGGCTCACCGCGCGCACCAGCCGCGCGATCCGCGCCGGGTCGCTGATGAGCGGGTTGGCCGCGTACTGCGGCGCCTGCTGGCTGAACTCGTGCTGTACGACCTGCTTGTGGTCCGGTCCCGCTCGCTCCATCCCTGCTACTCCGTGGCGCGCGTCCGCCGCGCGGGTCCCCGGAAGGATAGGGCATCGGGCCTGTAGTACCCTACATTCGGGAAGGAGGGGAGCAAGCGCCGCTATGAGCCTGCCGTCCGAGATCGCGGCCAACCCGCTGTTCGACGGCCTGCCGCCGGTCGAGAGCGCCAAGCTCATCGCCGAGCTGGAGCCGCGCCGCTACGCGCCCGGCGAGGTGATCTTCCGCGTCGGCACGCCCGGCGACGGCCTCTACCTGCTCGCCGAGGGGGCCGTCGAGGTCCGCACGGGGCCGGCCGGCCAGGAGGCGTCGATCATCGTGCTGCGCGCCCCCGACTACTTCGGCGAGCAGGCGCTGCTCACCGGCGACCCGCGCAGCACCACCGTGATTGCGGTGGGCGACGTGCTCGTCGGGCGGCTCGCGAAGCCGCGCTTCGACGCGCTGCTCGCGCGCAACCCCGCCCTGGCGCTGCACCTCGGGCGGGTGCTCAGCCGCCGTCTGAGCCGCGCGCGCCGCGCCCTCTCCGAGATGCGCCGCGGCTTCCAGGAGCTGGCGGTCGCGCGCCTGGACGCCGCCCCGCCCGAGCAGCGCGACTTTCTCACCCGCACCGCCATCCTGCATGAGCTGGACCCGGCCCTGGTCGACGCCCTGCTCGGCACCCACGACGCGGCCGCGCGGCTGGACGGCCTGGCCCGCGAGGGCGTGGTCGTGCCGAGCGAGGACGGCGCGACCTACGCTTACCATCCGCTCCTGGCGACGTTCCTGCGCACCCGCCTGCGCGCCGAGGTGAGCGCCGCCGAGCTGCGCGCCCTCCACGCGCGCGCGGCCGCGCTGCTGGAAGAGCGGGGCGACTGGGCGGAGGCGGCGCACCACTACCGGGCCGCCGGCCAGCCCGCCGCCGCCGAGCGCCTCCTGCTCGACGTGGGCCAGCGCCTCCTGCGGCGCGAGCCGGCCGCGCACGGCCCGACCGTCCCGCCCGCGCCGGCCGACGGCGCCACCGTGCGCGCCTGGCTCGCGGCGGTGAGCAACGGCGGGCCGCCCCGCTCAGCCCCGCTCCTGGCGCTCGAGCTGGCTGCCTACCGGCGCCTGGACGACCCGGCCGGCGAGCAGCGCGCGCTCGAGAGCGTCATCGCCGAGGCGCCGGCCAGCCTGTCCGCCGAGGCGCTGGCGACCTGTTACGAGCGGCTGGGCGAGCTAGCGGCCGCCCGCGACGACCGCGCCGCCGCGGCCCGCTACCTGGACCTGGCGCTGGCCCTGGAGCGCGAGGCGGTGTCCACGCGGACGGGCGAGCCGCCCCCGCCGCAGACCGACGTGCGGCTCGACGGCAATCCGGGCGCCGGCCGCCTGGCGTTCGCCGCCGATCGCGCCTTCGGGCTGGCGATGGCCGCTAGGCGCCAGCTCGGCGGCACGATGCGCACGCGCCTGCTGGGACTGCTCGTCGCGCTCGCACTCGGCGCCGTGTTCGTGCTGCTGCCCGCGCCGAGCGACCTCAGCGTCGAGGCCTGGACGGCGCTCGGGCTTCTCGTCGTGTTCGTGCCGATCCTCGTGCTGGACGTCGTGCCCGACTTCGTCGCCGCGCTGCTGCTCGTCGGCGCCTGGGCCGTTCTCGGCGTCGTGCCGCCCCGCGTGGCGCTCGGCGGCTACGCCAGCGGCACCTGGGTCCTCGTGCTGGCAGTGCTCGGGCTGGGCGCCGCCGTCGCACGCAGCGGCCTGCTCTACCGTGCCACCCTGCTGGCGCTCACCCACCTGCCGGCCACACACGTCGTGCAGGGCCTGGCGCTGGCGGCGCTCGGGCTGCTCTTCACGCCCGCGATGCCCAACGCCACGGCGCGCGTCGCGATGGCGGCGCCCCTCACGGCCGAGATGGCCGACGCGCTCGGCTACGCGCCCGGAGGCCCGGCCCGCGCCGGTATGGCCCTCGCCACCCTCTACGGCTTCGGCCTCTCGGCCGGCCTCTTCCTGACCGGCTCCACGACGGGCCTGCTCGTGCAGGGCGTGCTGCCACCGGAGGTGCGCGCCCAGTTCACCTGGGGCACCTGGCTCGTCGCCGCGCTGCCGCTCCACGTCGTCATCCTCGCCGTGGGGCTGGCGGCCGCGCTCTGGACCTATCGGCCACGCGCCCCGCGGCCGCTGGCGCGCGAGCGGCTCGCCCTCCAGTGGAAGCTGCTCGGCCCGCCCTCCCGCGCCGAGCGCGTCACGCTCGTGATCTTCGTGCTCGTGCTCGGTGGCTTCGTCACGCAGGGCGTCCACCACGTCGATCCCGCCTGGGTGGGGCTGGCCGGCCTGTGCGCGCTGCTGGCCACGGGCGCGCTCGACCAGCCCACCTTCCGTAGCGGCGTGAACTGGAGCTTCCTGCTCTACCTCGGCGTGCTGGTCGGCCTCGGCGACGTCTTCGTCCACCTGGGGCTCGACACCTGGCTCGCCAACCACCTGGCGGACGCGCTCGCGCCGGTCGCCGGCAGCCCGCTGCAGTTCGCCCTCGCCCTGACCCTCGCGTCGTTCGCGTTGTCGTTCGTCGTGCGCTGGCAGGCGGCCGCGGTGCTGCTCACGCTCGTCCTCGCCCCGGCCGCCGTCGCGCTCGGCGTGAGCCCCTGGGTGGTCGGCATCATCGCGCTCGTCGCCACCAACACCTGGTTCCTCTCGTACCAGAGCACCATCTACCTCGCGCTCTACTACGGCATGGACGAGAGCTTTACGCACGCCAGCGTCCGCCCGGTCGCCTGGGCCTACGCCCTCTCCGTCCTCGTCGGCGTCGCCCTCAGCGTCCCCTACTGGCGCGCCCTCGGCCTACTCGGGTAGCTGCGGGAGCACAGCAGTCCTGGGCCATTTTCCGTATGCCGCGGAGGACCAGCGCGTGCCTTGGTCCACCGCCGACCCCGGCCGCGAGGCCGTGCGCGGTTCCAAACCGAATCCGGAGATACGGTTCGCCTACTCCCTCTCCCCCTGGGAGAGGGGCGGGGTGAGGGCACGCCCCGCTACGCGAACCGCCCCGCCGGATCGGGTATCATAGGCGCCGGCTGACGACGAAGGTGATGCACGACCGCAGGTGCATCCGCGCCGGCTCACGGGCGAGGAAGCCCAGCTCCCGATCGAACGCCCTTGTTGCGGCAGCCGCGAGCCTCAAGGCTACCCCGCGCGCGTAATCAAGGCTGCCATAAGCGCGCATCAACTCGATGACCGTCCGGACGTCTTGCCGATTACGCGCGGATCGCGGCTTCCCAAGAATCTGCAGGAGCGCATCTCGATCAGGCCCCCGCGCGACCTTCAGCAGATGAATCAGCACGAGCGTCTGCTTCCCCTCGATGATGTCTCCCCCGTTTGGTCCCTTGAGTCCGTCGAAGTCCGACACGAGGTCTAGAAGATCGTCAACGACCTGAAAGCTCTTGCCGAGCAGCAGGCCGAACCGTTCGATCGACGCCGACTGGGCACGATGGGCGCCCGCGATCAGCGCCCCGATGAGCATCGGCCCCGCGACCGTGTAATAGGCCGTCTTGTTGTCCGCCAGGAAGAACCAGTCCGCCTCCGTCAGATCGTGTCGCCGATCGCGCGTCCACTTCAGCTCGACCGTCTGGCCAAACGCCGTGCGCGTCAGCAGATCGGAGAACGCCTGCAAGACCGCCCGGGCCCGGTGCTGCGGCAGCAGCCGAAAATTGTCCTGGAGCACCCGCCACATCAGTAGGTGCAGCGCATCGCCGGCGTTGATGGCAAGCTGGCAGCCGTACAGCCGCGGCAGGGCCTTGCCGCCGCGCCGCCGTGGCGATCCATCTTCGCAATCGTCGTGGACAAGAAGCCAGTCCTCCGACAATTGCATTGCCGCCGCCGACGGGATGGCCTGGCGCGGGTCACCGCCCAGCGCCTCGCAGGTCAGCAGCAGGAGCGCGGGCCGCAAGTACTTGCCCTGTCGCCGCGGATACTCGCTCACGAGCTGCTGATGGAACCGCGCCACGTCCTCGCGGCCCGCGGCGTAGCGGTCGATAGCCGGCGCCCAGAGATCGTCGAGATAGGACTTGACGACGGGCCAGAGCATCTGCCGCTTCTCGGCCAGGACGTCGAGAAAGCTGGTGGGTGCCATCTCAGCGGTGACGGATTGCAGCATCGCTCCCCCGTCCTCGCCACCACGGGCGAGTGCTGCGCGTGTGGTCGGGCGCGAGCGCGGTCCTGACCACGATCGCCGCGCGCAGCGCGTACGGCAGCGCGCGCAAGCCGAGCCAGGCGAGCTCCGGCCAGAGCCCTGGCTGCCAGAGGGCCTGGAGCGGCTGCTCCCAGCGCGGCGAGAGGTCGTGGCGCGGCGTGTCCAGGACGACCCGCACCGTCGCCCCGATGGGCTGCTGGCGCAGAAGCCAGCCGGTTTCCATGTCGGCGGCCGCGAAGCCGTGGGCGTACCACTGCTGCCGCGCGCGCCCGGTTACCAGCCCCGGCACGGTGACGAGCGGCGCCACCAGCGGCTCCCAGCCCAATCGCCGCGCCGCTGCCGCCAGCGCCTCGACCAGCGGGGCGGAGCAAGGCAGGCGCTCGCCGCTGGGTAGCCCCACCCACGGCGGGACGACGACCGCGCCCGGCCGGAGCCGCTCTGACAAGGCGCCGGCCAGCCCACAGGCTATGAAGCACGTTGGTGGCTCGCGCCGGGCGCGGCGCCCCATCCCGACCCGCGCGACGGCGACGCCGCGCGGCAAGACGGCCCGCGCGGCCAGCGCCTCCAGGCGCGTCGCCGCGATCACCGTCAGGTCCCGCGTGCCCCCGGCGGCGCGCGCCCCGAATGCCGGTCGCGGCTCACGCAGCGTAACCGTGCTCACGGTACCAGGCCACCGCCCGCCCCAGCGCCGGGCGTACGGGCGAGGGCCGATAGCCCAGCTCGCGGCGCGCTTTGGCGTCGTCGACGTACATGTAGTGGCGGGCCATCTGCACTCCTTCAAGGGGGATCGCCGGCTGCGCGCGCAGCAGGCGGCAGCGCAGCTCATCGCCCCAGCCCAGCGCCAGGGGAACCCCGTGCGGCAGCTCCAGGCGCGGCGCGCGGCGCCCGGTCAGCTCGGCCAGCGCCTGCCAGATCTGGCGGAAGCTGAGGTTTTCGCCGCCCACCAGGTACCGCTCGCCCGGCTGACCCCGTTCGAGGACCAGGACGTGCGCCCGCGCGACGTCCTCCACCGCGACCAGGTTCAGGCCGCCGCGGACGCTGGCGAAGATGCGGCCGCGCTGGAAGTCCAGGACCATGCGTCCCGTCGGCGTCGGCTTCCAGTCGCCCGGCCCGACCGGGGCGGTCGGCAGCACCAACACGACGGGGACACGCGCCGCCAGCGCGGCCCGCTCCTGCGCGGCCTTCGAGGCGTGGTAGGTCGACAGGCCCGCGTGCGGCGGCGCCCACTGGGCCTCCGTCGCCGGCTGGTCCGGGGCGCCGGGGCCGACCGTGGCCGAGCTGGACGTGACGACCGCGCGCTCCACGCCCGCGATGCGCGCCGCCTCCAACAGTCCGCGCGTGCCCGCTACGTTCGTCCGCGCCACGCGCTGCCGGTCGCGCGGCGCGAACGAATAGAGGGCGGCGACGTGGACCAGGTAACGGCACCCTTCCAGGGCGCGGACCAGCGCGCCCGGCTGCTCCAGGTTCCCCACGACGCGGGTGCATCCGTCGAGCGCCGGCAGCCGCTCGCCGCTCCCTCGCGCCAGCGCCCGCACCCGGTAGCCGGCTGCCAGCAAGGCATGGAGCACGTGCCCGCCGACGAAGCCGGTGCCGCCCGTCAGAAATACCTCCTCCCCGCCGCGCATCGCTAGCTTGCCTCCCGCACGGGGAAGCGCCGGCGGGCCGGCCGGCTCGCCGCCGTCGCGGCGATCGCCCGCGCCGATTCACGGAGCGAGGTCATGGTGGCGAGCACGGCGGTTGGTTCGTAGCCGCAGTGCGCCATACAGTTGGCGCACTTGGGGTTGGTGCCCCGCCCGTAGGCGTCCCAGGCGGTGGTCTCGAGCAGCGCGCGGTAGGACGGCGCATAGCCATCCGCGAGCAGGTAGCAGGGCCGCTGCCAGCCCTGCACCGAGTAGCAGGGGATGCCCCAGGCGGTGCAGGCGAAGTCGGTCTTACCCTCCAGGAAGTCGAGGTAGAGCGGCGTGTGGTTGAGCCGCCAGCGCCGCCGCCGCCCGCCCGCGAACGCCGCCCGGAAGAGCGCGCGGGTGCGCTCGACGCCCAGGAAGTGCTCCTGGTCGGGCGCCTTCTCGTAGGCGTAGCCGGGCGCGATCTGCATAGTGTCCACCGCCAGCTCGTCGTTCAGGTAGTCGAGCACGGCGCGCACCGTGCTCGGCTCGTCCTGGGCAAAGAAGGTGGTGTTCGTCGTCACGCGGAAGCCCCGGCGCTGAGCGGCGCGAATCGCGGCGACCGCGCGATCGAAGACGCCCGCCCGCGCCACCGACTCGTCGTGGCGCTCGCGCAAACCGTCGACGTGTACCGACCAGGCGAAGTACGGCGAGGGCGTGAACCGGTCCAGCTTCTTCTCCATGAGCAGCGCGTTGGTGCAGAGGTAGACGAACTTTCGGCGCGCGACCAGGGCGGCCACGATCTGGTCGATCTCGTCGTGGACCAGCGGCTCGCCCCCCGCGATCGAGACGATCGGCGCGCCGCACTCCTCGACGGCGGCGACGCACTGCTGCACCGTGAGCCGCCGCCGCAGCAGCTCGTCGGGATGCTGGATCTTGCCGCAGCCGGCGCACGCCAGGTTGCACTGGTAGAGCGGCTCCAGCTGCAGGACCAGCGCGAACTTGGGATTGCGCTTCAAGCGCTGCTTGATCACGTAGGCTGCGACGGTCAGGCTCTGGATCAGCGGTACGGCCATGTCAACCGACCTCCTGGACCTCGCGGGCGAGGCGCCCGGGATCGGACAGCTCGCTCTGCGCTAAGGCGAGCGTGGGAAACACGTGTCGGTAGAGGTGATAGTTGATGTAGAAATCGCGCGGGAAGCCGGTCCCCGTGTACTCGGGCTCGTCCCAGGTGCCGGCGCTCTGGCGCTCGCCCAGGTACGCCAGCCCGCGGCGGCAGGCCGGGTGCTGGCCCAGGCCCGCGCTCTGGAGCGACAGCACGGCCCACGCGGTCTGCGACGGCGTGCTGCGTCCCCGCCCGGCGAACGACGGGTCGTCGTAGGAGTAGCAGGTTTCGCCCCAGCCGCCGTCGTCGTTTTGCACGCTTAGCAGCCATGCCAGCGCCCGGCCAACCAGGCCGCGGCCGATCCGCCCCCGCGTCAGCGCGGTGACCACGCACCAGGTGCCGTACACGTAGTTGACGCCCCAGCGGCCGTACCAGGCGCCGTCGGCGGTCTGCGTCTGTCGTAGGTACCGTAGCGCCGGCGCCACCATCGGATCGGCTGGCCGGTGGCCGAGCGCGAACAGCATCTCCAGCACGTGGGCCGTTACGTCTTCGGTCGGGGGATCGGTCATGGCGCCGAAGTCGGCAAACGGCAGCTGGTACACCACCCGGCTGCAGTTGTCGCGGTCGAACGCGGCCCAGGCGCCATTGCGCGACCGCATGGCGAGCACCCAGCGCCGGGCGCGCTCCACGGCCGCGGCCACGCGCGCCCGCGGCGCGGCCTCGAGCAGCGCCAGCACCACGACCGCGGTGTCGTCCACGTCGGGATAGCAGTCGTTGTCGAACTCGAACGCCCAGCCGCCGCAGTCGCGCGCCCGACATCGGACCTGCCAGTCGCCGCCGCCCGTGATCTGCTCGGCCAGCAGCCAGTCGACGGCGCGGCGCAGCGCGGGGTGGTCCTGGGCCAGACCGGCCCGCCGCAGGGCGAGGAGCGCCCAGGCGGTGTCCCAGACCGGCGACATGCACGCTTGCAGCCGCCATCCCCTCTCGTCCGCGAGCGCGAAGCGCTCCAGTCCCTCAAGGCCGCGTCGCATGACGGGATGGTCGGGCGACAGGCCCTCCAGGTGCAGGGCGATCAACGAGTAGACCCAGGGCGGCTGGATGCCGCCCCAGCTCCCGTCCGCCTCCTGCCGGGCGACGATCCAATCGACGAGCTGATGGCACGCCCGGCCGCGCCCCGGCTGCCACGGCAGGCGATCGTAGGCTTTCAGCAGCTTGTCGGCCCACCAGAAGACCCCCGAGCCGGGGACCCGAACGAGCAGCGCTTCTGTGCCCGGCACGATCAGCTCCCGGGCGGTCACGCCGAGGGGCCGCCGCGGCTGCCGCGTGAGCACGATCAGGAGCGGCGCGATGGTGCCGCGCGCCCAGCACGCGAAGTCGTAGAGGTTCAGCGGGACGCTCGGCGGCAGGTAGACTAGCTCCGGCGGCATGCTGGGGATGCCGGCCCACGGGTACTCGCCGAACAGCGCCAGCCAGATCTTGGTGAACACCCGCGCGCGGGCCAGCCCGCCCTGTTGGTGGATGACCTTCCGCGCGCGGGCCAGGGGCGCGCTGTCCGGGGCCAGCCCCAGCACCTTCAGCGCGACGTATGCCTCTACCGTCGTGCTCAGGTCCGCGGGACCGTCGTAGTACAGCGCCCACGAGCCATCGTCCCGCTGCGCGCCGAGCAGGTGCCGGATGGCGCCCTCCCGGATCGGGCCCAGGTCGAGCCTCAGGAACCGACAGAGCAGCACGTGCTCGGCGGTCATCGTGACGTTGGTCTCCAGCTCGCCCGACCACCACCCCTCGGGCGCCTGGCGCTCCAACAGCCACTCCACCGCCGCCTGCACGCCGGTCGTCTCACGCAGCATGGCGCGCGCCTCCTGCGGTGATCCAGCGCGCGGCGGCCCGCCCGCTCCGCACCGCCGACTCCATGGTCGCCAGCCAGCCGGTGTCCGTCCAGGCGCCGGCGATGGCCAGGTTCGGATAGCGCGTGGCCGGGCCGGGGCGCCGCAGGCCCGGCGTCGGCGCATAGGTGGCCTCGGGATCGCGGGTCGCCATGGCCCGGCTGAGCGGCACTGCCGCGAGCGCCGGCAAGGCCGCGCTCACCTCGCGCCGGCAGAGCGCCACCAGCTCCGCTTCCGGCCGCGTGACCAGATCGTGCGCGGCGCTCAGGCTACAGCACAGATACCCCGGGGCCTTCTGGAACACCCACTGTACCGGGGAGTCGAGCACCGCCGCGAACTCGAACTCGAGGTCGGCGCGGTCGAACCAGAGATGGACGTCCACGATGGGCTGGGGCTGGAACGCCTCCAGCCCAGCCACGCCGCAGCGGGCCGGATCGCCCAGCAGGCGCCCGAGCTGGCGTGGCGGGACGGCGAGCACGACGGCGTCGTATGGCAGCTCCCGGCCGTCCGTCAGCCGCAGACCCCGCACGCGGCCGTCCTCCTCCCAGACGCCGGCGACCGGCGTGCGGCAGTACACCCGGCCGATATGCTTCGCCGCCGCCTCGGCGATTCGCGCGAGCGGCACGTCGGCGAAGCCGACGCAGGCCGACTGGCGGCTGCCGGCGAACGCCGTGGCGATCACGAAGCGCGCCGCGTCCGCCGCTGCGGCCTCCAGGGGAGCGTTGAGGGCCGGGACCAGGAACGGCTCCCAGAAGTAGCGGCGCGCGGCCTCACCTTGGTGGTGGCAGGCGAGCCAGTCGGCGCACGTGCCCGGCGCGGGCGCCCCCTGCCGGGCGCGCGCGATGGCCCAGGCGACCTGCAGCTTGGCCGGCCAGTCGAGGTGCCGGTGGGCTACGAGGGCGGGTAGCAAGTGCCACGGCGCGGGCCAGTGGGCCGCCCGCAGCCAGCAGGGCTCGGCGCCGCGGCGCAGGAGGAGCACTTCGAAGCGCTCCTGCAGCCGCAGCCGGGCCGATAGCCCCACGCTAGCCACGAAGTCCCGAAACTCCGTGAAGCAGCCGAGATAGACGTGCTGTCCGTTGTCGATCTCGGTGTCGCCAACCTGGTACGACGTCACCTTCCCCCCGAGCAGGCGGCCGCGCTCGAAGACCTCGGCCTCGACCCCCAGCCGCTGCAGCTCGACGGCCGCGCTGAGGCCCGCCAGGCCGCCGCCGACCACCGCTACCTGGCCTGCAGCCATGCTCGCACCACCACACCCAGTTTCTCCGCGGGCGACAGCGACACCCGCCGCTGCAGCGGCAGATACGGGTGCCGCTTGATCCGCTGCAAGATGCCCTGGTAAATGCCGGCCATGGTGAGCACGCAGACCGCCGAGGAGGTCGGGATCAGGCTCGCCACCTGCAGGCCGGACGCGAAGAGCCCCTCGGCCCGCTCGGCCTGGGAGCGGACGAAGGCGCCCCAGGCGTCCCCGTCCCGGCCGTCGCCGCGGCCGTCGGTCCCGTGCAGCGCCGCCACGAGGCGGGCCTCGTCGATGCCAAAGCGCGCCAGCTCGCCTAGCGGCAGGTAGATGCGGCCGAACAGGAAGTAGTCCTCCCGGATGTCGCGCAGGATGTTGGTGAGCTGCATGGCCTGGCCGAGGTCGTCGGCGAACACGAGCGCCCGCGGGTCGGTGAAGCCGAAGACCCGCACGCACATCCGGCCTACCGCGGACGCCACGAGCCGGCAATAGGCGCGCAATTCCTCCCACGACTGGTAGCGGTTCTGGTGCAGGTCCAGCTCGACGCCGTCGATCACCTGGGCCAGCTCCGCCGCGGGAATCTGGTAGCGGGCGATCGCCGGTCCCAGCGCCTGCATGACGGGGTCGACGTAGTCGCCCGCCAGGCAGCGCCGCAGCCGGTCGCGGTGCCAGGCCAGGCGGGCGGGGTCGCGCTCGCCGTCGGGGCGGTCGGCCTCGTCGTCCACCTCCCGCGCGAAGCTGTAGAGCGCGTAGATTGCCATCCGCTGCGCACGGGGCAGCGCGATGAAGCCCCAGTAGAAGTTCTTCGCCTCGCGCCGGGCCAGGGCCGCGCAGTAGTGCTCGGCCGCGTCGACCGAATACGCCGCCTGAAGCTCAAGCGGGTCGCTTTTCGCCGACATGGTGGGACCTCCCGAATGCCTGCAGGCCGACCAGGGCCAGCAGGCCGCACTTGGCCGGCAGTGATACGGTGGGGCGGCATAGGTCCGTGCGGTAGCCCGCGGCGGCGACGGCGCGTAGGATCGCCTCGCCGCCACGCCGGTACAGCATCAATTGCAGCCGCAACCCGCCATCCACGGCGGCCTCCAGCAGCTGGCCGGACTGGAGGAGGTCGCTGGCGCGCTGGCACATCGCCTCGACGGCACCCGCCAGGCCGCGCTCGGCCAGCTCGGGCTGGAGCAGATACGTGCGGCCCTTCGCGCGATCCACGCTCACGTCCTGCGCGAAGTTCGCGAGCTGGAGGCCGATGCACACGTCGTCCGAGAGCGCGTCGAGCGCCGGCGAAGCGACGCCCGCCACGCGGAGCACCAGCCGGCCCACCGGCGCGGCCGAGAGCCGGCAGTAGTCCCGCAACTGCTCCCAGCTCGTGTATTCCTTTACCCGCTGGTCCTGAAGGTTGGCGGCAATCAGGTCGAGGAACGGCTCTCGCGGGAGCCGGCACGTCGCAATGGTATCCGCCAGCGCGATCAGGGCTGGGTGTAGGGGGGGGATCCGGCTGCCGGGGAAGCAGCGGTCCAAGTCCTGGCGCCACAGCGCTAGGCGCTCCGCGGCCAGCTCGCCGCTCTCGTCCCCCAGGTCGTCGGTGATGCGGCAGTAGGCGTAGATGCGCTGCAAGTGCGTCCGCGTCGCGGGCGGCAGGAACCAGGAGATGACCCAGAAGTTCTCATAGTGGCGGCGTGTCAGATATCCGCAACAAGCGTTCCCAAGCTCCAGCTCGCTAACGGCGCCCACGTGTCCCCCCTCACTCGCCCGTGACCTGAACGGTGAGCTGGCGTCGTCGCGCTGAGCACAGCTCGATGAGGAACACGCTCTGCCAGCGGCCCAGCGCCATCCGCCCATCCACTACGGGGATCGTCTCACTAGACGCCAGCATGAGGTGCCGACAGTGCGCATGCCCGTTGCGTGGCTCGCTGGGCGATACGCCCACGCGCCGGTCGAGATCGTCGTGCTCGAACCCGCCCGGCGGCACGAGCATGCCCAGCACGCGCTGGAAGTCGCGCAGCAACAGGGGCTCGTTCTCGTTGACGCGGATGGCGGCGGTGGTGTGGTGCGAATACACGTGGACGAAGCCTTGCTGGATGCCGGATCGCTCGACCACCGCCGCGACGTCGCGCGTGATGTCGATGAACTGCCCGCCGCCTGTCGTACTATAGGCGAGGCGCTCGCGGTGCAGCCGGGCAGACGGCTGGTGGGTGCGGATGAGGTGGGGCGTCTGCTGCAGGTCGCGGATCGCCCGCGCCCCGAGGCAGAACATGGCAATGCGCAGTGTCTCGATCAGCTCACGCGCCAGGCTGGCCGCCGCGTCGCCGGGCTCCGTCGCGGCCCGCAGGAAGGGGCCGGCAATCCCGACGAGGTCGGCGCCCAGGGCGAGGGCCTTGGCGACGTCGATCCCGCTGCCGATGCCGCCGCTGGCGAAGATCGTGGCCGTGGGCGCCGCCCGCCGCGCGGCGGTGATCGCCTCGGCGGTGGGGATTCCCCAGTCGGCGAACGCCGCGGCGACTCGCGCGCGCCAGGGCTCGGCCAGCCGGTAGCGCTCGACCTCGCTCCACGACGTACCACCCGTTCCCGCCACGTCGACCGCGGCGACCCCCGCGTCGAGCAGCGCGTCGACCAGCTCCGGCGCCAGGCCCCAGCCGACTTCCTTGGCCACGACCGGCACGTCCAGGTCGCGGCAGAGCGTCCGAATCTTGGCGAGTAGCCCGCGGAACCACGTGTCGCCCTCGGGCTGCAGGGCCTCCTGCAGCGCGTTCAAATGGAGGACCAGCGCGTCGGCCTGCGTCTGATCGATCAGCCGTCGGCAATCGTCGGAGGTGAGGCCACGATTGAGCTGCACGGCACCGAGATTGCAAAAGAGGAGAATAGTGGGTGCCACGCGGCGTACCTGGAACGTCGGCAGGACCTCGGGCCGCTCGAGTAGCACTCTCCCCGACCCGAGGCCCATTGCCAAACCAAACTGCTGGGCCACCTCGGCGAGGGCCAGGTTAATCCGCCCCGCTTCCGCGGTCCCGCCCGTCATGCAGGAGATCAGAATGGGGGCTCGCAGGCGACGCCCGAACAGCTCGGTCGTCAGGTCGACCTCGTCGAGGTCGATCTCCGGGAGCGCCTGGTGGACGAACCGATATGCCTCGAAGCCGGAGCCGATTCCCTTGGCGGCGACGTCCTCCTCGACGTTGATCCGGAGGTGGTCGGCTTTGCGGTGGGCGGTTAACGCGCCGTCAGCGACAGCCGACGGGTCGCTGTAGCTGAGCTGGGATGCCGCCGCGCCGCCCCGTACCGACGTTCCAGCCAGGTTCTGAGAAGGCATGAGTCAATCTCCCGTCGAGTTCGCGCTCCAGTCGCCCGCTGCGGCCGATCCACTCAGCGCGTCCGAGCGACCGGTCACGCGCCCGCTGCACCGCGGCCCGCCGCGCGCCCCGCCGCTCGCAGAATCTATGCCAGCCGAGGCACTTATCAACCTGCGCGCCCCGGTCGGTTGTCGACACCGCCGAGCTGCCTATGGGGACAGGATCCTCATCGCGCGAGAGCTAGCGCGCCATGGCCATGTCGTGGCTTCCCGCCTGCTCCGGACGGAGCGGGGCTGCCGTGGGGCATGATTCGTGCCGGCGGATACGGCCGTTCGCCTGCAAAAAACCTAGATAGCAACAGGGGCCCGCCCCCGCGCGGGATAGCCAGCGCGCCCCATGGCCGAACGGTCCCTCTGGCTGGCCATGCCACCCACGGCGCTGGCACGGATCGTGCCGGGCAGCACCGCTCACGAGGTCCGCCGGACGAGGAGTTCGCCGTGGAGAGCCGCTGGCTGATCGTCTCCATCCACGACGTGGCCCCCGCCTTTGGCGATGAGGTGCAACAGCTGCTGGGCTCCCTGGATGCGATCGGGGCCAGGCCGCGGGTCCTCAAGGTGGTGCCGCACTCGCCGAGCGGCCCGCTACTCCACGAGGCGCCCGCGCTGGTCCGGCTGCTGCAGGAAGAGACGCGCGCGGGCTCGGAGATGGTCCTGCATGGCTACACGCACCGCGCCAGCGGCCCCTTCCAGGGCAGCTGGCTGACTCGTGCCCGGGGCCGCCTCTTCGCGGGCTCGGCGGCAGAGTTCCTGACCGTCGACAGTCGCGAGGCCGCGGCTCGGCTGGAAGCGGGCCGCGCCGCCCTCCGCGCGCTCGGGATCGACGTGCAAGGCTTCTGCGCCCCCGGCTGGATGGCGCCCCCGTGGATCTACGCTAGCCTGCGACGCCTCGGCTTTCGCTACTACGTGGGCATGAACACGGTCCTGGACGTGCAGCGCGGCCGGGCCCGCTGGCTGCCGTGGGCGGGCTACATGGGCGCCCCACCGTGGCACGAGCGCCTGATCTGGCTGGGGAGCGCCGTCCAGATGGCGGTCGCCCCGCGATTTCCCGCGATCAAGGTGTTCCTGCACCCGCAGCAAGCGCGCTCGTCCGGGGATTGCCAGCGCGTCCTCCGCCTGCTCGCGCGCCTCGTCCGCGAACGGAGACCGACCACCTATGCCGCCCTCCTCGACTCCTACGCCTGACGTCTCGGTCGTCATCCCGGCGCGCAACGAGGCTCGCTACGTGCAGCGCGCCCTCGCCTCGGTGGCCGCCCAGCGCTGGCCCCTCGCGCGGCTGGAAGCGATCGTGGTGAACAACGGCTCGGTCGACACCACGGCCGACGTCGTCCGCGTGTTCGTGGCCGAGCAGCCCCAGCTCGCCGTGCGGCTGCTCGACGAGCCGGTCCCCGGCCTCGCCCGGGCGAAGAACCGCGGCGCGGGTGTGGCGCGCGGCGAGTCGCTGCTCTTCCTCGACGCCGACTCTCACCTGGCTCCCGACCTGGTCGCGTCGATCGTGACGCGCGCGCGGCAAGGCTATCCCGCGGGCAGCATCGCCGTCTTGGCCGATTCGCGCGATTGGCTGGACCGCGGCTTCTTCGCGCTCATGGAGCTGGGCAAGCGGCTCTTCCAGATCCACGCCCAGATGTTCTATTGTGCGCGCCCGCTGTTTCTGCAGCTGGGCGGGTTCGCCGAAGACCTCCAGCTGGCCGAGGACCGCGAGTTTCTCAGCCGCCTGGAGCGAGCGGGGGTCGCCGTCTGCCACGTGACCGAGAGCCACATAGCCACCTCGCCGCGCCGGTTGCACAGCCGGCCGTTCCGCCTCGGGATGCTGACGATGTTCGCGCGCTGGGCCCTCGCTCACGGCGGGATTGGTCGGCGCTGGCGCTACTGATGCGCCACTGGCGACGGGCCTTGAGCCAGGCGCCCTGGCGGCTGGCCCGACTCGGGTGCGCCGGCCGCGGGCAGGCTCGCGGCGTGCTGCTGTTCTGGCTGGCCTGGGAGCGCTTTGCCAGCTGGCAGGCCCGCCTCCAGCCCGTACGGCCGGGCGCGCTCGTCCGATACCGTCCCACGACCCACCACGGCCCTCCAGTCGCCCTCGCCGATGGCACGGTCGTGCAGGCGGGCGACCGCATTGTCGAGTTGCACCTCGACAACGAGGCGCTGCTGCGCTTGGCCACGTCGCCCGACTGGACGCCCTGGCAGGCGCTGCGCCGGATCGCCGACGACCTCGTAGCGCTGGTCCCGCTGGAGCCGAGCGCCGCGGGGAACGACTTCGTCGCGCTGCACGGCGTGACGCTGTTCGCCGGCCTGGGGGGGCGGCTGCGCTTCGACACTCGCCCCTTGCCGCGCACTTGGCACGCCCGGTTCGTGCGCCTCTTCCTGGTCGGGCTGCTGGCGATCTATCACCCGCGGGGCTGGGGCGGCGCCGCGCGGCTCGCGGGCGACGGCTGGCCCGGCGAGATCTGGCTGAGCGCCGCCGCGCTGCGGCGCCTGGCGGCCGACCGGGCGCACCGCGCCCGAACGCCGAGCGCGCGGGCGCCCGATTAGCGGGGGATGCCCGGGCGTAGCCCCGTCGTGTTGGGCGCCTGGCTCAGCTGGCGTGGGGCGCCGGCTGGCGTTGCGAGAAGAACCGAACGAACTCGTAGCCCTCTCGCAGCCGGCGCGCACACTCGCGGCGGTCGAGCGCCATCTCCCGGAGGATGCGCAGGATGGGGCGCGGCCGCATGTAGAAGCGCCGGTAGAAGTCCTCCACTGCCCGGAAGATCTCTTCCCGCGCCAGGTCGGGGTACTCCAGGGTCGCGTCCTGGATCCCCTGGTCGTCCAGCAGCCCGTCGGTCTTCAGCCAGCCGTTGGCTACCGCCTGCGCGTACAGCTCGGTGCCCGGATACGGGGCGGCCAACGACACCTGGATGGTGTAGGGATCGACGGCCCGGGCAAACTCAATGGTCTGTCGGATCGTCTCGCGCGTCTCCCCGGGCAAGCCCAGGATGAACGTGCCGTGGATCTTGATGCCGAGCCGCTTGCAGTCCCGCACGAACTCCAAGGCTCGATCCAGGCGGATACCCTTCCGCACGTTGTTCAGGATCTGCTGGTTGCCGGACTCGAAGCCCACCACGAACAGGCGCAGCCCGCACTCGCGGAGCACCTTCAAGGTCGCATACGGGACGTTCGCCTTGGCGTTGCACGACCAGGTGATGCCGAGCGTTTTCAGCCGGCGCGCGATGTCCTCGGCGCGGGGACGGTTGTCCGTGAACGTGTCGTCGTCGAAGAAGAACTCTTTGGCCTCTGGAAACAGGGTCTGCGCGAGCTTCATCTCCTCGTACACGTGCTCCGCGCTCCGCTGCCGATACAGATGACCGCCGACCGTTTGCGGCCAGAGACAAAAAGTGCAGCGCGAGGCGCAGCCCCGTCCCGTGTACAGCGACACGTAAGGGTGCTTCAAGTAGCCGATATAGTAGTTCCGGATCGCCAGGTCTCGGTGGTAGACGTTCACGACGAAGGGCAGCTCGTCCATGTTGGCCAGTAGGGGCCGCTCCGGCTGGTGGACGACGGCGTCGCGGTCCCGGTCCCAGTAGCTAATGCCCGCGACCTCCGCGAGCGGCTGGCCGGCCGCGATCTCGGCGAGCGTGAAATCGAACTCGCGCCGCGCGACGAAGTCGATGGCCGGGCATGCCCGCAGCGTCTCCTCGGGCAGGACCGCCACGTGGGCCCCCACAAAGCCGATCGTGGTCGCCGGCTGCCGCCGCTTCAACGCCTCGGCGAAGCGCATGTTGCTCGCAAGCGACGGCGTGCTGGTATGGACGATCACCAGCTCGTACGTCGCGGCCAGGTCTAGAGCCGCCTCCACGCTTACCTGGTGCGGCGGCGCATCCACCAGCTTGCTGCCGGGAATAAGGGCCGCCGGCTGGGCTAACCACGTTGGATACCAGAACGACCGGATCTCGCGCCGCGCCTGGTAGCGCGAGCCAGCCCCGCCGTCGAACCCTTCGTAGGACGGCGGGTTCAGCAACAGCGTCTTGCGCATGGGTCCCCCTTCGGGCTGCCCGGCGCCCGCGGCCGCGCGCCGCCGGCTCGATGGCGGGCGCCGCCGCGTCGCGGCTCCGGTCCAGACCGGCATGCTTCGTGCATCCTGCTAGCGAGCGCGCGGCGGTTCCGCGCGGCCACGCCCGCTGCACGTTGTATGCCAGTAGCCATCGGCGGCCGGCGGGCTGCGACCGGCGGTCCCGCGGTCCCGGCTCCCCGGCTGCGTCCCTCTCCGTCGGGGGCCGCTCTTAAAGCGGGCTGGCCGCGGCGACCGGCTGCCGGCCCGCCCGCCGCGAATCGCGGACTCGAGTCAGGCGCGAGCGACGAGATGCGCGACGGAGCGTCGGCCCACTATTTTCTGGTGGGCGAGGACTACCATCTGGGTGACCTGCTGTGGCTTACGGCCGTGCTGAGCGAATATCGGCGCCAGGTGCAGCCGCGCCAGGTCATCGTGGGCTGCCCCGACCGGCCGATCAGCCGGATTCTGGAGGACAACCCGGTGATCGACGTCCTGCGCTACGGCGAGGGGAGGCGCCTCATCGCCGAGGCACGCGCGCGCTCCGGACGCGCGGCGGTCGTCCACGATCTCCGGCCCTGGCCGCTGGCGGTCGCTATGCTCCGTGACTGGCGCCACCACTGGCCGTGGCTGTACTACCGCGACCTCTGGCTGCAAGAGCGCGGACAGTGGCTGGCCACCTTCTTGCACCTGGAGCCGATGCGCCACTTTCGGCCCGTGCTCGCTCTGAACGACGACGATCGCGTCGCCGCGCGGCAGCTGCCGCGGCCCTACGTCGCCCTGGCGCCGCACGTCGGCCAGTACGCCGTCCCGCTGGCCGGCCGGCTCTGGCGGCGCATCAAAGGCTGGGAGGCGGCCTCGTGGCGACGGCTCGTGCGGCTCCTGCGCGCCGAGGGCTACGCGCCGCTCACGCTGGCGGCCGCGGGCCAGGCCCCGATCCCGGGGACCATTCCCCTGCTGGGGCTACCGATTCGCCAGGTCGCGGGCGTCATCGAGCGCGCGGCGGCGCTCATTAGCGGGGAGAGCGGCCTCTGGTTCATTGCGGCGGCGTGCGGCACCCCCTTCGTGATCGTGCCCTGGTGGTTGCCGCGCTCGGTAAACTGGGCCGCTCCGATGCAGGTGCCACACTGCCTGGTCTACCGGCAAGATGCCACCGTCCAGGGCGTGCTGGCCCGTTTCCGCGACCTGGTGGAGCGTGAGCACGTCTGAAGCGTCCGCGCCCAGTCCGCGGCCTGCCCTACGCCGCTGGCTGCGCCAGCTCACGCAGGTCCGCGTGGTCCTGCCCCTCGTAGTGGGCGTGGGCCTCCTGGCGTACGTGGTCAGCATCGCGATCGCCCCCGAGAGCGGCGATCAGCTATGGCGCATCGTGCAGGGAACCTGGTGGATCATCTTGCTCCTCACCTTCCCCTATCTGGCGCTCCGCGCGCTGGTCTGGCACGAGCTGCTGGAGCACCTCGGTGTCGACGTGCCCTGGCGTCCCACGCTGATCGCCTTCGCCGGGGGAGAGGTCACGAAGAGTCTGCCGGCGGGCGTCTACGTACAGAACTACCTGCTGGCCCGCCTGGAGCACTTCGGGCAGGAGGCGGTGGCCCGCGCGACGATGGCCTCGACCGCCATGCTCGGCCTGGAGGCCGCGATCGCCGTCCCGGTCGCCGCGGTGATCGGCTGGCCCGGGCGCCCCAGCGTGCGGTGGGCGTTGGCCGGCGTTGTGGCGGCCTGGATCGCGGCGCTCGGGCTGGCCTGGCTCCTGGTCCACTACGGCGCTCGCCACCTGTCGGCCACGACGCCGGGCTGGGTGTACCGTAGCATCAGCTTTTTGGACGAGTTCCTGGCGGCAGGGGGCGAGCTTATTGCCTGGCGAACCGCCCGGAACCTCGTCCCCACGGCATTGTACATGCTCGTCTACGTGATCGATCTCTACGCCATCGTGCGTGCGCTGGGCGTCGATTCGCTGACTTTCACGAACACCATCGGCATCTACGCGTTCGTGGTCCTCTCGGTCATTCTCGTCCCGATTCCGACCGAGGTAGGCCTCACCGAATTCGGGGGGCTGATGGCGCTCATCGCCTATGGCGTGCCCGAGCCGATGGCCGCCATCATCATTCTAGGGATGCGCGCGCAGGTCACTGGGATGACCATTGTCGTCGCTAGCGCCATGCTGCTCGGGCTCCGGTGGAAGCTCGCCATGCCAAGCGAGGGTAGCCCCGGCGGCTCGGACCGCGACCAACCGACCAAGAGCAAGACCCGCGGCGGGTAGCCGGCGGGCGCGCCGGAGCCGCCGCGCGAGGCATGCCGCCATGGGAAAGACCGACACGCCGCGCCCGCCACATGTCCGACGCTTCGCCGGCTGGGTCCGGCAGCGCGCCGATCTCAAGATCATCCTCCCGACCATCATCATGCTGGCCCTGATCGCCTATGTCTCCGCGCTGGCGGCCAGTCCGCAGAGCGGCGACTACATCTGGGCCATCGTGGACAAGACGTGGTGGATCGTCCTCGTGCTCACCGTTCCGTACATCGGCGCGCGGGCGATCCTATGGCACGAGCTGCTAGAGCAGCTCGACATCCGCGTCCCCTGGCGCCCCACGCTGGCCGCGCTCGCCGGCGGCGAGCTGGCCAAGACGATCCCAGGCGGCATCTACGTGCAGAACTACATCCTTGCCCGGCTGGAGGGCTTCGGCGAGCTGCCGGTCGTCCGCTCGTCCACCGCCACCACCGCGACGCTCGCCCTCGAAAGCGCGCTGGCCTTGCCGGTGGCCCTGCTGGTCGGGGTGCCCAACACCCCCTGGCTGCCGTGGCTGCTCGTCGGCATCGTCGCGGTCTGGCTCGCCGTGCTCGTGCTGCTGCGGCTCGTGGTGCGCTACTGGGAGCTTCACCTGGCGGCCTGGATGCCCGTATGGCTGTGCAAGGGCCTGCTGATCGCCGACGAATTCCTGGATGCGGGCGCCGAGCTAGCGACCTGGCGTACCGCTCGGGCGCTCGTGCCCACGGCAGTCTACATGCTTGTCTATGTGGCGGACCTCTACGTGATCGCCGGGGCGATCGGCGTGCACATGATTACTTTCTTGCAGATGATGGGCATTTACGCCATCGTCGTGCTCATCGTCATTCTGGTCCCCATCCCGGCCAAGCTGGGCACCACCGAGCTCTCTGGCCTGACCGCGTTCGTGGCCTACGGCGTGCCCAGCTCCACCGCCGCGCTCATCATGCTCGGCCTGCGGCTGCTGGCCACCGGGGCGACGATGTTGCTCGCCGCCGCGCTGTTACTGGCGCTCCGCCGTGAGTTCAGCGCGCCCGCGCCGCGTGCCGAGGCCCCCGGCGACAACTTGCCGAAGGCCGCGGGTGAGCGCCAGTGAACGGTTAGGTGGACCGTAGGGGAGACACGTGTCACCGTCCACGAACGCCTGGCAGCGCGCCTTTTACCTGCCGCTGACCATCCTGGCCTGGCTGGCCGTGGTCGTCGTCGTCGGCTGGCTCCTGGGCCATGTGGCGACGACGCTCCTGCTGCTCGCCCTGAGTGGCAGCCTGGCGTTCGCGCTCGCCCCGCTGATCCGTGTCCTCTCGCGCCGGCTACCCCGGCCGGTCGCGATCGGCGTGGCGTACGCCGCTGGCGCGGCCGTCGTGCTCGGCGCCGGAACCTTCGTTGCCCTCACGGCCGTCAACCAGATCCTGGTGCTCGTCGCGGACTTGCCGAGCTACGTGCAGCAGCTCCAGGGGCTCGAACCGGCGGCGGTGCAGCTACTGGGGCCGTTCGGCGTCACGCCGGCCGTGTTCCAGGCCGCGGAGCACCAGGTGCTGGCCGATCTCCAGGCTACCGGCAGCCAGCTGGCCGGCCAGGTGCTGCTGCTCCTGCCTAGGGCGGTCGAGACGGTCGTCGACGTCATCGTCGTCTTGATGTTGAGCGTCTATATGGCGGCCAACGGCGCCCGGATCGCGCGCTGGCTGCGCGAGGAGACGCCCCAGGGCCAGCGGCGCCATGCCGTCTTCCTGGTCGCGGTCGTGCGCCGCGTGATCGGCGGCTACATTCGCGGGATGTTCACGCTGGCCGCCCTGATCGGCTTCCTCGTCGGCGTCGGCATGGCGGTCCTGCAAGTGCCCTACGCGATGCTGCTCGGCATGCTCGCCTTCTTCATGGAGTTCGTCCCCGTCATCGGCGTGCTGATCTCCGGCGCGGCCGCGGTCCTCGTCGCGCTCCTCATCGCCGGCTGGGGGAAAGCGCTCCTGGTGCTCGGCTACTTCGTCCTCGTTCATGTGATCGAGGGCGACCTCGTGGGGCCTCGCATCATCGGGCCGGCGGTCGGGATCCATCCCGCGATCGGCCTGTTGGCCCTGTTGGTGGGCACCGAGCTGTTCGGCGCCTGGGGCGCCCTCTTCGCGGCGCCGGTAGCCGGCCTCTTGCAAGCCATCGTCACGGCCGCCTGGCTGGAGCTGCAGGGCGGCACCCCCCAGGCGGTCTTGCGGGCGGTCGTCGAGCACGAGGACGAGCAGCGCGAGAGCCGGCGCGAAGCGAGCGGCTAGCATCGCGCTGCGGCTGCCTCCAGCCGCCGCAGCGCGGCCCCCAGCTTCGCCGCTAGCGCCACGGCCGCCTCGTCGGGCGGCGTCACCGCGCGATGGTACAGCGGCACCGTCTCGCGCTGGCGCTCGCGATACGCCCCGTACAGCGGCGCCAGCGCCAGCAGCCCCCGTAGCGCCGCCGCGTCGAGCCGCGCCCGCACCGGGCCGCCGCGCTGCACCCACCGCTCTAGCCGCCGCACCAGCCGCGCGTCCCCCTGCCCCAGCGGCCCCTGCGCCGCATAGCTGGCCGCGCAGTCCAGCCGCGCCACCTCCTCGGCGGTGAGGCGAATTTCGACGCGATGGGCCACGGAGGTAGTCACCTTCACGAGCGCCCGTGGGCGCCAGGTTGCTCGTGCAGCATGATCTCGGCGATCTCCTGCACCCGCGCCATCGTGATTCCCTGGCGCTGCTCGACCGCCAGCGGATGGTCGGTCGGCTCCAGCTCGATATAGGGCCGTGTGCCGACGGGGCGAGTGTGTACGTGCGTCTTCAAGTCGATGGTTGTCGGATACGGGGGGAGCAGGTTGTTCAGCCAGCCGAAGTAGGGCGGCTCGTCAACGCGCTCGGGGCGGTCCCAGAGCCGGACCGCTCGCTCGAAGTTCGCGCGGCTCAAGCTGGTCCATACCGTCCAGCCGAAGGGCGTCTCCTGTCCGCGAATCGGGATCTCGATGTTCCCTCGGATGAAGAAGTGCTCGTTGTCGATGATGCACACTTCGTCCAGAATCCGGCACCGCTGTGCGCGCTCTGCCTCAGGCACCCACAGCACGGCATCGGGCAGGGGCACGAAGTAGCTGAGCGGCAGTTCCGAATGGTAAGCGCCACAGCTGTGGCACGTGTAGCCCGGGACCTTCTCGGCCATGTCGGTCCTCAATTCCTGGTTACAAGGTAACTCGGCACATGGTAAGGCATCCACGCTCCTCCAGGCCCTCCTCTCGCGCCTGCCTCCGGCTGCGCCGGACGAGTGCCCCTTCCCAATGCCTTCTCTAGTAGGGGCGCTGCTCGCTGCGCCCTGCCCGATCGCCCCCCGGCCGGGTGTTCCAGCGAATCCGGTGAGGGGAAGTCCTTCCCCCTCTCCCCCTGGGAGAGGGCCGGGGTGAGGGCGGCTTCCCTCGTCCCTCCCCCCTCTCCCCCTGGGAGAGGGCGGGGGTGAGGGCGGCCGCGCTAGCCAGACCGCCAGGCCCGATCGCCTATCCGGCCGCGAGGCGCGCCGGAGAGCGCGCGCCGTTCGGCGCGACGTGGTCGCTTATCGTACGCCGTACACGCCTCCCACCCCGCCCGCCGCCCGCGCCCGGCCCGGGGCACCCCCGCCGGCCCGGCCCGCGGCGGGCCACCGGGGGAGTATCGTACGGCGCAAACGATGCGGCCTTCCGCGCCCGACCAGCACGCCAGATCCCGCGCCCGGCCTAGCAATTAACCAACCGGTAAAGGAGCATCGTTTGACCGTTCCTCGGCCAAACTGCGCTACAACAACGCGGGCACGTCCCGCATGGTCCGGGCTGTTGACGGTCGTATCCCAAGGCAGTATTCTCCGGCGTAGGTAAGGTCGGCGGTGGTAGCCGCGTCCCCTGGGCGGCACGGACCATCTGGGGCAGCGCGGCTGGGGAGGAGGCAGTATGGCACAGGAGAAGGCCAGGCGCGGGGTGTCGCGGCGCGGGTTCCTCATCGGCGCCGGGACCGGCACCGCCGCGGCCGCCGCGGTCACCAGCGGACTGATCGGCCTCGGCGCCGCCGAGGCGAAGGTGCTCCCCCAGGTCGCGCCCGAGCAGGACCGCGCCACCATCCGGCTCCGCGTCAACGGCGTGCCCCAGACCGTCGAGGTCGAGCACCGCGACACCCTGCTCGAGGTGCTGCGCGACAAGCTCGGGCTCACCGGCACGAAGCTCGGCTGCGACCGCGCCGAGTGCGGCGCCTGCACGGTCATCATGGACGGCGACGCCGTCTACTCGTGCAGCCAGCTCGCCGTGTTCGCGGACGGCGCCGAGGTCACCACCGTCGAGGGGCTGGCGCGCGGCGACGACCTCAGCCCCGTGCAGCAGGCGTTCGCCGACCTCGACGCCGGGCAGTGCAACTACTGCATCCCCGGCCAGATCATGGCGGCCACGGCGCTGTTGCAGCACAATCCCGCGCCGACCGTGGACGAGATGCGGCGCGGCATGTCGGGCAACCTCTGCCGCTGCGCCAACTACAACCACATCCAGGCGGCCGTGCTGGAGGCGAGCCGGCGGCTGCGCGGGGAGGCCTCATGAGCCAGGATCTCGAGATCGTCGGCCAGCCCACGCCGCGCATCGACGCCGTCGAGCGCGTCACCGGCCGCGCGAAGTATACCTGGGACGTGCAGCTTCCGGGCATGCTCTACGCCCGCGTGCTGCGCAGTCCCCATCCCCACGCCCGCATCGTCAGCATCGACACGTCGCGAGCCGAGGCGCTGCCGGGCGTGCGCGGCATCATCACCCACGAGAACGCGCAAGCGCGCTGGTCGAGCGGCGATAGCCAGCACGAGCGCATGATCTTCAACAACCCCGTCCGCTACGCCGGCGAGCCGGTGGCCGCCGTCGCCGCCGCCGACCGCCACACGGCCGAAGACGCGCTCGATCTGATCGACGTCGAGTACGAGCCGCTGCCGTTCGTGCTGGAGGCCCGCGACGCCCTCGCGGACGACGCGCCCCAGCTCTGGGACGACGGCAACGTGGCCGGCGGCCGGCCGCTCACCTACCAGCGCGGCGATCTGGACGCCGGCTTCGCCGACGCCGACCATATCGTCAGCGCCAGCTACAAGTCGGCCTACCACAACAACGCCCAGATGGAGCCCCGCGCCTCCGTCGCCACCTGGGAGGGGCGCAACCTGACCGTCTGGACGACCACCCAGGGCGTCTCGAACGCGCGCCGCGACATCGCCAAGGACCTGAACCTGCCGCAGAGCAACGTCCGCGCCATCTGCCTCTACGCCGGCGGCGGCTTCGGCAACAAGAACCAGGCCCACGACTTCGACCTGATGGCCGCCTTGCTGGCCAAGCAGACCGGGCGCCCCGTGAAGCTGGAGTACACGCGCCACGACGACTTCATCGGCGTCCACGGCCGCTGGTCCACCGAGGTCGACTACCGCCTTGGCGCTAAGGCCGATGGGACGCTGACCGCCGTCGAGATGAAGGCGATCAGCAACATGGGCGCCTACATGAAGAGCACGGGCACCGTGGCGAGCTTCGAGCGCTACGCCTGCCCGAACGCTCGCTCCGAGATCACCCGCGTCTTCACCAACCGCATCTCCAGCGCGAACCTACGAGCCCCCGCCTACCCGCAGGGCTACTTCGCGATGGAGCAGACCATCGACCAGCTAGCCCACGAGCTCGGCATCAACCCGCTCGACATGCGCCTCAAGAACATCACGCAGCTCTACCAGGACAAGACGCCCTACACCAGCAACGGGCTGGAGCAGGCGATCCGCGAGGGCGCGGCCCTGTTCGGGTGGGCGGACCGCTGGCGGCCGCCGAACGCCGACGACGGCCCCGTGAAGCGCGGCGTCGGCATGGCGCTCGGCGGCTACCCGGCGCCGCTCGGCCTCGGCAGCGCCATCGTGCGCGTGAACACCGACGGCTCGGTGCAGGTGCTCGTCGGCGTCGTGGACATCGGCACCGGCGCCAAGACGACGATGGGCATGATCGCCGCCGAGGCGCTCGGCGTGCCCTGGGACGCCATCGACGTGGTGAACGGCGACACGACGACCACGCCGTTCTCCATCGGCGAGTCGAGCAGCCGCACGACGGTCATGACGGGCTGGGCGGTGAAGACGGCCGCCGAGGACGCCCAGCAGCAGCTTTTCCAGCTCGCCGCGCCCCTGCTCGATGCCGCGCCGGAGGAGCTGGCGGCTCGCGCCGGCGCCATCTACGTGGCCGACGACCCGACGCGCTCGGTGCCGCTGGCGCGCGTAGCCGGCAAGGCGCCCGAGGCCATCATCGGCAACGCCACCACCAATCCGGAGCTGAAGGACCTCGCCCGCGAGTCGCTGGCCGCGCACTTCGCGGAGGTCACGGTAGACACGCGAACGGGGCTCGTGCGCGTACAGCGCTACGTCGCCGCGCACGACAGCGGCCAGATCATCAACCCGCTCACCGCCGAGAGCCAGATCCAGGGCGGCGTCCACATGGGCATCAGCCAGGCGCTGTTCGAGGAGCTAGGCTGGGAGCGCCGCACCGGTCGGCCGGTCCGGCTCGGCTTCCACTTCGCGCAGGTGCTGACCCATCTGGAGTCGCCCACGGTCCAGGTCCACTTCGTGGACAACGTCGATCCCTACGGCCCGTTCGGCGCCAAGGTCGTGGGCGAGCCAGGCATCACGGCGGTGCCGGGCGCCGTCGCCAACGCCCTCTTCAACGCGACCGGCGTGCGCGTCTACGAGCTGCCGATGTCGCCCGACCGAGTGCTTGCCGCCTTGGGAGGTCAGGACGCATGAAGAAGTTTCATCACGTCTACGCCGGCTCGGTCCGCGAGGCGGTGAGCCTGCTGGCCGAGCACGGGACCAGGGCGCGGGTGATCGCTGGCGGCAGCGACCAGCTTCGCTGGATGAAGGACCGCCTGGAGACGCCCGAGGTGCTGGTCAACGTCAGCCGCATTCCCGACTTCGAGCGCGTCGAGTGGCGCGAGGACGGCCTGCACTTGGGCGCCCGCACGCGCATCGCCCGCCTCGCCGCCGACCCGCAAGTGCAGGACCGCTTCGGTGTGCTCGCGCAAGCCGCGGCCGTCGTCGCCAGCCCGCAGATCCGCAACGTCGCCTCCGTGGCCGGCGATTTGCTCCAGCGGCCCTGGTGCTACTACTTCCGCGAGGGCTTCCCCTGTCTGCGGCGCGGCGGCAACGTCTGCTACTCGCCCACCGGCGACAACCGCCATCACGCGATCATCGGCGGCAACCGCTCGTTCATCGTCCACGACTCCGACCTCGGCCCCGCGCTCGTCGCGCTCGGCGCCAACATCACGCTCGCCAGCGCGCGCGGCACCCGCACGCTCGCTCTGGAGGACTTCTACATCCTGCCGGCGCAGGACGTGACGCGCGAGTATCAGCTAGAGCCCGACGAGCTAGTCACCGAGATCCACGTGCCGACCCGCTGGCTGGGCGCAACCGGCAGCTACACGAAGATCCGCCAGCGCGGCTCCTGGGACCACGGCATCGTCACCGTCGCCGCCGTGGGCCGCGTGCGCGACGGCGCGCTCGCCGACGTGAGCGTCGTACTCGGCGGCATCGCGCCGAAACCCTGGCGCGCGAAGGAGGCCGAGGACCTGCTGCGCGGTCAGCCGCTCGCCGAGTCGCTGGCCGCCGACGCCGGCGCCGCCGCCCTCGCCAACGCGCACCCCCTCTCCCGCAACGGCTATAAAGTAGCAATGGCCCAGGACGCCATCCGCGACACCGTCCTCGCGCTAGCCTGACCCGGTGGGCGTGGGGTAGGGGGGCGTATCACGATACCAAACGCCCACCCTACCCCGGGCCAGGTGCAACAGTGCTAGCCAGCGACACCCGCGCGGCCGCAAGTGAACGAAGCGAGTCGGCCGCGAGTCGTAGGGGCGGCTCTCGTGGCCGCCCGCGGCCTGTGGCGCGGAGCAAGTCGTAGGGGCGGGTTTCATGCCCGCCCGCGGCCTGTGGCGCGGAATACTGCAAGCGCCACTGGCCGCAGCTCCGAAGCCAGTCGACCACGCAGTCAGGAAGCAACGCGTCGTAGAGTTCCATATCTGCCCTAGACCTCGTCAGGAGGACTGACATGCCAGATGAACGCTGCGTCCGCTGTAACGCCCCGCTGCGTAACGGCGGCTACGAGCACATGGGCGAGCGCTACTGCTGCCTCGGCTGCGCGGAGGGCGAGGGCTGCGTCTGCGCCGACTACGTCGGCGACGACCCCGAGTGATGCCACTCGAGGAGACTGAGAATCCCATGGTGACGTGGAAGGCGATCGCGCGGGCGACGCTCACGCTGGCGGCCGGAGCTACTCTCGTCCTGGCTGGCACCCTCGGCCCTAGCAGCGCGCAGGGGAGTTGGAGCGAGCGGGCGCCGCTGCTCCTCCCCCGCTCCGAGACCGCCATCGCGGCGCTCGGCGACTCGATCTACGTCATGGGCGGCTATGGCGGGGACCGCCACAACTCGGACGTCGTCCAGGTCTACGACTCCCGTACCGACACCTGGACGTATGGCCCCTCGTTGCCGATGCCCATCCACCACGCGATGCCCGCGGTTGTGGCCGGCCGCTTGTTCCTGATCGGCGGCGAGGTCGGCGGCACCGGCACACCCGTCGATCCCTCTACCTTCACCGACACGGTCTTCGAGCTAGACCCCGCCGCCGGCGCTTGGCTCCTGCGCGCGCCGCTGCCCGTCCCGCGTAGCGCGGGCGCCGTCGGCATCATCGACGGCATCGTGTACGTGGCCGGCGGTCGGCCGCCACACGGTCACGAGTTCGCCGCCTACGATCCGGTCGCCGACGCCTGGACCACGCTCCCGGACCTGCCGACCCAGCGGAACCACCTGGCGGCGGGGGTGATCGACGGCAAGCTCTACGTGGTGGGCGGGCGCTTCGGCGGCGGCGTGGGCAGCGAGATGACGGCGACCGTCGAGGTGTACGATCCGGCTACCCAGACCTGGCAGGCCGGCACGCCGCTACCCGAGCCGCGCGCCGGCCTCACGGGCACGGTGGTGAACGACTGCCTGTACGCCATCGGCGGCGAGGGCAACGACGCCGATCCGCGCGGCATCTTCGACCTGAACGAGGTCTACAACCCGCGCACCGACTCCTGGACGCGGGTCGCGCCGCCGCCCCTGCCGATCCACGGCCTGAACGGCGTGCCCGTGCTGAACGGCGACCTCTACATCGCCGGCGGCGCGACGAAGCGCGGCGTCAGCGGCGAGGACGTCAGCCTCCGGCTCCAGGTATTCCACCCCGACCTCGATTGCCGCTGAGCCGATGCGCTTCAGTCTGTACACCGAGCTGCAGAACCCCCCGGGCAAGCCCCACGCGCGGACGTATGGCGAGCTGCTGGAGGCGATCGAGCAGGCCGACCGCCTGGGCTACCATAACTTCTCGCTCGTTGAGCACCCCTGGTACGAGCAGTTCTCCATCTCGGCCAACCCGCTGGCGACCTTCAGCGCGGCCGCGCAGCGCACCCGCCAGATCCGCTTCCGCACCGCCCTGCACACGCTGCCGCTGCACAACCCGCTCCGCCTAGCTGGCGAGATCGCCGTGGCCGACATCCTGACCGGCGGGCGGCTGGAGGTGGGGCTGGGGCGCGGCCACGCCTGGCTCTATCCGCCGGGCCAGGTGCCGGTGGCGGCGAGCGCCGGCCGCTTCGCCGAGGGCGTCGAGGTGCTGCTGCGCGCCTGGACGGAGGACCACTTCTCGTTCGCGGGCGAGCACTTCCAGTTCCGCGACGTATCGGTCGTGCCGAAGCCCCTGCAGCGCCCACACCCGCCGATCGTCACGGGCGGCGGCAGCGACCGCAGCCAGCGCCAGGCCGGCGAGCGCGGCTGGAGCCTCATGATCGGGCCATTCACGCGCGTCGAGCTGATCCCCGAGCGGCTCGCGGCCTACCGCGAGGCGTGTGCTCACTACGGCCACCCCCCCGACGCGATCGTCGTCCGCACCGTCTACCTCGACCACGACGCTGAGCGCGCGGCCGCCGACGCCCGCGAGCCGCTGGTGCGCTTCCTGCGCTGGCAGGCGGCCCCGGTGGCCGCGCTCCCGCCGCGCGACGAGTTGCTGGCGGCCAACTGGCTCCAGTACGCCAGCAACGCGCACGCCGAGTACATGACGACGGCCACCTTCGAGCAGGCGCTGGCCGACGGCGTGGCCTACGTCGGCACGCCCGCGCAGGTGGCTGCCCAGATCGCCGCCGCCTGGGGTCCCCTCGACATCGACGAGCTAAGCATCATCGCCCACTTCGGCGGCCTCCCCCACTGGCAAGTCCTCAAGACGCAGGAGCTATTCGCCCAGGAGGTCGTGCCGCTGTTGGCGGAGCGCGGCCTGGCTACGGCGGCCGATCGCTAACCTGATGCTTTGGTGGCGGGTCTCGCGGGCGAACGCACTCGCTCGCCTGTGCTGAAGCCAGCCGGGCGCGGTGCAGGCGCAACAGGGCCGAGCCTGCAGCACGCGCGCAGCGCTCGGCTCACGCCCGCGCCGGCCGGGAGCCCTTGACGCCTCAGGACCTGGTGTGCGGGCCCTGATTCCGCAAGGCGCCCGGCAGGGGAGTCGGTTCCCACGGGTGCTCACCGCCGACGCTTCCAGCGCCGCCACGTGTGGCCGCCGCCGAGGGCCAGCAGGCCGGCGCCCAGCAGCAGCAGGCTATCCGCCTCCGGAATCACCGGCACCTCCGGCCGCATCGGGACCACGGGCTGCTGGGGCGGGCAACAGGCCGGCGGCGCGCCCACCGGCGGCAGGACACCCAGCCCCACCAGCGGATCGAACGGGGGCACCAGCAGTGGGGGCAGCAGCGGCGGTGGCAACGGTGGCGGGACGACGAGCCGAGGCACGGACGTGCTCGTTGGCGTCGCCGTAGGGAAGGGGACCGGTGTGCTCGTCGGCGTCGGGGTGAAGGTCAGGGTCGCCACGGAGGTGGGGGTCGGCGTGACCGTGAAGGTAAACAGCAGGGTCGGCGTGATCGTGGGCGTGGCCGTCCGGGTGGCGGTGCTGGTCGCGGTCGCCGTGGCCGTGCTGGTTGGCGTTGGGGTGGGGGTCGGCGTGCTGGTGCTGGTCGGGACCGCGGCCGTGGTGATCCGCCCGATCTTGTTCCCAGTGCTCTCGGTGAACCACAGGGCGCCATCCGGGCCCGCCGTGATACCCTCAGGCTGACTGCCGGCTGTGGGGATAGGGAACTCGGTGATCGCCCCGCTGGTGGTGATCCGCCCGATCTTGTTGCCGGCGACCTCGATAAACCAGAGGGCGCCATCCGGGCCCGCCGTGACAGCTACAGGCTGACCATTAGCCGTGGGGATAGGGAACTCGGTGATCGCCCCGCTGGTGGTGATCCGCCCGATCTTGTTGCTGGTCTGCTCCGCAAACCAGAGGGCACCATCCGGGCCCGCCGTAATAGCGACAGGACCGCTGTTAGCCGTAGGGGTGGGGAACTCGGTGATCGCCCCGCTCGTGGTGATCCGCCCGATCTTGCTCGTATTGGATTCAGTGAACCACAGGGCGCCGTCCGGGCCCGCCGTAATGCCCAGGGGCAGACTGAAGGCTGTGGGGATAGGGAACTCGGTGATCGCCCCGCTCGTGGTGATCCGCCCAATCTTGTTCGCCAGGTTACTGTCCTCAGTGAACCACAGGGCACCGTCCGGGCCCGCCGTGATGCCCTCAGGAAAACTGAAGGCTGTGGGGATAGGGAACTCGGTGATCGCCCCGCTCGTGGTGATCCGCCCAATCTTGTTCGCATTGGCCTCGGTGAACCAGAGGGCACCATCCGGGCCCGCCGTGATAGCGACAGGACCGCTGTTGGCCGTCGGGGTGGGGAACTCGGTGATGGCGCCGGCCGTGGTGATCCGCCCGATCTTGTTCCCGGAATTCTCCGTAAACCAGAGGGCGCCGTCCGGCCCTGCCGTGATACCGAAAGGGAAACCGAAGGCTGTGGGGATAGGGAACTCATTGATAATGGTCTGGGCACCCGCTGGCCTAAGGTCGAACGGCCTCGTAATCGGCATGGTGCTCAAAGCGGCCAAGACGCCCACCAGCCAGAGCCGCCACAACGCGCGAAGCCGATTGGCCGACATGAGTCCTCCCGCCGCAAGCCGCTGACTGGGGGCCACTTACCGCCGCGACGCGAGTAACCCCCCGGGGTGCCGTCGCCCGCGCCGATCCACACGGCATCCGCGACCGGCGGGGCGGCCGAACCGCCACCACCGCCCAGCAGCGACCATGCTAGAGCACGGGATCGCGCGGCGATCGCCACGGGCGGCACCGGCCTGCGCCGGTCGCTCGCCGCCGGGCGAAACCTTCAGTCACCGGTTAAACGGCTGCGCGGGGGAGATGTTACAGCCCTGGCGCGTGCGCGGTTCTCGTGGCCGCTCGGGGAGTCCGTCGCGATCGCGCCCGCTCTGCCCGCCCGCAGGGAGGAAGGCGATGGTCACGGTGCCGCAGCCGCTCGGGCGTCGTAACCGTTCAGCCCCGCCTTCAGACGCCTCTCCGGCGGGCTTGCCCCACGAGCCGTGATGCGCTACGGTCGCCGGATGAGCCAGAGGGCTTTGCCACTGGCGCCCGCACGGTCGGAGCCGCGATCGGTCCCGGACCCGGCCGCCGTGCTGGAGCTAGCGGCGCCGCTCCGGTGGGACAACACTGCCCTGCCAGCTGCCACGTAGGCGGTGGGGGTTGCCAACCGCGGCTCGAATCGACATGCGACGGTGGAGGAGATCGGCCCCGTGAACGCGCCGCGACGATGGCGATTGTGCCTGAGCGTCCTGCTTGCCGGACTGCTGCTTCTCGGCGGTTTCCGCGCCGCCGCCGCTCGGCCCACAGGCCAAGTCGATGCGAACATCGTCGTGCAAATCACGAGTCCCCAGCCCGGGCAACGGCTGCAAGGGAGGGTGGAGATCACGGGCTTTGCCGCCGATCGCCGCAGCTCCGATGGCTCGGGGTTGAACCAGCGCGACGTGGCGCTATACCTGAATGACAGCACGGACCAGCGGAATCTGTTCGACTACGCTGATACGGACGAGGCGAGCCCGGACGCCGCGGCCGCCTTGGGGCCGCAGTTCGCGGCAGTCGGCTTCGCGGATAGCTGGGAGACTTGCTCCTTCCCGCCGGGCCACTACCAGTTGATCGCCTGGGTGTCGAGCCTGGTCGTCCCGGGCGCGCGCAACTTCGCCAGCGTCGATGTGGAGGTCGCGCCCTGCCCCCCGGCGACCCTCATCCCGAACGATGCGTTCGCGACGAATCCCCAGGCGGCCAGCGTCAGTACCGAAACCACGGACGGCTACATGTACGGGCCGGTCTTTGCGGATTTTGCCGTCGGCCTCGATGCGCGCTGTGTGCGGGTCGACGTCGACTGCCGCTATGGGCTCGAATTCCGCCGAGTGCTCGGCAGCGGCAACTCCGAGAGCGATAGCGCCTATGCCTTCTGGGTCGATCCGGCCGAAGGTATTTTCTGGTTGGAGTACTTCCCGCCGGGAAATGATCCGAACCGCCGGGTGGTCCTGGTGGACGATACGCCGACGCCGGCGATCCGGGCCGGCACGGCAACCAATCGGCTGGGGGTCATCGCCCAAGGGGAGTGGCTGCGGGTATTGGTGAATGGGGAGCTGGTCGGGGAGGCGCACGACAGCAGCCGGCCGTGGGGGATGATAAGCTGGCTGGGCGCGACCGGTGCCCGGGGGCGCACGGTGGAAGTCCAGTTCGCCAACTTGGTGATCGCGACGCCAGGGCCGCTCGATACCCTGGCACCCGTCCTCCGGGGGAACTCATGAGCCTCGCCCAGCACTCTGGCTATGCCGCCGGGAGTGCAGTGGAACCGGGTGTCGCAAGGGTTTAGTCTCCCGGTAGCGCCGGGAGCAGCGAGCGGGCCGTAGTACCCCCGCGTGGAGCTGCCTCCCACCAGGAAGTCCAGCAACCTCTGGCTCGGCTGGCGGCCGGCCCTTTCCACCGACAGCGGCCGCTCGGCAAACCGACTCCCGGTCCGGCTGTCCGTCCCGCAACGGCGCGGAGGGCACGGGACGGCCGGCCGTAGAGCGCGCTGCGATCCCGCGGTGAGCGGGCTCGACGCCCTCCAGGCGTCCAAAGGGCCACCGCCCCACCCACGACTTCGCCAACTCGCGGCGCGGCCGCGCCGCGTTCCGGGCCGAGTCCTGCTGCCCGCGCCGGAGCGACCGCCCCAACCCCGCCGGGGGCTGTCGCAGGGCGAAACTGGTCGCTTACCAGTACGTGATCTCCTTCACAGTTAGGGAGTGATCTGAGTCATTGTAGCGGATGCTAGCAGTGTTACGATGTGGAAGAACCACCGAGACGGGGCCGAGCTACCGAGAACATTGGGCGGGCGAACCGGATGTAACGCGATGGCCCTATAGTCCACGAAGCAGTTCATGCCACCGAGGAGAAATGCCAAAGCGACGCCGTGATTGGGGCGAGGTTCGCGGAATACCTGATGAGGAGGAGGCGCAGTGCATTACCTGGGCAGTGTGAGAGCCCTGATAGCCCTTGGGCGGCTCATCATCGCGCTGGCCGCGCTGCTGCTACTGAGGCCGGGCACGCCGCTCACGGCAGCCGCCGGAGGAGGCGGCGACGTCTACGTCCCGGGACCGGATGAGCTGAACGCGTGGTTCACGGCAACGCTATCCGGCTACACAGTCACGCCCGTGCCCGGCTCCAGCGATGAATGGGACGCCGTCGGGCACTACTCGGTCCAGTACGGCGGCGAGTCGCCGGAAATCGCGCTCACCATCTCGGCCTCCGTGCTCGCCACCAGCGACGAGGCGAGGCAGTTTTATCAAAGCGTGGCACAGCGTCTGGAAATCGGCAACAACTCGCGCCGCGGTGGGGACAGAGTGGAGGCGGCACGGGAGTATGGAGTGGACGAGCTGCGGGCCTTCTTTCGGATCTACACGGACCCGGCGGGGCACCGTGTCAGCAGCTACGCCCACCTCGGACGCGCGGGCCGTGTGGTCATGCTAGTGGAGGCGAACGGCGATCCGATGCCCGCAGTACGCGACGTATCGGGTCATCACCCGGGGGTCGTGCCTGTAGTAGCGAGCGGCGATCCGGCACCCGACGATGGCGACTGGGTGGCTAATGACCGCGCCCTCGTCTTGGTGCGCACCTTCGATCTCGTGGTCGAGAAGCTGCACGGGTCCCCCGCTCTGCCCTGATAGGGGGGGTGCTAAACGCTTACCGGGCGTCTAGCGCGGCGGCTGTGCGGATAGCGGGGCGGAGGACCGGCAACAAGGGTCAAAGTCGCCGCGGCGGGGTGGCCAACGCAGTTGGGGGAGCAGTCCCGTCAGCGCGCGGCCGGCGCCGCGCGCCGCCCCGGCGCTCCAGGGGAGCCGGGCGGCGCGCCGCCGGGCCACTGGCCGCCCGGCACGGAGGCAGCGGCGGCGGCCACGCGGGGCCGGCGGCAGGGGCCTGCGTGCTGCTCCCCACTCGGCGGGGGTGGGTGAACACCTACCATCGTGTCTCCTCGGCGCGTAGAGCGCATTATCAGTAGCCGCACGAAGGCCCTCCCCAACCGAGGAGGGCCTTCGACGCTAGCTAGCGGCTGAAATCAGGCGGCGTAGGTGCGGAGGTCGCCGGCGCTGCGGCGTAGCCGGTGCAGCCCCGCCGCCTCGAGCTGGCGCGCGCGCTCGCCGCTGATGCCAAGCTGCTGCCCGACCTCGCGCAGCGTGTGCGGACGGCCGTCTTCGAGGCCGAAGCGCAGCCGCAGCACGGCGCTCTGCGCCGGCTCCAGCGTGTCGAGCGCCGCCGCCACCGCGCGACGCAGGTCGGCGCGCTCGGCAGCGTCCTCGGTGGGCGGCAGGTCCTCGTCGGACACCAGCTCGCCCAGCGTGTCGCCGTCCTCGCCAAGCTCCAGGTCGAGCGACAGCGGCTCGCGCGCCGCCGCCTGCGCTAGCTCGACCTGATCGACCGGCACGCCCAGCTCGGCCGCGATCTCGGCCGGCCGCGCCTCGCGGCCCAGCCGCTGCTCGACGGCGCTCGCCGCCTTGCCGAGCCGCCCCAGCAGCTCGATCAGGTGTACCGGCAGGCGCACCGTGCGCGCCTGGTCGGCCACCGCGCGGCTGATCGCCTGGCGAATCCACCAGTAGGCGTAGGTGCTGAAGCGGTAGCCGCGCTCGGGGTCGTACTTGTCGACCGCCCGGAACAGCCCCAGGTTGCCCTCCTGGATCAAGTCGCCGAGCGGCAGCCCGCGCCCGAGGTAGCGGCGCGCCACGCTCACGACGAGGCGCAGGTTCGCCTCGATGAGCCGCTTGCGCGCCGCCTCGCCGGCGGCCACGTCGGCCTCCAGCGCCGTGCGCGTCTCGCCCTCCAGCGCCTCGCTGATCAGGCGCTCGGCGGCCCGCGCGCCTGCGCCCACGGCCCGCGCGAGGGTGACCTCCTCCTCGGCGGTCAGGAGCGGGGTGGCCGCGGCCTCCGACATGTACAGGCGCAGCAGCTCGTCGCGCGCCGGCATCTCGCGCACGGACTCGCTCTCGCTCGGCGTTGGCCGGGTCTCTTCCAGCACTGCAGTTCGATTCGTCGCCACTCTCCTACTCCCGTTCCCGGCCTCGGCGGCTCGCGTCCGGGCCGCCCTATCGCCGAAGCTGTCTGGTCCCGCAGACACGTCGCGCCAGCAGCCCCCATCGCGGAAGCGCCGGCGCCAAAACGCCCTCACCCGGGCGTAGCACTTTTCGTTCCAGAATCATTTTATCGCAGAGGCTTACTTTTTGCAAGTCCGTTCGGAGCGGTTAGTCACCTCCACGGTTAGATTATCGCTCATGGAAAAGCGAGCGGCCACAATTCTGCGTGCCCGATGCGGCACGTGTCCCTGCAAGAATCGGGCCACCGCTCCGACCTGCACTCGCCGCCAGATGGCGCTAGCCCGCGCGCCGGGTTCCGTATATCATGGGGGCCAGTGCGGGCGGCCTGGCAATGCGTGGACTGCATCGCCGCATCGTCCGGAGGAGGCTGGTCGTGCCCGATCTGCTGACGCCCGAGCAGATGGCCTGCCGCGTGGCGGCCGAGCTGCAAGATGGCCATTACGTGAACCTCGGCTTTGGCCTGCCGCTGCTGGTGGGCAACCATCTGCCGCCGGGCCGCGACGTGCTGATCCACACCGAAAACGGCATGATCGGCGTTGGGCCGCTCGCTCGCCCCGGCGAGGAGGATCCCGACCTGGTCAACGCCGGCAAGCAGTTCGTCACGGAGCTGCCGGGCGCGGCCTACTTCCAGCAGAGCGACTCGTTCGCCATGATCCGCGGCGGCCACATCGACGTGAGCATCCTCGGCGCGTATCAGGTGGCGGCAAACGGCGACCTGGCGAACTGGGTCGTGCCCGGCGAGCGCATCCCGCGCGTGGGCGGCGCGATGGACCTGGCGGCGGGCGCGCGGCGCGTGATCGTGATGATGACCCACCTCACCCGGCGCGGCGAGGCGAAGCTGCTGGAGCGCTGCACGCTGCCCCTCACGGGCGTGCGCTGCGTGGACCTGGTGGTGACGGACATGGCGGTCGTGGCCGTGACCCCCGCGGGCTTCGAGCTGCGCGAGGTGGCGCCGGGCTGGTCGGCCGCCGACGTGCAGGAGCGGAGCGGCGCCCCGCTCCGCCTGAGCCCCGCGCTGCGCGAGATACCGGTCGAGCTACTGAGCGGGAGCGTGCGATGACCATGGACATTCGCGGCCGCACCCTGCGCGGCATCGACGTGCACACCCACGTGCCGCGGCGCGGCGGCCTAGCCGCCGATCCCCGCAGCGGCCAGAAAGCGGAGTACTTCAAGAGCCCCACCCTCGGCATGACCGTCGAGGAGATGGCCGAGCTGTACCGCAAGCTGGAGATGATCGCCGTTGTCTTCGACGTGGACAAGGAGACGACGACCAGCGACCCGTTCGAGGGCAACGACTACGTGGCCGAGGTGATGCGCCGCTACCCCGACGTGTTCATCGGCTGGGCCAGCGTGGACCCGTGGAAGGGCCAGGCGGGCGTGCAGGAGCTGGAGCGCTCGGTCACGGAGCTAGGGCTCAGCGGCCTGAAGCTGCACCCGATCACGCAGGCGTTCTTCCCGAACGACGAGCGCTTCTATCCCCTGTATGCGAAGGCCGACGAGCTGGGCATCCCCGTCATTTTCCACACGGGCCACACGGGCATCGGCGCCGGCACCCCCGGCGGCACCGGCCTGAAGCTCAAGCACAGCCGGCCGATCTACCTCGACGACGTGGCGGCCGACTTCCCGAACCTGACGATCATCGGCGCCCACCCGTCCTGGCCCTGGCAGGACGAGATGCTGTCCGTGGCGCTCCACAAGGCCAACGTCTACATCGATCTGTCCGGCTGGTCGCCCAAGTACTTCTCGCCGTCGCTCATCCAGTACGCGAATACCCTGCTCCAGAACAAGGTGCTGTTCGGCTCCGACTTCCCGGTCATCAGTCCCGAGCGCTGGCTGGCCGACTTCGCGGCCGCCCCCTTCCGCGACGAGGTGCGCCCGAAGATCCTGCTCGAGAACGCGAAGCGCGTGCTCAAGCTCGAAGCCTAGCCGCGGGAGCGAGCGATGAACAAGGTCTACCCGTCCGCCGACGCCGCGGTGGCCGACGTGCCGGACGGCGCGACGATCATGGTCGGCGGCTTCGGCAGCGCCGGGGTGCCCGAGACGCTGGTACGGGCCTTGGCGGCGCGGCCGGTGCGCGGCCTGGTGCTGGTGAGCAACGGCACCGGCGAGGGCGAGAGCGGGCTGGTGCACCTTATCCGCAACCGGCAGGTGCGCAAGGTGCTCGTGTCGTTCCCGGCGCCGGGCCGCTCGCCCGACTTCGAGGCGCAGTACACCGCCGGCGAGATCGAGCTGGAGCTGGTGCCCCAGGGCACCCTGGCCGAGCGCATCCGCGCCGGCGGCGCGGGCGTCGCGGCGTTCTACACGCCGACCGGCGTCGGCACGCCGCTCGCCGAGGGCAAGGAGCAGCGCGAGTTCGGCGGGCGTATGCACCTCCTCGAGCATGGTCTGCGCGCTGACTTCGCGTTGATCCGCGCCGAGCGCGCCGATCCGTGGGGCAATCTCGTCTACCGCAAGACCGGCCGCAACTTCAACCCGATGATGGCAACCGCCGCGCGCGTCACCATCGCCGAGGTCGAGGCGATCGTGCCGGTGGGCAGCCTCGACCCGGAGGCCGTCGTCACGCCGAGCATTTTCGTGCACCGTGTCGTGCTGGCGCCGCGCCAGCGAGAGGGAGGGTAACGTGAGCGGTGAGCCAATCGTCGGTCTGGTAACCCCCGGCGGCGAGGCGGCCGTCCCGGCCGAGGCTGAGCTGTACCCTGGCGTGCGCTTCATCACGGCGGGGCTGGGCCTCCAGCGGCTGACGCCCGCCGGCTACGACGCCGTCATCGACGGCATCGTCGAGCGCGCGGAAGCGCTCGCCGCGCGGGGCGCGGTGGCGATCGGCGTCAGCGGCACGTCGCTGACCTTCTACCGCGGCTACGCTTTCCATGAGCAGCTCAAGGAGAGCGTTCGCACCGCAACCGGCCTCCCCGTCACGACGATGAGCACGGGCGTCGTGGACGGCCTGCGCACGTTCGGCGTCAAGCGGGTCGCCGTCGGCACCGCCTATGCCGACGAGGTCAACCGGCGCCTGCGCCAGTTCCTGACGGACTCCGGCTTCGAGGTGCTGACGCTAGAGGGCCTGGGCCTGGAGGACTTCGGCGCGCCCGGCCAGGTCACGGAAGACGAGATCGTGGCGCTCGGCGAACGCGCCTGCTCGACGGCCCAGGCCGCGACCGGGGCGGCCCCCGACGGGCTGCTCATCTCGTGTGGCGGCCTCCGCACGCTGGAGCTTACGGCTACGCTCGAAGACTCCTGCGGCGTGCCTGTGGTGTCGAGCCGCCCGGCGTTCATGTGGTCGGTGGCGCGCCTGGTGGGCCAGGCGCAGCCCGTGCAGGGCTACGGCCGGCTGCTCGCGCAGGGCGCTGGCGCGGCCGCCTGACCTCTCTCCCCACAAGAGAGGGGGAGCCGGGGAGGACCTAACCCCCCTGCCGGCCTTCCCCGCGAAGGAAGGGGGAGAGGACGCCGGGGTGGCTCCGCCGGAAGGCCCCCGTCCCCCTATGGGGGAAGGGGGTGGGGGGAAGGGGTCACCCCGCGCGCTCCACGACCACGGCGGTGCCATACGCCAGCACCTCGGTCGCGCCCGGCGCCACCTCGTTGGCGTCGTACCGCATGCCTACCACGGCGTTCGCACCGATTCCCAGGGCGTGGCGCACCATGATCTCGTACGCCTCCTCGCGCGCCTGCTCGCACAGCTCGGTGTACAGCGTGATGTTGCCGCCCACGATCTGCTGGAGGCTGGCGCCGATCCCGCCGACGACGCCGCGGCTGCGGACCGTGATGCCGCGCACGATCCCCAGGTACTGCACGATTCGATAGCCCACGAAGTCGCCGCCGGTGGTCACGAGCACCGCCGGCGGCATGCCCACCGCCTCGGCGTGTGCGGGGTGGCCGACGAGGGCGGCGCCACAGCGGCTGCACGTGCTCGCCGTAGGCGGATTCAAGGTGCCGCACATTTGGCACGGTTCGTCCGGCGGCGCAGCCGGCGCCGAGTCGGGAGGGTGCGCGCTGGCCATCGCTATGTCCTCTCTAAGCGAGCGGCGTATCTGACACGGTGGCGGATGACGCTCTCGCCTCACGAGCAGAGCTGGGTGCGGCGTATTGCCCCAGGATGGGCTGCGCTGGGACCATCTCTTCCGGTAGTGGACGGGCGAGCGACAGCCGCGTGAGGCCGGGCCAAAGCCCGGCCAGCGGCGGCCGGCGAGGGAACGAGACGAGGTGGCCGGGGCAGCGACAGTCCGAGCTGCCGAAGCCCGTGCACCGGGCGGCGCCCGGCAAGCCAGCGAGCGCCGCCGCCAGCGCGCACTCTGCGCGGGCGCTCCCCAGCACCACCCACAGCTCCGCCAGTCGGCCGGCACGGCGCAGCACGTCCACGTGCCAGCGGACCGGGCGGCCCGGCGCCAGGTGATGCCGCAGGCGGGCGCCCAGGCCGCCCCGCGCGCTGCCGGCGTAGACGTGCCAGCCCCTTGCGAAGCGCCGCGCGCCCAGGCGTCCCACCGTCAAGACCGCGCTGTGATCGGTGCGGATCACCAGCAGGTAGCTCCCCGGCGCGGGCGGGACCCCCGCCGCCGGCTCAGGCGGGGACCCCACTGGGCTCCGCCAGCAGGCGCCCGAGGCCCGGCACGGCGTCTGGCACGCCGATCCGCCGCAGCGCGTGCCAGAGCGACGCCTGGTTGCTCGCCACGACCGGCTTGCCAGTGGCCGCCTCCAGCTCCTCGATAACCTCGAAGGCCCGAATGTTGGTGCAGCTCAGGAAGTAGCCGTCGGCCCGCTCGTCCAGGCGCTCCATCACTCGCTCGTACCAAGCGTCGGGCGGATAGCTGATGTAGGCGTCGCTGCCTGGCAGATTGAGGCCGTGGGCAGCCAGCACCTCGAAGCCGTTGCCCGTGAGAAACTCCACCTCGTGGGCGTTGGTCTCGTCGCTGTACGGGCTCAGCAGCACGAAGCGCCGCACGTCGAGCGCGCGCAGCGCCGCCGCGACCGCGGTGGCGGTCGTCGTCGCGGGCACGCCGGTGGCGTCGCGGATGGCGCTGGCGATCGCCTCGTCGGCGCCCGGCCCCCCCTCCATGCTGTTCGCCGTGCAATGAAACAGGATCAGGTCGACTTTGGCGTCGGCCAGCATGGTGGCGGCGCCGCGGATGCGCTCCAGCGTCTCTAGCGGCGGCGCGTGGTAGGCGCCGGTCATGCGCAGTCGCGTCGTGTGAAACTGCACGCCGGGCGGGCTGTAGCGCGTCAACTGGGGCTCGCTGAGGCGGTTGCTCGACGGGATAATCAGGCCAATACGGCCGCGCGACCCATCGAGCTGCACGGGGTCAGGCATGGGGGAGCCGCTCCCTTCCGCGGCCCGTAGCGCGTCCGGCCGCCGGGGGGCCGCACCCAGCAGCAGCTCGGCCCACGGGCGGTGGCCCGCGTCGCTATTATGCGTCGGCCGGCGCCGTTCGGGGTAGGCGATGGCGAATTAAGCCTTGGTTCGGCGCTACAATGTTCCCGTGCCACCGCGGCGAGCCGCCGGCCAAGCTGCTCCCGCCGCCAGTCGGACGCCTGTCGAAAGGATCGCCTCATGGCTACCGCTCGTCCCTCCGTGTGGCTGCAAGACCTGACCTGGGAAGAGGTCGAGGCGTACCTGAAGACCGACGACATCATCATCTGGCCAATTGGTGCCACCGAGCAGCACGGGCCGGCCGGCCCGCTGGGCGTCGATTCCTTCGTGGCCAACGCGCTGGCCGAGGACGCCGCGAAGGAGACAGGCGTGCTCTGCGTGCCGCCGCTCTGGTACGGCGATTCGGCGCACCACCTGGGGTTCGCCGGCACGATCTCGCTGCGCACCGAGACGCTGGCACTGGTGATGCAGGATGTCATCCGCTCGCTGGAGAAGCACGGCTTTCGCAAGATCCTGTGCATCAACGGCAACAAGAGCGCGAACCTGCCGGCCATGTTCAGCGCTGCTAAGAACCTGCGCGAGTTCGAGATGCCGCACGTCTTCATCGCGGTGATCGACCCGATGAAGATGGCCCGGGGGATCGCGCCGCAGATCAAGGAGAGCCCCGAGCACCACGGCGGCGAGCTAGAGCTGTCGCACGTCTGGTACAAGTTCCCCGGCCTGATCCGCGAGGACAAGCTGACCGAAGGCCTGGTGCCGTTCGGCGAGGTGTTCGGCGAGTTCTCGCACAACGACCTGCTAGCCGGCGGCGGCGATACGATCGACATCCCCTGGACCAGCGGCGAGCAGCGCGCCTTCGCTCCCACCGGGGCGTTCACGCCCTCCGCCAAGGCGTCGCCTGAGAAGGGGAAGCGCTACCATGAGTACCAGGTCGCGGTAATCGTGCGGTTCATCAACTGGCTCCGCCAGTACCGCGGCCCCATCGGCCATACCGACGCGGCCGCGCGCTCGCTCCCGGCGCGATAGCGCGGCGCCCCCGGGCGGGCTCGGCCGGCCCTGCCGCTCCGGCGCTGAGCCGGTCGGCGGCCCGTCGCGATGGCGCCGATCGAGAGGAGACCGATCATGCAAGCACCCCCGAGTGGCGCGACGGCCCTGGCCGCTGAGCTTGCGGCGCACGTGGCTCGCTATACGAGCAAGGTGTGGGACTGGGACGCCTTTCCCGCGAGTCGCGGTTTCCCGGAGCTGGAGCGGGCGCAGATGCGGTACGTCGGCTCCGGCGGCTCGCCGAAGACCGATCCCACGACGTTTCCGCCGGAGCACTTCACCTGTAGTCTCATCTACCAGGAGCGCGACCGGTACGCGGCGGTCCACGCCCACCAGGTGGAAGAGCTGTTCCTGGTCCATACGGGCCAGCTCACCGTCACCTTCGACTACGACGACGCCACGGTCGACCTAGTCCTCGGGCCGCGCGACTGTGTCCTGAACCCGCCCGGGCGGGCGCACGGCTTCCGCAACGACGGCCCGGGGCCCGTGGTGTCGCAGACGATGGTCGCCATCGCCGATCGGTCACCCCTCCCCACCTACAAGAGCCACCCGAGCAACCACGCGGGCGCCCAGCCGCCCGCGCCGCCCCCGATCGCCGATCCCGGCGACCCGCGCGTGCAGGACGCCCTACGCCACGTCGTGCGCGCCAGCCAGGTGCGCCCGCAGTGGGAGCCGCTGCCGAGCGGGAGCCAGCTCGCGCGCCTCCCCTACGTCATGCCCCGGGCGCTCGGGGGGGTGGTCGAGCCGCTGCATTTCAGTCTGGAGCTGCTGCACCTGCCGGTTGGCGCCGCCACGCCTAACTATCGCCACGAGTACGAGACCGCCTTCATGGTGTTCGAGGGCGTGCTGGACGTGGCCTGGACGGATGGCGGCGATGAGGCCGCCGAGGCCCGTCTCGGTCCCCGCGACCTCGTCCTCGTCCCGGCCGGCCAGCGGCACGCGCTGCGCAATAGCGACCTTGGCCCCGCGCTAGCGGCTGCCATCCTGGGCACGCCGGCGCCGGCCGCCGGCTTGTGGCGGGCGGGGGACAGCTAGGCTGTCGTCCGCTCGGCGCTCCCGTTCCCGCCAACAGGCCAGACAGGAGGTCGGCCATGACCGAGGGGCCAGCGACCCCAGCCTTTTCCCGCCGACCCGGCGGCCGCGTGCCGCGCCGCCACCTGCTCACGAACGCCGCACGGCTGCTCGGCGCCGGGGCCGCCTGGAGCCTCGCTGCCTGCGCGGGTGGCGGCGCGCGCGGCAATTCGGCGGCTCCGCCGGCGACCGGTCAGGCCGCGCCGTCGCCGGCCGCGCCCGGCCGCACGACCCCCGCCAGCAGAGTGCGGGTCGGCGTGCTGGGCCTCACGGCGGAAGCCGGCATCTACGCGGCGATGGCCCAGGGCTATTTCCAGCAGGCCGGCATCGACATCGACCTGGTGCGCTTCGATTCCGTGACGAAGGCCATTCCGTCCCTCGGCACCAACCAGATCGAAGTGGGCGCCGGCTCGATCGGCGCGTCCTTCTTCAACGCCGTCGAGCGCGGCGTCGACGTCCGCATCGTCGGCCCGCAGACCGAGGCGAAGGGGGATCGCGGCTCGCTCTGGTTCGTCGTCCGCAAGGATCTCGTCGACAGCGGCAAGTTCGCCGACTACGCCGACTTCAAGGGGCTGACCGTGGCCCTGCCGTCGCGGGGCGGGAGCAACGAGTACCAGCTCGACGAGTCGCTCAAGCGCGGCGGCTTGGGGCCCGGCGACGTGAACGTCGTCGAGCTGGCCTTTCCCGACATGGTGCCCGCCCTGCAGAACAAACAGCTCGACGTGGCCCAGATCAGCGAGCCCCCGGCCACTATCGCGGTGGACCAGGGTATCGGCGTCAAGTGGCGCATCGCGTCGGCGTGGGCGCCGGAGTTCCAGCTCACCTACTTGCTGTACAGCCCCCAGTTCCGCACGGCGCAGGCCGATGTTGGCAAGCGCTGGATGGTCGCGTATCTGCAGGGCGCGCGCTGGTACGAGCGTGCCGTGGCCGGCGGCCCCGAGCGCGACCAGCTCTTCCAGATCATCGCGGAGTACACGTCGGTGAAGGACACCGCACTGCTCAGCCGCATGAGCTTCACGACCATGCCGGTGAATGGCGAGATCCTCACCGACGACATCGTGGCGCAGGCTCGCTGGGCCCAGGAACGTGGCTACACCAGCGCCCAGCCATCGCTCGACCAGATGATCGACCCGCAGTTCGTGGAGGCGGCCGTGGCCCAGCTCGGAAAGACGTAGCCCGCCCTGGCGGGCGTGGCTGGCGCCCGAGGGGCGCGCTGGCCACCGCCGGCGAGGGATAGCGGCGCTGGCGCGACTCAACCGGGCCGCCGCCCGCGCAAATGGCGGGCGGGGAAAGGGAGGCGGGCGTGTTTGATCGGCGATCGCGGCTCGTCGGCGTCTTGTGCGGGGTGCTGGGCGCAGCGCTCCTCGGCCAGGGGCTAACCCATAGCCTGGCGGACGCGCAGCAGCCCGGGCCAGGGCCTCGGCCAGACCAGCTGGAGATCCAGGACCTCAACTGGGGCAACTGGCAGCCACGGGTAGGTTTCTCGCAGGCGGCGAGCGTGAGGGGGCCAGGCCGCTGGCTCTTCCTGTCGGGCGCTGGCTCCGAGGAGGAGCAGGAGGGCGAGGTCCAGTACCCGGGCGACTTCATGGCGCAATGCCGCTACGCGTGGAGCACCATCAACCGCATTCTTGAGCGCGAGGGCGGCTCGCCGAGCAACATTGTCCGCGTCGTAACCTACGTGACCGACCCGCGGACTCTCGCGCAGAACAACGCGTGCAAGAAGGAGGTCTTTGGCGACGGCCCATATCCGCCGCACACCTTCTTGAACGTGAGCCAGCTGGCGATCCCCGGCATGGTGATCGAGGTCGAGGTGACCGCCGTTCTCCCCGACTGAGCCGCGTCCCCCGGCGTGAGGGGCGCGGGGCGCTCACCGGCTAGCCGTCGGGCGCCGGCGCCGGGGCGGGCGCGGCCTCCGCCGCGACGGCTGCCCGCGGCAACCAGAGCGAGAAGGTGGTGCCCTGGTCCTCGCCACGGCTCTCCGCCCAGATACGGCCGCCGTGGCGCTGCGCGATCTCTCGACAAATGTACAGGCCCAGCCCCATGCCGGGAATGTGGCGACGCGCCGCGTTCGGCGCGCGGCCGAACGGCTCGAATACGCTGTCCACGCTCTCCCCCGGCAGGCCGATACCGGCGTCCTGGACCTGGACGAGCACGCCGCCATCGCTCGGCAACAAGCGAACGTGTACCTGGCCCCCCTGGGGTGAATACTTGGCCGCGTTGTCCAGCAAGTTCGTCAGAATCTGCTCGATCCGGTGCGCATCGGCCACAATCGTGCAAGGCTCGACGGCGAGGTCGACCACCAGCCGGTGTCTGCCGTCGAGCTGCTCGCCAAAGCGGCTCGTCACCTCGCGCAGGAGCACGGCCAGATCGAGCGGGTGCGGGCGGAGCAGCAGCTGCCCCATGCGGATGCGCGAGACGTCGAGCAGGTCCTGGATCAAATCGTTCAGTCGGTTGCTGGCCTCGTCGATGCGCTGCAGGCCGCGCGCGAGCTGGTCCGGCACGAGCTGGCCCCGGGCCTGCGCGGCCTGCAGCACCTGCGCGAAGCCCTTCACTCCCGCCAGCGGCGTCCGCAGCTCGTGGGACGCGATCGAGAGAAACTCGTCGCGGGCGCGCACTGCCTCTTGCGCCTGCTTGTAGAGGCGGGCGTTGTCCACCGCCAGCGCGCAGCGGCGGGCGAGGTCTTCGGCCAGCGCCAGGTCGTCGGGACCGAACACCCGCCCGGAGTCCGCGCTGGCGAGCGTGAGCGCGCCCAGCGTGCGGCCGCGCGCGCACAAGGGGACCACCATCAGCGAGCGCGGGCCGAGTTCGCGGACCAGCCGCAGATGTTCGGGGTCGGTGATATTGGCGGCCTGTATCTCGGGCGAGACTTGGGGCAAGAACACTGGCTGGCCAGTGCTCAGCGCTCGTGCGAGCGCGTTTGGCGCACCGGGGCCGGGCGCCAGGCGCGCGTGTACCGCCCGCGCCAGCTCGACCTTGGCGGGGTCCGCGTGTGCGACCTCCACCGTGCGTGGCACACCCTCGTCGTCCACCACGTCGACGGCCGCCCAATCGGCGAGGTGGGGCACCGCCAGTCGCGCGACGCTCGTGAGCGTGGCCTGGTAGTCGAGCGAGCTGGCGAGCAGCGTGCTGGCCTCGGCCAGGAAGGCGAACCGGCGCTCGGCCGCCTCGGCCGCCGCCCGGGCCGCCTGCTCGCGCGCGAGAAGCTGCGCCCGCTCGGCCTCGCGACCGGCCACTGCCTCGCGCATGGTAGCGAAGGCGGCGACCAGCGACCCCAGCTCGTCGCTCGCCGGCGCGAGCTTCGGCAACGGCGCGGCCGGGTCCCCCGCGCCGAACGCCTCGGCCGCCCGCGCTAGCTCGCGGACCGGCCGCGTGAGGGTGCGAGCCAGCCATAGCGCCGCGACCAGCGCCAGCAGCATGCTGATGCCCAGGCCGGACAGCGCGAGCCGCCACGAGCGATCGGCCGGGTCCAGCACCGCGGCCTCCGGACGCTCCACCACGACCGTCCAGCCGAGCGTCCCGACGGGCGCATAGCCCGCCACCCGTGCCTCGCCGTCGAGCGTGTAGTGTACGGTACCCGGGCCCACGAGGCGGCTCCCGACCGGCACGCCAAGCCCCGAGTAGTCCGGGCGCTCTTGCACCAGCTGGCGATCGGGGTGAAGCAGTACGCGTCCGTCGTCGTCGAGCACGAAGGCCTGTCCGCCGGCGCCTACGGCCACGTGCTCCACCACGTCGGACAAAGTTGCCATGTCGATCACCACGCCGACCGCGCCCACGACGTTCCGGTCGGCATCGCGGATGGGCGTGACGATAGTCAGCGAGGAACGGCCGCCGGTCAGCGCCGGATGGACGTCCCAGGCCTGCTGGCCGCGCGCCATGGCGGTCTGGAACGCCTCTAATTCGGCGATCAACGACGCGCCGCCGTCCACCGACGACGCGACGCGACGGCCAGTCGTGTCAAACGTCGAGATGCGCGCGAAGGCCTCGTACTGCGGGGATAGGTTCCTTAGCGCGGTCTCCTGCTGTGCCGGGTTCATGCCGACGATCGCGGGCAGGACCGCCAGCCCGCGGCAGATGCTCGTCAAATCGTCGAAGTGTACCTCTAGCTCGCCGGCGAACCCCCGCGCCAGCCCGGCCAGCTCCTGCGACGACTGGTTCACCAGCGCCTGGCGGTCCAGTGTCGCTACGCCGAGCCCGACGAGCGCCAACGGCAGCACGCCGATGAGCACCAGGGCGAGGAGGAAGCGCGCCTGGAGCGTGCGGCCAAAGGGCACCGATGGCGGGCCGAGCGCGCTCACGTGCCGATCCGCGGCGGCGGGGCGGCCACTCGCCGGCCGCCGTGCCAGACTGCCATAAAGAGTCCTCTGCCCGTAGGGCCTCGTGCGCATCGCTGTCGCCGCTGGGCTTCGCCCGTGCAGCGGTCCGCGCTCGGTCGGAGTGATTAGGCTGTTCGCACGGTGTTCCGCAGCGTGCCCAGATGGGTCACCGTCGCCTCCACCACGTCTCCCGGCCGCAAGTACCAGCTACCGTCCGGGCGTCCGGCCGCCACGCCGGATGGGGTGCCAGTGGTGACCAGATCGCCCGGGTACAGCGTCATTTGCGACCAGTGCGCGATGAGCGTGGGCAGGTCGTGAATCATCTGGGCCGTGTTGCCGCGCTGGCGCAGCTCGCCGTTGACTCGCAGCTCGATCGTTAGGTCCTGTGGATTCGGCACCTCGTCGGCAGTCACCAGGTACGGCCCGAGCGGCCCCGCGGTATCGAAGTTCTTGCCGAGCACGTGGTTGCCACGTTGGCTCTCGGTGCGCTGCACGTCCCGGGCGCTCAGGTCGTTGAAAATCGTGAAGCCGCCCACGTAGCTCAGCGCCGCGTCGCGCGGCACGTTCTTGCACGGGCGGCCGATCACGGCGGCGACCTCCGCCTCGTAGTCGAGGGCGTGCGTGAAGTGTGGGTAGATGACGGCCCCGTTGTGGCCGACGAGCGTCGAGGCCACCTTCACGAACCCCGACGGCCACTCGCCCGAGGGAGTGCCGCCGACCTCGGCTGCATGCTCCGCGAAGTTCCGCCCGGCGGCCAGGATCTTCCCCGGGCGCGGCACAGGGGGGAGAAACTCGACCTGGTCCACCGCGTACAGCAGCGGCTGAGCCGTTTGGCCGGCCGGCTCGCGTCCCTCGCGTAGCGCCTGCTCGGCGCGCTCCACCACCTGGTAAGCGAGCGCAAACGCCTCCTCGCCGCCGTCGAGAAACGCCTGCGCGTGCCGCAGCAGCCGCGAGGCCTCCACTCGGTCGGGCAAGCTGTACTCGGATAACAGCACCATGCCGCCCGCCCGCAGTGCGATCAGCCGCCCATCCTCCAGCAGCGCCCCGAACTGGCCGGCCGGGGTCTGGCGCGTCCGGAAAGTTGCCAGCTTCATCGCCGTCCTCTCCCCGCGACCTGCCTCCATCGTAGCGCGCAAGGCTATTTCTGGGCTAGCGCGTCCCGCCCTGGCCGGCGTGGCTATACTGAGGCGGCACTAGGCGCGCCGGCGCGGCGCTAAGCGGTCGGGAGGGGCGCGATGCAAGCCTGGCAGTTCGAGGCGTTTGGCGGGCCGGAGAAACTGGCGCGGCACGAGGTGGAGCGCCCCGCGCCGGGTCCGGGTGAGGCGCTAGTGCGCGTCACGTACTGCGGCGTGAACCCGATCGACCGCAGCGTGGGCGCCGGCCGTTTCCCCTGGATCGCGCTGCCCCACACCCCCGGCGCCGAAATCGTCGGCGTACTGGAGGCGGTGGGGCCTGGCCCGGCGAACGAGGCGCCGCCGCTGGGCACGCCGGTCGCGCTGGCCTTCCGCATCTTTTGCGGTCGATGCTACTACTGCCTGCGCGGCCACGAGGAGGCGTGCATCGCCGACCCGCGGGGCGCGAACGCACCGGTCGCCATCGGCGTGACGGCGCCCGGCGGCTGGGCGGAGTACGTCCTGGCGCCGGCCAAGAACTGCCTGCCGCTGCCGCCCGGGCTGGCGGCCGAGATCGCCTGCACCGCCGTCGTGGACGGCACTACCGCCTGGCATCTGCTGGACCGCGCGCGCGTTGCGCCAGACGAGCGCGTGCTGGTGGTCGGCGCCACCGGCGGCGTGGGCCTGTACGCCCTCCAGATCGCGCGCCAGCGCGGGGCGCTGGTGGCCGCCATCGCGGGGGGCGCTGAGAAGGCCGCGGCGCTGCGGGAGTTCGGCCCCGACCTGCTCCTCGATCGCACCCGCGACGACGTGGTGGCGCGCGTGCGCGAGTGGACCGGCGGCCGCGGCGTGGACGTGGCCATCGACCCCGTCGGGGCGGCCACCTGGGACGCGAGCCTGGCCACGCTGGCGCCGCTCGGCCGCTACGCGACCTGTGGCGTGCTCACCGGCGCCGAGGTGAAGCTGAACCTCGCGCCGCTCTACGCGCAGGAGCAGGAGATCGTGGGCTCGACGGGCGGCACGCGCGCCGACTTGCAGCAGGTGCTCGAGGGCTTGGCGGCCGGGCGCCTGCGCGCCGCGATCTGGCGCACCTTCCCCTTCGCTGAGGCGCGCGAAGCGCTCGCCGCCCTCGGCGCCGAGGACCGCGTCGGCAAGCTCCTCCTGCACGTGAGCTAGTGGCGCAGCCGCTCGCGGGCTCGGGCGATCCCCACGATCGTGACCGCGTCGCGCAGGTCGCCGCGGCAGCAGCGTGCCCAGGCTTCCGCCAGCGGCACACGCGCGATTGTTAGCGCCTCGGTGCCCTCGGGCGTCGCCACGCCCTCGCGCAGGCCGGTCGCCAGGAACAGGTGGCTCGTCTGCGTGGTCAGGCCCTGGCTCAGATAGAAGCTGCCCAGCGGCTCCCAGCGGTCGGCCTGGATGCCAGTCTCCTCGCGCAGCTCGCGCTGCGCGGCCGCCAGCGGCGCCTCGCCCGGCTCCAGCCCGCCGGAAGGAATGCTCCAGCTATACGCCTCGACAGGGTAGGCCCATTCGCCCACCAGGACGACGGTGCCGGCGGCATCCACCGCGACGGCGCCTGCGTTGTCGGCCGTCTCCACCACGTACCAGTCGCCGGCGCCGCCGTCGGGCCGTACCACCTCGTCGTGGCGCACGCGGAAGTACGGATTGGCGTGGGCGACGCGCGACGTGAGGCGCCGCCAGGGGTTCCGCATCCCCGCGCTACTCGTCGCCGCTCAGCCAGTCGAGCGCGCGCTGGCGGCGCTCGTCGGCGGCCGGCGGCGCGAACGGATTGGTCGCCGGCCCGCTCGGGCGCTCGCCCACGAAGGGATTCGGCGCGGCCGGGGCGGGCGGGCGCGATGCCCGCCGTCCGGTCGGGGTGCCGAAGGGATTGGCCGCGTCGGCCTGCGGCCGCTCGGCCACGGACGGCGCCTCCCCGGCTGGCAGGCTGGCCAGCCAGGCGGCCAGTCGCGCGACGGACACCTCGGCCGCCGGGCGATCGTCGAACACGCTTTCGAACTCCTCGGCCGGGCGCGGGCCGCTGGGCGCGGCGCTCTCGTCCAGTCCGCGGGCGCGGGTGTACTGGCGCACGCGCAGGCGATGGCCCCCGTGCGCGACCTCCAGCTCGACGTGCTCGTAGCCGTGGAAGTCCAGCTCGTCACGCCGAACGCGGGCGCCGTGGCGGCGGAAGAAGCTCACGCTCAGGCGGTCCAGGCCGCCCTGTACTTGGCGGGCCAGGTCCTCGTAGTCCCAGTCCAGCAAGCTCATCGGCCCCTCCTCGGCCGCGCGGCCAGCCAGGCTCCTCCCACCGCGCGGCGACTTGCCGATCTCGCCCCCGGCCACATTCTGCCACCCGCGGTCGCTCCCCGGCACGTGCCCTCGCCTCGCTACTCCGTGAGGCGCCGCTCGCAGAGCAAGCCCCCGGTCGCGGCGAGCAGCAGCGCGATGCCCACGATGGCGAACGCTTCGGCGACCCCGGTCCGGCCGGCGACGAGTCCGAAGACGACCGGGCTGAGCATGTTCGACCACTCGTTGCCGGTGTTCCGCAGTGCCGTGCCCAGCCCACGCTCGGCCGCCGACGTCTGCTCGCCGACGAGCGTGAGCAGCGGCGGCAGGGTGATCGCGATCGACGTGCCCCAGAGCAGCCCCACCAGGGCAATGGTCCAGAGGTTGTGCAGGTAGCCGGTCACCCACATCGCGGCGCCGCCGATCATCAGCGCCAGGAACAGCGCGCGTCCCGCGCCGAGCCGCTCCTGCACACGCCCCATGCCGAGCGTCGCCGCCACGCCCGCCAGGGTGCCGGCGCTGAGGACTAGGCCAGCGGTCGCCGGGCCCTCGCCGATCTCCAGCAGGTACACGGGGATGAACGGCGTGCGGATGCTGGTAAGGGCCAGGCGAATGATCGTGCCGCCGAGCAGCAGTAGCACGCCGACGCGCAGCAGCATCGCGCCGGCGCTGCGATACACGTGCCAGAGGTTCCAGCCCGGCGTCGGAGGCAAGGCCGTGGGAGCAGGGAGCATGAGCGTGCCGGCGGCGCTGATGGCGTAAGCCACGGCGCCGAAGGCGAAGGCGGCGCCGAAGCCCGAGCGCTCGATGAGCTGGCCGCCGATCAGCGGCGCCAGAAAGGTCGCCCCACCCGTGACGACGCTAAAGCCCGTCGTCCGCCGCGCCAGGTGCGCCCGCGGGGTAATCTGGATCAGGTACGCCTGCGCTGCCACCCAGGCCACCGTGCGCCCCAGGCCCGCGGCGACCTGGAGCGGCACGAGCCACCAGTACCCCGGCGCGAACGGGAAGAACCCCGCCGCCAGTACCGTGAGCATGGCGCCGCCGATGAGCACCACCCGCGCCCCGTGCCGGTCCACGAGCGCGCCCGCCGGCACGGTGAGCACGCTGGACAGCAGCGCGGCCGCGCCGGCGATGAGCCCAACGCTCGCGGGCGGCGCCCCGAGCGCGAGCCCCCACAGGGGGACCACGAACGAGAGATAGACGTAGCCGCCTGAGCCGATCGCGCCCACCAGGTACAGCAGTTGGCGTATCCCTCGCGGGCCTCGGTCCCTCCGGCCCCTTCCCTTCCCGGGACAGGCTAGAGTAGTTAGCGGCCAGGAGTCCCCCGCGGGGCCGTAAGCTCGGATAGCTGCAGCCTCGCTGGGTCGGGGGCTTCGTTAGTCTACCGCTCCGTGGAGGAGGCGCGCACGCCTGAGTCTACTGCCCCGTGGAGGAGGTCCGCACGCCTGGCGCCCGCCTCGCGCGGGCCAGCGCGAGCAGCCCGCGGACCACTCACGGGCGCCCCGCACCATCCGATTCCGCGCGAATTCGCCGGGGACTGCTACCACCCCCGGCTCGCTCTCGTAGCGAATTCGCTGGCGAGGAGTCGAGTGGCGTAGGGGCGGGTTTCATGCCCGCCCGCGGCCCGCAGGCCGCAGCCCCGCCCCCAGCCGACCCCCTCTGAGGCTGCACACCGCTACCTGCCGGCGCCTGCGAGGTAGGGCCGGGGCTCGTCCCCTGCCGCCCGGACAGCCCCGCCCGGGGCCAGCAGCTTGGCAACCGCGCCCCGCGCTCGCCGCCCGCAACGCCGGTGTCGCCGCCACACCGACCGGAAGGGACCCTCACCAGTTTGCCCCGGACGACCGCGCCCCGCCAATGCATTACCTGTAGAGGCGCGGCTTGCCGCGCCCTGCCCGATCGCCGCCCGGCCCGGCGTTTCCGGCGCTGCTTGCTGCGCCCTGCTCGGTCGGCCAATCGGGCCAGCGTCATATCGAATCCGGTCAGGGGCATCCCTCCCCCTCTCCCTCTGGGAGAGGGCCGGGGTGAGGGCCGGTCCCTCCCCCTCTCCCCCTGGGAGAGGGTCGGGGCGAGGGCGTCCCTCGCCGGCTAGCTTGCCAGGCCGGCCCGGTGTCAGGCCGCGAGGCGCGCCGGAGAGCGCCCGCTATCTCGCGCGACGTGGTCGCTTATCTTACGCCGTACACGCCTCCCCCGCGCCCGCCGCCTGCGCCCATGCCCGGGGCACGCCCCCGCCGGCCCGGCCCGCGGCAGGCTACCAGGGAGTATCGTACGGGGTAAACGATGCGATCTTCCGCGCCCGACCAGCGCGCGCAGACCCGCGCCCGGCCTAGCGTTTAACCACCCGGTAAAGGAGCATCGTTTGACCGTTCCTCGGTTAAACTGACGCACCCGGCCGGCGGGTCCGCCGGCGCATCGAGTGCGTCGCTTCCCATCTGCTGCAACAGCACCGTGGCGGGTGCGCATTCTTCGCGCACGCCTAGGCAACGAGGGAGTTCAGGACTATACTAGGGACCGACCGAAAGGCCGAGAGCGCGGCGGGGCCAGGAAACTCCCTCCCCCACGCGATCGGCTCCTGGGCGGTGCTGACGGCAAGCGCGCCCGCTGCACGTCGGGCGGCGCGCTCGGATACCGAACGGGCGACGGGGCAGAGCGAGCAGGGTGGAGGCGGACCATGCGTGCGAGAGGCATGTCGTACTTCCTCAGGGCGTTCGGGGTCATGATGCTCGTGGCAGCCGCCGCGGCCGCGCTTGCCGCGTGGCCGCTGGCGCGGCAATCGGTCGCGTCGGACGACGACACCATCACGGGGGTCGTCACCGGCCCCAATGGGCCTGAGGCGGGCGTCTGGGTCATCGCGGAAACCACCGATTTGCCCACGCGCTTCGTCCGCATCGTGGTCACCAACGACGAGGGCCGCTACCTGATCCCGGACCTCCCAAACGCGGGCTACCAGGTGTGGGTCCGCGGCTACGGCCTGGTGGACTCGCCGAAGGTCGCCGCGACGCCGGGCCGCACGCTCGACCTCACCGCCGTGCCCGCGCCCGACCCGCTCGCCGCCGCGCAGTACTATCCCGCTGGCTACTGGTACTCGCTGATGCACATCCCAGACGCGAGCGAGTTCCCCGGCACGCCCGAGAACGGCATCAACGTGGACTACCAGGCCCAGTGGATCCGCGGCCTCAAGTCGGCGAGCTGCAACGGCTGCCACGCGCTCGGCAACGCGGCCACGCGCCGCATTGAAGATGCGCTAGGCCACTTCGACAGCTCGGTGGACGCGTGGGACCGTCGCATCCGCTCCGGCCAGGCCGGGGCCCAGATGCTCGGCGGCCTCAACCTGCTCGGGCGCCAGCGCGCGCTGGAGGCATTGGCCGACTGGACCGATCGAATCGCCGCGGGCGCGCAACCGCCGGTCCCGCCACGTCCGCAGGGCGTGGAGCGCAACGTTGTCATCACCGAGTGGGACTGGGCCGAGCCGACAGGCTACCTGCACGACGAGATCTCCACGGACAAGCGCAACCCGACAGTCAACGCCTATGGGAAGCTCTACGGCTCGATGGAGCTGAGCAAGGACTACCTCCCTGTCCTCGATCCGGCGACGAACACGGCGAGCCGTGTCCCGGTGAGCCCGCGCGACCCGGACACACCGCCGGCGCAGCCCCCCACCATGCTGGCGCCGTCGCCGTACTGGGGCGACGAGGTGATCTGGACCAGCAGGGCCAACGTCCACAATCCCATGTTCGACGAAACGGGCCGGGTCTGGCTGACCATGACGATCCGTCCGCCTGACAACCCCGACTTCTGCGGCGAGGGCTCGAGTCTCCCCTCGGCGCAGCAGTTCCCCCTGGACCGGGCCGCGCGCCAGCTCGCGGTCTACGATCCCGCCACCGAGCAGCTGACTCCCATTGACACCTGCTTCAGCACGCACCACCTCGTGTTCGCCGAGGACGCGAACCGCACGCTCTGGACCAGCTCCGGCGGGGGCGGTGAGGGCGGCGGTCCCGGGGTTGTCGGCTGGTTCAACACGCGCCTGTTCGACGAGACCGGCGACGCGCAGGCGGCGCAGGGCTGGACGCCGCTCATCCTCGACACCAATGGCAACGGCCAGCGCGACGACTACGTGGAGCCCGACGCGGCGGTCGACCCGACCAAGGACAAGCGCCTCGCGGCGAGCTTCTACGGCGTCGCGGTCGCCCCCGACGGCATCGTCTGGGGGTCGGTGTTCACCTTCCCCGGCGGCCTCGTCCGCCTCGATCCGGGGCCGAACCCGCCGGAGACCGCGCTGGCGGAGTACTATGAGCCGCCGTGGAACAACCCCGACGCGCCCACGGTCGGCTACGGTCCGCGCGGCATGGACGTCGACCGCGATGGCGTGGTGTGGACGCCGATGGCGAGCGGGCACCTGGCGAGCTTCGATCGGCGCAAGTGCCAGGGCCCGCTCAACGGCCCGACCGCCACGGGTCAGCAGTGTCCCGAGGGCTGGACGTTCTACCCGGAGCCCATCCCACAGTTCGAGGGGCTGGATGCCCCCGGCAGCGCCGGGGCCAGCTACTACGTGTGGGTCGATCAGTTCGACACGCTCGGGCTAGGGCCCAACACGCCGATCGCCACGGGCAACGGTGAGGAGGGGCCTATCGCGCTGAAGGACGGCCAGTGGGTCACCCTGCGGGTTCCCTACCCGCTCGGCTACTACGCAAAGGGCCTCGACGGCCGCATCGACGACCCGAACGCCGGCTGGAAGGGCCGCGGGCTCTGGTCGACGATCGGCAGCCGCGCGCCCTTCCACATGGAGACGGGCAAAGGCACGGACCCCAAGGTTCTCCATTTCCAGCTGCGCCCCGACCCGCTCGCACGGTGAAGCGCGGACCCGGTGTTAAGAGCCCCAACACCGGGTCCTGAGCCCCGCAACTGGGTGGATTAGTGTTGGAAACCTCGACCGGCCGGTCGAGGTTTCCAACACTAATCCACGGGAGGGGGAGTCGCTACACGAGCCTAGTGGCGGCTGGCCGCCAGCCGATCGACGAAGCGGAAATCGACGTAGTCCTCCGGGTGCGTGTCCTTGGCTCGCGGGTCGTCCTGCGCGGCCTCGTCGATCACGGCCTGGATGGCGGTAAGGTCGGGCCGCAAATCGGACGCCATGATTCCCCGCTCGATCTCGTAGCCGGCCTCCAGCGCCTCGCGGTCGTCCATCCGCGTGTAATCGCCGATGATGCGGAGGGCCAGCTCGCGGTCGTTCTTGTACACGTCCACGGCGTCGGCCAGGGCCTGCGTGAAGCGCCAGATCGCCTCTTCCTTGCTGGCGAGCACGGCGCGCCGCGCGGTGCCCTGCGTCGCCGGGTAGGGGATGGCCATCGGTGTCATGTCGAGGATTGACTTGAACCCGCGTTTCTCGGCCACGTAGTCGCCCGGCGAGACGATCACCCCCGCGTCGAGCGAGCCGGCCGTCAGCGCGCCCACGATCTCGGGCGTGCCGCCCGCGCCGATGAAGATCACGTCGCGGTCGGGCGACAGGCCGTAACGCTGGAGAGCCACGATTCCCATGTAGTGCGAGTTGCCGCCCAGGCGCGTGACACCCACCCGCTTGCCTTTGAGGTCGGCAACGCTCTGGATCTCGGGCCGTGCCATGATGCGCCCCGCGAGCTGGTTCTTGGTGCCCGCGAACGTCACGATGTCGGCGCCTTGCAGCGTCGGCGTGATGATGCCGGTACCGCCGCTGATCGCGACGTCGGTTTCCCCCGAGAGCAGCGCCGCGACGTTTTGCTGTGCCGAACTGATGTACACCAGGTTCACGTCGAGGCCGTAGCGGTCGTAGATGCCGGCGTCCTTAGCAATCCAGCTCGGCGACTGCGACGCGACGAGAGAGCTGTAGGCCACGGTGAGTGCTATCCGCTCGGGAGCCGTCGTGGCAGCCGGGGCGGCGGACCCGGCCGGGGCCGAGCTGCTCGCGGCGGAACTGTTGTCTGGGCCGCTGCTGGCCGGCGCGGCCGGTCGCCCGGTCGGCGCGGCGCAGCCCACCACGACGAGCAGCGCCATGAGCAGCCCACCCACCGACGCCGCGAGACGTGCCGGATGCGTCGCATGAGGCGCGATTCGAGAGCAATGCACCATGCGTGTCTCCTCTGAGGAGTGCCGGCGCCGCCCATCCACGCGACGATCGCGCGCGGGGCCGCGCCTTCGTCGCAGTATAACGGTTATGTCGCCAGCGGACGTACCCACTCGCCGCTCGAGGGCGGCGATCATGGAACGCGGCGAGCGGAACGGCGGCGGGACCGGGGGGCTGCTGACGCTCAGCCGGAGTCACGTGCTGCGCGGGCCATAACGGTCAGGGCGGCGGCCAGCAGCCGTAGCTCCGCCGTCGATGCACGCGCTAGCTGCTGGGCGGCGCGCGTAGCGCCGGCTTCGCCCGGCGCCAGCCACGCCAATAAAGCAGGGTAGCAGCGGAGCGCCTGCGCGATTAACGCCGTCCGTTGGCCATCGCGTACGCGGGAATCCATATTGCGCTCCAGCGGGCGAGCCTTAACGGAGACGCCAGCCCGCGACGATCGGCGCCACGATGCCGCTGGCTCCGACCAAGAGCACGAGCCGGGCGGCTCCTAGATCACCGGTGAGCCACGCGGCGAGCAAGCCCGCGCCGAGCCCGAGAAGAATCAGCCACAGGGCCGTGTGCCAGCAGGCGATCCCCGACATTCGCCACTCCGCGTCGCGTAAGGTCCGCTGCCCGCTATTGCCGCGCACTGCCTGGCTCGTCGACAGCCAGCCCGTCAGCCGGCCGCTGCCGCGCGGCTAGCAAGCCCTGACCGCGACAGGCCCAGCAGTTCCCGGACGCCACGCAGATCCAGCAGGCAGCACTCTCCTCGGGGATCTGGCCGGTGCCGCCGCAGCGAGCGCAGTGGCCGCTGCCCCCGCAGCGCCAACAAGCCCTCAGCGCCGCTCGGCGACTAGGGTGGGGGCGCGTGGGCTCTGCTGTGGTGGGCGGGCCGTCCATGATCGCTCCGCGGATGACGTGAGGTGGTCAAAACCGTGCGGCGCAGCGAGGACAGACCAGCCGTCCCCGTCGGGCTTCGACGTGCAGTCGCGTCTGCCGCGAGAAACGGCGTGGCGGCTGGCCGCAGTGCAAGCGATGGAGGTCCAGTGTGAAGCGCTCCAGCACCTCGCGCGAGCGCTGGGGGCAGGCACGCGAAACCGCCGGCAGCCCGCCGCTCGTCGCGTCGAGGACCCTGTTGAGTTCGTTGGCCGACCAGAACTCGCCACGCGCCATCCTTCCCGACCTCGTCGTGAGCGCCCGTGCGGCTGTCCCGGGCGGCCCCGGAGCGCACCGTCGGCGCCGCGTTGTTAGCCGCTCTTACTGAGTGCCAGGCGCTGAGGTAGGGTGCGTGCCACGCTGCACACACCCTACCCGGCCGCGGAGGTGCGGCGGCCCCCAACCGCGGCACCTCACGGGCCGATAACACTCGTATTACACGGAATCAGGACGGCGGTTGGCATGGGCCTTTGGGCCTAACTTGGTGGAACCGGGGGGCCCAACGTGTGGTGAGTGTCGTCGGGGGGTAGGCCGGCATTCACGCGGGGGGCGAGATCGACCGGGCGGCAATGGCCTCGTAGCGACTGCGGAACTGCAGCTTGGAGTAAATGTTGTTGATGTGGTTCTTCACGGTTTTCTCTTCAATGCACAGGCGCTCCGCGATCGCGCGATTGCTCAAGCCGCCACGCACTAGCTCCAGTACCTCGAGTTCCCGCGGCGTTAGGCTGCTCGCGCGCGTCGACTCGGCCGTGCCGGCCGGGAGCGGCCGAGTCGCGGTCTCGCGGACCAGCTCGAGGAGCGCGGGCGCCAGCGCGGGCGTGATCAGAGCGCCGCCCGCACAAATCGTGCGTACCGCCTGGGTCAGCTCCTCGGGGGTGAAAGTACCGTGTACGAGGTAGCCCTTGGCGCCCGCAAGGACAGCTTGAATGAGGTGCTGAACGTCCTCCGACCACGTGAGCACCAGCACTCGGATGTTTGGGGCGATCTCGGTCAGGCGCCGGGTGGCGGCGATCCCGTCAAGCCCCGGCATTCGGATGTCGGTTAGCACGAGGTCCGGTAGCAGCTCTTCGGCGAGCCGGACGCCCTCGTAGCCGTCCGCGGCCTCGCCCACGACCACGAGGTCGTTCGTCAGCTCCAGGCTGCTCCGCAGCCCGCCCCGCACTACAAAGTTATCGTCGACGATCAGTATCCGCAGCGGCTGCATGCCGCCCCCTTACTCACGGGCGTTGCAACACCAAGCGTAGCGCGGGCCGCCCGCGAGCGCCAGGGCCCGGGGGCCTAGGCGACCGATAGGCCCCGCCTGCCAGGGGCCAGGGGCAGCCGCAGACGAATACAAGTTCCCTGAGCCGGGGCGCTCGTCACATCCAGCGATCCGCTGAGATGGACGGCGCGCTCGCGCATTCCGAGCAGGCCGAAGTGGCCGCTCCGCGCCAGCCGTTGCCAGTCGGCCTGCCAGGGGAAGCCGTCGCCGTCGTCGCTCACCGTGATGACCAGCTCGTCCGCGGTGGCGTCGACCGTGACTGCCACCCGTGTCGCGCTCGCATGGCGCGCCGTGTTGGTCAGGGCCTCCTCGACGATCCGCAGCACCTCGTACTCGGTCAGCAGCGGGACGCTGGGAACCTCGCCATGCACCGTCAACTCGGTGGCTATCCCGGTGTGCGCTTGCCAGTCGGCGAGCAAGAGGCGGAGTTGCTCCACGAGCGCTCCAGTCCCTGTCTTGACGCGGACATCGTAGATGATTTCCCGTGCTTCTTGAGCCAGGTGCTGGCCCAGCTCGGCCACGTAAGCGGCCCGCGCCCTGGCGGGGCTGTCCGTGTTGCTGAGCAGGCGTTCCAGCGCCCGCGCTTCTAGAGCGAGACCGGCAAGCGATTTGGCAAGCCCATCGTGCATTTCCCGAGCGATACGCGCGCGCTCTGCCGCGAGCGCTTGCCGCGCCTGTGCCCGCTCCAGTTCGCGGACCCGCTCCGCCGCGGCCTCGGCCTGGCGCCGTGCTTGGCGAAGATTTTCGCTGAGCGCGCTGATTAACACTCCCGCGAGGAGGAAAACGCCGAGCTTTACCGCGGTATCCCAGTGGGTCACCGCGAAGGAGTGAAGCGGCACCTCGAAGAAGTAATCGATGGCGAGCGTGGCGAGGGTCGTGGCGAGCAGCGCCGGGCCCAAGCCGCCGTACCACGCGCTGGCCATCACGGCGGTCAGCAGCAAGGGGAACGGACTGATCGAGGCCAGCGGCGATAAGCCGAGATCCATCAGTAACGCGGCGCCTACGGCCAGTGCAGCTACCGTGTAGCGCGTCGCGCGGTCGAGCGAGCAGAGGGAATTCATGTCGCACTCCGAGTTCGGTACTCGGTCATAGCGCGCGGGACACCCTAGCTTCCACTATACTGACGGCGGCGGCTCTCGAGCCGCTACGCGCGGGCGCCGCCGCGCAGGCCCGTGCAGGTGGCTGTCCAGCGGGAGGACGACGGAGCCAGGCATGCCGCGGGCCGGCTCAGTAGGGCGTTGTCGATGGCGGGTGCCGCCCAAGCCCGCCCGTGCGAGGAGGCAAGCGACCGGGTGAGCGAGCGAGACGCCGCCTTCCCAGCGCTCGTCGCGCGGGCGCAGGCGTGTCGGCGGTGCCCGCGAATGGCTGGGCGGCGGCGGGTGCTGGGGCCGGGGAACGGGCCGCTCGACGCGCGGGTGCTGTTCGTCGCCGAGGCGCCCGGCCGCTTCGGCGGCGATCGGACCGCTGTGCCGCTGGAGGGCGACCGCAGCGGCGCAACGTTTGCCTACCTGCTGGCCGCGGCCGGCCTGGACCGCGGCGCCTTGTTCGTGACCAACGCGGTGCTGTGCAACCCTCGCGATCCCGTCGGGCGCAACGCCCGACCCTCGCCGGCCGAGCTGCGCAATTGCAGCGACCACCTGGCTGCCCAGATCGCCGTGCTCGATCCGCCCTGGGTGGTCGCGCTCGGTCACACCGCGCTACGGGCGTTGGCACTGCTCGCGCCGCACGGCGTGCGGCTCGCGGCCGATGTGGGCCATCCGCGGCAATGGTACGGGCGCCACTTGGTCCCGCTGTACCACCCCGGTCCGCGCGCGCTCATCCGTCGCCCCCTGGCTGTCCAGGTCGAGGATTATCGCCGCCTGGCCGCGTTGGTCGCGGCTAGCGAGTCCCTACAGCATCAGCAAGCCCTGGCGGGCGGCCAAAGTGACGGCCTCGGTACGGCTCGCGGCACCGAGTTTCGCCAGAATGGCCCCGACGTGGAATTTCACCGTGTGCTCGCTGATGACGAGGCGCAAGGCGATAGTCTTGTTGGGCAGGCCCTGAGCCATCAGCGCTAGCACCTCTAGCTCCCGCGGCGTTAGCGATTCGGTAGGGACATCCACCGCGAGCCGCGCGGACGCCACGACGCCGGAAGCCGCTTGAGGATCGAGGACGACCAGACCCGCCGCCACGCCGCGCACCGCTTGCAGAATCGCGTCGGGCGCGGCCTCGCGCGTCAGGTAGCCCATCCGCCCGCGGCTTGGCGGCGGCAGGTATCGCTCCGCACCTGCGTCGGCGAGGACGACGAGTCCAAGGCTCGGCTGCTCGTCGGCCAGCGCTCTCAGCTCGTCCAGCTCATGGCCACGTGCGGGTCCGGCGTCGACCAGCACGACCTGGGGCGTGAGGCGGGCGGCCAGCTCCGCCATCTCGGCGAAGCTAGCCGCCTGCCCGACGACGGTGCAGTCGGCCGCCTCGTCCAGCAGCGCGCGCAGCCCGGCGCGCACCATCGGATACGCGGCGGCCACGACGACCTCGATCACCCCGCGCTCCTCGGCGTAACCTCGACGACTCGCACGCCGCCCCCGCGTAGGATCTCCAGCCGCAGGAGGCGTTCGCCGACCGCGTCGACCGCGTCCGCGAGCGCGCTGGGGGTCTCCAATGGCCAACCGCCGGCTGCCAGCAGCACGTCGCCGGGGAGCAGACCCGCGCCGGCGGCTGGCTCGCCTGCTAGCACGTCGACCACCATGAGCCCGTACTCCTGGCGGAGCCCCAGGCGGTGCGCCAGCGGCGGCGGCAGGGCGACGCGCTGTGTCCGTACCCCTAGCCGCGCCCGGCTACCCGGCGCGAGAAAGCGAGCCACCGTGGCGCTCGGCACGGCCAGCGCCAGACGCGGCGGGACGACCATACTGTTGATGCCGATGACGCGACCCCGCGCGTCGGCCAGCGGTCCGCCGGAGTTGCCGGGGTACAGCGCGAGGTCCGCGCGCACCACATCGGGCAGCCGCTCGTCCCCTACCCGCGCGCCGTGCCCTGCGCTGGTCACGATGCCCAGGGAGACGGCGTGCGGCTCGCCGAGCGGATGACCCATCGCGAAGACTAGCTCGCCCACGCGGAGCGCCGTCGAGTCGCCCGACGGCGCTGCCGGCAGGCCGCTCGCGGCCACTCGCAGCGCGGCGAGATCATGGGCGGGGTCGCGGGCGACCAGGACCGCCGGCAGCCGGCGGCCGCCATCCAGCACGACCTCCAGGCGAGCGTCGCGGGCGACGTGCGCATTGGTGACGACGAGCCCGTCCGCATCCCAGATGACGCCTGCCCCGCCCCCGCGGCCGGGCAAGTGAACGCTAACCACACTGGGGCGTAGCTGCTGCGCCAAGTCGGCCAGCGCGCCGGACAGCGCGTCCAGCCCCAGCGCCGAATCGATTGCCATTGCCATGTTATGTCTCCGAGTTACTGCCGCTCGCCCACGGTGACCGCGAGCTGGCGCGGCTCGCCGCCACGCACTACGCGCGCCTCCTGGGCCGTGCCGATGCGCTCGGCCGTCAGCTGAGCCACCAGATCCTCGGTGTCGCGGATCGGGGCACCGGCGAAGCCGATCAAGATGTCGCCGAGCAGCAGGCCCGCGCGATCGGCCGGGCCGCCCGGCTCGGCGCTGAGCACCAGCAGGCCGCTCTCCTGGGCGAGCGCCAGCCGCTGGACAAGCGCCGGCGGCAACGGCACGGGCTGGGTGCTGACGCCGATGAAGCCGCGGCGGATGCGGCCCTGGCTGAGCAGCGCCTCCGCTACTCGGCGGACGGTATTGAGCGGTAGCGCCATGCCGTGGCCCTGGGCGAACAGCGACGTATTGATGCCGACGACGCGGCCGTTCGCGTCGATCAGCGGACCGCCCGAGAAGCCCGGGTACAGCGTGAGGTCGGTGCGCAGGTAGCCTTCGATGGCCGCGCCGCGGCGGCTGCGCCACGGCCCGCCGACCGCGCTCACGATGCCGCTGCTCGCGCTCGGCGCACCTGGCCCAGAGCGCCCGAGCGCCAGCACGAAGTGGCCTACCCGCACCGACTCCGCGCTGCCGAACTCGGCAGGGGTCAACCCCTCGGCGGGCAGGCGCAGCACGGCCAGGTCGCTGCTGGGGTCGCGCCCAACCACTGTTGCGGCTAGCTCGCGCCCGTCGGCAAGCTGCACTTTCACGTCGTCGTCGCGCTCCAACACGTGATCGGCCGTTACTACCGTGCCGGCGGGACTCCACAGCACGCCGCTGCCCGGCACCCGCCGCCGCGCCTTCACGGCTACTACGGCCTGGCCCGCCGTCTCCACGACGCGCGCCAGATCGTCGGAGAACTGCACGAGCAGTCCTCCGCTCGCATCACTGCTCATAGGAATGCCTCCACTCTTGCTGCCAGGCGACCGATGCGGCCGCCCGGCTTGCCCATATCGTAGGGGCGCCCCCCGCCGGTCACCATCGGCCAAACGAGCGGAACCCGGCCTGGCCGTTCGGCTAGTGGATATAGCCGCCTGAGCGACGGCTGACGGCGGCTGCCGTGTGGGGGGCGCTGCCCGAAGACGGGTCTGGTCGAGGGCGGTGGGCAGGGTTGGCTACGAAGGCTACACGCCGGCTTCGGAAACCGGCTTAGGCTTTGTCCAACTCGTAGAGGAGGTCGCGCACGGCGCGGACATCGGTACGCAGGCGGCCGTCCTGCTCGATCTCGCCAGCCACTTTTTGGACGCCGTGCATCACCGTCGTGTGATCGCGGCCGCCGAGCAGCGCGCCAACATCGGGGAGCGAGAGCGGCGTCTCTTCGCGGAGGAGGTACATGGCGACCTGGCGCGGGCCCACCACGCGCTTGTCACGCGCTTTCCCTTGTAGGTCGAGGAGGCTGACGCTGTAGTAGCGGGTGACGGCTTCCAGCACGCTCTCCGGGCGCACGGCGCGGCGCGCGGTGTCGGCGGTCACGTCAGCCAGCGCTGCGACAGCCGTCTCGGCCGTCACGGGCTGTTGACTGAGCGCCGCGTGCGCGACGACCCGGTTCAGCGTGCCCTCAAGCTCGCGGATGTTGCTCTGCACCTTGTGCGCAATGTAGGCCAGCACGTCGTCTGGCACGTCCACGTCGAGCTTCGCACACTTGGCCTGTAGGATGGCGATGCGCGTCTCCAGATCGGGAGGCTGCACGTCGGCGATCAGCCCCCACTCAAAGCGCGACCGCAGACGGTCCTCCAGTGTGGGGATCGCTTTGGGTGGGCGGTCGCTCGAGAGCACAATCTGGCCGCTGGCGCCGTGGACCGCATTGAAGGTGTGGAAGAATTCCTCCTGAGTGCCTTCCTTGCCAGCAATGAACTGAATGTCGTCGATCAACAGTACGTCGCAGTGACGATACTTGCTGCGAAACTCCTCGCCCCGGCTCTTGCGGATCGAGTCAATCATCTCGTTGGTAAACGTCTCGGACGAGACGTATACAACCCGGGCCGTCGGGACGGCTAGTACCTGGTGAGCAATGGCGTGGAGCAGATGTGTCTTCCCGAGTCCAACGCCGCCGTAGATGAACAGGGGGTTGTACGCTTGGCCCGGATTGTCGGCCACCGCGCGGCAGGCGGCGTGCGCCAGGCGGTTGCCGCTGCCGACCACGAACTCGGCGAACGTGTACTTTGGGTTAAGCGGCGTGGTGGTCTGGCTGGCGGCTGGGCGGCGCGAGCGGCGCGCCGCGCCGTCTTCGGCCTCCGCCGCGAGGCCCAGCAGCGGCGCCGCCGGCGCGCTGGGGGGTGGCGCCGTCTTCAGCACGAAGCGGACGTCGACGGGCCGACCCATGATTCCCAGCAACGTCTTGCGGATCAGCGGCACGCAGCGCGTCTCCAGCCACTCCATGGTGAAGGGATTGGGCACCGCGATGACGCAGGTGTCGCCCTCCACCTCGACGAGCGCTGTATCCTTGAACCACGTCTCGTAGTTCGGTCGGCTCATCTGCAGCTGCAGCTCGCCGAGTGCTGCCTGCCAGAGCTGCTGGTAGTCCAGCGTCCTTGCCACTTGCGTCTTTTCCCCTCCCTGCCGTCTCACGGTGTCTCGCCGCACCCGTCGCGGGCGTCCGCGCCGTGCCGGTCCCGATCCGCGAGCTGCTTCCGCCTGATCGGCCGACTATCGCTCAGATGCTAGCAAACCCGCTGCCTCAACTGTATACCAGTCGCGTCGCGTGCCGTTACGATCGGGCTACAGACCTAATCCCCGGACCCCTCCCCTATGAAGGCAGGGGGGCGCCGGTTCAGCCCCCAACCGGCCCGCCCCCCTCCCGCGGTAGTACTGGAGCCGGGGTGGGCGCACGCCGCCCGGCCAGTAGCAGATAGCTGTACAGCGCGACCCCGGTGAGCGCGCCAAGGCCAATCTTTGCTTCTGAGGGAAGGCTGCTGGGCGAGACAAACGCTTCCAGGCTGCCGGCCAGCACGAGCAGCGGCGCCGCGCCGAGCAGCAGCCGCACGGCCGCGCGCCCGCCCTCGGCCAGCGCCGCGCGGCGCGTCTGCAGCCCCGGCGCCAGCAGCGGGTAGCCGAGGCGCAGCCCGGCGGCACCGGCGATGACGACGGCGCTCAGTTCCAGGTAGCCGTGCGCCGAGATGAAGCCGACCAGCGGCAGCCCGAGGCCGTGCGCCTGGCAGGCGCCGAGCACGGCGCCAAGCAGCACACCGTTCTGCACTAACACGTAGACCGTGCCGAGCCCGGCGAGCACGCCGCCGGCGAAGGCCATGATCGACACTTGCAGGTTGTGCGTCATCAGAAACGTCGAAACCGCCGGCCGCGCCTGTTCCGGGATGTCGGTCCACATGCGGCCCGCCCGGATCGTCGCCAGCAGCTCGGGCGAGACGAGCGCCTCCTGCCCGACCGTACTAGTTAGCGTGGCCACATAGGCGACTAGCGCGGGCAGGAAGAGCAAGGCCGCGCTGGCCAGCACGTAGCGGGCGTTGGCGCGGTAGAGTCGCGGAAAGCCCACGGTGAAGAAACCGAGGAAGCCATGCCAATTGGCGACTTCACGCTGGTACACGTAAGGGTGCGCGCGGGCCAGGAGCTGGTCGAGGTAGGTGCGTACACGGTCGCCCGGAAAGTCGCGCTGGGCCACAGCCAGATCGGCGCTCGCGTGCCGGTACAGCCGGCCGAGGCGTTCGAGCTCCGGTCCCGCGAAGCCGCGCAGTCCGCGCCCGGCCGCGCGGCCGAGCAGCGCTTCCAGTTCGGTCCAGTCCGCCTGTCGCCGTGCCACGAACTCGTCGACGCTCGCCATGCTCTGCTCCGGGTCGATCGTGGCCACGTCAACTACACGTTGGCCGCTATCCGCTATAAGTGTAATGGCGGCCGCGCGGAGCGCGGCCGAACACTGCGCGTCCCAGTTGACGAGGGCTGGAACCTGATGGCGGAGAGCTACATCGTCCAGACGCCTGAAAACGTCGCTATCAGCTACGATTTGGCCGGTATCGGCTCACGGTTTATCGCGGCAGCGCTTGACTCCTGCATCCAGCTTGCTCTCATCATACTGATTCTGATGGCGATGGGCGTGGTGGGCAGTCTGGGCGCCTCCAGCCGCCTTCTGCGTGATCTGACGACCACAGACCCGGGCCGCCTCGCCATCTGGGTCATCGCGCTGTTTCTCGTGGTGATCTTCCTGCTGCTCTGGGGCTACTACGCGGCATTCGAGATGGCCTGGAACGGCCAGACACCTGGCAAGCGCCTAATGCGGCTGCGGGTGCTGCGCGACAGCGGCTACCCGATCGGGCCCATCGACACGCTCATCCGCAACCTGGTGCGGCTGGTCGACTTCCTCCCGATGGCGTATGGGCTCGGAGTGACCGTGATGCTCGTGGATAAGCGCTCACGGCGGCTCGGCGACCTCGCGGCGGGCACGATCGTGGTGAAGGAGCGCCGTGCGCTTCGCGCAACAGATTTGCTCCCCGCGGAGTCCTTCGCGGTCGAACCGATCTCGGCCGAGCCGGCAGAGGCGGTCACCCACGTGGACCGCCTGACGCCCGCGGACTATTCGCTGCTCCGCGAGTACCTGCTGCGACGCGAGCGGCTCGCGCCCGCGCCCCGCACGGCGCTCGCCCGCGAGCTGGCCGGGGCACTGGCCGCCCGGCTCGACGCGGCGCCGCCCTCGGATGGCGTGACGGCCGACGCTTTCCTGATGGCCGTAGCGGCCGCGTACCGCGCGCGCCACCGCCCGCCGGGCCAGGAAGCCGGCTAAGCCAGTTCGCTGAGCTGATCGGGACGTTCGGTGTAGGCAAGCGTCCGGCCTTGCCAGGCCGAACTCCTAGCGGAGGGCGGCCGAGTGAGCGGGAGCGGCCACAGTGCGATTGCGCCCGCCCGCCTTCGCGGCGTAGAGCGCGCGGTCGGCGGCGTCCACCAACTGAGCCGGGTCGTAGGGCGCCGCGGCCGGGGCCGCTGCCACCCCCGCGCTCGCCGTCAGGTGGCCTAGGCCGTTTTTGGCCCACCGCTCGGCCATGGCCTGGCGCAGGCGCTCGGCGATACGAAGGGTGCCGTCGAGGTCCGTATCGGGCAAGACCACGGCGAACTCCTCACCGCCGTAGCGGGCGGCGAAATCGCTAGGCCGGATCCCGTCCCGGAGCACGGCGCCAAGGTCGCGCAGCGCGGTGTCGCCCGCCTGGTGGCCGAGCGTGTCGTTCAAGTGCTTGAAGTGATCGACGTCGAACAGGATGAGGCCCAGCGGGCGTTGGTCCTGCTCGGCCCGCTCGCAGCGGCGCGTGAACTGGTCGGCAAAGTAGCGCCGGTTGAACACCCCTGTTAGTCCGTCGGTCACAGCGGTTTCGCGCAGGCGCGCATACAGCCGGGCGTTGTCGAGGGCGGTGAAGAGGCTGATCGCCAACGCCTGGAGCAGGTCCCGGCTGCCGCGGCGCTCGCCCGTGGCGGCGCGGCCGGCCAGGCAGAAGGCGCCCCACATATCGCGCTCGTCGCCCAGCGGAAAGCACCGCCACGGGCCCAGCGGCGTGCCCTGCTCGGCATCGTCGATCGTGACCGTGGTTAGCGGCAGCGCCCCCGCCGGCGGCAAGTCGGCCAACGCCTCCGGCGGCAGCGTGCCAAAGAGCCGTTCGCGTACCTGCTGCTCTCCGTCGGGCCACTTCCCCCGCACAAGGGCCAGACCTTCGGCGGGATCAGCCTGGAGGAACAGCAGGCCCGCGAGCTGATAGTCCAGGATGCGTCCGAGCAGTTGGCCGGCGCGCTCAGCCGCGCGCCGATAGTCGCGCAGCTCGGCGGCTAGCTGGCCCAGCTGATTTAGGACAGTGGCCTCGTAAAGCTTCTGGTCGAGGAGTTGGTTCAGGCGCGCCAGTACGTCGACCTGGCCATCGGGTCGCTGGCTGAGCGCCTCCGGCGCGGGCGGCGCGCTGAGTTGCGCGCTGCGCTCTTCCAGAAGCCGCTTGACCGTGGCCAGCAGGCTCATTTCCCCGGCGCTCTTCGTCACGTACGCGTCGGCGCCGGCCTCGATGCCCCAGAACATGTCGCCCGCGCCCTCACGCGACGACAAAATGACGATGGGAATGGTCGCGGTGCGCGGCTCATTGCGCAGGAGCCGGGCCACCTGATAGCCGTTCATGCGCGGCATGTCGACGTCGAGCAGCACGAGGCTCGGATGCTGCGCCCAGGCTAGCTCGACCGCCGCGACGCCGTCTTCAGCCGTCACGACACGATATCCGCGCGCTTCGAGCGTGCGTGCCATGACCGTCCGGACCAGCCGGCTGTCGTCCGCCACAAGGATGGTAGGCGTCTGGCTCATGCCGCCAATATCTCGCAATTCGCGCCGTCTATCTCGCTGCCGTGCGGGCTTGCATCGGCTGTGCGCTCGGGGGGCCGAAATTGGCATCCGCCCTTGGCGGGTTGGGCTAATCATATCGCAGTCGCCAGACTCAACTCCATCCTGCGACGCTGCCCGGCCGCTTGAACGACGCCAATAACGAGCGATACGCTAGGAGAGCAAGCCTTCCAGCACACTGCGTATCGGCGCGTGGGAACCTGCGTGGAGTAGGGAAGAGCAGATGACTACGCTTGAGATCGAGGGCGCCGAGCGCGGTTGGCTCGCCACGGTCTGTCTTGGCCGGGACGACGCGCTAGTCGTCCGCGCCGCCGTCACTCCGGACCTGGAGCAGCCTCTGCGCGCGTTGCTGCAGGGACTCCTCGAGCAGCCACACGAGGGCAGCATTCTCGGCGAGCGCCATGGCGACGACTTGCTCCACGGCCTGGCCGAGGTCATGGGCCGCCGCCGGCCGCTGTTGGGCACGGAGCGCGTCTTCGGCTACGTGCCCGGCGCGCCCCGGACCGCCTCTGCGGACCGCCCGCCCGGGTGGGACGAGCCCTGAGCTGCCAGTCCCCATGACGATACTGCCACGCGCCAGCATGGCGGCCCGGCTCGTCACGCGACTTAGGCGAGCATCCCGCGAACGTCAGTACCCGACGGTCTTCAAGAAGCCGTTGGCATCGAGTTCTTGCAGGACGCGGTGGTCCACGAAGTCGCTCGGGTTGGCTGTCTTTGCCGCGGGAATCTCGGGGGCGCGCTGGTCTAGCACGGTCTGCACCGCCTCTAGCGACGGGTAAGGAGTGGGCGCCAGGTCACCGATCCAGATGCGAACGCTACGCTCCAGCAGGTCGTCGTCGTCCGACTGGCTGGCCTGGCCTACCAGCCGCTTGGAGAGCGCCACGTCGCGCTTCGCCAGCGCGAGCCCCTCCAGGTGCGCCCGCGCCACGTCGCGGATGAGATCATACTGCGCCGCCAGCGTGGATCTGGTGACGGCCAGCGAGCCCTGCATGTACGGGATAGCGTAATCGCGGACATCCACCACCTGTGGATAGCCCTCGCGCTCGGCCAGGAAGTTGAATGGCAGCGCCAGCATCCCCGCCTCCACGCTCCCGCCGACGAGCGCCCCCAGCACCTGGTCCACGCCGCCGGCCTGCACCAGCAGGACGTCACGGCCAGCCTCCAGGCCAGCTTTCGCCAGCGTCACCGTCGTCGCGAGGTGTACGCCCGAGCCGAGCCGGGTGATGGCCACGCGCTTGTCGCGCAAGTCCTCGACGCGGCGGATGTCGGGCCGCGCGTGCAGCATGAAGTGCATGTACTGCGAGTGATTCAGGATAAGTACCTGGTCGCCGCCTGCCAGGTCGATGTCCACTACCCCGGCACCCGCCGTTAGCGCGATGTCGATGTCGCCCGCGGCCATAGCCGGCGCCACCTGGGCGCTCGACTGCATGATCGTCGTCTCGACGTCCAGCCCGTACTTGCGGTAGATGCCCTGGTCCTGGGCCACGTAGACGGGCAGCACCTCGGTGCCGACGAATGCCACTGCCATCCGCACTCTGCGTAGCGGCGCTGCATCGGTCGGCGCCCCCGCGCTTCCCGCGGGCTGCCCGGCGGGTCGGCTCCGCGCCGCGGGCGCTGCCGCACTCGGCGCGCTCGCCGGCGACACTGGGACGGCCCCGCTGGCGCCGCTACAACCGACCAGCACCGCGAGCACCCAGATCGTGGCTAGCGTTCTCACCCTCCTCGCCCTCCCTTCGCCGCCGGTGCGTGCCGCTCGGCGCGCACCTTGCTCGCCTAAGCGCCCATCCAAGTCGATAGGGATCCGGGACGTAGCGAAACGTCCGCGCGCACTCGGTCCATTGGTTCGGTGCCCACCTTAGCATGCCCGGGCTGAAACGCGATAGGTGGGGGCTCCCGCAGCATTGCACGCCCGTCACGGAACCAAGCGTGTGGCGCGGTTGCGACGGCTACGGGATTCCCTGCACGGACAACGGAGCGCTAGCCTGTCCTCGATGAGGATCGCCCTGGCGGGGGCGGGGAGGAAAGGCCGAGGTGCGAGAGGTATCCGATCAAGACATCCAGTGCCTACTATGCGACCGTGTCGTGGCCGAGTGGCGGCTTGGTCAACTGCGCCTGAACCCGAACTACCAGCGCGATGCGCGCACCGCACTGACGAGCCGTCGCTGCGGCTACTGTGGCGGGCGGCTGGTCGCCTTGCAAGTAATGGCCGGGTGGATCGACGCCGAGCCACAGTCGGCGCCCTTCCGACGCCGCTCGCGCGCCAGCTAGGGGGCGGCGTGGCGCCCGGGGCCGCGGCCCGGGCGCCCGGCGTCTTGACCGCGGCGCGTTTGTGAGCGGGCGCGCTGTTAGGTAGAGTTAGTTTGGCGGGCTGGCCCGCCGGGGTCGCGCGTTGCCCTTTATCCAGCGTGCAAGGTGGAGACTGTCATGCAGTCTCTTTTTTTTGTACCCGCCGACGGGCGATGTAGTGTGCCAGGGGAGCGGTGGGGCGCGAGCAGCGGAGAGGAGCGGTGGGTGGGGGTCGGCGCGATCATCGCCGAGCTGTTCGTTCTCTTCGCCGTCGCCAAGCTGGCGGGGGAGGTGTTCCAGCGCCTGCGCCAGCCGCCGGTCATCGGCGAGCTGCTGGCGGGCGTGCTGATCGGGCCCTACGCGCTTGGCTGGATCGGCGTGCCGGGGCCGCAGCTCGTGGCGCTGTTCCACGATCCCGCGACTGCGCAGGAAGCGCTCGCCCTCGTCTACCACGTCCTGGCAGAGTTAGGCGCCATCTTCCTTCTGTTCTTCGTGGGCCTGGAGACGCGGCTCAGCGACCTCCTCCGCGTGGGCGTGCGCGCCGCGGTCGTGGCCGTCACCGGTGTCGTGCTGCCGTTCATGCTCGGCGCGACGCTCATGCTGGCGCTCGGACACCCCGGGCCGGAGGCGGCGTTCGTCGGCACCGCGCTAGTGGCCACCAGCGTGGGCATTACGGCGCGGGTGCTGGGCGACCTCGGCTACCTCGCCACGCTGGAGGCGCGCATCATCCTCGGCGCCGCCGTGGTGGACGACATCCTGGGCATGGTCGTGCTGGCAATCATGGCGGGCATCGGCGAGAACGGCCAAGTGGCGCCGCTGCCGATCGTCACCACGGCCGCGCTAGCCGTCGCCTTCACGGTGTTCACCGCGCTCGTCGGCACGCGGGTCGTCCAACTCGTCAGCGTGCGCCTGGAGCTGCTGCGCATCCGGAATGCGCCGTTCGTGGTCGCGGTGGCCGTGTGTCTGGGCCTGGCCGCGCTCGCCGATGTGATCGGCCTAGCCGCGATCATCGGCGCGTTCCTCGCCGGCCTGGCGTTCGCCGAGACACGCGAGCAGTACGCCCTGGAGCGCCAGACGTTGCCCGTGTACGAGCTGCTGGTGCCGATGTTCTTCGTCATCACCGGCGCCAGCGTCGACTGGCGCCTGTTTCTCGACGGCCCCGTGGTCGGCCTGGCGCTCGGCGTCACCGCGCTCGCCATCCTGGGCAAGGTGATCGGTTGCGGCCTTGGCGCGTGGGGGCTTGGGCCGCGCGGCATGGCGATCGTCGGCGTAGGGATGGCGCCGCGCGGCGAGGTGGGCCTGATCGTGGCGAGCGTCGGTCAGGACTTGCACGCCATCCCCGACGCCGTGTTCTCCGTCGTGGTCGTGATGAGCGTGCTCACTACGGTCGCGGTCCCGCCGCTGCTGCCACTGCTGTACCGGGGCTACGCCTCGCCCGCGCCCTCCTCACCGCTCGCGACCGATGACGATGGGCTGGCCGCGGCGCAAGATGGCCGGCTGCCCGAGCTGTAAACCGGCCGGTTACTCCTTACGGAACGTTAGGCAGTAATGGTGGTGGGTGTTGCTCACCCAGGCGTTGAACAGTCCGTAGGGCGCCAGGCGGATGTTGTCCTGCGCCCAGATACGCTCGTCTTTCAGGGCATAAAGCTCGCTCAGGCGCCGGGCCAGGTCCCAGGCCAGTGGATAGACCCGGCCGCCCTTCTTCACGTTCTTCACGATCACCGTGAGGTAGGCGCGCGGGCGCAGCTTCGCGTGGACGGCGGCGTAAACGGCGTATAGCTCGTTCAGAAACTGGTCGTAGTCGGCGACGTTGCCGAGGTCGTACGGCGAGCCCGAGTAGGTGACGGGCAGGCCGCGCTCGCGCCGTCCGGCCTGCGTCTCGAAACCAGGGCGGTGGAGCATGTCCCAGTAGGGCGGGCTGGTGAGGCAGTAGGCGATGGGCGGGAGGTCGAGCGCGGCGAGGTGGCGGGCATCGGCGACGACCAACCAGGCGGGCGGCCGGGTGTCCGCGGGCGGCAGGCCCGCGCTGAGCCGCACGGCGGCCGCGGCGGCGCCGTCGGCCTCCCCGGTGGCCGCGGCCTGCGCCAGCCGCCGGCGAGCCAGCTGGGCAAACGGCTCCGCCAGCTCGACGCCGATGCTGGGCCGTCCGGCGGCCTGTGCCGCGAGCAGGGTGCTGCCCGTACCCACCATCGGGTCGAGCACCCACTCGCCCCGCTTGGTGAAGAACTCGACGAACTCGCGCGCCAGCGTCTCGGGGAACTTCGCCGGGTGCTGGACTACCCCTGGCTCGCGGGGCGGCGGGTTGTGGATGAACCAGCTCTTCTGGAACTTGATCCACTCGCGTGGCGTCAGGTCGTTGAGCCGATTCACCATTGCTCGCCGCGCGCGCGGCGGCCGCTGTGTCGTCATGTTGGCACCCGCCGTACCCCCGCCCCCCGGCGATACGGCCAACAGGTTTTGGCTGGACACGCTACTCGGCCGCCGGTCGGTCCCGGCGGGCACTCGTGATCGCTGGCGCGCGCAACTCAGCACCGGTGTCGGTCCCCGGCGCACGGCGACCGGCGTGCGGTCAGCGGAAGCCGCGCAGGACCGCAGTCAGCGTCACAAACACCACGAGCAGCCCGAGCATCGCGGCGCCCATGGCCGGGCCGCCAGCCAGAAAGCCGCTCACCGTGCCCAAGACGAGCAGCAGCAGGCCGCACGACTGGGCGAAGTCCCACAGCGGGTGCCGCGCCCAGCGCGGCCGGCGGGCCCGGGCCCCGTCGGGCGCCGTCCACAACGGCGCAACTAGCTCGCCGACGATCGGCAGCGCCGGGCCGACACGCGCGGCCTCGAGCGCCGCCCGCCACTCGTCCTCGGGCGCTCCCTCGCGCTCGTAGATTCGCTGCACTCGCCAGCGCAGCTCGCGTCGCCGCGGCGCAATGGACCGCGCGTACAGCGCGCTCTCCTCGGGCGCGAGCTGATGGTGCGCCTTGCCCAGGACGACGCGCCAGGCCGGCGGCAGCTCCTGCCCGTCGGCGGCCAGGTCGGCGGCCAGGCGATCGACGAAGAAGTCTGCCATGCCGCGCCAGTATAGCACCGCGGAAGCCTACCCTCCCCTGCTCCCCTCGCGATATGGAAAGGGGGAGGACCGGCGGACCTACCTCCCGGCTCCCCTCCCAATGTGGAAGGGGGAGAGGAGAGGCCGGGGTGGCTCCCCCCTTCCTTCAGAGGGTGTGACGCGGAGCACTGCAAGCGTCGCTGGGGCCGGGGCGGTTAGGTTACCGCGCCGCGACGGCCGCGGGCGCCAGCAGCTCGGCGAACAGGGCGATTACCTCGTCCGTGCGACGCACCACGCCGAAGTGGCGCGGGAACGTACTCATCGTCGCGCAGTGGCCCGCCTCGCTGCCGTCGGCGCAGGCGTCGTCGATCAAGATCACGTTGAAGCCCCGGTCCGCGGCATCGCGGGCGGTGTTGTCCACGCAGTGATTCGTGGACGTGCCCGTCACGACGAGGTTCTGCACGCCCAAGTTGCGCAGGTAGAGGTCGAGCGGCGACCCGATGAAGGCGCTGGTGGCGTTCTTGTCGATGACCAGCTCGGTCGGACGCGGCGCCAGCTCGGGGCACACCTCGAAGCCCGGCGTGCCGCGCGGCACTCGCGGCGGCGCGGCATCGCCCGGCTTGCGGATCCAGCTCTCGCGGCGCCGCGCGTGCTGGTCGCGCGCGTCCGGGAGCAGCGAGCCCACGCGCAAGAAGATCACCGGCAGCTCGTGCGCCCGGAAGAAGTCACGGAGCTGCAAGTTGGTGTCCAGCACGCGGCGCGGCAGCTCCGAGTAGTTCTGCATGTCCACGACCAGGAGCGCCGTGCGCTCGGGGTCGATGGTCAGCTCGGCGAGCGCGAGCGGGCTTGCCGTGGGGTCCTGCCAGCGAATCGTGTGGCGCATGGGTGCCTCCTCTCCGCTACGGTGTGGCCGCAGCGGGCTCCGCGGTGCGGAGCGCCGCCTCGATGCGCGCGAAGTCTGCCTCCGGAATCAGGTGGACGTTGCCCTGAAACGCCAGGTGCCAGTGCTCCGCGGGCCACTTGCGCGGGAATTCCAGCGCGGGCAGCAGGCCCACCGCCGGCACGTAATCGGCCTCGGGCAGCGTCACGTCGGGCTGGATCTTCACGCGGAACGGGTAGTCCTCGCCTTTCTTGCGGCCGTCCCAGACCATAGTGTGATCTTCCCAGTAGGGCGAGGTGATCGTCGCCGTGAAGGCGAACGCCTGCCGCCCGGTGGCGTACAGCACCATGCGGTCGCCGGGCTGCATGCGCTCGGCCTTCCTGCGGTGCCGGCTCTTTATCCCCTGCATCGTGTAGCCCAGGTCACGGGTGGTGGCGATGTTCTCGGGCGACGTGACGATCAGCCAATGCTTGACGGCCATGCGCGCTCCTGCGTCGGGCTCTGGCACGGGCCAGGCGGGGCCGAGGGTACCAGCCGCCCGGCGGCGGGTCAAGCCACGGCGCCCGGCGGAGACGAGATTGTAACGCCTGCCGCTCCGCCTACCCGCCCTCGACGCGGCGCGGGTGGGCGCGGCGTACCTCGCTCTCCAGCAGCTCCCAGATGCGCTGCGTCGTGGCCGCGTAGGCGGGCTGCGCCATCATCTCCATCGTGCGCGGGCGCGGCAGGTCGACCGAAACGAAATCCAGAATCGTGCCCGGGCCGGCGCTCATCACGACCACGCGGTCGCTCAGCAGCACGGCCTCGTCGATGCTGTGCGTGACGTAGATCACCGTCTTGTGCGTCTGCTCCCACAGGTTCAGCAACTCAAGCTGCATCATGCGCCGATTGAGCGCGTCCAGGTGTGCGAAGGGCTCGTCCATCAGCAGGATCTCGGGGTCGTTCGCCAGGGCGCGGGCGATGCCCGCCTTCTGCTTCATGCCGCCGGAGAGCTGGCCGGGCAGGAACTGCTCGAAGCCGGCCAGGCGCACCTTGCTCAGCAGGCGGTGGACCACGCTCTGCCGCTCGTCCTCCGGCCGCTTGCGGAACTCGGGGCCCAGCCCCACGTTCGTCTCGACGACGCGCCAGGGCAGCAGGCGGTAGTCCTGCCAGACCATTGCCGTGCGGGTCTGGCAGCGCTGCTCCCCGATGAAGCTGATGGTGCCGCTCGTGGGGCGCTCCAGCTCGGCGATCAGGCTGAGCAGCGTGCTCTTACCACAGCCCGACGGGCCGACGATGCTGACGAACTCGCCGTCGCGCACGTCCATCGTAATGCCGTCGAGGGCGACCAGACGGCGCTTGCTGCCCGTCTCGAAGACCTTGACCACGTCGACTAACCGAATGAGCACGCTTACTCCAGTGCTGAGCTTAGAACCGAGCCTAACTCAGCGCGCGGCAGGCGCTACTCGCGCCGCCAGAAGGCCCACCAGGGGCGGTCGCCGGCGGGTTCGGGCGCCCGCTCGCGGGCCTCGATGTACTTTGTGCGCAGCCGCAAGAGCTGCAGGCGCACGGCCTCGCTGTCGAGCACGACGCGGTCGTCCACCGTGACCTGCACACGGCAGCGCTCGGGCCGGTCGGGCGGCGCCACTGCCGCGTCGATCACGCAGTCCGCAATGCCCTGCGCGTCGAGCAGCTGACCGATCAGGCGGAGCAACACCGACCAGCGGGTCAGCGCGGTGGGGTCCATCCACGGCGCCGGCCGCGGCTGCGCGCGTCGCTGCTCCTGCTGCGCGCGGGACTGCGTGAGCAGCTCTTGCCAGGTGTAGGTACGCACGCCGTACGCGCTCGTCGTCGCGATCCGGATGCCGGCGAGGTCGACGGTCAGCCCGGCGCGGCCCACCTGGCTGGCTTCCAGCCCCAGTCCCACGGTTCGCAGGGCTTCCTGAAGGGAGAGGCGACCGACACTGCGGGCACGCTGCGCGGTGTAATGCTGCATGACCTCCCCTACCGCTCGATACCCCGCGGGAGCGACATGGTGTCTCACTTCATCATAGCCCGCGGAGCGGCGCCGCGGGGCGCTACTCGCCGTAGAGCTGGCGGATGAAGCCGCTCTCGTCCAGCGCCCGCACGAAGCGGTCGTCTACCAGGTCCTCGTAGCGCAGGTTGCGCGCCTCGGGGCGGTCGGCCGCCGCCTCCTCGATGGTGGTGGCCAGCGACTTCGGCTTCACGTAGGGGGCGTGCGTTAGCATCATCGCATCGGATGCATAGTACTGAAGATAAGCCTCTTCCAGCCCGTCCGGATCCTCCAGCTCGTTGTAGTGCTTGATCGCCTGCTTGGTCGCCTCTTTCTCCGTGTAGCCGTAGCGGATCGCCTGCACCAGCGCGCGCACGAACCGCTGCACCACGTCGGGCTGCGCGGCGATGAAGGCGCGGGTGGCCACCGCGGTGTTGTGCTGATAGTCGGCGTCGGGCAGGCGGCTGAGGTCGACGATCTCGTTGTAGCCGGCCTTGCGAACGAGGGTGGTCGCGGGCGGGTTCAGCACGGCGCCGTCGATGGCGCCCGACTGGAGCGCGGCGACGCGCTGCACGTCGCCGCCGATCTGGATGAGCTGCACGTCGTTCTCGCCCAGGCCGGACAGCTTGAGCGCCGCGCGGGTGGCGAGGTCCGAGCTGGAGCCGAAGCGACTGACGCCGAGGCGCTGGCCGCGCAGGTCGGCCACCTGGTGGGCGTTCGGCCCGCCCATCAGCTTGTAGGGGTAGCGATCGGCCATGCTCGCGAGGATCGCCAGCTCGGCGCCGCCGGCCACGGCGCTGACCACCGCGGCGGCGCCGATCAGCCCGACGGGCACCTCGCCGGCGACCAGCGTCTGGAGCGCCTTGCTGCCGGACTCGACGAACAGCAGCTCGGTATCCAGGCCATTCGCCGCGAACAGGCCGGCGTCCTGGGCGACCCAAAGGGGCGTCTGGCTGGCGTCCACCGAGCTGTAACCGATCTTCAGGGCCACGCGGGGCACGGGGGGCTCGGCCGGCGGTGCGGCGGCCGGGGCAGCCGGCGCCGGCGCGGCCGGAGCGGTAGTGGCCGGTGTGGCCGGCGCGGGGCGGCAGGCGCCCAGCGCCAGGGTGAGCGCCAGCGCGGCCGCCGCCGGCCGCCAGAGTGCTTCGAGCATCACGATCCCTCCTCACGGCCTGTCGCGCCGTCTGCGCAATAGTAAACTGCCACTCGCCCGGTCGCCAGCCGACGCGGCACGGTGGGGGCGCCCCAGGACATCGTGGCGCAGTTTGGTATCCGAGGAACGGTCAAACGATGCTCCTTTACCGGATGGTTAAACGCTAGGCCGGGCGCGGGTCTGCGCGTGCTGGTCGGACGCGGAAGGCCGCATCGTTTACCCCGTACGATACTCCCGCGGTAGCCTGCCGCGGGCCGGGCCGGCGGGGTGGGGTGCCCCGGGCATGGGCGCAGGCGGCGGGCGCGGGGGAGGCGTGTACGGCGTAAGATAAGCGACCACGTCGCGCCGGACGGCGGGCGCTCTCCTGCGCGCCTCGCGGCCGGATACTGGTGGTGCGCCGCCCAGGGAGGGCGCAGCACGCAGCGCCCCTACACCCGGGGGCGGCGACCACGCAGCATCTCTATGAGATATGCATTGGCAGGGTGCTGTCGTCCGGCGGAGGCGGCGGTGCCGCGAGACCGAACGCAAACCGGGGGGAGCTGCCCGGCGCGGTGAATGTGAGAACGCTAGCCGAGGGGCGGCCGGCTCAGCGGTCGTGGCCGCGAGCGTTGCCGTGCGGGCCGCGCCCGGGATGCTCGGGCTCGCGCCGCGGCGGGGCAGCAGGCGGTTGCGGTGGCCCGGTGGGGACAGAGCGTGCGGGCGCCACGGTGGCCGGCGCGAGCGGCGGGGTGGTCGGTGACCGGGGCGGTGCGGGTGGCGCCGTTGGCTCAGGGAACGTCGGTGTGGGCGACGCGGCCGGCGCGAGCGTGCTGGTCGTAGGCAGAGCGGCTACGTTTGGCGTGCTCCGGGTGGATGGGGCGGCCATGCTCGGCGTACCGGTTACGGGCGGCCCGTTGGCGCTCGGCGCACTAGGCGCGGCGGACAGCAGCGCTACCCCGAAGGCGTAGCAGGGCAGCGTGCCGACGATAATTGCGAGGAACGCCGTCGCCAGGCCGCGCTCGCGCGCCGGCAGCCCGCGGTACCAGCGCCACATTCGCCTCATGCCCATCGCCCAGACGATAAGATCACGCGCCAGTAGGCTCTAAGTAAAGTACGCCAGCATTCGGCAGCAGTTCAAAGTGCTACGGCGCCACGCCGACTTATCGGCTTGGCCCCTGCCATCTCGGCCTCGGCTCGTGCTCGACACTCTGCCATGACAAGCCCCGGAATCGTGCGGAGGGCGAGGGCGATGCCAAGCGGCAGTAGAATGAGATCGTCCACGACGCCGAAGACTGGCACGAAATCGGGGATCAGGTCAATCGGGCTGAGCGCACAGGCGACGACTCCTGCCACGAAGAGTCGTGCCGCACCTCAGTCGGTGCGCCAGGCCGCGTACGGGAGCAGACGAGATGGAAGGCGAATTCGCGGCGGCGGTCGCGCGGTGGCAGAATTTCGAGACGCTGGCCGGTTCGATTGCCGCTACTCTCCTAGGACTGCTATTCGTAGCCGTCTCCATTCGCCCCGCGCTCTTCAGCCAGGAGAACCACGTGGCCTTCCTGACTGTCGCGGCGAAGTCGATGGGGTTATTCATGCTGGTGGCGCTCATGGCGCTGGTGCTGCAGATTCCCGATATAAAACCGGACAGCATGGGCATCGTGCTCGGGATAATGGCGGTGATCTCGATTTTCAACACAATGCAGCAGGTGGCGGCGATGCGTCCCATTTTGAATGAATGGGGGCTACTGTTTCTCGTACGACGCGTGCTGCTCCCCGCGCTCGGCTACGCGGGCCTCCTGCTCGCTAGCGTCGCGTTGTATAACGGCGACGTGCGGTGGCTCTCCCTGCTAGGCGGCACGCAAATCCTGTTCTTGTTTACTGGTACCTACAACGCCTGGGACCTACTGATACGGTTAGGACGAGACAAGACAGGGTGACTCGGCGCCAGGCGGTGGGGCGATTACGTGTCCTGGGATAGAGTGGGTGCTGCAGGGCGGAACGGCCTCTCGTGAATAAAGCCTGCGAAACGCAAGCTGGAACGGACGTGGGGGGGCGACCATATGACTGGCACGGACGTGTGGGAAGCGGTGCGTCTAGGGTATCCCTGATGCTTGACCACAAATCGGCCGAGTGCCATGCTTGAGGGGGAGGCCGACGTGGACGAGGGTGAGCACCAGCGATGGGGGATGCGGGACTGGGCTGACGAGGCTGCTCGGCTAGAGATCGAGAAAGCCGACGACGGTGGCTTCGATCCGTTCAGTGCGACCAGGGAAGCATTCCTCTCGTTCGGCACAGTCGGGATTCTGGCTGGCCTCTTCCTCGTGCCCGCGCTGCTCCTGCTCGACGCCTTCTTCACCCACAATCGGGTCCTGGGCGTGTTCGCCGTCGAGCTAGCGGTCGGCCTGCTGCTCGTACTCAACCCTTGGCGATTGCGCTCGCGGCTGCCGCTGATCGGCTCCTCTAACAAGCTTGTCTCTGCGGTGGGATGGGGAATCCTGTCTCTATTGGGTGCGGCACTTCTGCTGGCGTCGGCTCCAATCTCCCTGCCAGGTGTCCTTATTGTGCGCTTGCGCTGAGTGAGCCATACGAGCCTTGACCTGAATTCGGGCGAGTGCCATGTTGGAGCGGGAGTCCGACGTGGACGACGATGCAAGGCGGCGGCGCGATGCCAGCCTGGTTCAGCAGCGCGCTCAACTAGATGCCGCTCGTGCGCGAGGCTTTCCGACGACAGCCGACAGCGGGGAGCGAGTCGAGGACCCTGGTCGCTTCGGTGCCAAGGCTCTACTCGTCATAGGCTACGCAGTGGCCGCAATGCTGCTGGTGGGGGCTGGCAATACCCGCAGCTTGAGCCTGGCCGTCATGGCCGTCGAGATCGTCGTGGGTCTGCTCCTGCTCTCGGATGCCTGGGGGCTGCGGCGGCGGCTCCCGTCGGTGAACTCGGAGAGCAAGCGCCAGGCCGCAGTCGGGTGGATCGCCCTGGTGGTGGGCGCGCTGCTCGTGCGGCAGGTGGCGGCGTGCTGGTCGTGACCATCTCAGGTCCGAGAGTGAAAGGCGCACCAGATTGGACAACCTGGTTGTTGGAATCGTATGCGTGCTCGTCGGACTGCTCCACCTTCGGTTTCAGTGGTGGGAGGCATACAGAGATGCCCAGTTTCGTACGATGACGGAGCGCCCCATGGCATGGGACCTGGCCGATAGTATTGTCCTCATGCGAATTTGTAGTTGCCTCTGGATTGCCTTCGGGCTGGCGAAGATCATCCTGCCGATCTTCGGACTCCACATTTACGCGGGTAAGTGGACGATCATCTAGTCAGGCGCACACGCCCTCCCGCATGGTGGGTGCCGACCAGTGCCTGGAAGACCGACCATCTAACGCATTCGTTCCATGCGGGTCCTCCCGCTTGTCTCGTGGCTGGCACCGTGGCATCCTTGAAAACGACAGCCTGGAGGGTGAGCGTGATGCGCTGCCGCAGGACGCTGTTCGCATGGAGTCTGCTCGCGGCTCTGCTTGTTTTCACAGGCGGAGGCACTCACGGGCAGTCAGTCGTGGCGATGGCGCAGACGAGTGAGATGATGGACGCCGAGGATGTGGTCCTGGCGGCAATGGACGCTCTGTGGTCAAGAGACATCGAGCGGCACCTGGCCTACCTGGCTGACGACGTGGTGATCGAAGGCTTCCACCGTGGGCAGGTCCTTTCGGGCAAGGCCGCGTATCGCCACCAACTCCTGCCTATGCTTCAGGTGCCAGACGCTCTATGGCAGCAGGTCGAGGTCCAGACGGCGATTACGGACTCGGATTACGACGCATTCAGTAACACGACGAGAGTCGAGGCTCAGATGCTTTTGCGCCACAGCGGTGAGTACGCAGCGACGCCTGATCAATACGCTGATCTAACGTTCCTCGCGCGTGATGGTTTGATCCACCAAATCCAGTGGCGCGGCCGCCCTAGCTCCAGTCGGACGTTTACTTACTGATCCTCGCCGGTCGCAGCCACACGCTGCCCCACGCGCGTAGTAGACGGAACTGGTCTCTGTACTCCTTCGGTAAACTCGCCGTCAGGTGCTCCTTGAGCGCAGGGTGAAGCTGTCGGCTCGTGCCCTGGAACACAGGATCACGCTGACGATCAAACGCCTCGACTGGCCCGTGCACTGTCTCTACGGCCCGCAGCCATCGCTCCACGGCTGGATGTCGCGCGCCTTCATCGTCAAATTCCTGGTCGGTGTCCTGGTTAAAACCTGGGATGGCGAACCTGACGAACGGCCCCGCTGACTCATCGTGTGGGTGGAGTGGCGTCGCACTGGCCCTGAACCTGACATTCATGCGAGCGATCCCAGAGAAAGTCTTATGGCTGCTGGCACGCGATTTGCTTAGCCGCTCGCTTGGGTGCAGGGCCACGACGTCCCGGATCTGTCCCTCAGCCGAGAGGAGGCAGCGATGGCTGCAATTCGCGTCGGGCACGCGACTAGCCGCTGGGCACACGTCCGTTCGGCTTATCGGGAGCGGGTGGCAGCGCAGGGCAGAGAACCCGCGTTTTTAGTGACGCTGGCCTTCCTGGTCACCTTTGCAGTCGTCCGCCTTATCACGCACGGATTGAAGGATGGCTGGCTCCCGTTTCTCCACAACGTGTCGGCCGGCGGGCTTCACATTCACCACATGGTGCCGGGCATGCTGCTTGCCCTTCTCGCGGGGTATCTCAGCATCGTCCTGGGAACTCATGCGCCTACGCGCTTGCTCGCCGTCCTGTTTGGTCTGGGTACCGCGCTGGTTCTGGACGAGTTTGCGCTGTGGCTTCGGCTGGCGGATGTGTACTGGGAGCCCCAGGGACGGGAGAGCATCGACGCCGTCATCATAGCTGGCGCGATCGGTATCCTGTTCCTGTTGGGGACCAATTTCTGGCCGCATGTCGGTCAGTCGCTACGTCACAGAACCGAGCCCTGAACGTAGCCTCGATCGTGGCTTCTCGCTCGCCGCCCTGGCGCAAATCGCAGGCCCGACCACCAGCAAGGCCCATTACCTGTAACAGATGTCGCCGGCTACAGCCAGTCGGCGCGGTGGGCGAGGTAGATGCCGCCGAGGATGAGGGCCGCCATGAGCGCCATGCTGTAGGCGAAGCCCCAGTCGCTGTCGTAGCTCGGCCAGGGGGTCTTGAAGTTCATGCCGTAGATGCCGGCGACCAGCGTCGGCGCCATGACGATCAGCGTGAGCGCCGTCATGCGCTTGACGAGCTGGTTCAGGCGGTTGGAGACGGCGGAGAGGTGCAGGTCGAGCGCCGAGCTGAGCAGGTCGCGGTACACGTCGAGGCCGTCGAGCACGCGCAGCGCGTGGTCGTACACGTCGGCGAAGTACGGGTGCATCGTCGGCGGGAACAGCGGCAGGTCGCGGCGGATGATCTCGTTCAGCACGTCGCGTGTCGGCGCGAGCAGCCGCCGCATGCGCAATAGCTCTTTCCGCAACTGGAACAGGTCGGAGAGCACGCTGTTGTCGGCGCGCGCGAAGATGACCTCCTCGATGTCGTCGACTTGCTCGGCTACCCAGTCCATCAGCGGGAAATAGCCGTCCACGACCGTGTCGAGCAGGGTGTACACCAGGAACGCGACGCCGTCGAGGCGACCTTGCTGGTGCGCGGTCCAGCGCGTCAGGGCGTCGTCGAGCTGCGGCAGGGCGCCGCGATGGACCGTGACGACGTAGCGCTCGCCCCAGAAGATCTGCAGCTCGGTGGGCGCGAAGCGGTCGGCCGAGCGCGTGGCGGCGTAGACGACGATGAAGTAGTAGTCGTGGTAGGTGTCGCACTTCGGCCGCTGGTGGGCCCGCGCCACATCCTCGATGGCCAGCTCGTGGAAGCCGAACTCGCGGCGCAGCAAGTCCAGGTCTGCCGGGCCGGGGTCCGTGACGTCGAGCCAGAGCAAGTTGGCGTGATCCGCGAGCAGCTCGCTGATCTGGTCGAGCTTGGCCACCTCCCGCCACCCCTGCCCGTGCGCGTCAACGACGAGCCGCGTCCTGCCCAACAGCTCCCCCGAGCGCGGCCGGCCCGTTGCCACGCCGCGGCGTAATGGTGTGATAGCGTGAGTCCCGTCAGGCGGGCAGGCCCGGGTGGGTGACGGCGCCCTCGCTGGCGGGCCGCACGAGCTGGGCGTACTTCCAGAGCGCGCCGCCAGGGTAGCGCGGCGCGGGCGGCTGCCAGGCGGCCAGGCGGCGCTGCAGCTCGGCCTCGTCCAGCTCGACCTCCAGGCGCCCGTTCTCGGCGTCGAGCACGATCACGTCGCCGTCGCGCAGCAGGGCGATGGGGCCGCCCACTTGCGCTTCCGGCCCCACGTGGCCGACCATCAGGCCCTTGGTGGCGCCGCTGAAGCGGCCGTCGGTAATGAGGACGCACTCCTCGCCCAGCCCCTGGCCGACGATGGCCGCCGTGGTAGAGAGCATCTCGCGCATGCCCGGCCCGCCCTTTGGCCCCTCGTAGCGGATGACCACCACGTCGCCGGCCTTGACCGCGCGCCGCTCGACGGCGGCGAACGCCTCCTGCTCGCTGTTGAAGACACGCGCGGGGCCGCGGTGGTGCAGCTTCTTCACGCCCGCCACTTTAATGACGGCGCCGTCGGGCGCCAAGTTGCCGCGCAGGATCTTCAGCCCGCCGGTCGGGCTGAGCGGCCGGTCGAGGGGGTGGACGACGCGGTTGTCGGGCCCGGTGGTGAAGGCCGCGAGATTTTCGGCCATCGTCTGGCCGGTGACGGTGAGACAGTCGCCGTGCAGCAGGCCCGCGTCGAGCAAGAGCTTGAGCAGCACCGGCACGCCGCCCACGCGGTGCAGGTCGAGCATCATGTAGTGGCCGCCGGGCACCAGATCGGCGATCGTCGGGGTGCGGTGGGCCACCCGCTCCACGTCGTCCAGCGTCAGCGTCAGTCCCGCCTCGTGAGCGAGGGCCGGCAGGTGGAGCGCGGCGTTCGTCGAGCCGCCGGTGGCCGCGACGATGGCGATGGCGTTCTCGAACGCCTCGCGCGTCAGGATCTGGCGCGGGCGCAGGTCCAACTCGAGCAGGCGCAGCACCTGGCGGCCGCACTCCTCGGCGTAGCGGTCGCGCGCCGTCTCGACGGCCGGCGGGGAGCTGCTGCCCGGCAGCGCCATGCCGATCGCCTCGGCCACGCAGGCCATCGTGTTCGCCGTGAACTGGCCGCCACACGAGCCGGCGCCCGGGCAGGCGCCGCACTCTAGCTCGTGCAGCTCGGCCTCGGTCATGTTGCCCGCGGCCACCCGGCCCACGCCCTCGTAGACGTCCTGAATGGTCACGTCGCGGTTCTGGAAGCGGCCGGGCAGGATGGTGCCGCCGTAGAGGAAGACGCTGGGCAGGTTCAGCCGCGCCATCGCCATGAGCATGCCGGGGAGGCTCTTGTCACAGCCGGCCAGGCCGACCAGCGCGTCGTAGCAGTGGGCGCGCATCATCAGCTCGACCGAGTCGGCGATCACCTCGCGGCTGACGAGGGAGGCCTTCATGCCCTCGTGGCCCATGGCGATGCCGTCGCTCACGGCGATGGTCACGAACTCGCGGGGCGTGCCGCCGGCCTCGGCCACGCCGCGCTTGATGGCGGCCGCCTGGCGGTCGAGGGCCAGGTTGCAGGGGGTAGCCTCGTTCCAGGTGTTCGCCACGCCGACGAATGGCCGGCTGAGATCGTCGTCGCCGAGGCCCATCGCGCGCAGGAAGGCGCGGTGCGGGGCGCGCTCGACGCCCTCCGTCACCTCGCGGCTCTGGCGCTTCAGCGGGCTAGTCGTTGTCATGGCGTCTCTTCCTCTCGGCGGCCGCGCGATGCCCCGGGCATGCGGCCCGGCAGCCCGGGTCCCCCGCGTGTGCCAGGCGTAGCAGGGCAGCAGTTGGCGGCCGGCCGGACCGGTGTTGTCACAATATAGCAGGGGCGATACGGCCCGAGCAGGCGCTAGGCTGGACAGGCCCGCGCCTCACCTACTAAGCTGAGGGGCGCGAGAGGCGTCCGGAGCAGCCACGGGCCTCGCCACGCGGCGCTTGCCCGCGCGACGAGCGCCGAGCGAGGAGGGCGCGTGCGCCAATACGTCGTTCGGTCCGCGCGCCGCCTCGGCCCCAGTCTCGACCTCGCCCTCATCAGCTTCGTCGCTCTCTACTTCGAGATGATCGCCATCCGCTGGCTGGCCTCCGACGTGCGGGTCTTCGCCTACCTCAAGAACCTGCCGCTGCTCGCCGCGTTCCTTGGGCTGGGGCTGGGCTGCGCGCGCGCCGGGGCGATGCCCGGTCGCGCTCGCGCGGCCATCTGGTGGTTCCCACCGCTCTGCCTGGCGTTCGCGGCGATCGTCGCCTGCGCTGAGCCGCTGGGCCTGGTACACCTCTACTTCCCGCAGGAGGACTTCTGGGCCTGGAACGACGCGAACTGGGAGGCGCAGCAGCTGCCGGCGACACTTCTGGCCGTGCGCTTCTTCGCGGTCGTGCTGGGGCTGTTCTTCCTGGTGGTCGCGCTGTTCGCCAGCCTGGGCGCGCGGCTGGGCGCCCTGTTCGACGCGCTGCCGCCGACGCGCGCCTACGCCGTCAACCTGGCGGCCAGCCTCGCCGGCATCTGGGTGTTCGCGGCGCTGTCGTGGCTCGGCTGGCCGCCGGCCGGCTGGTTCGCGCTTGGCATTGTGGCCGCGCTGCGGTTTTTCGTGGCGGGGGAACCTAACCCCCCCGGCCCCAGCGATGCTTGCAGTGTTCCGCGTCGCACCCTGCGAAGGAAGGGGGGAGCCACCCCGGCCTCGTCCTCGTCCCTCTCCCCCTTCCCACATTGGGAGGGGGGCCGGGGGGGTAGGTTCCTCCGTCCGGCCTTCGCGCTTGTCTGTCTGGGCGCGACGGTGGCGCTGGTCGCGCTGGCGCCGGGGGCGACCCGGTGGTCGCCGTACTACCGCATCGACCTGAGCCCCTATCTCGTGCCGAACGCCAGCGGCGGGCTCGACGCGGCCGGGCAGAAGCTGACCGTGAACCACGACTACCACCAGAACGCGCTCGATCTGAGCGAGGCGTTCGTGCGCGCCCATCCGGCGCTCGACACGCCCCGCCTGGCGTACGAGCTGCCGTACCGCTTCGCCGAGCCGCGGCGGGTGCTGGTGGTGGGCGCTGGCATGGGGAACGACGTGGCGGCGGCGCTGCGCCACGGCGCCGAGCGGGTGGACGCCGTGGAGATCGACCCGGCGATCCAGGCGCTGGGCCGCGAGCAGCACCCCGAGCGGCCCTACGGCTCGCCGCGGGTGCGGGCGATCAACGACGACGCGCGCGCCTACCTGGCGCACACCGACGAGCAGTACGACCTGATCGTGTTTGGGCTGCTCGACTCGCACACCCTGCTCTCCAGCATGTCCAGCCTGCGCCTGGACAGTTACGTCTACACGCTAGAGAGCTTGCGGCAGGCCCGCGCGCACCTGGCGCCGGGCGGGCACCTGGTGCTGACTTTCGCGGCCTCGGTGGGGGGCTGGGACTGGCTGGCCGCACGGCTGTACCAGATGGTGACGGCCACGTTCGACGCGGAGCCGGTGGCGCTCAGCCTGGGCTACGACGTGAGCACGCTGTACGTCGCGGGGCCGGACGTCCACGAGCGGCTGGCGGCCGATCCCGACCTGGCGGCGCTGGCCGTCGATCCCGCGCCGCTTCGCGTGCCCGTCGCGCCGGCCACCGACGACTGGCCGTTCCTCTACCTGCGCGAGCATAGCGTGCCCCTGCTGCCCTATGGCGTGATGCTGGGCTTGCTGCTGGTGCTCGGCGGCGGGCTGGTGCTGCTGACGCTGCGGGCGCCCGGGGACGAGGCGCCGGCGCCGGAGACGCCGCACGGCCCCGCGATGGCCCATCGCCTGCGCGCGGCCGAGGCGGCGCCGCGTCCGGCGGTCCCGACGCCCGCACTCCTGGACGTGCCCATGTTCCTGCTGGGGGCGGCGTTCATGCTGCTGGAGACGAAGAGCATCAGCCAGCTGTCGCTGCTGTTTGGCTCGACCTGGCTGGTGAACGCCGTCATCATCTCGGCCATCCTGCTGATGGCGCTCGCGGCCAACCTGTACGTTGGCTGGCGGCGGCCGGCGCGCGTCGGCCCGGCCTACGCGCTGCTGGGTCTGGCGCTCGTGGCCGACCAGCTCGTGCCGCTTGGGGCGCTCGGTACGCTGGACCCGCTGCTGCGGGCGGCGCTCGGCGGCCTGCTGCTGGCGCTGCCGCTGTTGTTCGCGGGGGTGGTGTTCGCCACCCTGTTCGCGCGGACGCCGGCGCCGAGCCACGCGTTCGGCTCGAACCTGCTGGGGGCGCTGGCGGGGGGCCTGTTAGAATACGCCGCGATGATCACCGGCTTCCGGGCGCTCGGGCTGATCGCGCTCGCGCTATATGCCGCGTCGTGGCTGGCGCTGCGCCGCCGGGCGCTCCTCGCCCCGGCCCGCGGCGCCCGCGCCTGGCGCCGGGCGCCGCGGGCCGCCCGGCCGGTGCCGCGCTAAGCGCGGCCACCGCCTGGTGGGCCTCGTCGCACGCCGCCCCCGGCGGCGCACGGCGTGCCCCAGCTTCCCTTGATGTAGCTACGCTTGATAAGGAGTGAGCACCGCATGTACGACGAGCGAACCGCGGCGCCCGACAGTACGGCCGTACGGGTCGCGTTATGGCGAGCCCTGCACGTCCAGGTGGACCCGCCGCCGCACGTGCTCGAAGACGAGATCGGCCTGCGGCTGGTGGCCCCGGACAACGGCTGGCGTCGGCGTCCTGACATGGACCTGCAGGCCACGCGCCTCTTCCGCGCCGCCATCGTGGCCCGTGCTCGCTTCATCGAGGACCTGGTGGTGGAGCAGGCCGGTCGCGGCGTCAGGCAATACGTGATCCTCGGCGCTGGGCTCGACAGCTTCGCGCAGCGCCGGCCGGAAGTCGCCTCGCACCTCACGGTGTTCGAGGTCGACCAGCCGGGCCCCCAGGCCTGGAAGCGGCAGCGTCTGATTGAGCTGGGCTTCGGCATCCCGGAGTGGCTGCGGTTCGTGCCCGTCGATTTCGAGGCGGGCGCGTCGTGGTGGGAGCGGCTGATTAGCGCTGGCTTCGACGCCGAGCAGCCGGCCGTGGTGGCCTGCACCGGCGTCAGCATGTACCTCACGAAGGACGCCATCGCGGCCACGCTGCGCCAGGTCGCGGGGCTCGCGCCAGGCTCCACGCTGGCCATGACGTTCATCCTGCCGCTTGATTGGACTGACCCGGAGGAGCGACCTGGGCGTGAGGCCGCGGAGCAAGGGGCCAGAGCAAGCGGGACGCCGTTTATCAGCTTCTTTACCCCGCCGGAGATGCTGGCACTGGCCAACGAGGCGGGGTTTAGACGAGTCCAGCACGTGTCGGGAGTCGCGCTTACCGAGCGCTACTTCGCTGCCAGCCCAGACGGCCTGCGGCCGGGCCGCTCGGAGGAGCTGCTGGTAGCGACCACGTAGTGTCCGGCCGTGGAGCCGGGAACTCGGCTTCGCAGGGTGCGCGGACCTACCCCTCGGCCGGGTCGAGCTTGACGAAGAGGGGCTTGGGGGCGGGGAGCGGCTGGCCGGGCTGGGGGCTGCGAGCGTGCCAGCCCTGGGTCGCCAGGTCGTCTTGATGGCCGAGCAGGGCGTGCAGCCGCGCCGACGAGTGCGGCAGGTAGGGCGCGAACAGCACCTTCAGCCCGTCGATCAGGTAGAGCAGGCTGGTCAGCGTGGCCGCGCAGGCCGCGCGGTCCTCCTTGACCTGCTTCCAGGGCGCCCGCTCGTCGAAGTAGCGGTTGCCGTACTGCGCGAGCGTCATGATCTCGCGCAGCGGCTCCTTGAAGCGCGCGGCGCTGATTCCCGCCGCCACGGCGTCGAAGGTGGCCGCGACGCGCTCCACCACCGCCGGCTCCGGCGGCCCGCCGTCGGGCACGCGGCCGTCGAAGTACCGCTGGAGGAACGTCAGGTTGCGGTGCACGAGGTTGCCGTAGGTGGCGACCAGCTCGTCGTTGTTGCGGCGGAAGAACTCGTCCATCGACCAGTCGGTGTCGCGCGTCTCGGGGAGGTTCGCGGCGATCATGTAGCGAATGGCGTCCGGGTCGTAGCGGGCGAGCAGCTCGGGCACCCAGATGGCCCAGCCGCGGCTGGTCGAGATCTTCTGGCCTTCCAGGTTCATGTACTCGTTGGCCGGCACGTCGTAGGGCAGGTTCAGGCCGCCGCGCCCGAGCAGGATGGCCGGCCAGATGATCGTGTGGAACGAGATGTTGTCCTTGCCGATGAAGTAGTAGCTGCGCACGTCCGGGTCTTCCCACCACGAGCGCCAGGCGTCGGGCGTGCCCTGGCGCTGCGCCCACTCCACGCTGGCCGAGAGGTAGCCGAGCACGGCCTCGAACCACACGTAGATGCGCTTGTCCTCGAAGCCCGGCACCGGTACCGGCACGCCCCACTCGATGTCGCGCGTGATCGGCCGCGGCTGGAGGCCGGCTTCGAGCAGGCCGAGCGTGAAGCGCTGGACCGTGGGCCGCCAGTAGTCCTTGTCCTTCACCCAGGCGAGGAGCTGCTCGTTGAAGGCGGTCAGGTTCAGGAAGAAGTGCTCGGTCTCGCGGAAGACGGGCGGCGTGCCGCAGAAGCGGCAGGCCGGATTGAGCAGCTCGTCTGGATCGAGCGGCCGGCCGCAGTTGTCGCACTGGTCGCCGCGCGCCCCCTCGAAGCCGCAGTGCGGGCAGGTGCCCTGCACGTAGCGGTCGGGCAGGAAGCGGCGGTCGACCTCGCAGTACGGCGAGACCATCGTCTGCTTGAAGATGTGGCCCCGGTCGAGCAACGTCCGGAAGACCTCGTGAACGACGGCGCGGTGGTTGTCGGTGCCCGTGCGCGTGAACAGGTCGAAGCTGATGCCGAGCTTCGCCCAGCACTCGAGGAACTCGGTCTGGTAGCGGTCGGTGATGACGGCTGGCGGCACGCCCTCCTGCTCGGCGCGCACGGTGATCGGCGTGCCGTGCTCGTCGCTGCCCGACACCATGAGCACGTCGTGGCCCTGAAGGCGGTGGAAGCGGGCGAAGATGTCGGCCGGCAGGTAGGCGCCGGCGATGTGGCCGACGTGCAGCGAGCCGTTGGCGTAGGGCCAGGCGACGCAGACGAGGTAGCGATCAGGCATCAGCAGTCAGCTTTCGGCGGTGAGCGATCAGCGTTCCGCGATCAGCGGTCAGCGATCAGCAGTCAGCCGCCAGGCTTCAGCGGTCATTGCACGCTCGGTCAGCCGCCGCATGGGGATACCCGAGGGCCGGCCGTGGAACGTGGGGCTGAAAGCTGACGGCTGATCGCTGATGGCTGACCGCTACGCGTAGCGCCCGCGCCAATCGTTCCAGCGCACGCGCAGGACGTCGCGGATCATTCGGATTGTATCACGCAGCGGGCTGACCCGACTGCTGGCCTGGTAGTACCAGGCGATTGGCACCTCGACCAGGCGCAGCCGGCGCTTGCGGGCCAGGTAGAGCACCTCGACGTCGAAGCCGAAGCCGTCCACCGTGCTGGCGGCGAACAGCGACGCGGCGCTGGCGGCGGTGAACGCCTTGAAGCCGCACTGGGTGTCGTGCAGGCCTGGCACGGCCAGCAGGCGCACGAGCAGATTGAAGACGCGTCCCATGAGATGGCGCCGGTACGGCTCGCCGATGCGGCGGGCGCCGGCGCCCTCGCGCGTCGCCAGCGCCACGTCGGCGCCAGCGGCGAACGGTGCCAGGAGCTTCGGCAGCTCGTGCGCGGGCATCGAGAGGTCGGCGTCGCACATGACGCGCAGGGCGCCCCGCGCCTCCAGCATGCCGCGGCGCACGGCCGCGCCCTTGCCGCGGTGGGGCGCGCGGACCAGGCGCACGAGCGGGTCGGCGACGGCGGCGCGCTCGGTCACCGCAGCCGTGGCGTCGCGGCTGCCGTCGTCCACGACGACGATCTCGGCGCTGTACGCCTCGCCGCGCAGGAACTGGCCGAGCTGGGCGAGCGTGGCCGGGAGGCGCTCCGCCTCATTGTAGGCGGGGATCACGATCGACACGAACGGCGCCGGCATCGCGCTCCGTCCACCTCGGCGGCGGTGTTGCTGCTCTCCACCATCATAGCGAAACGGGGGATTATGGGGTGCTGCGGTAGGCGCCGAGCACGCGGCCGCGTCAACGCCAGGGCCAGGATGGTCGCCGGTGGGGCACGGCCACGCTCCCTCACCAGTCTTGGCGAGCAGCCCGAGCACTCGGCCCGGGATAGTGGGTAGGTTTGGCGAAGCCAAACGTACCCACCAACGTGGGCCGGCCGCTTAGACCTCGGCGGCCTGCTCGCGGCGCCGCGCCTCGCGCTCGGATGCACTGAGCCAGGCGAAGAACAGGCCCAGCGCCGCCAGCAGGTGGACCAGACCCGCAGGGATCCACATCAGCAGGCCCGCGAGCTGCTGGTCGTCTATCGGGCTGAGCCCCCAGGCGGCCTCGCGCGACGTGTAGGCCGGGTACCAGGGCGTCTGGGCGAAGGTGAGCAGCACGCCGAGCAGGCCGCCCTGGAAGCCGGCCGTGAACACGTACAGGACGCCGGCGCCGTGGCCGAGGCGGCCCGGGCGTCCGGGGTGCAGGGCCGTCCACCAGAACAGCAGCGCGCTGGCGAGCAGCGAGGCATGCTCCAGGGCGTGGATCGGCGTGCTGGCGAGCGCCGCCTGGTAGGGGCCCGGCAGGTGCCAGAGCCAGACCGCCGCCGCGTACAGCCCCCACACGATCCCGGGCTGGCTCAGCCACCGCCAGGCGGCGCGGACCGGCCGCGCGCCGCGCCACCAGCGCCCAACCGCTTGCCGCTGGCCTCGGCGCAGCGACCAGAGGGCCGGCACCAGCGGCGCGCCGAGCACGAGCAGAGGCGCGGCTACCAGCATGAGAATGAGGTGCTGGACCATGTGCGCCGCGAACAGCGCATCGGACAGCGCGTCCAGCGGCGAGACGAGCGCGACCGCGATCGCCGCCAGGCCGGCGGCGTAGGCGGCGGCCTGCCAGGTGCGGATGCCGCGGCCGGTCCCCACCCGGCGCCAGTAGGTGCGCAGCCCGCGCGCGTACACGGCTGCCGCCACGACCAGGCCGAGGAGCACCAGCGGGTCCCAGGCCCACGCCGTCCACACGTCGCCCGGCGTGGGCGGGGCGCCCGTCGCCGCCAGCGCGGGGTGGCCGTGCCCGCTGGCGGCGAGCGCCAGCGACGCCGCGACGAGCGTGGGCGCCGCGATGGTCGGGCTACGTCCGCTGGCGAATCTGGTCATGCCTCGGCCGCGGGCCTCCTACTGGAGTGTACCGACACGGCGCGGGCAGGCGGAGGTTTCGCGGGCGCCCTCGGCTTGTGGCATGCGGCCTGCGTCGATTCCGGAGACGCGCGGACCAACGCGCATGGCGAGCAGGAGGGACTCATGGTGCAGCTAGGTTGGAAGGCGGGACCGGAGCAGTACCCGCCCATGGAGCTACTGGACTACGCGGTGACGGCCGAGCAGGCCGGCTTCGACATCATCGACGTGAGCGACCACTTTCACCCCTGGTCCGAGTCGGGCCAGGCGTGCTTTACGTGGACCTGGCTCGGCGCCGCGGCGGTGAAGACCAGCCGCATACACCTGGGGACCGGCGTGACCTGCCCCATCATCCGCTACCACCCGGCGGTGATCGCGCAGGCGGCGGCCACGCTCGGCTGCATGGCGCCCGGGCGCGCTTATCTCGGCGTCGGCACGGGCGAGGCGCTGAACGAGTACGCGGCCACGCACGTCTGGCCGACGTATTCCGAGCGGCAGGAGCGCCTGGCCGAGGCGATCGCGCTGATCCGCGAGCTGTGGCAGGGCGAGCCCGTGAGCTTCGATGGCTGCTACTACCGCACGCGCGGGGCGAAGCTCTATACCCGCCCGGCCCAGCCGGTGCCGCTCTACGTCTCCAGCATGGTGCCCGAAAGCGCGCGCTTCGCCGGCCGCCACGGCGACGGCCTGATCACCGTCGGCGGCGACCAGCCGGAGACCTATCAGAAGATCCTGCGCGAGTTCGAGGCGGGCGCGCGGGAGGCGGGCAAGGACCCGGCGCGCATGCCACGGCTGATCGAGCTGAACGTGGCCTACACCGACGACGAGGCGAGCGCGGTGCAGGCGCAGCAGAAGTACTGGGCGGGCGCCTTCGTGCCGGCCCTCTTCGCGCAGAAGATCTACACGCCGGCCATGTCGGCCAAGAACGGCAAGGTGGTGGGCGCCGACACGCTGAAGCAGATGATGTGCATCTCGCCCGATCCCGAGCAGCACCGCCGCTTCGCCCAGCAGTACGTCGAGCTCGGCTTCACGCACCTGTTCTTCCACTCGGCCGGCCCCGACCAGCGGGCCTTCCTGGAGCGGTACGGGCGCGACGTGCTGCCGCGCCTGCGCGGGGCGCAGCGGGCGGCCGCGTAGAGCGGTGATACGCGAGCCCGCCCGGCGGGACGCTTACCGGGGCGCGCCCTCACCCCGACCCTCTCCCAGGGGGAGAGGGGGTAGGACGAGGGACCGCCCTCACCCCAGCCCTCTCCCAGGGGGAGGGGGGGAGGGGACGGAGGCGCGCCCTTCACCCCGGCCGTCTCCGGGGGGCGAGGGGGTACGGGAACTCCAGCGCTAGATTCGGTATAAGCGGCTCCTCCGCGGCATGCCCCGGAGGCCGGGTGCGGAAGCGTCAGGCGGCGATGACCTGGTCGGCGCGGTCGTCGGCCGTGAGGCCGAGGGCGAGCTGCCGGAGCGCAGCGGCCAGCTCGGCGTGGCGCTCCGGCGCCCAGCCGGCCAGCAGCTGGGCCAGCCCCTCGCGCCGCGCCGCGAGCAGCCGGTCGAGCACCTCACGGCCGTGAGGCGTGAGCGCGACACAGACCGGGCCCTCGCCGCGCGCGCTGTCGTCGACCTCTACCAGGCCATTCTCTCGCAGCTGTGTCAGGTAGGGCAGGAGCTTCGCGGCGGGCACGCGTGCTCGCTTCGCCAGGAACGCCAGTGTGGCGGGGGCCTGCTCGTCGAGGCGGAAGAGCAGCCAGCAGCAGCCGGGGGGCAGATCCACGCCCGCCCGGGCCGCCAGGCGCTCGTAGATCGGGCGGAGCTGCTCGCGGCCGGCGAGCACGCTCAGGGCGCGGGCGATCTCGTCGAGCGAGTCGCGGTCCTGCGGCATGCCGAACGTCTCGCCCGGATCGGTCGCCCCGGCGGTCTGCCGCAGCGGCACCTCGGGCAATGCCAGGGCGAGCAGGAACCCAAGGAGCGCGAAGGGCACCGCGGCCAGGAAGACGGGCTGGAGCGACGCGGCGTACGCCTGGACGAAGCCGGAGTGGATCGCCGGGGGCAGCTGTGCGAGGGTGGCGGGGTCCGTCGCGGCCACGTCCAGCCCCGCCCCGGGCGCGGCCGCGCCCGGGGGCAGGAACCGCTGCATGTTGGCGCCCAGCAGGTTGTTGAAGATCGCGCCGAACAGGGCGACGCCGAACACGCTGCCGATCGAGCGAAAGAACGTGGCGCCCGACGTCGCCGCGCCAAGGTCGCGGTAGTCCACGGCGTTCTGCACCGCGATGATCAGCACCTGCATCACCAGCCCGAGGCCGAGGCCCAGGACCAGCATGTAGGCCGACGTGAGCACCGCGCTGGTAGCCGCGTCCATCCGCGACAACAGGTAGAGCCCTACGGCCATGGTGGCCAGGCCCACGATCGGGAACAGCTTGTAGCGCCCCCAGCGGCTGATGAGCTGCCCGCTGCCGATAGACGTGACGAGCAGGCCGGCCATCAGCGGCACCATGCGGAGCCCGGACAGCGTCGGGCTGACGCCCTGCACGACTTGCAGGAACAGCGGGAGGAAGGTCGTCGTGCCGAGCAGCGCGAAGCCGACGACGAAGCTGATGGCGCTCGCCAGCGCGAACACGCGGCGGCGGAACAGCGCGAGCGGCAGGACCGGCTCGGCCGCGCGCCGCTCAACGATGACGAACAGCACGCCCAAGACGACCGCGGCCACCGCCAGGCCCACGACCGGCGGCGAGGCCCAGGGATAGACGCTGCCGCCGAACGTGGTGAACAGCACCGCGCAGGTCGTCGCCGCGGCCAGCAGCGCGGTGCCCGCGTAGTCGATGCGGTGCTGGATGTGGCGGGCGAGCGCTGGCAGGGTGAGGCCCGTCACCACGAGCGCCACCACCCCGATCGGCAGGTTCACGTAGAACACCCAGCGCCACGACAGGTGGTCCACGAAGAAGCCGCCCAGGAGCGGCCCGGCGACGCTGGTGACGCCGAAGACCGAGCCGAAGATGCCCTGGTAGCGGCCGCGCTCGCGGGGCGAGACCACGTCGGCGACGATCGCCTGCGACGTGACGATGAGGCCGCCGCCGCCCAGCCCTTGGAGCCCCCGAAACAGGATCAGGTGCCACATGGTCCGGCTCAACCCGCACAGCGCCGAGCCGACCAGGAAGAGGACGATGGTGGTCTGGTACACGCGCTTGCGGCCATACAGATCGCCCAGCTTGCCCCACAGCGGCGTCGACGCCGTCGAGGCGAGGAGGTAGGCGGTCACCACCCACGACAGGTGCTCCAGGCCGCCGAGGTCGCCGACGATCGTGGGCAGCGCGGTGGCGACGATCGTCTGGTCGAGCGCGCCCAGCAGCATGCCGAGCAGCAGCCCGCTGAAGATGACCAGCACCTGCCGGTGGCTCAGCCGGCCGGCCGTCGCGAGGGGTGCGGTAGTGGGCAGAGCGTTCGCGCTCACGGCTGCCTCCGGTGGTCGATGGCCGCGGGAAACCAGCCGGCGCCCGGGGGGCCTGGCTGGGCGGGGGGCGGGGCGCGGGCCGACTAGGTTCCGCGATGCGGCAGGCCGTAGTACGGATCGCCGATGGTGGATGGCTCGCGCTGCTCGACGTCGTAGGCGCCGTAGCGGCGAAGCAGCGCGCGCGCCTCGTCGTAGCGCCCGCCCGCGCGGACGGTCACGAGCGTGCGGCCGCCGTGGACCTCCTGCTCGTACCAGCGCGCCTCCTCCTCGGGCACGCCCATGTTCACCAAGCCGCTGGCCAGGGCGCCGATGCTGGCGCCGACGGCGGCGCCCACCAGCGAGGCGATCAGCGCGCCCGCGCCGATGAACGGCCCGACGCCGGGGATCACGAACGAGCCGAGGCCGACCAGCCAGCCCGCGGCGCCGCCCAGCACGCCGCCGGCCACCGCCGGCCCGGCGGAGCCGAAGTTCGCGTTGTCCTTCTCTTCGCCGGCTCGGGCGTGGTCCGTATCCGGCATCAGGATGCTGATGTCGTCCACGGCGAACCCCGTGTCTTTGAGCGCCTCGATGGCGTTGCCGGCCGCGGCGCGGTCGCGGAACACGCCCACCGCCGCCTTCCGTTCGTCGGTCATCGTCGTCTCTCCTCCCGCTTGCTGCCGCGTCATCCCGAGGGCAAGCTGTGATGCCTGGGCGCAGACACCGTGCCAGGCGGCGCCGGCCCGCGGCAGCGCAGGCCGGCCGCGGGCATACGACGTGCACAGCGGGCGAGGCCCCAGCGAGTGCTCGTGATAGGGAGAACTGGCGGCTTGCCCAGGTGGTTCTACGCGCTGCTGCTCCTGACGCCGGCCGCGCTCGCCGCGGGCGCGGCCCGGCTGCCGCCGCTGGTTGTGTTCGCGGTGTCGGCGGCCAGCCTGGTGCCGCTGGCCTGGCTCATCGGCAGGGCCACGGAGGAGGTCGCACACCACCTCGGCCCGCGCTACGGGGGGCTGCTCAACGCCACGTTCGGCAACACCGCGGAGCTGATCATCACGGCGCTAGCGATCCACCGCGGCCTGCTCACGCTGGTCAAGGCGTCGATCACGGGCTCGATCATCTCCAACACGCTGTTCAGCCTCGGGCTGTCGCTGCTGGTGGGCGGCTTTCGCAACGGGCGGCAGGGGTTCGACTCCCGCGATACCAGCTTGAACGCGGCCATGATGATCCTGGCCGTGGCCAGCCTCTACCTGCCTGCCATCTTTGCCAGCTCGGTGCGCGAGCACGCCGTGATCGAGGAGCTGAGCCTGTTCATCGCCGGGGTCCTGCTCGTCACCTACGCTGGGTACGTCGCCTACACCGTGACCCAGGGCCACTCCGCGGAAGATATCGTTCCCAACGTCGGAGCGGAGTCCGGCGTTGCCACGGCGGGCGCGCGGGCCGCGCCCGGCGGCGCGGCGTCGTCGGCGCGGGCGCCGCTCTGGAGCCGGCGGCGCGGCCTGCTGGTGCTGGCGGCGGCGGGCGCGGGCGCGGCGATCAGCGGCGACCTGCTGGTCGACTCGGTGGAGCCGGTCATCGCGCAGCTCGGGTGGAGCGAGCTGTTCGTGGGCGTCATCATCGTACCGTTGGTGGGGAATGCGGCCGAGTACTTCAGCGCGGTCCAGATGGCCTGGCGCGATCGCCTCGACGTGACGCTCTCCATCGCCGCGGGGTCGAGCACCCAGGTGGCACTGTTCGTGGCGCCCGTGCTCGTGTTCCTCAGCCTGGCGCTCGGCCATCCCATGGATGTGATCTTCACGCCGTTGGAGCTGGCCATCCTGGGCCTGGCCACGGCCATCTTCGCTTACGTGAGCATGGACGGGAAGTCGAACTGGCTCGAAGGAATGCAGCTCCTGGCCGTGTACCTGGTCGCCGTGCTCGCCTTTTACTTCCTGCCCGTGCCGCCGTAAAGACTTGCCGAGCGAGGCTCGCCGCCCGTATGCACAACGGGTAGACTTCGGTCTCTCTAAAAGGGGAAACGGCTCATGGTCGACAAAGCGCGTCGGAAAGAACTTCTCGACCATCGCCTCGTGGCGGACGCCCGCGCGGTCGGCATGGAGGCCTTCCATCTGGAGATCCTAGAAACGCTGGCGGTCACGCCCGAGATGACGCGGGAGCAGGTCCAGGCGGACCTCGCGACGCTCGAGGCGCTCTGGCGCGAAAAGCTGGACCCGGCGCTGCTGTATTGACGCGCGCCGGCGGTTGACAAGCACCTGGGGGGCTGCTACCGTTCGGGCAAGGACGGCGCCCAGCGACACGGCGAGCGGCGCGCGCCCCGGGGCGCCGCCGGGCGCGGCCGGGCTGCGCCGCGCACGGGAGGGACGAACGATGGTGCAGGCAGTTGACGCCGAGCAGTATTACGCCGAGCTAGAGGACCTCAACGTCGCGCCGCTGTGGCGGGTGGACGAGTCGGGGGCGGCGCGCTCGCCGGACTCGATTCGGCCGGGCGTCTGGCGCTGGCGCGAGCTGTACCCACGGCTGGCCCGCGCCACCGAGATGATGGACCTGGAGACCGGCGGCGAGCGCCGCGTGCTGACGCTCATCAATCCCGGGATGAAGCCCCTGCTCGGCACCACGCACACCCTCACCACGTCGCTGCAGCTCATCCTGCCCGGCGAGGTGGCGCCGGCGCACCGCCACACGATGGCCGCCTTCCGCTTCATCATCGAGGGCCAGCGCGGCTACACCGTCGTCGACGGCGAGAAGCTGCCGATGAGCCCGGGCGACCTGATCCTCACGCCCGGCTGGACCTGGCACGACCACGGCAGCGAGGGCGAGGGGCCGATGGTCTGGCTCGACGGGCTGGACGTGCCGTTCGTGCGCGCGCTGAAGGGCTGCGTGTTCCAGGACTTTCCCGGTCGGCAGGCGCAGCCGGTAAAGTACGGTGGGCCGATCTCGTACGAGCACTTCGGGGCGGCGGGCGTGCTGCCGGCGAAGAACCGCCCGCGCTCGCTGTACTCGCCACTCAACCTGTACAAGTGGGAGCACGCCTACGACGGGCTGCGGCGCATGCAGGCGGCCGGCGACGAGGACGAGTACGACGGGACGCTGCTGGAGTACGTCAACCCGATCACGGGTGGCCACGTGCTGCCGACGATGGCCTGCTACCTCCAGGCGCTCCGCGCGGGCCAGCACACGAAGGCCCGCCGCCAGACGAACAGCACGGTGATGTTCAGCATTCGCGGGAGCGGTCACAGCATCATCGCGGGCCAGCGCTACGACTGGACGGACCGGGACATCGTCGTCGTGCCCGCGTGGGCGTGGGCCGAGCACGTGGTCGATCCCGGCCAGGACGCGCTCTTCTTCCGCTACAGCGACCTGCCGGTGCTGGAGCCGTTCGGCCTCTACCGGGAGGAGGCGTACCGCCCGAACGACGGCCACCAGCCGCTCGCGGGCGAGTAAGGGCCGCCGCGCAGTCGGCGACTGCCGCGGCTACGGCGGCGCGGGCCGAACGGGTGGTGTACACTGACAGCCGGCGGCGCCCTGCACGCACGCCGTCGCCAACTTCACCGCGAGGAGGCCAGCATGGAGCCGCTACCGCGAGGCGCCCAGTTCATCCGCGCGAAGATGCTGTGGGAGATCGCGCTCGGCGTCGCGGGCGACATCAACATCCCCTACTACGGCAATCGCGACATCAAGATCGACGTGGGCAACGCCTCGGGCGAGCACTACAAGCCGTACCTGCGGATGTCCGTGGGCTCGCCGATCCTGGCCCACGCGGTAGTGCGCGAAGAGATCGAGATGGCGTTCGTCAACCCGTCCGCCTTCGTGACCCAGGCATACCGGGGCACCGGCCTGTTCGCCGAGCCACTGCCGGTGCGCATCGTCGTCAGCTATCCCTCGTGGGACCGCTACGTCCACTGCATCTCGGAGCGCACGGGCCTGACCTCGCTGAAGCAGATCAAGGAGCAGAAGTACCCGCTGCGCCTCTCCATCCGCGAGGATGCGACGCACTCCACGCGCGTGCTGCTGGACCAGGAGCTGGCGCTGCTCGGCTTCACGCTGGACGACATCGTGTCGTGGGGCGGCAAGCTGCAGCTGAACGGCGGCCCCGGCGACCAGCGCCGCCTGGACGCGATCGAGAAGGGGGAGGTGGACGCGGTCTTCGACGAGGGCATTCCGCTGTGGCTCGACAAGGCGCTGGCGGCGGGGATGCGGCCGATCACGCTCGAGGACGACCTGATGCGGCAGCTCGAGGCGATCGGCTGGCGGCGGGCGATGATCCCGGCCGGCGGGCCCAATGGGCGCTTCCCGCACCTGAAAGAGGACCATTGGGGGATCGACTACAGCGGCTGGCCGCTGTACACCCGCGCGTCGCTGCCCGACGAGATCGCCTACAAGGTGTGCGACGCCGTGGCCCAGCGCGCCGACGAGGTGCCGTGGGAGCAGGGGGCCTACACCGGCATTGGGCAGCTCGGCCGCGAGTCCGACGCGACGCCAATGGACGTGCCGCTCCACCCCGGCGCCGCGCAGTGGTTCAAGGAGCACGGCTACGACGTGTAGCCTCGCCGGACGGCGTGTGAACGGGGCGCGGCCTATGCCGGCCGCGCCCTGTCTAGTTGCTAGACACCGCGCTCGCCCGGCGCGGGCTGGCGGCCGGAGGGGGCGAAGCGGTGCTCCTCGACTGGGCGCCCGAGGTCGTGGGCGAAGGCAATAGTCTCGGCGGTGCCGCCGCCGCCCAGGCCGGTCCAGACGGCGATCAGCAGGTCGCAGCGCGCGGCGAGCAGCCGGTTGCGCCGGCGGTAGGCCTCGGCGCCGAGGAGGCCATGCGGATCGCTCACCACCTGCTCGCTCGCGTAGGCCCAGCTTTGCTCCAACAGCGCGCGATCCTGAGCGGGCCAGTCGGCGGCGAAGCGGGACAGGGGCAGCGGCAGGTAGAGGTGGAGGGGAATGCCCAGGCGCTCGGCGGCCAGCGCGGCCCAGGTGTCCACGCCGCGCTGGCCGCCGCAGTGAAACGCGAGCGCCGCGCCGTGAGCGGCCTGTAGCTCGCGGGACCGGGCGATAATCGCCGCCGCGACGGCGTCGGGCGCCGCGAACAGCTCGGGCCGATGTCCGGTCCAGGCAACGTGCAGCGGGGGGGCGCCGTGGGACGCAGGGAGGGACGGCTCTGAGCGCCGCCGCTTGTTGCCACCCATCCGACGCTCCCGCAGTTCACTGCGGGCGCTCGCCCAGGCGCAGGTCGAGGCTGGCGGGCTGGCCGTCGCGCAGGTAGTCCAGCCGCACGGTGTCGCCGACGCGCTTGTCGTCCACATAGGCGTCGAGCGCGTCGGGATCGGCGACGGGCCGGCCGTCCACGGCCGTCACCACGTCGCCGCCGATGACGAGCTGCTGGTTGCCCACGCGCACCTGGCGGTTGCCCGCGCGCAGGCCGGCCTGCGCCGCCGGCCCGTTGGCGGCGACCGAGGCGATAAGGATGCCCTGCTGCGCCGGCAGGCGCAGCGCGCCGGCGATCTGTGGAGTGAGCGGCTGGCCCTCGAAGCCCGTCCAGGCATGGCTGGCGTGGCCCTGCGTGACCAGCTCTGGCAGCCAGCGGCGGGCCGTGTTGCTGGGGATGGCGAACCCGACGCCCACCGAGCCGCCGCTGGGGCTGAAGATCATCGTATTGATGCCCACCGCCTCGCCGCGCGCGTTGAGGAGCGGCCCGCCCGAGTTGCCCGGATTGATGGCCGCGTCGGTCTGGATGACCCCGCGCATGGCCCGCCCCTGCGGCGTGCGCAGCGTGCGGCCGATCGAGCTGACCACGCCGGTCGTGACCGTGCGCTCGAAGCCAAATGGGTTGCCGATGGCGATCGCCGCCTGCCCGACGCGCACCGTGCTGGAGTCGGCGAAGCGCACGGGCCGCACGACGGTGCCCGCGGGCAGCTCGACGCGCACCACGGCGAGGTCATTGGTCGCGTCGCGGCCCACCAGCGTGCCGGGCAGCTTCGTCCCGTCGGCGAGCGTGACTTCGAGCGTGCTGGCGTCGCGGATCACGTGCTCGTTGGTGGCGATGTGCCCCTGATCGTCCAGCAGGAAGCCCGAGCCGCTGCCCTGCTGGGGCACCACGGAGAAGCGGAAGAAGTCGTAGGCGTAGGCGGTCGTCGTGATGTTCACCACCGAGGGGCTGACCTCCTCGTAGATACGCGCGATGGCGTCGTCGAGCGGGGCCAGGACGGCGGCGGGGGCGGGCGGCGGCAGGGCCGCGGCGTCGCGGGGCGCGGCCAGCGCGGGCGCGGTGGTCCGCGGCTCGGGCAGCGGTGCCGTGTCGCGGCGGAGCGCGGCCGGGGGTGCCAGGTACAGCAGCGCCAGCACCAGTCCCGCGGCCAGCAGGCCGCTCAGCAGCACCCCGGCCACGAAGCGCGCGATCGCCGGGGCGAGGCGCCGGCGCGGTCGCACCTGCCAGACGGCGCTGTCGTTAGCGCGCCAGCCGTCGTAAATCGTGCTCGCGGGCCGCGCACCCTGCTCCTCGGCGGGGGGATGGGGATACGAGGGGTCCGTTGGCGTCACGGCTCCTTCGCCACGACGACCTGGGCCGGGCGGAGCACGCGGCCGCCGAGCCGATAGCCGGGGCGGGCCACCGTGGCTACCGTCCCCGGCGCCACGTCCGTGCGCTCCTCGTGCAGGATCGCCTCGTGCTCCCAGGGATCGAACGGCTGGCCCTCGGCGGCGATGCGCTCCAGGCCCGTGCTCTCCAGCGCGGACCGCAGCTTGCGTTCGATGAGCGCGAGCCCCTGCACCCAGTCCTCCTCGCGCCGCTCGGCCGGGAGGGCTTGCATCGCGCGCTCGAAGTCGTCGAGCACGGGCAGCACCTGCAGCAGGACCTCGCCGCGGCCGCGCTCGAACGCCTCGGCGCGCTCCTGTTCGGCGCGGCGCCGGAAGTTCTGCAAGTCGGCCTGCGCGCGCTGGGCCATCTCCAGGTACTTCTGCGCCTGCTCCTGGGCAGCGTCGCGCTCCGCGGTCACGCTCTCCAGCGTGGGGGCCTGGGCCACCGCTGGCTCGCTCTCGGCGCTCGCGGTGGAGGCGTCGGGGCTCGCCGGGCTGACAGGCTGGGCGCCATCAGTCGGCGCCGTCTCGGTCGGCTCGCTCGCCATGGTGCTCTCCATACGTCGGTCAGGCGGCGCTTGCGCCACCCCTTTACTATGTACGGTACCGGATTGCTCCCCGCGCGGCCAACGCGGCCGACGAACCTACCCCCCACCCCCCTTCCCTTCGAAGGGAAGGGGGGTGGGGGGGCGGGCGGCATCGTGCCCGACGTCATTGCGGACATCGCCCCTGCCCCGGGAAGGAAGGGGGGGCGGACGCGGGGCTCGGCGGCTTTTCCGCCGCCCGCACTCCGTGCTGAGAGTGCAGGGAGCGAGCCATGCGTTGATGCCGGCAAAGCTACTCGTCGGCTCGGGGCTCTGGTACAGTGCCGTGTGGGCTCGGAGGGCCCCGCCGTGGGGCCGCACGAGCTGGAGGAGGCGCCGTCTGAAGCGAGGCAATGGGCTGCTTGCCAACCGCGCGCTCTGGCTCAGCGCCCTCGTGGGGCTCGTGCTGGCGCTTGGGCCGCGGCCACTGCCCCCGTCGTCAGAGGCGGGGCTAGCGTCGGGTCCGCCCGCCGCGCCGCCGCCCAACCTGCTGCCATTCACGGCGGAGCCGCCCCCTGTTGCGGCGCAGACGCCCCCCGGCTTCCGGGCGCTGGCGCCCGGCCAGACGGCCTACGCCCGCCGCGGCGGCGCCTACGTGCGGGCGGCCCCGAGCCCCGACGCCGACCTGGTGTCGCAGCTCTTCTACGATACGCCGCTGCCGCTGCTCGGCGAGATCGACCAGGCGGGCAGTCCCGCCTGGTATCAGGTCGAGCTGTGGGGCGTGCTGCAGGGCTGGATCAGCGCCGCCGAGGTGCTGGTGGACCAGCCGCCGCCCAGCGTGCCAGCCCCCTGGGAGCGCGGCGCGGACGCGGGCGGCGGAAGCGCCGCGCCGCGGCTGGAGCTGGCAGGCCCCACCGGGCCGGCGCCGCTCGCGACCACGGGCCACACGATTTGGAGCGCTCGCTGGCGCGCCGCGCCGAACGAGCGGGCGCCACTGCTCGCGGAGCTGCCGGCCGGCACCAGCGGGACGGTCACGGCCTGGGCGACGGACGACGACACGGAGGCTTGGTTCGAGCTACAGCTGGACGAGGGCAGCGGCTGGGTCTACGGCGTGAACCTCTCGCTCGATCCGCCCGCCGGCACGGCAAACGGCGAGCCCGCCGCGCGGCTGGCGGGGAAGGGGATGTGGGTATCGCGGCCGTTCTTGCCGATGGCCAACCCCGAGCGGCTGGTGCAGGCGGCCAAAGCGCTCGGCCTCACCCACCTCTACGTGGACGTGGCCAGCTCGCGCGGCGGCTTCTACAGCCGGGACGCGCTGGCGGCGCTGCTGCCGCTGGCGCACGCGAGCGGACTGCGCATCGTGGGGTGGATCTGGCCGACGCTGGCTGATCCGCTGGCCGATGTCGCCCTGAGCGTCGCGGTTGCCCAGTACGCGACGCCCGATGGCCAGCGGCTCGACGGCCTGGCACCTGACCTCGAGGAGCGCATGGACGTCGATCAGGTGCGCGCCTACATCCAGGTGCTGCGCACGCAGCTTGGCCCCGATTACCTGCTCGTCGGCACGGTGTTCCCGCCGTCGCACCAGTTCGCGCGTCGCAACCCGCAGCACAAGGTGATGGCGGGCTGGGTGGACGTGCTGGCGCCGATGACCTACTGGAGCGAGGCGCGGCGGGAGTTTAGCGGCAACGAGGTCGCGCGCTACGTCAGCCGGGCCGTCGATCAGCTACGCCTCGACGCCGGCGACCCGAGCTATCCGGTCGCACCGATTGGGCAGATGTACGACACGTTTGGCCGCAACGGCATTGGGGCCTACAGTCCGGGGGCGGCCGAGATCACCGCGGCGCTGCAAGCGAGCAAGGACGCGGGCGCGCTCGGCACGAGCTTCTTCCAGTGGGGCACCGCAACCCCCGAGGAGTGGCGCGCCCTGCGCGACTTCCCCTGGTGAGCGGCACGCCGCCCTGGCGATTTTCGTGGGCCGCCGGGCGCGCCGCGGTTGTCGGCGGCGCGTCGCACGGGGTATCATGCGCCTCGCGACGCCGTCGTTGCCGCTAGCCTCGCCGCTCGGCCGGCGCCGCGCCCCGGGGCTGCCCGCCTCTCCCGGCCGGGCGCGGCACGGCGCGAGCCCTGGGAGCCAGCAAACGCCTCCGTGGGCCGGGGACCACTGGTCCACGCGCCTGAACCGATAGGTCCGCCCGGTATGGAAGAGGCCCGGCCGCCGCGGGAAAATAGGAGCGCCGCCCGCACGGCCCAGCCGGTGCCGATGCGCAGCGTCCGCCTGGCGAGCGCCGGCGCGCGAAGCACCGCGCGGGGCGGCGAGCGCCGGCCGTCTGGTACGCTGCGCGAGCGGCCCACCGCCCAGCGGCCCTGGGGCAGCGGCCTGCGGGCCCCCCACGGTCCGGCGGCCACACATGCCGAGCGGGGCGCGGAGCGCCGGCGGAGCCGGCCGCTAAGCCAGGTGGCCTTGCCGCTGCTCCGGGCCAGCGAGGCGCCCCTGTGGATCGTCGGCGGCGCGCTGAGCGTGCTGCTCGCCGGCGAGCTGCTCCAGCTCCTCATCGGCCACGCGCTCGGGCCGTGGCGCGAGCTGTGTCTACTGGCCGCGGCGGGCACCGCGGCCGCGCTGGCCGCCTGGAGCGCGGTCAACAGCACGGCGCCCGGCCGCCTGTCGCCCGGCCTCGCGCGCTGGGGCGCGCTCGCCATCCTGGCCAGCCCGTGGTGCTGGCTCGCCGCCGGCTGCGCGCTCTGGGCCGCCGGAATGCTCGCGCGCTGGCTGCTGCCCGCAAGCGGCCATTCCTGGGGGGCGTTCGCCGCGGGGCCGGTCCGCAGCCCGGTCGATCCCCTCCTGCTGGCCGACGTGGGCTTCCTTGGCCTGGCGCCCTGCTTTTTGGCCGGCATCGCGCTGGCCTTCCCAACGACCCCGTCGACGCTGCCCCGCGCGCGGCTGGTGATCGACGCCGTCGTGCTGCCGGCCGCGCTCGGCCTGCTGGCCTACCTGGCGCTGGGTCACGACAGCAGCGCGCCCTCGAACGGCGACCTGCACCTGCTACTGGTCGTGGCCTATCCGGTAGCCTACTGCGCCGTGGCGCTCGGCGCGGTGCTGGGCTATCGTCGGGTAGACGCGGCCGCCGTGCGCCAGGCGCCGAGCGCCGCCGGGACCGCGCTGCCGTGGGGGCTGCCGCCGGCGGCCGCGGCGTCGCGCGGCTACCTCGTCTGGGCGACCGCCGCGTTCGTGCCCGGCGCGCTGCTGTTGGCCTGGGACACGCTGGCGCCGGGGGGCCTGCTCGAGCTGGGCGCCTACGCGGCGTTCCTGACCAGCTTCGCGCTCATCGGCCTCGAAGCGTTCGAAACGATGGTCGTGGGGGCGCCGCCCGCGGCGCGGCCCAGCGGGGCGGCTGCGCGGCCGGCGGGGCGCGGGCGCCGGCCGCCGGCCGGCCGCGAGCTGCTGCCGACCTGGTGGCCGAGCTGGAACCTCCCTCTCGCCGGGACCACCGCCGCAGCCGGCGTGTTGGTGATCGCGACGCTGGAGCTGCTCGTCGTCCACGACGTGCGGCCGGCGATCTACCTGGGCTCCGTTGGGCTGCTGGCACTGGTGGTCAGCCGGCAGTTCATCACGCTCGTGGACAACGCGCGGCTCATCGGCCGGCTGCGCGTGGCGGGGGAGCTGGAGGCCCGGCTACGCGAGGTGGGGCTGGCGGTTAGCCGCAGCCTGGAGCAGCCGGAAGTCCTCGAACTCGTCTGCCAGGCGGGCCAGCGGGTCTTTCAGGCCGATACCGTGATCCTCTGGCGCGCGGACGCCCGCCAGCACACGCTGGAGGCGGTGGCCGCGGTGGGCAATCCGGCGCGCGACTTCGCGCGGGAGGGGCGCCGCCTCGACCTGGAGAACGACCAGGCGCTGGCCGTCCGGGTGTTCAACACTGCGCGCACCGAGCGGGTGGCGCCTGCCCTGCCCGGCCAGCGCAGCGACGGGTTTCTGACCACCGCAACGCGCTCGCAGGCGCTGCTCGCGGTGCCGCTGGTGTCCAACCGGCGGCCGCTCGGCGTGCTGGTGTTCGGCTCCGAGAACCCCGATGCCTTCGTGCCGGACGACGTGATCAAGGCGGAGCTGCTGGCCGCGCAGGCCGTGGGCGCGATGGAGAACGCGCGGCTGTACGGCGAGCTGGCGCGGCGTGCGCACGAGGCCGAGTCGCTGTACCAGCTGAGCGAGGCCACACAGCAGGCGCGAACCGCCGGTGACGTGGCCTGCGCCCTGTTGGAAGTGCTGCGTCATCGCCTGGGCTTCGTCCACGCCGCCGTCTACCGCACCGACGGCATCGCTCGCCCGCTGGTCCCCGTGGCGGTGGCCGAGGACGAGGGGCCGATCCTGTCCGTCGAGGGGCGTCGCGGCGGGCGGACGCCGGGCCTCAGCACCCACCTTACCGACCCGACGCTGCGTCAGGTGGCGACGACCGGCGAGCCCGCGCGGCTGGACGGCGTGGCGCGCGGCGAGCACCACTTCCTGCACGACGGCATGCAGGTGCGGCTCACCGTGCCGCTGAAGCTGGGCGACCAGGTGCTCGGCGTCGTCGACCTGGAGACGAGCCATCCCCAGGCGTACACGGGCGTCGGCGGTCGGACCGTGCTCTCCCTCGCGGCAGCCACCGCCCTGCGGATTCGCAACCTCTACTTGGCGGAGGAGGCGCGGGAGATCGAGACGTACCGCGAGCTGGACCGGCTGAAGTCGGAGCTGCTGCAGACCGTGTCGCACGAGCTGCGCACCCCGCTGGGCGCGATCAAGGGCTTCACGACGACGCTGATGGAGCACGACCGGCGCCTCAGCCGCGAGGAGAAGCGCGAGTTCCTGGAGATCATCGACCAGGAGAGCGACCGCCTGCGCGGCCTGATCGAGGACCTGCTGGACATGACGAAGATCGAGGCCGGCGTGCTGCTCCTCGACCGGCAGGCCGTGTCGCTCGCCAAGCTGGTGGCCGACGCGGTGAAGGCGGTGGCCAGCCACTCGCCCGAGCACCGTTTTCAGGCGTCCGTCCCCTCCGATCTGTACGTCGAGGTGGACCCGCGGCGCGTGCGCCAGGTGCTCCACAACCTGCTCGAGAACGCCGTCAAGTACTCGCCGGATGGCGGCACGATCCACGTGCAGGCCGTGCGGGGCGCCGGGACCGGGGGCCAGGGGGCCGGGACGCGGGGCCAGGGGCCGGGGAAGGACGAGGCGTTCCGGCCCGCGACGCCCGACGGTCGGCCGCTGTCCGCCGAATGGGTGGTGATCAGCGTCCACGACCAGGGCATCGGCATCGCGCGGCAGGACCTGCCCAAAGTGTTCGAACGTTTCCACCGCGTGGACAACGAGGTGGGCCGGAAGGTGGGCGGCAGCGGACTGGGGCTGGCCATCTGCCGCGGCATCGTGGAGGCGCACGCGGGCCGCATCTGGGCCGAGAGCGAGCCCGGCGCCGGCAGCACCTTTAGCTTCACCCTCCCCCTGGCGGCCAGCGGCCAACCCCTCAACCTCTCAGACGACTGAGCCTCGGCCGGGTGGGCCGCTCCTGGGTGGCCAGCTCGGCTCGGGCCACCACTTCGGGGACCCCGGGCCGCGCGGCGCACGTGGGGCACACCCCTCGCCGCGCCGGGGGGCCACCCTCTGGCGCCCGCGGCACCCGCTGGGTACGCTGCTGTCAAGTGGCCTGTGATGTGGACGTGACACATAACGTTGGGTCCGTGACCTCCCTGTGATCGATGTTCCGTACAATGGCGGCGTTCGTCTGGTGGTGTCAGCCCGCCGCGGCACGCGACCCGCCCGCGGGAACCGCCCGCCGCGTCCCCGGCCCGCTGCCGGGGGGCGGCCTCGCACGCGAGCTGACCGTCCAATCGAGAGGAGTACACATGGAGGAACGCGCGTGCGCGGACGAGCGTGTGGAGTCCGGGCCCGCGGTGGCGGCCGAGGTGCCGCTCACCGCGACCGACCGTGAGCGGCTCACGTTCTTTAAGTGGCGGTACGTCTTGCAGGCCGACGGGTTTGCGGTGCCGCAGGCGCGCCGGCTCACGTTCATGCGCTGGCTGTACCTGCAAGGCCGCTTGGTGGAATAGCGCCACCCACGGGGTGCAGCGGCCTTGCCGGTGCCCGCGGCCGCCAGCTACCCTGTAGGGGCCGCGCCGAGCGCAACGGGGCGCTCGGCGGGCGACGTTCCGAGGGCGAGGGAAGCCCGTGGCGGGCCTGCTCAGACGCCGGAAGGCGTCCACCTCGACCGCGGACGCGGCGCGGCATCGTCCACGGGCCTGGAGCCTGGCGACGCACCCCGACGGCGGGGGCGGCGCCCCGGCGCTCGCGACGATGATCCTCACCCCGCCATCAGCCGGCATCTCAGCGGCGAGCTGCCACGGTCTCTGGCGCCGATGGCCGCGAGCGCGACGACGCGCCCGGATGCCACCGTCTGGCAGACCTCCTAGCCGGCGCCCCAGGACGCATAGACGAAGGCAGCGAGTACCAACGGCCTTAAGGGGAACCCTCTCCGGGAATGGAGTCGCGAGCGCGGCGAACGCGCGCCACGCCTGGCCCGGCGCTCGGCGGATTGGGCGCGTCGCGCCCGAGGGCGAGCGGCCCCCGCCACGCCCGCGGGCGTGGCGGGGCCGGCGAGCGGCGTGGTAGACTCCACCGCAGGCCCGGCGGGGAACCAGGCTGGCCGTTCAGGCTGGAGGACCCAATGGAAGAGCACATCATCCGCTTCCTCCGCTTCCTCAACGACGACCGAGGGCTGACACCCAACACCGTGGCGGCTTACCAGAACGACCTCCGCCAGTTCGAAGAGTACCTGCACGCGCGCCACGCGCGCGGCAACGGCAACGGCCACGCCAGCCACGCGGACTTGCTCGACGCCGCGGACCGAACCGCCGTCACCGACTTCGTGCTGGGCCTGCGCGAGCGCGGCTACGCGCCCGCCACGGTGGCCCGCAAGATCGCCGCGATCAAGTCGCTGTTCCACTACCTGCACAAGAACTCCATCATCGCCGAAGACCCGACTGTCCACCTGGAAGCGCCGAAGGTCGGCAAGCCGCTGCCGCGGGCGATCTCGGTGAGCGAGGTCCAGCGCCTGCTCAGCTACGGGCGCGACCGCACTACTCCCGACGCGCTGCGCGACTGCGCGATGCTGGAGCTGCTGTACGCCACCGGCATGCGGGTCACCGAGCTGGTGTCGCTGGACATCGAGGACCTCGATCTGAGCGAGGGGCGCGTGCGCTGCGTGGGCCGCGGGCGGCGCGTGCGCGTGCTGCCTATCCGCCAGACGGCGGGCGAGGCCGTGCGCCAGTACGTCGAGCGCGGGCGGAGCGCGCTCCTGCGCGCGCCCAGCTCGCACGGCCCGCTGTTCCTGAACCACCGCGGCCAACGCCTGACCCGCCAGGGCTTCTGGCTGATCATCAAGGCGCGCGCCCGCGACGCCGGCATCACCACCAGCATCACGCCGCACACCCTGCGCCACTCCTTCGCGGCGCACCGGCTGAGCGACGGGGAAGACCTGCGCTCGCTGCAGGCGAAGCTCGGCCACGCCAGCATCTCGACGACCCAGATCTACACGCAGGTGGCCGGCCCGGCGGCGCCGCGGCTGGTCGAGGTGGGCAGCCGCTGACCGCGGGCCAACCGCGCGCCTCCTGGCGATCGCCGCCCTGAAGCGCTGCCCCCCGCCGACTGGCCGGGAGCCGCCCTTCAGGGCGGCACCGCTTCTGGGCCGGGAGCACGTGATATACTTTCATTGGCAGCGCCACAGCGGCTTCTAGCGCGAAAGCTCCCGGTTCCCGGGTCGCGTGGGGGGCCGCTGCCGACTGCTAGGGACTGGCGCGACGCGGGAGAGCCACGATGCTTGACTCCTTCGGCCCGGTGCTACTCTTCCTGGGGGTCGCCATCGCCTTTGCGATCATCCCGCTGGTGATCGCCCGCCTGGTCACGCCGCACAACCCCAACAGCGTGAAGCTCGAGCCGTACGAGTGCGGCGTTGAGACGATCGGCGAATCGCACGTCCAGTTCAATACGCGGTTCTATCTGTACGCGCTCATCTTCGCGATTTTCGACGTCGAGTCCGTCTTCATCTTCCCCTGGGCCGTGTCGTACGGCGGGTTGGGGCTGTTCGCCCTGGTGGAGATGGTGATTTTCATCCTGATCCTGCTGGTGGGCTTCGCCTACGCCTGGCGGAAGCGGGCCCTCGAGTGGCGGTAGCTCCCGGCGCGCTCCGGGCGGCCGCGGTGCGGCGGCTGCCGAGCGGGCCGGGGAGGGAATAGCGAGCATGGCACAGACAGTCGATCGGGCGCCGGCCGAGCCGCTCCAGACGGAGTCGCTGGTGCCGATCCCGCCCGAGGTCAAGCAGAACGTCTTCGTGACGTCGCTGAACACGCTGTTCAACTGGGCGCGCAGCAACTCGCTGTGGCCGTTCCCGCTGGGGACCGCGTGCTGCGCGATCGAGTTCATGGCGGTGGGCGCGGGCCGCTTCGACATCAGCCGCTTTGGCGCCGAGGTCGTGCGCTTCTCCCCGCGCCAGGCCGACGTGATGCTCGTCGCGGGCACGGTGACGACGAAGATGGCGCCGGTCGTGCGGCGCATCTACGACCAGATGGCCGAGCCGAAGTACGTCATCGCGATGGGCGCCTGCACGATCTGCGGCGGGCCGTTCCAGGGCTCGTACAGCACGGTGCCGGGCATCGACAATTTCGTGCCCGTCGACATCCACGTGCCCGGCTGCCCGCCGCGGCCCGACGCGCTGCTGTACGGGCTGATGCGGCTGCAAGAGAAGGTCAAGCGGCAGCAGACCATCGGCGCCCCCAAGCGCAAGTAGCCGGGGCCGGCCCTCACCCAGGGCCGGACCGTGACCCGCGAACGACGGTAGGAAGATGGCAAGCTCCGAGAGGCCCCCGGACAGCGAGAGCAGCAGCGCCCCGCCGCCCGAGCAGGTCGGCGAGCAGGCGCCGCCCAGCGGCGAGCCGGCGCGGAGCGCGCCGCCGCCGGCGGGCGAGGCCGCGCCGCGGGCGCCGCGCGCCGCGGGGACGACGCCCCCGGCGCCGGTCGAGCCAGGCGCCCCGGGGGGCGAGGTCGCCGCGCCGCCGAACGCCGGGAGCGAGCCGCCGGCGAAGCCCGCGGCCGCGCCGGCGGCGGGCCAGGGGAAAACGTCGGCCCCGGCCGGCGAGGGCGCGGGCGCGACAAGCGCGCCGGCGCCGCCCGCCAAGCCGTCCGTCGACGCGGAGGAGAGCGCCGCGGCGGAGGTGGCGAGCGGCCCGCCCGCGGGCGAGCGGCCCGCCCGCCCGCCACGCCCGGCGCCCGCGGAGGGCGCCCCGGCGGCTGAGCGCCCGGCGCGGCCCGCTCGGCCCGCCCCGGCGGCGGGCGAAGGTGGCGCCGCGGCTCCGGCGGGCGAGGGGGGCGCTCCCGCGCGGCCGGCGCGACCGACCGCGGCGGCCGGCGAGGGGGCGCCCGCGCGACCGGCGCCGGCGCGGCCGGCGGCGCGCGCCCAGCAGCCCGCGGCGCCGCCGCCGCCCGACGAGAAGGCGCTGGCGCACCCGATCAGCAAGGCGCTGGCGCCGCTGGCGCCCAACATCGACTCGCGCTTCGTGCACTCTTATCTGGAGATGGTCATTCCGGCGGAGCGGCTGCTCGAGGCGGCGCGGATGCTGCGCGAGCAGTTCGACTACGACTACCTGTCCCAGGTGACGGCGGTCGATTGGCCCGACCGCTTCGAGCTGGTCTACACGCTCTACCACCTGCAGGACTGGCAGCGGCACGTCGCCGAGGACCCGGAAGGGCCGAAGGGCATCGTGCTGCGCGTGAACCTGCCGCGCGTCGACGAGCCGCGCGTCGTCTCGCTGATCTCGGTCTGGCCCGGGGCGGACTTCCAGGAGCGCGAGGTGTACGACATGTTCGGCATCCGCTTCGTGGGCCACCCGGACCTGCGGCGCATCCTGCTGGACGACGACTTCCCGGGCTTTCCGCTACGCAAGGACTTCACGATCGACCCCGAGTACGTGCTAGTGCGACACCTGGCACGCGGGGCCGAAGGGCAACTCGATTACGTCGACGCGGGCGACGCTCACGCTTGATGCGGGGTGGCGCGCGCCGCGCGGCCGCGATTACGTGTTCTCGGGCGCTCAGCTAGCAGCACTCGGCGGTGGTGAAGGATGCCTTCATTTCTCAACAACCTGCTCGGCGGCATCAGCGGCGCGCTGAACACGTTGCTCTCGGCCGTGCTGCCGTTCGGGATCGTCCAGATCATCCTGGCGCTAATCGGCATCGCCGTCGCGGTGACGTTCGTCGCCCTGCTCGTCATGTCGCAGATATGGGCCGAGCGCAAGCTGATCGCCCGCATTCAAGACCGTGTCGGCCCGAATCGGGTCGGTCCGTTCGGCCTCGTGCAATCGGTGGCCGATGCCGTGAAGCTGCTGGGCAAGGAAGACCTGATCCCACGGGCTGCCGATCGTGTAGTGTTCGTCCTGGCGCCTCTGGCCGTGATAGTGCCGTCGCTGATGATCTATGCTGTCCTGCCGTTCAACTGGGACGCGACGATCACGCGGCTTGACATCGGGATTCTCTACGTGCTCGCGCTGGCCACGATCCCCACCCTGGGCATCATCATGGCCGGCTGGGCCGCCTACAACAAGTACACGCTGCTCGGCGGCATGCGCGCCGCGGCGCAGCTCATCAGCTACGAGGTGCCCGAGGTGCTGTCGGTGATCCCGATCGTGCTGATCGCCGGCACGATGTCTCTCTGGGGGATCGCCGATGCGCAGCGCAACGCGTGGTTCATCCTGGCGCCGGTCGTCGGGCCGTTGGCGTTCGTGACGTTCTTCATCAGCGGCATCGCGGAGATCAACCGCTCGCCGTTCGACTTGCCCGAGGCCGAGTCGGAGATCATCGCCGGCTTCCACATGGAGTACAGCGGGATGCGCTTCGCGCTGTTCTTCCTGGCGGAGTATGCGAATGCCTTCACGGTGTCGGCCATCGCGACCACGCTGTTCTTCGGCGGCTGGCAAGGCTGGATCTTGCCCGGCTATCTCTGGTTCTTCCTCAAGACGTACATCCTATTCCTGGTCATGGTGTGGGTGCGCGGGACACTGCCGCGCCTGCGCTACGATCAGCTGATGGCGTTCGCCTGGAAAGTGCTGCTGCCGATCACCCTGGTAAACCTCGTGCTCGGCGCCATCGTGCAGTACTGGCAGCTCATGAACGTCATCCCGTGGCCGGCGTTGATCGTCATCAACATCGTGGTCGTCGTGGCCCTCTACTGGCTGTACAACCGGCTCTATCGCGCGGCGCGGACCAACACGGCGCCGCCACTACTGGAAACGGCGCTCGCCGCCACGCAGGGCGCGCGGGCGTAGACGACCTAACCCCCCCGGCCCCCCTTCCCTATCACGGACGGGGGGAGCCGGCTCGGCCGACACGCGTCCTCCCCCTTCCCGCACCGGGAGGGGGGCGGGGGGGTAGGCAGGAGGTGCGTGGGTGACCGAGATCATTGCGAACATCGCCTTCTGGGTGTTCGCGATTGTCGCGCTCGCGGGGGCGTTCGGCACGGTGATGGCCCGCCGCATCTTCCACAACGCGCTGTTCCTGGTGGTCGCGCTCTCCAGCGTGGCGGCGATCTACGTGCTGCTGAGCGCGGACTTTCTGGCCGCGGTGCAGGTTCTGGTCTACACGGGCGCCATCGTCATCCTGATGCTGTTCGCGATCATGCTCACGCCGCAGCAGGTGGAGCTGCCGGCCCTGGCGGCCGGCGGCCAGCGGCTCGCCGCCGGGGTGCTGTCGGTCGTGCTATTCCTGCTCGTGACGGGTGTGATCTACAGCAGCGCGTGGCCCCTCGCCGCCCGGCCGCTCGACCAGCCGACCTCCATGCAGATCGGCGCGGCCATGCTCACCACGTACATCTTCCCGTTCGAGCTGGCTTCGGTGCTGTTGGTGGCGACGATGATCGGGGCGATCTTGCTGGCGCGCGAGGATTAGAGGAGCGGGCTTTGGGGGACACCCCCATGCCCCCGGCAGGGCGCTGCGCCCCTGCACCCCGCAAGAGGACGGAGAATGGTTGGGCTGCAGCAGTTCTTGATCCTGGGCGCGGCGCTGTTCTGCGTCGGCATGTACGGCGCGCTGGCGAAGCGCAACGTGATCGCCGTGCTGATGGCGATCGAGCTGATGCTGAACGGCATCAACGTGACACTAGTCGCGTTCAACCGCTACTTGCAGCCGCCGACGGGGGCCGCCAGCTCGCTGTTCGCCGGGCAGGTCTTCGCGCTGTTCGTGATCGCGGTCGCGGCCGCCGAGGCGGCCATCGGCCTGGCCATCGTCATCGCCGTGTACCGTCTGCGCCGCACGGTGCAGGTAGACGAGCTGGACATGCTGCGTGGCTAGCGGTCAGCGGTCGGTCGTTAGCCATCAGCGGATGGTGACGAGGCGGCTGATCAAGTGCCGTGTGGTCGGAAGCTAAGGACCAGTCTGGACGGGAAGCTGAAAGCTGAAAGCTGACTGCTAATCGCTGAGGGTACGAGATGGAACTGCTCCGCACGCTCGCGTTGGTGATCTTGCTCGCGCCGTTCATCGCGTTCCTGCTGGACTCGTTCGTCGTGCAGCGCGTCTGGCGAGCGGCGGGGCTCTTCACGATCGTCGGCGTCTTCGTCTCGTTCCTGGCGAGCTGCTGGGTGTTTCTCCTGGTAGCCGGCGGCGCGCGCATCGACGAGAGCTTCCCCTGGCTGACGATCGCGCCCGGCCTCGGCGATTTCATCGACGTGGGCGTGCGCGTGGACCAGTGGACGGCGCTGATGCTGCTCGCCGTGACGGGCGTGAGCTTCCTCGTGCAGGTCTACTCCTGGGGCTACCTGCACGAGGCGGAGCTGGACGAGCGCGGCCACGTCCACATTCACCGTGACCCCGGCTTCGCCCGCTACTTCACGTACATGGCGCTGTTCACCTTCTCCATGCTCGGCCTGGTGCTCGCCAACGGCTACCTGGGGCTGTTCATCTTCTGGGAGCTGGTGGGGCTTTGCTCGTACCTGCTGATCGGCTTCTGGTACTACCGCGGCCGCACGCTGAGCCGCCCGCTGCTGGGCGCCGCGGCGAGCGAGGGGATGACCGACGAGCGGCTCTCGCCGCCCGAGGCCGCGAAGAAGGCGTTCCTGACCACGCGCCTCGGCGACTTCGGCTTCTTGGTGGGGCTGCTGTTCATCTGGGCGCACTTCCACACCTTCCGCTTCGAGGCGATCGAGGCGGCCGTGGGCGGGATGCCCACCTGGGTGCCGACGATCGCCGCGCTGCTGGTGTTCTGCGGCGCGGTCGGCAAGTCGGCGCAGTGGCCGCTGCACGTCTGGCTCCCCGACGCGATGGAAGGCCCGACGCCCGTCAGCGCGCTGATCCACGCGGCCACGATGGTCGCCGCGGGGGTCTATTTGATGGCGCGCTCGGCGTTCTTGCTGGAGCACGCGCCGGACGCGATGGTGGTCGTGGCGGTGATCGGCGGCTTCACGGCGTTCTTCGCCGCGACGCTCGGCCTGGTGAACAACGACATCAAGCGCGTGATGGCCTACTCGACGGTCAGCCAGCTTGGGTACATGATGATGGCTATCGGCGTGGGGGCAGTTGGGGCCGGGGTGTTCCACCTGTTCACTCACTCGTGGTTCAAGGCGCTCCTGTTCCTGACCTCGGGCAGCGTGATCCACGGCACCGGCTCGCAGGACATGCGCGAGATGGGCGGCCTGCGCACGAAGATGCCGGGCACCTTCTGGGCGATGACGCTGGCGGGCCTGTCGCTGGCCGGGTTCCCGCTGTTCAGCGGCTTCTGGAGTAAGGACGCGATCGTCGGCGCGGTGTCGCACGCCGTGCTGCCGGTGAACATCGTCCCGCTGCTGCTGTTCTTCGCCGTCGTCACGGCGTTCATGACCGCGTTCTATACGGCGCGCATGATCTTCCTGACGTTCTTCGGCCGGTGGCGCGGCGACGCGCACGCGTTCGACCACGTCCACGAGGCGCCCGGGACGATGCTCTGGCCGATGCTGATCCTGATCCTGCCGGCGGTGTTCGTCGGTCTGATCTGGGGCGGAACGGTGATCCCGAATTGGAGCATCATGAGCTTCCTGGAGGGCCACCCGGTGGTCGAGGAGCTGAACTGGTCGCTGGTCGGGCTGGTCACGGCGCTGGTGCTGATCGGCATCTTGCTGGGGTGGCTGATGTACGGCACGCGCCAGCTCAGCGCCGCGGCCGTCACGCGGCTGTTCGGGCCGCTCTACGGCTGGGCGGTCGACAAGTGGGGCTTCGACAACCTCTACAACTGGCTGGTCGGCACGGTGGTCGTCGGGCTGGCGAACGGGCTGGCCCTGCTCGACCGCGGCGTGGTGGACGGCGTGGTGAACGGGCTGGCGCAGGGCACGGTCGAGCTAGGCCGCTCGTTCCGCGGCATTCAGACGGGCCAGGTGCAGACTTACGCCTGGGTGGTCTTTGGCGGCTTGATCGTCGTGGCGCTGGCGGTGGTGCTGCCGGTCGTCTTCGGCTTCCGGGTGTAACGAGCAGTCAGGTGTCAGCTATCAGCCGTCAGCAGAGGGTGCGGCAGACCAACACGACTGATGGCCGAGAACTGACGGCTGATAGCTGACGGCTGATAGCTGATCGCTGAGGGCTGATAGCTGATGGACGCGTTGCTGACGCTCGTGATCTTCTTGCCGCTGGCCGGCGGGGTGCTGGTCTGGCTGCTGCCGTCGCCCAATCCGGCGGCTGGTCCGGTCGGGCCGGAGCCCGGCTCGGACGTACACCATGGGCCGCCCGTCGCGCCGCCCAACACGCCGCGCACGGTGGCGGCGCTCGTGTCGGGGCTCGTGCTCCTCCTGTCGCTCGTGCTGTTCGTGAATTACGACCGCGCGCTCGGCGGCTTCCAGTTCCAGACGAACGTCCCGTGGATCGGCCTGCTCGGCGTCAGCTACCACATCGGCATCGACGGCATCAGCCTGCCGCTGGTCGTGCTGAACGCGCTGCTCACCTTCCTGGCGATCCTCGTCTCCTGGAACCTGGGGGTGCGCCCGCGAGAGTACTTCGCGCTCGTCCTGATCCTCGAGACGGCCGTGGCCGGCGTGTTCTCGTCGCTCGACTTGTTTCTGTTCTTCCTGTTCTGGGAGCTGGAGCTGGCGCCGATGTTCCTGCTCATCGGCGTCTGGGGCGGCCCGCGCCGCGAGTACGCGGCGATGAAGTTCTTGATCTACACGGTGCTCGGCGGCGCGTTCATGCTGCTGGGCATTCTGGTGCTGTACTTCGCCTCGGGGCTGGGCACCTTCGACATGCTCGCGCTCCAGCAGTACAATTTCGCGCCGGCCGTGCAGCTTGGCGCGTTCGTGCTGCTGTACATCGCCTTCGCGGTGAAGATCCCCGTCTTCCCGTTCCACACCTGGCTGCCCGACGCGCACGTCGAGGCGCCGACGGCGATTAGCGTGCTGCTGGCGGGCGTGCTGCTGAAGATGGGCGGCTACGGCCTCATCCGCATCGCCATTGGCCTGCTGCCGGCGGCGGCCCAGCAAGCGGCCACCGTGCTGGCGGTGCTGGCCGTCATCAACATCCTGTACGGCGCGATGCTGGCCCTGGGCCAGTCCGATCTCAAGAAGATCATCGCCAACTCCAGCGTGAGCCACATGGGCTTCGTGGTGCTCGGCGCCTCGGCCATGACCCAGATCGGGTTCGAGGGCGCCGTGCTGCAGATGTTCACCCACGGCACGATCACCGGGCTGCTGTTCATGATGGTGGGCCTGGTCTACGACCGCACCCACACGCGCGAGGTCGGCGTGATGGGCGGCCTGGCGGCACAGATGCCGAAGATCGCGACCGTGTTCGTCATCGCCGGCCTGGCGTCGCTGGGCCTGCCCGGGTTGAGCGGGTTCGTGGCGGAGTTCGTGACCTTCGTCGGCACCTTCGACTCGCATAACGGCGCCTGGTGGGGCTTCGCCGTGCTCGGCACGTTCGGCGTGGTGCTGGCGGCCGGCTACATCCTGTGGATGCTGGAGCGCGTGTTCTACGGGCCGCTGAGCGACCGCTGGAAGGGGCTGCCCGACGCCACGCGGCTCGAGATGGTCACGATAGGCGCCCTCGTCGCGGTGATCGTCCTGGTCGGCGTGTACCCGAACCTGCTGCTCGGCATGATCGCCAACAGCGTGGCTCCGATTGTGAGCAAGATACCGACGTAGTGCTGAGTGCTGAGTGCTGAGTGCTGAGCAGTCACCTCGCTCAGCACTGAACACTCAGCGCTTTGCACTTAGCACTGGAGACTGCCGTGGTCGACGCGCGTGACGTGACGCTGCTGGCGCCGGAGATCGGGCTGCTCGTCGGCGCCTTCCTGGTGATCCTGCTCGATCTGCTCATGCCCGCCGGCCGCAGCCGTCGGCCGCTCATGTATCTGGCGCTGTTCGCGGTCATCGTCGCCGGCGGCGCGGCCGTGGGGCTGTTGCCCGAGAACCGCCCGATCTTCAACGGCGCGCTGCTGATCGATACCTTCAGCACGTTCTTCAAGCTGCTCTTCCTGATCTCGACGGGCCTCGTGCTGCTCAGCTCGGGCCTATACGCCGAGCGCCTACGCCGCTGGGAGGCCGAGTACTACGCCGTGCTGCTCTTCGGCACGATCGGGCTGATGACGCTGGCGTCGGCGGGCGAGTTCATCACGCTGTTCCTGGCGCTCGAGCTGAGCAGTCTGTCGAACGCCTTCCTGGTCTGCTGGTCGAAGAGCAGCCTGAAGTCGACCGAGGCGGCGCTCAAGTACTTCATCATCAGCGTGCTGTCGTCGGCCGTCCTGATCTACGGCTTTGCGTTCCTCTACGGTCTGACGGGGCAGACGAGCCTGGCCGGGGTGGCCACGCTGCTGCGCGGGAACTTCTCGCCGGCGGTGATGCTCGCGGTGGCGATGGTCGTCACCGGGTTCGGCTTCAAGATCTCGGCGGTCCCCTTCCAGATGTGGACGCCCGACGTGTACGAGGGCGCGCCGACCACGATCACCGCGTACCTGTCGGTGGCGTCGAAGGCGGCGGGCTTCGCCGTCCTGCTGCGGGTCTTCGGCCTGACCTTCGGCGACGTGCCGGGGGTGTGGACGGGCGTCTTCTGGGCGCTGGCGCTGCTGACCATGACCGTGGGCAACCTGCTGGCGCTCGCGCAGAGCAACATCAAGCGGATGCTCGCCTACTCCAGCATCGCGCAGGCGGGCTACGCACTCGTCGGCGTGGTGGCGGCGACGCAGCAGGGCACGGCCGCGGTGGCGTTCTTCCTGCTAGCGTACATGTTCACGCAGCTGGGCGCGTTCCTGGCGGTGGTGAGCGACGTGCGCTTCGCGCCCGACGACACGATCGAGGGCTATAGCGGGCTGCACTTCCGCTCGCCACTGCTGGCCGCCACGCTGGCCGTCAGCCTGCTCTCGCTCGCCGGGCTGCCGCCGTTCGCCGGGTTCTTCGGCAAGCTGTACCTCTTCTGGGCGGCGATCCAGAGCGCCCAGGCGCCCTGGACCGCGATCTACTGGCTGGTGCTGGCAGGCGTCGTGAACTCGGCCGTGTCGCTGTACTACTACGCGAAGATCATCCGCCAGATGTACCTTGTGCCGGCGCCCTCCGAGAAGCCGGTCGTCATTCCGCCCGCCCACGCGCTCGCGCTCGCCCTCTGCGTGCTGGGCATGCTCGTCCTCGGGCCGTTCGCCGGACCGTTCATCGGGGCGGCGCAGACCGCCGCGGCAACCCTGGTGCGCTAACGCCTTCGTTCAGACCGCGTTAGCGTGGGCCTAGCGCGGAGCGGCCAATCTTCCCCGAATAGGCGCCGTGCGCCATAATAGAGGCACGGCCCTTGCTTGTAATGGGCGCCAGGCGCCGGGCGCGCGGCTTGCGCGTTTCACTGGCGCCGTACCCGCCCGTGAGCGTGGCGGCCTCCGCCCTGGTGCTCTCGCACGCTTCCCGAACAGGATGGGTCAGCGTTATGGTGCGCGACTTCCGACGCGTGCAAGACCTCACGCTGGTGCTGGCGCGCTGGGCGGTTTTTGGCGGCCTGACGTACGCCATGCTGCAGCTGCCCGACCTGCCGGTCCCGCTGCCCTTCGTCGGCGCCCTCGGCCTATACGCGCTCTTCCTGACGATCGTGTTCATCGGCGCCTGGGCGGGCACGGTGGGGTTTGCCCACGTGCAGAGCATCGGCGACCTGGGGCTGGTGACGGCGGCGCTGGTGCTGGCGCCAGATCTCTTGCTGCCGGTATACGTTGCGCTGCTCGCGGTCGCCGTGCTGATCGGGCTGCGGCGCTTCCGCTGGGCGCCCACGCTCGGCTACGCCGCGCTGGCCGTCGCCGTTGGGGCCGCGGCCTGGTCACAGGGCCTGGAGCTGATTGCCGCGCCGGTGGAGCTGCTGCTTCCGGGCGCGGTGGTGCTGTTCACGCGGCTGCTGGCCGGCGACCCGCTGCCCGCCGACTACTTGGAGCGGCGGGTCCCCGTGCGCACGGACCAAGTGCGGGCGCTCCAAGGGCTCGGTAAGTCGCTGGGCGAGCGGAGCGAGCGGCAGGAGCTGTTGAGCGAGGCGCACCGGCTGATGCTGGCCCACACGGGCGCGACCCGCGCCGCCGTCGCCCTGCTGGACGGGGCGCCCGAGGACGGCCACGTCTACACGTTCAACGGCGGCGACGCGCAATCGAAGCCGATCGTCCTGCGGCGCGATGGCACGACGCCGCCCGAGCGTGTGGTGCGGGAGGGCCGCCTACGGCTCGTCCGGCAGCGCGAGCCGTTGCCCATCGTCGAAATCCTCGGCGACCGCGGCGCCTCCAGCTTCCTGGGCGTCGCGCTGCGCTCGGGCGGCGAAACCCTGGGCGCCCTGCTCGCGTACGACAAGGAGGGCGGGCGACCGTTCGCCGACGAGGACGAGGCGTTTCTCGAGCTGCTGGCGCCCGCGCTCGCCGCGGCACTGTATGGCGGCCGGGCGGCGGCGGAGGCGGCGCAGTCAGCGGATATCTTCCCGCGAGGCCTCCTCGCCATGCTCGCGCTGCGGCGGCCCGAGGCCGACGTTCACGCTGAGCAGGTCGCCCGCTTCGCGCTGGCGATCGGCGAGCAGCTGGACCTCCCGCACGACGAGATGGTCGCGCTGCAGCTGGGGGCGCTGCTGCACGACGTGGGCGAGCTGGGCCACGCCGACGTGTACAACCGAGCGCAGATGTTGTCGGCCACGGACTACGAGCGGGTCAAGGAGCACCCCTGGACGGGCGCGCGCCTGCTCGCCGCGCTGGACCAGTCGCCCGAGGTCATCGAGATGGTCCACCAGCATCACGAGCGCTGGGATGGCACCGGCTACCCTCAGGGGCTCTCCCGCGCCGAGATCGCGCGGTCGGCGCGCGTCCTGGCGGTGGCCGACGCGCTCGACGCGATGACCGCCGAGCGCCCCTACCGCGCGCCCCGGCCCGTCCGCGACGCGCTCCAGGAGCTAGTGGGCAACTCCGGCACGCAGTTCGACCCGGCGGTGGTGCAGGCGCTGCTCGCCGTTGTGGCGCAGCACGGCGAGGGCTGGGTGGCCGCGCCCCCCCGCCGCCAGCGGCCCGTCATCGAGCCCTGGAGCGGCCGCATCCGCTACCGCACCACCTGACGCCTCGTCTCAACTCCGTCCCACCTCGACTGCTGGCCGGCTAGCGCCAGGCGTCTTGTCCCGCGAGTGGCTGTAGAATGGGCGTGAGGGACTCTCACCTCCAGCGCCGCTCCCCTTGGGAGTGAGGGGGCGGGATCGCTCGGTCTCCCTCCAGGTGAAGCGCCATCCGCAGCCTGCCAGCTTGCGCTCCGGGAGCCGCCTTGCAGCCCTACTATGCCGCCGACGGCCTGGCGATCTACCAGGCCGACAGCACCCACCTGGCCTTTCTGCCGGACGCCTCGGTCGATTTGACGGTGACCAGCCCGCCCTACAACCTGGACGTGGCCTACGACGGCTACAGCGATGCGCTCCCCTACGATCGCTATCTAGAGTGGGTGGGGCTGTGGGCGCGAGCGCTGTGGCGCGTGGCGGTGGAGGGCGGGCGGGCCTGCATCAACGTGCCGCTCGACTCGAACAAGGGCGGCAAGCGCGCCGTCTACGTGGATTACGTCGAGCGCTTCCGCGCGGCGGGCTGGACCTACCAGACGACGATCGTCTGGAACGAGCAGAACATCTCGCGCCGCACCGCGTGGGGCAGCTGGCTGTCGCCGTCGGCGCCGTTCGTCACGGCGCCAGTGGAGATGGTCGCCGTCTTCCACAAGGGGCCCTGGCGCCGGCCACCCGCCGGCCGCGCCACCGACCTCACGCGCGACGAGTTTCTGGACTGGACCCTCGGCGTCTGGAGCTTCCCCGGCGAGAACCCGCGGCGCGCGGGCCACCCGGCGCCCTTCCCCGAGGAGCTGCCCTACCGTCTCATCAAGCTGTACAGCTACGTGGGCGACGTGGTCCTCGACCCGTTCCTCGGCTCCGGCACGACGTGTCGTGTGGCCCGCCGTTTAGGCCGGCGAGCCATCGGCGCGGACGTGGACGCGGGCTACTGCGCCCGCGCCGCCGCCAGCTGCGGCGCCCCGCCCGCCCAGGTACACGGCCTGCCCACGAGGGCGTGACGGGTTGCGCGCGCGTTCACAGCTCGCCCTCGCTCGGGCGTTCTGAGGCCGACACAGGGCTAAAGCGCGCGCCGCCCCGGAAACGCTCTGCTCGCCATAAGGGCGGGGTCGGCCAGCGATGGCGCCACCTGCGCGCACGCTGGCGCCCACTCCATGCCTGCTGGCTGGCAGCCCGACAGGTCCTCGGTGGGCAGCGGCGTGGTGGGGCTGTAGAGCAGTCCCAGCGCCAGCACCCAGAGCATCGCGACGAGCACCAGAGCCACCGCGACGCCAGCCTGAAACGCCGCGTCGGAAGCGTAGCCGCGTGCGGCCTGCCGGGCCATCCCGCCAAGCGCCCGGCGCACCTGTAGCATGTACCTCTCCAGTCTGCTTGCAGGCCCGGCATGGGGTCGCCAGGCGGGCCGCCTGGCGGCGCCGCCAGACAGCCCCGCGCCCTGGACGTGTATGAAGGCGGCGTGAAAGCGCTGCACTGCCTCCTCCACGCGCCCAGTCTACGCGGGCCCGCCTGGCGGCACAGTAGCGCGGCTCACACTCTCCGAGTGAACCCGGTCACGCCGGCGCCAGCACCAGGGCCAGCTGGAGCGAGCTGCTGAGCATCACCGTGGTCGCGTGGTCCGGCTTGTTCGCGACCGCGAGCTAGATGCCTACGAGGTTCGCTACCGCGTTGTCCGCCAGCGCCACGACCACGGGGCCACCGGACGGGTGATTGGCGAGGGGCTGATGGGTCATGCGGGCGACTCAACCATTTCCAAATCGGCGGCTGATGCTCCATCTACCTCCGCCCGCTAGCCTAGAGCCAAGTCGACAGAGCAGCTGTTGCTAAGCTCTGATTCCGAGAGGCGAGGAAGCCTTGAGCATCGAGTACCTGCCGTTCCCTGCTGCGGGGCAGACGCTGCGGAAAACCGCCCTCTCTCGGTTCTCGGGCGATCTCCCGGTCGCCATCTTCGGCGGACTGGTGATGTTCGCGGTGGGCCTCGTCGTCCTGCCCCGCATCAGCATCCCGCTGCTTGACGAGGCATTCTACGTGATCCCGGCCATTCGCTTGGCGGAGACCGGCCATCTCCTACTGGAGCCGTCCATCCAACCGAGCCTGGTGTCCCAGGTGGTCTGGGGGGCGCTCTTCAGCAAGGTTCTAGGCGGCGGGTTCATAGCCGTGCGCGTGGCGGTGCTTGTGGCCAGCGCGCTCGGGGCTGTTTGCTTCTATCTCCTGCTCCGGCAGCTCGGCTGCGCGCGCCGAGCCGCGGCCGTCGCGCTCGGGGTGCTCATTTTCAACCCAATGTACATCTCGGGCTCAGTAACCTTCATGACGGAGGTGCCCTTCACGGCGCTCGTGCTGGGCACTCTCGTTGTCGGCATGGCAGGGCTACGCCGTAATCACCTGGGCCTCGTGCTTGCCGCCGGATGTCTGGCTGCCCTGGCGTTCCTCACGCGTCAGATCGGGGTGCTGCTCGTGCCCGCCCTGGCTGTAGGGTTGCTCAGCGCCCGACGGCGACGCCGCTCGGCGCGCTTCTGGCTCGCGTGGGTGCTCCCTTCTCTGCTCGCGGTCACCGCCTTCGTGCTGTGGCGCTATGGACCGGGCGCGCCCTCGGGCACCGGGTTCACCTACAGCCGAGCCATCGCGCAGTGGGGCCAGGATAGCGGCTTTGCGCTGGAAATGGCCCGCCGCGTCGCGCGGGCGATCGCCTACTTAGGCGTGTTCAGCCTGCCACTGCTCGTGATCCACGCACCGGGGCTGTGGCGGCACCTACGAGGCCTTGACCGTTACGGCAAGCGAGCGCTAGGCGCGGGTCTGCTGATCGCCGCGGCCACTTACCTTCTCGCCTGGACTGGAGGCGTCCCGCCGCTGCCGTACCTCAGCAGTCCCGATCACCCCGTGGGGGGACTCATCGCCCTGCCACTGCCCGGCGGTCGCGCCCTGCCCCGAGAAGCACTAACGGCGGTCCTGACCTTTGGCCTCTGGGCTGCGGGCGGCCTCACCCTCGGCCTCGCTCTCGGGACCACACGCCTGCCAGTCCGCCGCTGGTTCACGCATCCGCACTTCTGCCTGTACCTTGCGGGCGGTCTGCTACTTGTCGCGGCGCTATCGTCTTATGTCGTGTACGATCGCTATTTCCTCCCCTTGATGCCCCTCGCGATGATCGTCTGCCTGGCGGGGACCCGTGCGGTACGGCCATCGCTGCCGCTAGCCGCCCTGGTCCTGGCGCTGTCGGCCACCGTGAGTACTGCCTTCATGCTGGACAAGACCCAGCGGCTATCGGCGGCCTGGGGAGCCGCAGCGGACTTGGTGGAGGCAGGTGTACGAGCCAACGACATCGACGCGGGACTCGAGTGGGCGGTATGGTGGAGCCTCTGGCCCAGTTACCCGGTCGGTGAAGGCGTGCAGGGCAGCCTGGGCCGGGTGCGGCCGTGGGCAAATCGTCCCTATCAGGTCACGCCCTCGCTGCTGCCCGGCTACGTCGTCGAGAGAACGTATTATGTGTGGACCCCGCTCCACTTGCGGGCCCAGCCACTCTACGTGTTGCACATCGGCGCGGCCCCCCGCCCGCCGGAGACGCACCAATAGTATGCCCCGGGAGTCCGCGGCTCACGGCAACAGGCGCTACGCGGGGACATGCCCCGATGTCGCTCGTCAGCCCGCAGTCGGCCGCGCCGCGGCAGCGGCCAGCGCCATCTGCTGTCGCCGCCCCCTGAACCGGCGGACGCCTTCCAGCAGGGCGAGCGCGGCTATCCCGAGAGCCAGCAGGTTCCCGCTGTCCGCCTCCGGAATAATCGGCACGGCCGGGACGCCGGCGGCCGGCGGGGGCGGCGGCGGCAAGAGGACCGGCGGGGGCGGCGGGGCGAGCGGCAGGACCGGCACGGGGACCGTGACGGGCACGGGCACCGGCAACGGCCCAGGCACGGGCACCGGCAGGGGGTGGCGGCGGTGCCGGGGCACGATCGGTATCTGGGCCACGCCGGGGCCATCCGCGGGGTCCGACACATCCGCGGAGACCGTCCTCGCGGCCGGTGCCACGCCGCTCAACACCACGACACATCCCAGGACGACGAGCGTTCGGGCCAACCGCATGGACAGCCTCCCTCAGCGTGCAGACGCCTGACCTGCCCCAGTCTAACCGGGTCCCGGCAGCGCGTAAAGAATTACGACACGTAACGAATCACCTTGCTCGCGGCCTTCCGCCGCCCGCTCCGGCCCGCCGGCCAGCCCGTGCGGCGCCTCGGGCCGTGCTCCTCGGTGGCGCACGGTACGCCGGACTGGCGAGAAGAGTTCGAACGGCTCTGTCGCGCCGGCCGTCGGAGCCGCTATGGTGCAAGCAGCGAGCGACGGCCTTCCGGGGCTGCGGGGCCGGCTGCAGTTGGTGGAGCGGCCCGCACCGCCGAGGAGGATCTCGTGGCGATCGACCCCAGCACCGCCAGCGGCAGCGCGCCGAGCGCCTGGCCCTCGCACCAACACCAGCTGCGGCCCGACGTGGCCCGGGCCGTCGCCGACACGCTCGGGATGAGCGTGCAGGGCCTACAGAGCCAGCTACAGAGTGGGCAGCACCTGAGCGACATCGCCAAGGCCCATGGCGTGTCCACCCAGGACCTGCGCACCGCGATCGAGGCGGCTCGGGAGAAGACGACCGAGGCCGCGGGAGCCGGCAGCGGCGGCGCCTCGGTCCCCGTCCATCATCACCACCATCAGCAGGCGGACCCAACCGGCGGCATCGATCAGCAGATCGGGCAGCAGGTGCTGGGCGCGATTGCGGACAAGCTGGGCGAGAGCGCGAGCGACCTCACGTCCCAGCTGGCCGGGGGACAGGACCTGGGCCAGCTGCTCCAGCAGAAGGGGCTTTCCACCGACGACCTGCGCGCGGCGGTCCAGCAAGTCGTGCAGGGCTTCATGCCCTACGGAGCCAACGGGTCCACGCAGGCCGGCGCGGCGACGCCGCCGCTCGCGCAGGTCGATGCGGTAGCCTAGCGGACCGCGCGTCGACCGAGGCCACGGCGCTCGACGGCGCTGCCGCCGGCGGGGCGCCGAGCGGCTGGCGCGGCGCGGGCTATAGTGTAGCGGGTGCCGCGCGCCACGCCGTCCGGAGGTCACCACATGCACACGCTCGCTCCGGTCGTGTCCCTGGTGGACGTGGACAATACGCTCCTCGACAACGACCGCGTGGTCGACGACCTGCGACAGTACGTCGAACGAGCGTTCGGGCCAGCGTGCTGGGAGCGCTACTGGGCCATCCTGATGGCGCTGTCCGACGAGCTTGGCTACCGCGACTATCTTGGCGCGCTGCAGCGCTACCGCATCGAGCACCCGCACGAGCCCGAGCTATGCGCCCTCTCCTTCTTCTTGGTGGACTACCCGTTCGCCAAGCGGCTCTTTCCGGGCGCGCTCGACGTGCTGGCGCGGCTGCGCACCTGGGGGCCGACCGTCATCCTCTCGGACGGCGACGTGGTGTTCCAGCCGCGCAAGGTGCAGCGCTCGGGCATCTGGGACGCCGTTGAGGGCAACGTCCTCATCTACGTCCACAAGGAGCGGGAGCTGGACGACGTCGCGGCCCGTTACCCGGCCGAGCACTACATCCTGGTCGACGACAAGCTGTACATCCTCGCCGCGATCAAGGCCGCCTGGGGCACGCGCGTGACGACCGTGTTCCCCCGCCAGGGACACTATGCCCACGACCCGCAGATTCTGGCCGCGAACCCGCCGGCGGATGTGAGCATCGATCACATCGGCGATCTGTTGGCGTACGACCTGCCGACGCTGCTCGCGGCGGCGCGCGCTCCGGTTGCCGGCGAGGCCGTGGCCGGGGAGCCCGCGGTCCCCGGCCGCGAGGAACGGGAGCGCTGAGCGGCGCGCTATCCCGCGCCTGCTACTGGCCCGTGGCGGCCCGGTCCACGTACCAGCGCAGCTCGCCCGCCGTGGGCTGGACCCGGCCGGCGGGGACGCCGGGGTCGCCCGCCAGCGCACGGGCGAGCGCGGGCGCCTTGTCGCGGCCCGCGACGAGGAACGCGACCGCCCGCGCCGCGTTGAGTACGGGCAGCGTGAACGTGACCCGCGGATGCGGCATGTAGTCGATCTCGCTGGGCACGACGAGGCGGCGCGTCTCGTCGACCGCCGCGCCGCCCGGGAAGAGCGAGGCGGTGTGGCCGTCGGGCCCCATGCCGAGCAGGATCAGGTCGAAGATGGGCAGGTCCTCGACCTCCAGGCCGAAGTGGCCCCGTAGCTCGCGCTCGTAGTGGGCCGCCACGGCGACGGGCGGACCGGCCTCGGTGGGCACACGGTGGACGTTGCGCGCCGGGATGGGCACCCGCGACAGTAGCGTCTCGTAGGCCATGTAGTAGTTGCTGTCCGGATCGTCGGGCGGCACGCAGCGCTCGTCTCCCCAGAAGACGTGCAGCCGGTCCCAGGGGACCGTGTCACAGAGCGGCGGCGCGGCCAGCAGCTCGTGCGTGCGCCGCGGGGTCGAGCCGCCGGACAGCGCCACGGCGCAGGTGCCCCGCGCGGCCGCCGCGGCCAGCGTCTGCGCGATGTAGGGCGCGGCCTGACGGCTCAGCGCCTCCGCGTCGGCGGCGACAATCACGCTGCGGGTCGGATGCTCCGTCATCAGCGGGCCGCCTCGGGCTTGAGTACCATCGATCGCGTCTCCCCCTTTACCGAACCAGCCGCCCCACCATCGCCAGGCTCTCGGCATAGAATCGATCGCGTCTCCCCCTTTACCGAACCAGCCGCCCCACCATCGCCAGGCTCTCGGCATAGATTGGATCGGCGACGGCCCGCTCCAGCTCGTGCGCCAGCAGCTCAGCCGGGCGGGCCTTGCCGAGTGGCGCCGTGCGCTCGATCTCGCGCACTCCCGGCAGCACGGCGCGGGTGATACCGCAAGCCGCGTCGTCGCCCACCCGCACCTCGAAGCTCGCGGCCGTCGCGTCGGTGCCAGCGGCCAGCGTCACGGCCAGCAACGCCCCAGCGGGCAGGTGGCTGCTCGGCCGCGGCCGAATGCGGACCGTGATGCCCTCGCCATCGGCGCCCGGCTGGAGCGGCGTGAACAGGCTGTCGAGGGCGCCCCGTGCGGTCGTGACCGTCTCCGGCTCCCAGCTCAGGCGCGCGGCCAGCCAGCCCACGAGCAGAAGCGGCGCGGCGCTGACCACGCCGCTCGGCGTCAAGGCGTACTCGACCGTCACGCGGCGCAGGCGGTGCTGGTAGGGGCGGGCGTCGGGCGGGTCGAAGAACTGGGCGATGAGCTGGCACCAGGGCGCGATGCGCCGCCAGCCGAGGTCGCCTAGCTCCAGGTTCTTGTCGCTGCCGGCGGCGCAGGCGTCGAGCGCGGCTAGCCCCGCCAGCGCGTCGGGAAACTCGGCCGAATCGACGATTAACCGGTCGCAGAGGCGCAGCAGCGGGTCGTTGGAGCCAGGCGGACGGCCGAGCCACCAGAGATAGGTCGGCAGGTTGCTCATCAGCAGCGGCTCAACGACGCTGGCAAGATGAAGCGCCGTGGCGCCCCGGGCTAGCAGCCGCACCTCCTCGAAGCACAGCTGGGTCTGGCCGCCGGGGCCGCGCGCCCGCTGCGTGCGCACGCTCGCGTCGAGGCCGTCAGTGGCGGCGTCGGGCGCGGTCACGAGCAGCAGGGTCCGCGACGGGTGCCGGATCGCCAGCGAGGCCATCGCCTCGCTAGCGCGGTCGGCCTCCCCATCCTCGTCGGCGTGGACCACGAGGTTCAGCACGCTCGCGCGCGGCGGCGGGTGCGCCGCCGTGCCGTGCGCGATTGGGGTCGACAGCTCGCGCAGGTTGCGCTGGAGCTGCCGCTCCACATCGGCCACGGAGACGTTCTGGGCCTCCCAGACGGCCGATTCATGGGCGGAGTGGTGCGTGCTGCGTGCCGGGTTCCGCGCGGCGGGCGCTTGCTCGACGCTCATTCTGTTCTCCTCCCGCCGGGCCGGAGCGATCGGGGTGTCGTGGCCAGGTCCAGTAGGCGCCCGCCCCGCCCGGCACTCGGTACGCGGCACGCAGCACGCGTCACGGCCGGTGCCAGTGCCGGCCGTCGCGGCGGATCAGCTGGTCGGCCGCGGCGGGGCCCCAGGTGCCGGCGGCGTAGTTCGGGAAGGCCGGCTGCTCCCGCGCCCAGGCGTCGAAGATCGGCGTCACGAAGCTCCAGGCCTGCTCCACCTCGTCGGCCCGCATGAACAGCGTGCGGTCGCCCAGCATGCAGTCGAGGAGCAGCCGCTCATACGCGTCGGGCGACTCGACCAGGAAGCTGCTGCCGTAGTAGAAGTCCATGTTGACCGAGCGCAGCTGCATCACCGGCCCTGGCACCTTCGCGCCGAAGCGCAGCGTGATGCCCTCGTCGGGCTGCACGCGCAGCACGAGCAAGTTGGGGTCGAGCCCCAGTGCGGCGGCGCCGCCGAAGGGCACGTGCGGCGCGGGCTTGAACTGCACGACGATCTCCGTCGAGCGCTTGGGCAGCCGCTTGCCGTGGCGCAAGTAAAACGGCGTGCCGGCCCAGCGCCAGGTGTCCAGGTACAGCTTCAGCGCCACGTAGGTCTCGACGTCGGAGTTGGGCGCCACACCAGGCTCCTGCCGATAGCCCGGCACGTGCTGGCCGCCGATCCAGCCCTCGCCGTACTGTCCGCGCACGACCTGCTGGGTGAAGCCGGCCGGCGAGATCGGGCGCAGCGCGCGCAGCACCTTCAGCTTCTCGTCGCGCACGGCCTCGGCCTCGAACGTCACGGGCGGCTCCATGGCGACCATCGTCAGGAGCTGCAGCATGTGGTTCTGCACCATGTCGCGCAGCGCGCCCGCCTGCTCGTAGTAGCCGCCGCGGTCCTCGACGCCGATGCTCTCCGCGACCGTGATCTGCACGTGGTCGATGTGCTGCTCGCTCCAGAGCGGCTCCCACAGCCGGTTCGAGAAGCGGAACGCCATGATGTTCTGGACGGTCTCTTTGCCCAGGTAGTGGTCGATGCGGAAGATCTGGTTCTCGCGGAAGACCGATTGCACCGTCCGGTTGAGCAAGCGGGCGGTCGTCAGGTCGCGGCCGAAGGGCTTCTCGATGACGATTCGCACCCAGCCGTCGGGGGCCTCCGAGCGATTGAGGCTGGCCGCGCCCAGCTCGCGGACGATCGCCGAGAACACCGTGGGCGGCGTGGCGATGTAGAACAAACGGCGCCCGCAGGTGCCCCGCGTGCGGTCGAGCTCGTCCAGCTGTGCCCCCAGCCGGGCATACGTCTCCGGCTCGCTCGGGTCGCCCCGCAGGTAATAGATGCCGGCCGCGAAGCTCTCCCACACCTCCGGCCGCAGCGGGCGCGTGCGGGCGTACTCCTCGGCGGTCTCGCGCAGCATGTTGCGGAACGACTCGTCCGTGTAGGCGTGGCGGGCTACGCCGACGACGGCGAACTCGGGCGGCAGCAGCCGCTGCAACGCCAGGTCGTAGAGGGCCGGGATCAGCTTGCGGCTGGTCAGGTCGCCCGAGGCGCCGAAAATGACCAGCGCGCACGGCGGCGCCGTGCGCTCGCGGCGCAACCCCTCGCGGAGCAGGTTGGGCTCCTCGCCGTGTAGAGTCGGCGCGAGAAGCGCGGCGTCCAGCGCGTCGGGCGCGGGCGAGGCGGTGGTGGGGCTCGTCGAAGCGGCCTGCGCGCGGGCGGCATCGACCATAGCGGCTCCCCCTCCTGCTGGGATCCTCAAGTACTATACAACGCACTTTTTGGGCCGGACGTCCGGCGCCGCGCTCAGCCGCCTGTCGGCGATTCGCCCTCGTGCTCGCCCAGCATCAGGCTGCACGACACGGGCGGCGGACCCGCGGCAGTGTCCGTGCCCACGAGCAGGTCGTACAGCCGCTGCTGGCGGGCGAGTGCCGCCTGGTAGCGCGCGTGGTGGGCCGGGTTGGGCGCGAACGCGGCGCCCAGCTCGGCCGGCACCGCCTCCACGCTCGGGATGGCGCCCAGCGCCTCCAGCGCGAGGAGCGCCGCGCCGCGGCTGGACGCCTCGCCCTCGGCGGAGAGCGTCAGCGGGCGGCCCACGGCGTCGGCGATGATCTGCGTCCAGGTGGGCGAGCGGAGCAGCGCGCCGCCCGTGGCGATGAGCTGCTGCGCGCCCGGCACGACCGCGTCGAGGATGCCGGCCAGCAGCGCGAACCGCAGCGCCACCGCCTCCAGGCCGGCTCGCAGGATGTCTACCGGCTTCGTGGCGAGCGTCAGACCGACGACGGCCCCGCGCGCGACCGACGCCCAGCCGGGGCTGCGCTCGCCGGCCAGGAACGGCAGCACCGTCAGGCCGTGGCTGTCGGGGGGCAGGGCGGCCACGGCGGCCTGGAGCGCGGGGCCGTTCTCCAGGCGCAGGGTGTCGTCGAGCCACGCGAACAGGTTCCCGCCATTGTTCAGCGCGCCGCCCATCACGAACCGCGCCGCGTCCACGCGGTAGCACCAGGCGCCCCAGGGAATCGCCACCTCGGGCGCCCGCCAGGCCACGCGTAGCGCTCCCGACGTGCCGACCATCAGCGCGAAGCGGTCGCAGGTCACGCAGCCGCAGCCCACGTTGCTGCACGCCCCGTCGCCGCGCGCCGGGTACCACGGCACGCCGCGCAGCGCGGGCCAGCGGGCCGCGTACGCTGGCCGCAGGCCGCTGAGCGGCGCGTCGGAGAGCGGCGCGAGCTTGTCCGGATCGAGGGGGATGGCGGCGAGCACCATCGGGTCCCAGTCGCAGGTATGCTGGTCCAGCAGCCCGGTGCCCGAGGCCATCGACACACTGTTGTGCGTCTCCCCGAACAGCTGGAGGTAGAGGTACTCGCCGAACGACAGCCAGCGCCGCGCGCGTCGCACCACGTCGGGCCGCGTCTCGGCGAGCCAGCGCAGCTTGGCCGGCCAGTAGCTCCAGTGCAGCACGCAGCCGGTGCGGGCGTGGACGGCGCGCTCGTCCAGTGTCGCGCGGAGCGCGCGGACGGCGGCGTGGCTGCGCGCGTCGGCCCACAGCAGCACGGGAGTGATCGCCCGCCCCTCCGCGTCCACGCCAAGCAGGCTGTGCCAGAACGTCGCGGCGCCGACGGCGCGCACGCCATCCACCGCCGCCGGCGCGTCCGCCGCCAGCCTATCGAGGAGCGCCGCGGTGCAGGCGACCAGCGCGTCGGCGTCGACCTCGGCGCCACCGTCGGGCGTGGTGTCGAGCGGCACGGAGCCGCGCGCCGCCGCGGCCGCGACCGCGCGCCCGGCGGCGTCGTACACCATCGCGCGCGCCGACGAGGTGCCCACGTCCAGCGTCAGCACCAGGGGCGACCGTGCGTCCGCCAGCGCGACCTCGCCCACCGTCCTGCTCCTTGCCACTCCGCTGCTATAGCCAGGATACTGCGTGGGCGTTCGGGTGACCTAACCCCCCCGCCCCCCTTCCCTCTCAAGGAAGGGGGGAGCCCCCCCGGCCTCGGCCTCCTCCCCCTTCCCCCAATGGGGGGGGGCCGGGGGTAGGTCCGCTCTCGGCCCTGTGCTACACTCCCCGTCGGGGCGAGGGCGCGGCGAGGCGCCCAGTACGGGCACGGTCAGGGAGGAATCATGACGCTGAAGGTCGAGAGCCTCCGGTCGATCAACTGGAATGCCGTCGATCCGCGGGCGGCGGAGCGGTTCTACACCGAGGTGTTGAACGGCCAGGTGCTGCGGCGGATGCACATTCGCGGCACCGAAGTCGCCGACGTGGCGCTGGGCAACGTCGTGCTGGGCCTGTTCGACGCCTCCGCGCAGCCGGCGCCGGGCGTGCCGCATCACACGCTCCAGATGGCGTGGCCGAACGACGAGGCGACCGCGCGGGCGGAGCTGGAGGGGGCGGGCGTGACCGTCGAGGGCTCGCGCGTCCACGGGCCTGGCCCGGGTTTCTCGCTCTACGTCACCGACCCGCTCGGCAACGCCCTAGAGCTTGCCTGGGACCCGCCGGGCTCCGCCCACGGATGACGGCCAGCACGCCAGCGGCTGCTGCCCGGCCGGCGCAGCGGGCGGTGGAGCGCCCGTGCGTCGCCATGTTCGACGTGAACGGCACGCTGGTGCTGGGCGGCGAGGCGATTCCGGGCGCGGCGGCGGCGCTCACGGCACTCAGCCGCCGCCTGCGCGTCTGCTACTTCAGCAACGACCCGCGCGGCGCCGAGGCGATCGGCGCGCGTCTTCTCGAGGCCGGCTTCCCCGTGGAGCCGGGGGCCGTCCTAAGCGCCATCCAGGTGGCGGCCAGCCGCGTGGGCCGGCGCTACGCCGGCCAGCGCGTGCTGACGATCGCGGGCGCGGGCCTGCGCGAGGCGCTGCGCGCGGAGGGTGTCGAGGTCGTGGACGAGCCTCCGGCCGCCGCGGTGATCGTCTCGGGCGCGCGGCTGTTCACTCCGGAGGCGCTAACCGTCGCCTGCGAGGCGATCTGGCACCACGGCGCGAAGCTGTACGCGAGCAGCCTGGACCGCCGCGTGCCCTACGGCCCCGGGCGCTTCGCGCCCGGCACGGGCGCCGTCGCGCAGGCGCTGGCTTGGGCCACCGGCGCGACGCCGGAGGTGCTCGGCAAGCCTTCGCCGCTCGCCGTGGAGGCGGCCCTCGGGCTGCTAGGCGCGCCGCCGGGCGCGGCCGTCGTCGTGGGCGACTCGCTGGGCGAGGACGTGGTCCTTGGCCAGCGGCTCGGCGCGCGGACGGCGCTCGTCCTCTCCGGCGTGGCCACCCGCGAGCACGTCGCGGCCCTCGCGCCCGACCAGCGCCCCGACCTGGTCCTCGACTCTGTGAGCAACGGCCTCGTGGAGTGGATCGAGAGCCTGTGCGCCGACTGAACGCTCACGGTCGCCGCGTCGGCAAGGCGGAAATTCTAGTCTCCGTCCTTCTGCTCGCGCTCGCCGCGACCGCTTGCGCGAGCGCCCGGGCCGATGCTGGATCGGCCTCGCCTGCCGTCGACGTGCTCCCACCGGGGAATCCGCCGCCACTCGAGCGGCCCGTCCCGCGGCCGGCACCAGCGTCCGTCGGGGATCGGTCACTCGCCACTCCCGACCGATCCACCGCGACAACTGAGGCATCCAGCGCGCCACCGTCCGACGATCCGAAGGTCGCTGCCGCCCTCGGCGCGCTGGCCAGCGACGAGGACCGCGTTGGGCAACTGCTGCTGCTCGGGTGGATCGGCGATACGGCGGAGGCCGCGCGGCCGACGCTGCGCGAGCTGCGGCCGGGCGGCATCGTCTACGTGGACAACGCGCGCCTGGCGGACGACGCGCGAGCGATCAACGCCGCGCTGCCGAGCATCGCCCAGGAGTATGGCGTCCTGCCGCCGCTGATCGCGGTCGACCACGAGGGCGGCACCGTGCAGCGCATCCGCGACGTGCCGAATCTCGGCTCGAACGCCGAGTTCGCGGCTAACGCCCCCTCGGATCGCGACGCCTGCCTGCGCGGCCAGGAGCACGCGCGGCAACTGCGCGCGATGGGCTTCACGATGAACCTGGCGCCGGTGCTGGACGTGAACAACAATCCCGCGAACCCGGTGATTGGGCCGCGCTCGTACGGCGCCGACCCGGCGCTGGTGGTGCGGCTGGGCAGCGCCTACGTGCGCGGGCTGCAAGGCGGCGGCATCGCGGCCGTGGGCAAGCACTTTCCGGGGCACGGCAATACGTCGGTCGACTCGCACGTCCAGCTGCCGAGCTTGCCACAGACCGAGGCGGAGCTGGAGCACATCGAGCTGGTGCCGTTCCGCCGCGCGATCGAGCCGGACACCGACATCGCGGCCCTGATGTCCGCGCACATCGTCTTTCCTGCCGTCGATCCGTCGGGCCTGCCGGCCACGCTGTCTTACCCGATCATCACCGGCCTGCTGCGGCAGAAGCTCGGGTTCGACGGGCTCGTCATCAGCGACGACCTGGCGGGCATGCGCGCCATTACCGACAACTTTGCGCCCGGCGCGGCGGCCGTCCAGGCGGTGGGGGCCGGGGTGGACATGCTGATCATCGGCGGCGGCGTGCCGCGCCAGCGCGAGTCGCGCGATGCACTGCTCGGCGCGCTCGCCTCCGGCGCGCTCAGCCGCCAGCGGGTGGACGATGCGGTGCGACACGTGCTGGCGGTGAAAGCGCGCTTTGGCCTGCTCGGCGGGGCCGCCGCTGCTGGCCCAGGCTGCGGCGCGTGAGATACTCGGAGTGATAGGCCACGACCGGACGGCGCGTCCCGCCCCCGCGTCCCGAGCGTACGGAGTGGGTCCATGATGTTCCCGAATTGCCGCGCGCTGGCCCGGGGCGCGCTCGTCAGCGCCGCGACCCTGGCGCTGGCGCTGGCGGCCTGCGCCCCGGCGGGGCAGCCAGCCAGGCCCGCGGCCACCACGGTGGTACAGGCGACCGCGCCCGCCACGGGGAGTGCGGCCGCGGCCGCGCCGACGAGCCCGCCGGGCCCGAGCGCGGGCGCGGCGCCAGTGAAGGTCCAGGTGGCCCTTCAGGGCGCAGCGAGCGATGCAGGCGTGTTCGTGGGCATGGAAGCCGGCTACTACCATGAGGCGGGCATCGAGGTCGAGCCGGTGATCGTGCGCCAGCTGCCGGACATGCTGCCCATGCTGTTCTCGGGGCAGGTGCAGGCCGCGGGCGTCGGCATCAACGGCGGCACGTTGAACGCGGTCGGCCGCCAGGCCGGCTTCAAGCTGGTGGCCGACAAGGGCTCGACGACGCCGGGGCACGGGTTTCTCGCCTGGGTGGTGCGCAAGGACCTGGTGGACAGCGGCCGCTTCCGCGCGGACGGCGACCTGCGGGGCCTAACGTTCGCCATGACGCCGCCGCTAGAGGCCACGCAGAGCATGGTCGCCTTCCAGCGACTGCTTGCCAGCCAGAACCTGCGGCTGGAGGACGTGGACGTGAAGCCGCTGCCGTTCGGCGAGATGCCGGCCGCCTACGCGGGCGGCGCGATCGACAGCTCGTTCTTGCTGGAGCCGCTGGTGTCGGCCGGCGTGCAGAACGGCCTGATCGTGCGCTGGCGGGGCGTGGACGAGATCTACCCGAACCTGCCGCTCGGCCTGATGGCCTACGCCACGCGCTTCACCGAGAGCCAGCCCGACGTAGCGCGCGCGTTCATGGTCGCCTACGTGCGCGCCGTGCGCCTGTATCTCGATGCGATGGACCACGGCCGCAACCGCGACACCGTTATCGCGGCGCTCACCCACAACACCGATGTGAAGGACCCCGCTGTGTACGAGCGCATGGTGCCCACGGGCCTCGACCCCGACGGCCACATCGCCGCCGACGCGCTGGCGGCGTCCATCGACTACTACCGCACGGCGGGGGCGCTGACCGAGCCCGTCGACGTGGCCACGGCCGTCGACAACCGCTGGGTAGACCATGCGCGCGAGCAGCTCGGGCCGTACCAGCCGTAAGCCCCGGGAGGAGCGGTGACACAGTACTACCGCGACCTGCGCGAGTTTCTCGCCGCGCTCGAAGCTCACGACATGCTGGTCCGCTACACGGAACCCATCGACAAGGACACGCAGCTGCAGCCGCTCGTGCGGCTGCAGTTCCGCGGCCTGTCCGAGGCGCAGCGCAAGGGGTTCCTGTTCGAGCAGGTGACCGGCGCCAACGGCCGGCGCTTCACCATGCCCGTGGCAGCCTGCTGCATGGCGGCGTCGCGGGCGATGTACGCCCTCGGCCTAGGCTGTGCGCCTGACCGGATCGGGGCGCGCTGGGCGCAGGCGCTGGCGCATCCCGTCCCGCCGGAGGTGCTCGCGCACGGCCCGGTGCAGGAGGTGGTGTACACGGGCGCGGCGTTGCAGCAAGCGGGCGGGCTGGACATGCTGCCCATTCCGCTGGCCACGCCTGGCATGGACAACGCGCCCTACACCAGCGCGTCCTACTGGATCACGAAGGACCCCGAGACGGGAATCCGCAACGTGGGCACCTATCGCGGGCAGCTCAAGAGCCCCTTGCGTCTGGGCTGCTACCCGGCCAGCCCGCAGAAGGGCGTGGCCGTCCACTGGCGAAAAGCCCGGGCGCGCGGCGTGCCGCTGGAGGCGGCGGTGGTGCTGGGCGCGGCGCCGCACGTCGCCTATCCGGCCGTCGCCTTCCTGCCCCGCGACGTGGACGAGCTGGCGGTCGCGGGCGGTTTCGCGGGGGAGCCGCTGCCCCTGGTGCGCTGCCAGACCGTCGATCTGGAGGTGCCGGCGGCTGCCGAGATCGTGATCGAGGGGCGCATCGCCACCGACTACTTGGAGGAGGAGGGGCCGTTCGGCGAGTTCACGGGATTCATGGCGCGGCGCGAGTTCACCTACTACCTGGAGGTCACGGCGATCACCCACCGCCGGGACGCCATCTACAACCTGTTCCTCAGCCAGTTCCCGCCGAGCGAGTCGAGCAAGATTCGCCAGATTGCGATGGAGAACACGATCCGCCGTTTCCTGAGCGTCGAGCGCGGCTTTAGCGGCATTCGCGACGTGGCGGTTCACGAGAGCGCCAGCAGCCAGAACTTCACGGTGATCCAGGTGAGCCGCGCTGATGGCGCCGACCCGCCGGCCATCCTGGCGGCGATGGCGCAGCCGGACGCGCGCAGCGGCAAGATGGTCGTGGCCGTGGACGAGGATGTGGACCCTCATGACGCCGACTCGGTACTGTGGGCGATGGCCTGGCGCATGCAGCCGCACCGCGACCTGGAGGTGCGGTCTGTGCCGCCGCACGAGATGGACTACTCGGTGATGCCCCCGGCGGAGGGCGTCGGCACGGCCGAGGGCCAGGCAGCGTCGATGCTGCTGATCGACGCTACCCGCAAGTGGCCCTACCCGCCGCAGTCGCTGCCCACGCGCGAGTACATGGAGGACGCGCTGCGCCTGTGGCAGGCGGCAGGCCTGCCCGAATTGCGACTGCGCGAGCCATGGTACGGGCGCCCGGAGGGCGTGTGGACGGCCACCGACCGCGAGGAGGCGGCGCGCGCCGTCCGCGGCGACTACTACGCGACTGGCGAGCGCATGGCCCGCGAGCGGCGCCCGTCATAGCGGGAGCTGCCAGTCCTCCCCATTGACCACCTGGCGAGACGGCGGCATGCGCTCTTGCTTGACAGATACGCACAAATGTTCTATGAATGAAGGGAAACGGTCGCGCGGCAGCGGAGCGGAGCCGGGAGATGAGCGCGGAGATTGACCTCGCCTACTGGCGCTGGGGGACTGGCCGTCCGCGCCCGCCGCTCGTCCACCTCAGCGAGGCCGAGCTGGCCCGCCTGCGTTTCCTGCGCTGGCTCGTGCTCACGGGGCGCCTCACCTCCTGACGGCCGGTCCGTCGCCGTGCGCGCGGCCTCACATCCCTCCCTGACGTCCGGTGCCTATCCAATCACAAATCGTGAGGATCGCCGGGCCAGGCGTTGCCTGCTGCGTGCGCCACGCGGCGCGCGAGCCGGGTGGATAGCCGCAAGGGCACTCCTGGCACCCTGGGAAGCGAAACTCCGCGTACCGGAAAAGAGGCGCTGTGTTCCGGTGCGCACGGCCACGTCAGTCCATGGAATGAAGAGGGCTGGCGAGACTGGTCCGAAGGGCCAGAGCACAGCTAAGACCGAAACGCTGACCCACGTCACCGCGAGCATACCGACGATGAGCCCCAGCGCGAGCGCATTCGTGAGGGGGGAATCCATCCCGGCGGCCTCGATCTGCCCAGGCACTCTCAGCGGAAGACGGTGGCGCGTAGGGCGAAGAAGATGATGGCGCTGAGGGTCAGGAACGGCAGGTAGGAGACGTGGAGCAGCTCGCGGCTGCGGTTGGTGATGAGGAAGTAGAAGGCCACGACACTCGCTAGAAAGCCCCACGCCACGCCAACCACGACAATGCCCGGCCAGCCGACGACGAGGCCCACGCAGAGGGGCGCGCGGCCGCACAGGAGTCGGCGGCCCACGGGCGCGGCGAGGGGCGCCCCGAGAAGGCCCAGCGTGAAGCCGGCGCCGCCGGCCGCGAACCCGTGAACGAGCTGTTCGGGCGTTGCCGCGAGCAGGACGAGCGCGGCCGCGTAGCCGATGCAGGCGACGCTCAGCACGCCGTCGGGCAGCCCATCGTGCAGGCTCTCGTAGAACGTGAGCACCGTGAGCAGCGTGAGAAGCGACAACCAGAGCGCGACCTGGATCGTCATGGTTCCCTCGTCGGGGCGCCCGCCTCCCCCTGCATCGTACGTCGCGCGTCGCGTTCTGGCAAGCAACTGCCCGGCTAGGTGGCGGCGCGAAGCGGGTCAACGTTTGATTCCTAGCAGGCGCGTCCGTAGAATGGGGCGCGTGTCCCAACGAGGTGCGACAGGCAGCGAGCGGGCGTCATCGCTGACGCCTGCCGAGGAGGGAAGATGGCGCGACTGACACGGATCCAGCACGAGGGGATTCCGGTCAAGGACCTCGACCGCTCCCGCGCCTTCTACGAGGGCGTGCTGGGGCTGAAGACGCTGCCGCGCCCCGCGTTCGGCCCAGGCGTCTGGCTGGCCGATGCGAGCGGCGTGCCGCAGATCCACCTCATCGTCAGTCAGGCGCCCGTCCCCGGCGTCGACGCCCGGCCCGACCCGACGGCCCGCCACACGGCGTTCCTGGTCGAGGACTACGAGGGTCTGAAGCAGCGCTTCGCGCAGCACGGGGTGCGATACACCGAGGCTACCAACAGCCCGGCCGGGGTGGCGCAGCTTACCGCGGTCGATCCGGACGGCCACGTGCTGGAGTTCCAGCCGGCCGCGCACTACGGCGATGCGATTTACACCCCGGGCTTCGAGCCGCAAGAGGATTGAACGCGGCGACCCTGCTTTGTGGCATGGCCGTGCCGCTGCGTCGTCCGAAGGCCCGCCGGACGGATGGTAGACTTGTCTCGGCTCGGATGCCTGTCCTGGCGGCCGGCCCCGCTGCCACCAACATCGACACCCCGGCGCCGTCATGTGCGGGCCGGTACCCGGAGGGACAGTCTGATTCCTGCTGGTAACACACGCAACGTTGGGCTGGTCGTCGCCGTCGTCGCGCTCATCGCCGGCGCGGCGCTCGCGCTCGGCAGCGGCGACCTTCGCGGTCTGATAGTCTTGGCGCTCGGGGCGGCTGGCGGCTGGGCCGCGGGCCAGAGCCTGGCGGCTCGCCCCCGCACGCGGTCCGAGGGCGATGAGCGCCCGGTCGCAGCCGAGCGCGCAGCTTTGGCGCGGCCGGCAAGGGCAACCGCCCGGGTGGGCGAGGCGCCTCGTGCCGAGCCGGCCGCGCGGACCGGCCGACTCGCCACTCCTATCTCCGCCGCGTCTGCGCCGATTGGCGCCGCGCCGCCAGACGCGCCGGCCCCGGCGGCTGCCGCAGCCCGCCTCACCGAACGGCGGCCGAGTACAGTGCCAGCGCCTATCACCACGCCATCGCCCGCCGCTCGGCCGGTGGCCGACCCGGCGGCGACCCCGCCGGGTCGCGCGGCCGCGGCGGCCGCGCGGCCGCCGCTCGCGGCGGCGCCACCCGGCTTGCCGCCAGAGCATCGGGCGAAGGGGGATGACGACCGCGACGGCGAGCGCGGGTCGACGGCCGCGAACGCGGGGCTTGGCCCGACGCCAGCGGCGAGCGGTCTTGGCGGCGGCGCGGCCGCCGAGATGGGTACGCCGCTGCCGACAGAGGCGCGCTTGCAGGACTTGGCGGCACGGCAACGGTCCTCCACGGCCGACCTGCGCCGCTCGATCCGGGACGTGATCGAGCGGCTGGAGGACGAGGAGCCGCCGCCCGCCCGTCGCCGCAAGAAGTCTCGGTCGTAGGTCACAGGATCAGGTGCAGGTCCCCGAACTCGTGCCAGAGGTAGCCGGCGGCGAGCGCGGCCCGGTACGTGCGCTCTAGGTGCGCGCGGCCGGCGATGGCCTCGAGCATCGCCAGGTGGGAGGCGCGTGGTTCGTGGAAGCCCGTCAGGAGCGCGTCCACCACGCGGACACCCCGCTCGGGGGTGACGACGAGGTCCGTCCAACCGCGCGTGGCGATCACCCGCCCGTCGGCGTCTGCGGCGCTCTCCAGCGCGCGCACGACTGTCGTGCCGACCGCAATAACCCGCCCGCCCGCGGCCTTGGCCGCCTGGACGGCCTCGGCCGTCTCGGCGGGCACGTAGTACGCCTCCTCGTAGGGCGGCTCGTCGTGCTCCAGGCTGGCGACGCCCGTGTGCAGCGTCAGCCGCGCCACGCCGATGCCCTTCGCGCGCAGCCGGTCCAGCACGTCGTGGGTGAATGCGCGGCCGGCCGAGGGCATCTCGGCCGAGCCGGGCTCCCCGGCGTAGACGGTCTGGTACATCGCCAAGGGCCACTCGCCTCGGACGTAAGGATAGGCGATCGGCTTGCCCCAGCGGGCCAGGTACGCGGTGAGCGGGGCGCCTAGGTCGAGGCGCGCGATCCAGAGGCGCCGCGAGTCGTGGTAAGGCGTGAGCAGCGCAGCCCGCCCCGTGCCGGGCAGCGTCAGCGTCTGAGGGGCCGGCGCCGGTAGGTGGCGGGGCTCTACCACCCACAGGTCGGCTACCAGGTGGGTTGAGAGGTGCAGCGCGAGCGACGTACCGTCGGTCGTCGCGGCGGGCAGCGCGGCCGGCAGGGTGCCGGAGTCGTTCACCACGACGAGGTCGCCGGCGCGCAGGAAGCTCGGCAGCTCGTGGAAGCGGGCGTGGACGATCCAGTCGTTGGCGCGGTAGCTCACCAGCAGCCGCACGCCGTCGCGGGCGAGGCCGCGGGCCTCGGGTGGCTCGTGCGCCTCCAGCTCAGGCGGCAGCGTGAAGTCGAGCACGTCGCGGAGGCCCTGCGGGAGCCGCAGGCGCGGCGTGGGTGCGGTCGGACCGCGCGGGCGGGTAGGCGCCAGCTCAGTGGCGATCATCGTAGTTCTCCTCAGCAGCCCAGGGGCAGTAGCGCCTGGGCCTCGAAGCGCCCGAAGGGCGCGGTTTCACGTTCGAGCAGGTCGGCGATGGCGGGGGCGACGATCTCCGGGCCGGGTAGGTGTGAGAGGTCCACGCCCGGCTCGGCGTCGCGGTGCATCTGGGTGTTCATGTCGCCGGGATCGACGACGTAGACTCGCACACCGCTATCCGCTAGCTCGGCGGCCAGGACGCGCGACAGGTGCTCGAGCGCGGCCTTGCTCGTGCCGTAGCCGCCCCAGCCGGCGTAGGCTTGTACGCCAGCGTCAGACGTGACGTTCAGGATCACGCCCGCGCCGTGCGCCCGCATCCCCGGCAGCACCAGCTGGATCAGGTGCAGCGGCGCGACGACGTTCGTGCGCAGCACGGCCGCGAAGGCGTCGAGCGGGTAGTCGGCGAGCGGCGGCATGGGGCTTGGTCCCAGCGCCGAGGCGTTGTTGACCAGGACGTCGATGCGACCGAACCGCTCCTGCCCCGTGCGCACCAGCCGGTCGGCGTGGGCGCGGTCGGCCACGTCGCCGGGCAGCGCGACGACCTCGGTGATGGCGGCTAGCTCGTCGGCGACGGCTGCCAGGGCCGTGGCGCCGCGCGCCGTCAGCACGAGGCGATCGCCGCGCCGGGCCAGCAAGCGTGCTAGCTCGCGGCCGAGGCCCTGGGAGGCGCCCGTGATCAGGACGACTCGTGGTTGGTGATTCATCGTTGGCCCTCCTCCGTGTGGCTCTGCCTACAGGATGCGGCCGGTCGGTCGCTGCTCGCCTCGGGCCACGGGTCAGGTTGGCCCCTGTCCCTTCGGACAGGGGCCGGGAATCGGCGACTGCGCAGGCGCTTGCTTACGAGCGGACCTGACGACGCAGCCGATCGGCAGGCGTGGGGCGGGCTACAGGAGGCCTTGCTCGGCGGCGCGGGCGACCGCCTGGGCGCGGTTGTCGGCGCCAAGCTTCTGGAAGAGAGAGGTGACGTGGAACTTAACCGTGCGCTCGGCGATCCTCAGAGTGCGGGCGATCTGCTTGTTCGACTGGCCGGCGGCGACGAGGCGGAGCACCTCGCGCTCGCGCGCGCTCAGGCGACCGGCGGGCACGCGCGGCCGACCCACCTGCGCCACCACCTTCGCGGCCACGCGCGGCGCGAGGTAGGAGCCGCCGGCGGCGACGGCGCGGATGGCTCGCGCGATCTCGGCTGTCGGCGCGCCCTTCAGCAGATAGCCGGCGGCGCCGGCCTGGAGCGCCCCAAAGACGCGCTCGTCGGCGTCGTAGGCGGTGAAGACCAGCACGCGCGGCTCGCCCGGGGTCGCCGTGAGACGCGGGAGCGCTTGGACGCCGTCCTGGCCGTCTAGCTCGAGGTCGAGCAGCACCACGTCGGGCCGCTCGCGCGCCGCGAGGGCGACCGCGTCGTCGGCCGTGGCGGCGGCCCCGACGACCTGGAAGTCGGCCTCGTCCTCCAGCACGGCGATGAGCCCCTCGCGCACCACGGGGTGGTCGTCGACGACGAGCACGCGGATCACGGTGCGGCCTCGGGCAGTGGGAGGGTGACGCGGAGCGTCGCACCGCGGCCCGGCTGGCTGGCGAGCCGCAGCCGGCCGCCAAGCAGCCGCGCCCGCTCGCGCATGCCGACAAGGCCGTGGCGGCCGGGCGGCACCGCACGTGGGTTGAAGCCGGCGCCGTCGTCGCGGACGGTCAGGACCACGGCGCGGTCGGCGGCGCGCAGGTCGAGGGTGACGACGTGCGCGCGTGCGTGGCGGCGCACGTTCGTCAGCGCCTCCTGGGCGATGCGGTAAAGCTCCGCCTCGGCGTGCAGCGGCAGCGCGACGGTCCCCGTGGTCCGCACGTCCACGCGCACGCCGGTGTCGGCCGTGAAGCCACGCGCCAGCGCGGCGAGGGCCTCGGGCAGCGGCTGGCTGGCGATCGGCGCGGTGCGCAGGTCGAGCACGGAGCGGCGGGCGTCCTCGAGGCTCTCGCGGGCGGTCGCCAGCGCGCGCTCCACGCGCTCGCGCGCGCGGTCAGGCGCATCGTCCAGGTGGCGCAGGGCGCTCTCCAGGTGGAGCGCGATGGCGGTGAGGCCCTGGGCGAGCGTGTCGTGAATCTCCCGGGCGATGCGCGTGCGCTCCTCGGCGCGGGCGAGGCGGGCGCTGGCCTCGGCGAGGCGCGCGCGCTCGACTGCCAGCCCGACCTGGTAGGCGACCGCCGAGAGCAGCTCCAGCTCGGCGGGGGCGAGCTGGCGCCAGGCGGGGCCCGCCACGTTCATGATGCCGAGCGGCTTGGTCTGGAAGTAGAGGGGCAAGCTGGCATGGTAGCGCAGGCCGAGCGTTTGTCGTGGGCTGGCGACCGCGGGGCGCAGGCGGCTGCACTCCATGACGTCGACGTTGCGCGGAGTCAGCTCACCGGCCTGGAAGGCCTCGATGCACCAGCAGGAGCGGCCGGTCATGCGGACGGGCTCTTGCAAGTATGGCGGCAGGTTGAGCGTGGCCGCGCTGTAGAACTGGCCGCCGTCGGGATCGCGCAGCCACACCCAGCCGGTGTGCAGGTCGAGGGCCTGGGCCGTCAGCGCGAGGGTGCGCGTGAGCGCCTGGCGGAGATCGGCAGTGCTGTTGAGCGCCTCAGCGACCGCCGCCACGACGCCGACCGCTCGCGGAGCGGCCGGATATGGTTCGGCACCCGCTGCCGGCGCTCGTCTTGCTCGCGCTGCCACTGGCTCGCTCCTCTCGCCGCGGGTATTGTTCCACACCGTGGCGCGCCGCGGCAGCGGGTGTCGCGCGTTTCGTGGCGGCGCATGGTCGCGGCCCGCTCGATCGCGCCCGGGGCGCTGCCCGCGGGCGCAGCAACGTATCCGAGGAACGGTCAAACGATGCTCCTTGACCGGGTGGTTAAGTGCTAGGCCGGGTGCGGGTCTGCGCGTGCTCCTCGGGCGCGGAAGGTCGCATCGTTTACCCCGTACGATACTCCCTCGATGGCTCGCGGCGGGCCGGGCGCGGGCGGCGGGCGCGGGGAGGCGTGTACGGCGTACGATAAGCGACCACGTCGCGCGAGCTAGCAGGCGCTCTCCTGCGCGCCTCGCGGCCTGAGACCGGGCCGGCCTCGCGAGCTAGCCGGAGAGGGACGCCCTCACCCCGCCCCTCTCCCAGGGGGAGAGGGGGAGGGACGAGGGGCCGCCCTCACCCCCGCCCTCTCTCAGAGGGAGAGGGGGACGACGATTGCCCTCACCCCCGCCCTCTCTCAGAGGGAGAGGGAGTACGGGAACGCCAACGCCGGTATCGTTAAGACGCCGGGCCAGGTGGCGACCGGGCAGGGCGCTGCTTGCTGGACCCCTACCAGAGAAGGCATTGGGGATGGGCGGTCGTCCGGGGGACGAGGGGAGCCGCCCGCGCGCAGCAAGCAGCTCCCGGACTGCAGACCCCGCCCAGAGCTTGCCGAGACGCACGCGATAGGCTACAACGGCGGCATCGTCGAGACGGCGCTGCCGCTGGCACCCGAGCGGTGGGCACCGTTGCCCGCGCTGGAGCAAGCGCCCCTGGCCGAGCCGGCGGTGACACGGCGCCTGGAGTGCCGCCTTCGCGGGCAGGCTCTAAGACCTGATCAAGCGTCACGATGCACCCACCGAGTGACACCGCGCCTGGAGTGCCGCCTTCGCGGGCAGGACAGGTCATCAACGGTAGAGGCCGCGCAGCGGGTAGCAGGAGTGTGGGAAATGGACCGGATTGGCCTTGGACCCATTATGCGCCTGGCGGTATTTCTGAGCCTCGGTCTGGCGCTCGTCCCTTTCGCTCATGGCGCCACTGCGGACGGCCTGGCCACAGCGCGGGCGCTCGCGAGCGCGCCCGCGCCCCAAACCGACGACGACATCGTGGTGCAGCTGACCAGCCCGCGCCCCGGCGAGGTCTTGTCCGGCCCGGTCACGATCCGCGGCTACGCGGCCGACCGCCGCAGCACGGGGGGCTCGGGGCTGAACGAGGCAGATATCCAACTCTACCTGGACGATACCAGCGACGAATGGCACCTGTTCGATTTTGCCACGGGTGGACAGGACAGTCCCGAGGCGGCGGCCGCGCTCGGGCCACAGTTCGACCACGTCGGGTTCCAGGATGTCTGGCAAACCTGCTCGTTCCCCGCCGGCCCTCACAAGCTCATCGTGTACGTCTCCAGCCTGGTCCAGCCGGGCGGCCGCAACTTCACGACGGTGGACGTCAACCTGGAAGGCTGCGCCGATGGCGTGGGCCTCTATCGCGATGACTTCACGGCGCGCCCCGGCGGGGTCGAGACACAGGAGTTGGCGCCCGGGGGGACGGGGGCGGACTACGTCGATGCGATCTTCGGCAACTTTGCGGCGGGCATCGACGCCCGGTGCACCGAGGCCGAGGTCCCATGCTTCTACGCGCTCGTCTTTCGTGGCGTGCCGAGCCCGACGGAAAGGACTGGGCTCATCGGTTATGCGTTCGGGGTCCAGCCGGCCAGCGGCACCTTCCTGTTAGTGTACCGCGCCCCGAACGACGACGCGAACACGGCCAAGATCCTGCTGCCGTTGACCGAGTCGCCCGCCATCCGCCGGGGGGCGCAGCCGAACCGCCTCGGCGTGATCGTCCAGGACGACTGGCTGCGCTTGTTCATCAACGGAGAGCAGGTGGGCGAGGTCCACGACACCACCCGCCCCTGGGGGCGGGTCGCTTGGGGCGCCGGCAACTTGTCCCCCGACCACAATCAAGAGGCGCAATTCGCCCATTTCATCGTCTCGACTCCTGGGCCGCCCTACGCCCTGGCCGCCATTACAGGGCCGGACCGGACAGGGGAGAACGGGGCCGCCACGGCGAGTCCTCCGGGCGCCCCCGGGCGGGTCCTGTTCCGCGACGACTTCACCGCCCGGGACAGTGGCTGGCAGCCAGGCGCCTGGCGGACCTTCACCTCCGAGGGGGGCTACGCGGACGGCGAGTACGCGGTGACGAAGCCCGCGGGCACCGGCGCCACGGCCTGGGCCTGGAACCCTCGCCGCTTCGACGACTTCCGGGTCGAGGTCGACGCCCGGTTGGTCCCGCCGACCGATGAGGCGTATGTGTACCTCGGGTTTCGCTACAGCAGCGTCGAGGACAATGCCTTCTACGCCTTCGTGGTGGACCCGAACGCGCAGGCCTTTCTCCTGGCGCACACGGAAGGGGACCACACGACCGTCCTGATCGACTGGACAGCCAGCTCGGCCATCCAACCCGGCGACGCGCGGAACCGCCTCGGGGTATGGGCGCGGGGGCCGGAGATCGGGCTGCTGATCAATGGCCAGGAGGTCGGCCGAGCGCGGGAAGACGGGATTCGCGAGGGCATGTTAGTCCTTGGGGTAGGGCAGCGCCGCGATGGCCCGGCAGAGGCGCGCTTTGGCAACCTGGTCGTGACCGACGTGGAGTGACAACGCTCTGCCGGCCCACGAGGTCCGCCTGCGCGGGAGAGGGGGAGGGACGAGGGGGACGGCCTTTCCCTGCGACGCGGAATAGTGCGAGTGCTGCTCCTCGCCCTGGCGGAGTGGGGGTCAGGGAACTCTGTCGCCGGACTCGGTATTGGGCGGCAGCGAGATCGGAGCCGGTGGGGCGGTGCGAACAAGCGGAAACGGCAGGCGCGGGCGTGACGGCGGGCGGACCCGCGGCGGGATTGCGGGCTTGTCGTGGCCGGCGGCACGCGCTAGGGTAGATGGAGGAGAGGCGCGTAGTGGCAGACACGGAGGAGGATACGGATGCCGAAGGTGCTCATCCTGACGGACGAGGCGGTCGAGGACCGCGAGATGGCTTACCCGTACTACCGGTTGCAGGAGGCGGGCTACACCGTGGAGGTGGTTGGGCCGGAGCGGGGCAAGACCTACACCGGGGGGCGCGGCCTGCCGTTCACGGCCGACCTAGGCCCGGATGACGTGCGAATCGACGACTACGACGCGGTGATTGTGCCGGGGGGCAAGGCGCCCGACCACATGCGGACCGTGCCGGGGCTCGTGCGGATCGTGCAGGACGCCGTGGCGCGCGACAAAGTGGTGGCCGCGATCTGCCATGGGCCGCAGATGCTGATCGAGGCGGACGTGCTGCGCGGCCGGCGGGCGACGTGCGCGCCGCAGATCAAGACCGACGTGCGCAACGCCGGGGCGAATTACGTGGACGAAGCAGCCGTGGTGGACGGCAAGATCATCACCTCGCGCTTCCCGCCCGACCTGCCCGCGTTCTGCAAGGCGACGCTGGAGGTGTTGAGCCGCGTGCCGGCCGGCGCGCGCTCTTAAGATGGTTTACCCGGCGGGAGTGGAGGGTTGGCACAGCACCCCACTCCCGCCGGGCGCAGCTGGCCGCCGGTTCGCGCGGCTTACGCCGTGGCCGGTTCGGCGGCCGACGGCTCGCCGCCGGCGGGGCGGTCCGGCGCCACGACCACATCGGCGGGGCGCAGCGTCGGGCAGCTTGCCGCCAGCTTCAGGCGAAACATCTCGGCATCATGGCGATCGTCGAACACCTCGTCGCGCAGGACCCACGATCGGACCCACACCCGGTAGGACACGTCGGCCTCCTTGCCGCGCCCCGCGACTCCGTCGTCGCGGGTGCTACGCGCTCCACGCCACGCCCCGCGGGGGCAAGTCAAGCGCAGCCTACCCCCGCCGCGACTCCTCCCTGAGCCCCGGACCGAAGCGCCGGCTGCCCGCCGCACGGCGTCTCGCTGCGTCCATCAGACCACGCGGCGTCATTTGCCACATCCGCCGCCGTGACGAATGGCGCTCATCGTAACGACGAACCTGCACCTCGCCATAGTACGACAATCGGACTAAACCAGCGGGATGATAAGACCGCCATCGCCTTTCGGTCTAACGGTAAGCGCTGGCGGCGGCGGCGCGGCGGGCCGCGAAGGCGGGGCGCGGGCACGGCGGGGACCGGCCCGCAGGGAACGGCCGGCGGAGGCGGCAGGCGCCCGGCTGGTGCGGGTGCCGTCGCGCGACTATAGTAGAGCGCCGGCCGGGGGTGCCCGCCGAGCGGGAGCGTGCCGGGAGCATCGGCGCCCGAGGAGCCGGCGGGTGGCGCGTGGCTTTCGCGCCTGGGGTGGTGCAATGCGAATCGGATTCCGCGACGCGCGCGCTGCGCTGCTCGCGCTCATGGCTGGGCTGGCCGCCTGCGCGGTCCCGGCGGCTGGCCCTCCGCAGGCGGGGCGCGCCGGGGCCACGGCTCCCGCTGGCGCGAGCGGGACGACGAGCGTGCCCGCGGCGTCGGCCGCGCCGACGGCCGTGCCCGCGCCTGTAAAGCTGTCCGAGGTGGAGCCCGGGCAGACGGTGGGGCTCGTGGTGCCGCGGGCTGGCGCGGAGAAGGGCTTCTTCACACAGGAAGGGCTCGACGTCGAGTTCACGGCGGCCCCGCGCGGCGACACGCGCCTGGCGGCGCTGGTGTCGGGTGACGCGCAAATCATGCTGGGGACGGCCGAGGACGTGATCCGGGCGCGCGACCAGGGGCTTCGCTTGCCAATCGTAGCGGCCGTGCTCAACGCCATTACCTACAACATCGTCGCGCAGCCGCAGTTCCACGCGCTTGGCGACCTGCGCGGCGGGACGATTGGGGTAGTGGACCTCACGTCGGGGAGCAGCACGGTGTTGTTCGAGATCATGCGAGCGAACGGGCTGGAGCTGAACCGCGACTACCAGGCGCTGGTGACGGGCGGCGCGTCGGAGCGCGTGACGGCGCTGCGGGCGGGCGTCATCAGCGCCACCACCCTGCCGGTACCGGACAGCACGCGCGTGCTCGAAGAGGGCTACGCCAACCTAGGCGATGCGGCCGACTACATCAAGGAGTATCAAAATTCGCCGATCTCCGTGCGGGCCGAGTGGGGCAGCCAGAATCGCGCGGTGCTAGTCCGGTACCTGCGCGGGCTGCTGCGTACGCTGGACTGGGTGTACACGCAGCGGGACGAGTTCGTGCCGATCGCCGCGCGCCTGCTGAGCCTGGAGCCGCGCTACGCCGCTGTTGGCTGGGACACTTACACGGGCAAGCGGGTGTGGCCGCGCGACGGCCGCCCGACGACGAATGGACTCGCCAAGGTGATCGACATCCTGGCCGAGCAGGGAACGTTCGGTACCAACTCGCCGCCGCAGCCGGGGGAGTTCGTGGACCTCAGCTACATCGACGAGGCGCAGCGCACGCTGGGGACGGGAGGCCGCTAACGTGAGCACACCGCCGGCTACCTCGGGGCTTGTACGCTGCGAGGTGCGGAACGCCGTCGCCACGATCACGCTGAACCGGCCCGAGAGCCTGAACGCCCTGAACCGGGAGATGCGCGACGCGCTGGCCGCGCTGCTCACGTGGTGCGGCGAGAACAGCGACACGGTGCGTGCCGTGGTGCTCGCGGGCGCGGGACGGGCGTTCTGCGCGGGCCAGGACCTGCGCGAGGAGGAGGAGCCGCAAAGCGCGGTCAGCAGCATCGAGGGCAAGCGACGGGGCGACTTCCAGGCGCTGCTCGCGGGGCAGCCGCAGCCCACCATCGCGGCGCTGCACGGCTACGTCATCGGGCGCGGGTTGGAGGTGGCGCTGACGTGCGACTTGCGGATCGCGGCCGAGGACGCGCGGCTGGGGCTGCCCGAGGTGGCCCTGGGCATGATTCCGGCGAGCGGCGGCACGCAGCGGCTGCCCCGACTGATCGGGGAGGCGCGCGCCCTGCACCTGGTGTTGACCGCGGAGCGGGTGGACGCGGCGACGGCGCTGGAGTGGGGGCTGGTGACGCGTGTGGTGGCCGCAGCCGAGCTGGCCGACGCCCTGCAGGCGATGGGGGAGCGGCTGGCGGCGCACGCGCCGCTGGCGCTGCGCTACGCGCGTCGAGCGATTCAGGAGGGGGCGGGCCTGAGCCTGATGGACGGGCTGCACCTGGAGGCGGCGCTGGCGGGCGTGCTTCGCACGACGCACGACCGGGCCGAAGGCCCGCGGGCTTTTCGAGAGAAGCGCCCGCCGCGGTTCATCGGCGCGTGACGCGGCGCCGGCGCGCGGCGGGACGAAGAGCGCGTCAGCAAGCTCAAGGCGCGAACAGGGGAGCAAGGCGCTTGACTCGCTCCCCTGTTCGCGCCTTGCGCCGATAGCGAGCACTGCCGGCTCGCGTGCGGTGCGGAGTCAGCGAGCGCTAAGACGCGGCGGGCGCGGGCATCTCGTGGGCGAAGCCGCAGGCGCGGTGGGTGCCGTCGCAGAAGGGCTTCTTGGACGACTGGCCGCAGCGGCACATCGCGAAGCTCTCGGGTGTCTCCACGAGGTTGCCGTACTGGTCGTAGACTTTCACGCCGGTGACGAGGTATGGGCCGTTGTTCCGGACCTGAATGCGCGGGCCTTCGGGCTGCGCCATCTTATCCCCTCCTGTGCTGCCGGGCTTGCGGTAGCCCAGGCCGCCGGCCCAAGCGTCACCGCCAGGGCGAGAGCGGCCGGGCTGGCCGGCGCGCTACTTACGAAATACTAGCACTGGTTACAGGGGCGGACAAGCGCCGAGGCGCCTAACGCAGTTTGCGGTCGGGCTGAGCGGGCGGCCTACCCGGGGGCTGCGGCCTGCGCGCCGCTGGCGGGTAGGAGACCCGCGCCTGCGAACCGCTGGCTGCCCAGCTTGCCAAGAGCGATGGTCATGAGGCTCGAACCACGGCCGCGACCGGGCGGCAGGGGACGAGCCCCTGCCCTACGACATCGGGCAGGGCGTGGTGGCAGCTAGGTGCGGCGACCGGGCGGCGGGGGACGAGCCCCGGCCCTACCTTTTGGCTGGTCATATCCGATCCGGGCCTGGGGTTCGCCGACGGAGGCGGGCCCTCACCCCGACCCTCTCCCAGAGGGAGAGGGCGTAAGAAAATGCCACCCCCAGCTTCGGTATGACGCGATGGGCGCGAAGATCACTGTACCGGCTAGGATGCGGCTTCTTCCGCGTACTCCCAGGTGCGCATGAGGCCACGGATGAAGGCGAGGTAGGCGTCGCGGCTGAGGGGCGGACGGGCAGTGGCGAGCACCTGGCGCGCGTTGGCGCCGTCGTCGGCCAGGAGGTCGACGACGGTCATGGCGAGCGCGCGGGCGGGATTGGCGATGGCGCGCTCGGGGTCGACGATCTCGTAGTCGGCGCCGTGGCCCTGCCCGATGACGCCGCCGGCATAGGGGTGGACGGTGGGCATGACCTGGCTGAGGTCGCCCATGTCGGTGGATCCGCCGCGGTGGCCGGCGTCGGTCACCTGGTCGGGACCGACCAGGCGCTCGGCATTCGCTTTGAACAGGCGCAGCAGCGTCGGATCATGGCGCATCGGCAGGTAACCGGGCAGCGTCGTCGCTTCGACGCGAGCGCCGATAGCCAGCGCGCCGGCGCGCAGCGCCCGGTCGACCTTGGCGCTGGCGTCGGCGATTGCCTCGAGCGAGGCGCCGCGCACGAACATCTCCAGGCGCACGTCCGCGGGCACGGCGTTCACCACGTCGCCACCGCGGGTGATGATAGGGTGGACGCGGACGTGATCGACGTCGCGGTACGTCTCGCGCTGGGCGTGAATGGCGGCGAGGGCGACGTGGGCGGCGTTCAGGGCATTGATGCCCTGGTCGGGCGAGGAGCCGGCGTGGCTGGCGCGGCCCACGAACCGCACGAGCTTGGCGGCGACGCCGTTATTGCTGCTGCCGATGGCGAAGGCACCGTACTGCCGCCCGCTGATGGTGTGGACCATCAGCGCCATGTCCACGTCGTCGAAGGCGCCGAGGCGGAACAGCTCGGCCTTGCCGCTCAGGAACTCCAGGCGGCCCTGGCGGCGTAGCTCCAGGCGCCGCTCTAGCTCGACGTACTCCTCGGCGGGCACGGCCATCAGCACGACGCGCCCGGCCAGGCGGGGCAGTACGTCGCTCTCGACCAGCGCGTGGGCGACGCCGAGCACCATCGCGAGCTGGGCGTTGTGCCCGCAGGCGTGCGCCGCCCCGGTCGCCGGATCGGCACGCGGGTGGCCGGGCACCGGCAGCGCGTCTAGCTCGCCGAGCACTGCCACAGTGGGGCCGGGCGCACCGCCCTCGAGGACGGCTCGCACGCCGGTCAGCGCCAACCCCGTCTGGTGCGGGATGCCCAGGTCCGTGAGGGCGGCGCTGAAGCGCCGCGCCGTTTCGACCTCGTGGAAGCCTAGCTCGGGCCGGGCGGCCACAGCGTCGGCGAAGGCGTAGAGCGCCTCGCGGCAGCCGTCCACGACGGCGCCGACGCGCGCCTTGAGATCGTCCATGCGGGTACCTCCGCTCCGAGCTGGGGGCGGCTGGCCAGCGGCCCATTATAGCCGAGCGCCTACGGTTGCTCGGCGCCGCCGCGGGGCCGTACTATGCCACGACGACGGCATAGCGGCGGGCGAGGGCCGCGCGGCCCGTTGGCGAGGACGCGGAACGGTGGGCGGATCGTCGAGCGCTGGAGGAGAGCCATGACGGAGCAAGCCGCGAGGGGGACCGCACGCGGCGCAGCGGCGAGCGCGGGGCGCCACGAGTTCACGGTGGAGGCAGATGCGCGCAAGCTGGAGCGGATGCGCAAGGAGGGGCACGTCCGCGGGTTCACCGTGTACTGCGACGAGGGCGAGAACGCAGGCGGCGACAATAGCGCCCCCAACCCGCTCGGCTATTTTCTGCTCGGTGTGGCGTTCTGACACCTTACCCAGGTGGCGCGGTACGCGCACATGGCGAAGGTGCAGATTGACCAGGCGCGGGTGAGCGTGGGCGGGCGGTTCGAGCGCGAGGGCTCGGTGCTGGCCGGGACGATCCAGGCGGCGGTGCCGGAGATCACGAGCAAGCTGGAGATTGAGTCGCGGGACGATCCCCGCAAGGTCGCCGCGGTACTGCGCGCGGCCGAGAATGGCTGCTACGCGATACAGGCGCTTCGCCGCCCCACGCCGGTCCGCACCGAGGTGACGGTGAACGGCACGCCGTTCGATCTCGGAGCCTGACGAGCTGGCGCTTTCGGGCCGGACGTGGCGGTGGCTGGGCGCGGGCGCGCGCTCCGCACCGCGGGCCGCAGACGCAAGGCTGCCGAATCGGGGGCGCTCGGGCCGCGGCGTTTTTCGCCCAATGCTCAGCGACTACTCAGCCGGCGTTCAGCTGCGTGGCGGCGCGGTCGGTTAAACTCGTCGAGCGGCGCGCCGGCTCGGCGCTCCGCGCCCGGCGGTGGCCAGCAGGCGCTACACCGCGGCAACCAGTCCCACACTCAGGCATTCCCCGGAGGGTTCCAATGGTCCGTCGCGCTCTCAGCCTTGCGCTGCTGGCCCTGGCAGCCTGTAGCGCGCCGCAGCCGGGGCCGCCGCCCACTCCGCCGGCGGCGGCCGTGGCGCCAACCGCTCCTGCCACGCTGTCGGTGGCGCCGCCGACCGCGGCCGCGCCGTCCACGGCCGTGGTCGCCGAGCCGACCGCTGCCGCCGAGCCGCCCGCCCCGGGCGAGGCGCCCCTGGCCGAGGCGACGAGCGCGCCGGCCGAGCCGGCGCCGGTCCCGAGCGCGGTCACGCCGCTCCCGTCCCCGCCCACGCCGACGGCAGTTGCGCTCGAGGCGGTGACGCCTCCCGACGAGATCGGGGCGTTGGCGGGCGCGGGGGAGGCGTCGACCGGCCCGGTTGGCGGGCCGACGGCGGCGGTGCTGCCGCCCTCGGCGCGGCTGCAAATCGCCCTGACGCCGACGCCGAACGTGCTGGCTAGCTCGCCGTCGCTCGGCAGCGCCGTGCAGGCCACGGGCAGCGCGGACTACGCGGGGGCCATCAAGCTGGCGCAGGACTCGCGCAAGAGCCCCGGCGCGGCGCGGCTGAGCGAGCGGATCGACGCGGCGGTGGCGCGCGCGCAGGCGGCGGGCAGCACCATCGAGGTCGAAGGCTGGCAGGCGAGCCTGAAGGGCAGCACGGAGGTGTACGAGGTCACGTTCGTGCTGCGTGAGAACCGGCAGGGGCTGCGGGCCGAGTGGGAGGTCAACCTGACGACGGGCGAGGTCCGGCCGATGAACCAGCTGGCGGAGGCGCTGGACGCCACGTAGGCGGAGGCGGCCGGGCGCAGGCGCAGGCCGCGCTACGCGCCGCGCGGGTGGGGAGGCGCGGCGGCGAGCGCCTGCTCGATGCGCTGGAGGCGCTCTAGGATCTGGTCGACCTTCATCTCGGTCGTCGGCTGCTTGGGGATCACGCTGATGGCGCCGCTCGTCTCGAGGATCGCCTGCTGCACCTGGTCGATCTCGGCGTAGCCCTGGCGCCGTAAGGCCGCCAGCAGCTCGGGCTCCGTGATCTCTTGCTGGTCGCAGGCGGCCGCTACCAGGTGGCCGTTCTCGATCAGCACCGTTGGCTCGCCCTCGAAGAACTCCTCGAAGCGGGGATGACGATAGAAGTAGCGCACGACGACGTAGTTGAGGAGGAGGAGCACGAACGCGCCGACGAGGCCGCCGGCGAGCGACGTATCGTTGCCGATAATCGCGTTCTGGACGGTATTGGAGAGAATCAACAGTACGACGAGGTCGAATGGATTGAGCTGGGCCAGCTCGCGCTTGCCGAACATCTTGAGGAGAAAGAGCAGGGCGACGTAGACGATCAGCGGTCGAACGATCTTTTCGAGCCAGGTGACGGTGTCGGCGTTGCCGAGAGTCAGCAGGTTGCGCCAGAGCTCGTCAAGCACGGGGGCAGCCTCCTCCGGGTGGGAATAGAAATAGGCGAGGCGCTGGGGCTAGACGGGTAGCGGCACCGCGAGGGCGAACGCGTTGAGGAGCAGGATAATCCCCAGCAGGCCCAGGCCGACGCCGCCGAGGAGCAGCGGCAGGGCGCGGGCGACGATCGAGATGGACGCGAGCACGATGGCCAACTGAAACGCCGCCTCCGCTACCTGGAAATTGCGGTGGCGGCTCTCGGCTAGATCGCGCTCGTGCTCCAGGTCCTCGGCTTTGTGCTGGAGGCTGTCCTGGCTGGGTCGGTACTTGGTGGCGACGGCGTCGTCGAGGTCGGCGGCGCGTTGCTCGGCGACCGCGGCGCCCGGCCCGCCGGCCGCGAGCGTGCGCAAGATGGCCGCTTCGCCCTCGTTGACGTGGCGCTTCAGGGAGTTGGCCTGGAACTCGTTCCAGGCGTCCGAGGCCTTCTGCTGGGCGAGGAGGGCTTCGGTGGCGGCGCGGTTGCCCGCCAGCGTGGCGATGGCGAGGAGCGCTGCCAGGATGGAGACGAGAACGGCCGCGTGCCGACCGAACTGCTCACGTCCCTCGGCGGCCTCCTCGGCTACCTCGACGCGTTCGAGCACCTCCCGTGCTTCCACCGTCTCGCTCCTGGCGGTTAGCGGCGCCGTGCGGCCGGGGCGGGCGCGGGCTCACGCGCCGCGAGGGCGACGCCGCTAACGGTTGGCGCTGGTTATCGTGCCAAAGGTTACCTCACCCCGGCGAGCAGTGTCACCAGGGCGAGGGATCCGGGTGCGCAGACCTAGGCGCGCCTAGGCATGTGGCCAGCGATGGTGGATAAGTTTGGCGGAGCCAATCTTATGCACGAACCTGGGCCGGCCGCTTAGGCGGCGAGCTGGTGACCGCAGCGCGTGCAGAAGCGCGCGTCGGCGGCGGCAGGGCTGTTGCACTGGGCGCAAACGGCACCGGTCGTCGCAGCGGCGGCGGCCGACGGGGCAGCCGGCGGTACCGTCGTGGTCGCGGCGGCGGGCGGTAGCGTCCCGGCGGGCGAAGGTTCGTCGCCGTTGACGGACTGCTTGAATTCGCGGATGCCCTTCCCGAGCGAGCTGCCTAGCTCGGGGAGCTTGCCCGGACCGAACACGATTAGCGCGATCACTAGGATGATCAGCAGGTGGCCGGGCTGGATCAGTCCGCTGCCAAACATGATGGACACCTCCTCGTCGATCCGGGACGCCGCCGGGCCTGGGGGCGCCGCGCGCCCTTTCTCCCGTTTAGTGGAAATTATAGCGCGCGCGGCGCCCCGGCGCCCGCAATTCTCGGGAACGCGAACTTACGGCTCGCGGAGCAGGGTGGTCGGCGGGGCGGCGGGCGGCAGCCACTCCACGTCGCCGCTGGGCAGCGCCGGCAGGACGAGCGCGAAGCGCGCGCCGGCGTTGGGCGCGGAGGCGATCTCCAGCCGACCGCCATGGGCCTCCACGATGCCGCGGACGATAGTCAGGCCGAGGCCCAGCCGCCCGGGGCGGGGGCGGGGCGCGGGCGCCGCGGCCGGGCCGTCGGGCCGAGAGCGTTCGCCCTGGCCGGTGGGCGGGACGAAGCCCGGGCCCTCGTCGGCCACCGCGAGCACCACTTCGCCGTTCGCCATCTGCGCCTGGAGGTGGACGGTGCTGCCGGGCGGCGCATGGCGGAGGGCATTCTCGACGAGATTCGCCAGCGCCTGACCGAGCCGTGCCGGATCGCCCTCGACGAGGGCGAGCGGCTCGGCGGCTTCGACGGCGAGGGCGACGCGGCGCGCGGCGGCCTCGGCCGCGAACTCGGCCGCGGTCTGGCGGAGCAGGGCGGCGGGCGCCAGCGGCTCGGGCTCCAGGCGCAGTCCGCCGGTTTCGAGCTGTGCCGTCTGGAGGAGGTCGTCGGCCAGCCGGGTCAGACGATGGGTGTGGCCGCCGATCCCGTGCAACAGCTCGGCGCGCAGCGGGGGGTCGTCGGCGGCGCCGCGCTCGAGGGCTTCCACGGCCATGCCGAGCGCCATCGTGCTGGAATGGAGGTCGTGAGCGACCGCGCTCATCAGCTCCTGGCGTGCGCCTTCCAGCGCCTGGAGCCGCGCGGCCATGTCGTCGAAGGCGTGGGCGGCGGCGGCGACCTCGTCGCTGCCCTGCACGTCGCAGCGAATGGCGAGATTGCCCGCGGCGAGCTGGCCCGCGGCGCCGGCCAGGCGGCGGGCCGGGGCGGCCAGGCTGCCCGCGAGGAGGAGCGCCACGGCCACGGCGACGGCGCCCACGCTTGCCAGGCCGAGCAGGAGGGCGCCGCGCAAGTGCGCGACCTCGCCGCTCACATCCGCCAGCGCGTAGGCCAGGCGCAGGGCGCCGCGCACCTGGCCGTCGTGGATGACGGGGGCGACGATGTAGAGGACCTCGGGGCCGGTGCCGTCGTTGACGACGGAGACGGTCCGCTCGCCGCGCAAGGCGGCCTGGAGACCCGGCGGGCTGAGCGGCTCGCCGACGCGCTCCTCCTCGGGCTCGGTGGCGGCCACCAGCTGGCCGTTGGCGTCGAAGACGCGGACGCGCACGGCGCTCTCGCGGTCGACCGCAGCCAGCATCTCTCGCAAGGGCTGGAAGTCGTTCGCCACCAGCGCATCGGCGGCGGGCTCCGAGAGCAGGGTGCTCTCCACGACGAGGTCATCGTGGAGCTGGACGAGATAAAAGCGCTCCATCTGGTCGAGCACATACAGGCCGGCGAGGGCCATCGCGAGCAAGACGAGCCCGAGGTGACTGAGCAGCAGCTTCTCGCGCAAGCTGAGCGTGGGCAACCGCCCGGCGGCGAAACGAACGAGGTCGGCTGGCCGGCTCACGGCGCCACGTCGGCGAAGCGGTAGCCCACGCCACGTACCGTCTCGATGAGCACGGGGCGGCTCGGGTCGCTTTCGATCTTGCGCCGCAGCTGGCGCACGTACACGTCGAGCGCGCTCTGGTCGCCGAAGAAGTGCTGGCCCCAGACGCGCTCGAAGATGAACTGGCGCTCTAGCGTGCGCCCCGCGTGGCTGACGAGCAGGTGCAGGAGCGCGAACTCGCGCGGGGACAGCGCCACCTCCTGGCCGCGGACGTAGACGCGGTGGGCCGCGCTGTCCACCACGACCTCGCCGACCGTCAGGCGGTCGCTGGCCGGCGCGCCGCCCGCCGCGCGGCCACGCCGGAGCGCCGCCCGCACGCGCGCCGCCAGCTCGCCCGCGCCAATGGGCTTGGTGAGGTAGTCGTCGGCGCCGGCGTCTAGCCCAACGATCTTGTCGGCTTCGCCCCGGCGGGCGCTGAGGATGATGATGGGCACCCCTGTCTCCTGGCGGAGGCGGCGACAGACCTCCACGCCGCTGAGATCGGGGAGCGCGACGTCGAGCAGGACCACGTCGGGCGGCGCCTCGCGCACGGCGGCCATTGCTTCGGCCCCGCTGGCCGCGGGCACGACGCGGTAGCCTTCTTGCCGCAGCAGGTAAGAGACCGAGCGCACGATGAGCGGGTCGTCGTCGACCAGCAGGACTACGGCAGGATCGGCGAGCATACGGCGTGCTCCGACAGCCAGCGCGCTGCCCCGGTGGGGCGCCTGCCCTGGGGGCGTCCCAGCTCGACGTTTTCAGCTAAGCTTAAGCCGGCCTTCATCGGCTCTTCAAGTAGCGCGCAAGACCAAAAGTTATGCTTGGAAGGGCGCATATACGGAGAGCAGGCGATGAGCACCAGCCGTAGCGGACCGAGTATCGCGGAGGCCAAGGGCGAGTGGCAGGCCCGCGAGGTCGCGCGGTGGGAGCGGCTGCCCTTTGGGCTGGTGCTGCTGGCCGTATGGGCGGTGGCGCTCGTCGCGATTGCGCTCCTGGTGACGGGTGGCCTGCGGGGGCTGAACGGCCTGCTGGGCCGCGACGACGCGGCCGGGGGCGCGCCCAGCTACCAGGAGCTGACGGTCGGTGAACGCAACGCCGAGCTGGGCCGCGATTTCGTGATCGCGCCCGCGGACGCCACGCCGCAGCGGATCGAGGCGCTGGTGACCGCGCTGGCCGCCGATTCGCCCCCGGGCCTGCTGCGGATGAACGTGTTCACCGACGCCGCCGCCGCGCGCCGGCGCCGTGAGCTGATCGCGGCGGGGATCTACGCGAAGAACGAGGACGAGGGCGACCCGCCGGAGTGGCGGGAGGTGTATCCGGCGTGGGTCGGCGTGTACACGCGCGACCCGGCCAACAACGTCAACCAGCTCAGCATCTGCTTGAACGACCCCGATCACTCCCACTGCACCGTCAAGCGCTATCCCCCCGTGGCGGCGCGCTAGCGCGGCTTCCTGTCATCGGCGCCGGGCGACCGCTGAGCGGCGTCGGTGGGCGCGACGAAGATCGCGGCCGGCTCGCCCGCGAGATGGATGCGTCCCCGCTTGACCGCGAGGCGGGGCACCAACCGGAGGCGCCCCACCCGAGTCTGGCCGGCCATGTCGCGGAAGACGTGGTCGCCCTCCTCCAGCGCGACGACCGTCACGTCGGCCTGGTGGCCGACGTCCAGGCTGCCCAGCCGGCCCGCCTCGCCGAGTACCGCAGCCGGCCGGCTGGTGGCCATCGCCACCACGTCCGCTAGGCTGAGCCCTAGCGCGAGCAGCTTGGACATCGTCTGCGTGAGGCCGTAATACGCGGTGCGGCTGTGGGGCCGGCTGAAGTCGGCATGCACGTCGCTGCTGACGAGGTCGGGCCGCACGCCGGCGGCGAGGGCCGCTTCCGCGGCGGCGAAACTGAAGTGGGCGCCGTGCGCCACGTCGAGCTGCACGCCGCGGGCGAGAGCGGCGAAGACGGCAGGCTGCACGGCGCCGTCGCCGCTCACCACGCCGCCCGCCTCCTTAGTGAAGCAGTGGGCGAGCACGTCGCCGCCGCGCAGCAGGGGCAGCGCGCGCGGCAGCACCGTGTCCGGCGGGGGGAGCGGGTGGTCGCCGGGGTCGATCAGCTGGCCGGTGTGGACGTAGAGCGGGACGCCGGTGGCGTCGGCGGCCTGGCGGGCAAGGGCCAGCACCGCGGTGCCCCAGCGAGCCAGGCCGCCCATCTCGGCGTGCGTCTTGATGCCTCGCACGAGATCGCGGTTGTCCGCAATGGCGGCAATCGTTGCGTCCAGCTCGACTGAGTCGGGGCCGTGGAGGGCCGGCAGCATGCTGCCCTTGGCGGTTCCCACGGCGCTGATGTTAAGGAAGAGCAGCGTTTCGGTCGCGGCCGGCTCGGCGATGAACTTGCGGAAGGCCGGTAGGTTGAGCGGCCCGGCGCTGCCCTGGTCTACGATGGTCGTCACGCCCGAGCGCACGCCCACGGCGTCGGGCGGCACGCCGTAGTCGGTCGCGTACTCGAAGGCGTGGACGTGCAAGTCGATGAGGCCCGGCAGCACCCAGAGGCCCTCGGCGGAGATCGTTTCGCGCGCCTCGCCGGCCAGGCCCGGGCCGAGCGCGACGATCTTGCCGTTGGCGATGGCGAGGTCGCCTGTCGCGTCGAGCGCGATGCCGGGATCGAACAGCCGACCGCCGCGGATGACCAGGTCGTACACGTCGCACCTCCCGCTCGCGTGCCGGCCGCTGAGGTGGGCGGCCCACGGAGATAGTGTACGGGATGCGGCCGGTCGGGAGCGGCGGCATGTGGCACGGCGGCTGCGAGGCGCGCGAGTGGTATCCTGGCACGTCAGCCCAGCGCGCGAACCGTTCGAGGAGGACCCATCGTGCGTCAGCCCAACCCGCCCGTCCCGCGCACGGGGCGCCACGCGGCGCCCGGGATCGCCCCGCTTTCGGTCGCCTTGACGCGGCAGGTGAGGCGGGCGCGGTGGCGGTGGAGCGTCCTGATCGGGCTCGCGGCCCTGCTCGTCGCCTGCAGCGGCGGCACGCCCGCGGCCACACCGTCCGGCGGCAGCCCGACGAGCGGGCCGGGGGCCGGGACGGCGGGCTCGGCAGCGCCCGGGGGGGCGGCTGGGGCAAGCGCGCCGACCGCGGCGCCGCAGCCTGCCACCGTGGCCTACGCCTACACTGGCCCGAGCGCGGCATTCACGCCCAACTGGGTCGCGCAGGAGGAGGGGTACTTCCGCGAGGAAGGGCTGGAGGTGACGCTGACCTCGGTGCAGCCGGCGCCGGGCGCGCAGGCGCTCATCGCCGGCGACTTCCAGATCGAGTCGACCGGCCCGCAGGTGATCGACGCGCGGCTGGGCGGCGCGGACCTGGTCTACGTGGCCGATCTCGTGCCCTACTTCGTGTTCGACGTGTACGCCCAGCCGAACGTCCACGACGCCGCGGGACTCAAGGGGGGCAGTATCGGGGTGACCCAGGCCGGCGCCACGACCGACTTTGCCGCGCAAGCCTACGCCAAGCGGGTCGGGCTAACGATTGGCCAGGACCTGCAAGTGAACTACGTCGGCAGCATGCCGGGGCTGCTCGCCGCGCTGCAGAACAACCTCATCACCTCGGCGATCCTCTCGGCGCCGACGACGCTCAACGCTCGGAAGGCGGGCTACACGCGGCTGGTGGCGCTCGCCGACTTGAAGCTCGCCTTTGAGCACGCGGCGCAGGTGGCCAGCCGCGCGTGGATCGAGAGCAATCAGGACGTGGGCCGCCGCTTCCTGCGCGCCTACGTGCGGGGCATCGAGACCACGCGCACGAATAGCGACGTGGCGATCAAGGCGATCGCGAATTACACCGCGGTCGAGGACCCCGAGGAGCTACGCGAGTCGTACGAGGCGTTCAAGGACGTTTACCCGGCCCGGCCGACGGTGTCCCGCGACGCGGTGCGCGCGGTCATCGAGTACGACCAGGACCCGCGGGCGAAGAGCCTGGACGTCGAGTCGCTGATCTACGACGCGTTGATCCCGTAGCCGAAGCTGGTCAGGGACGCGGGCGGGGGACGAAGGTGACGCGGGGGAGCAGGCGGTCGAACTGCTCGCGCAGGACGGTGGTGGCGGCGCGTTCGACGACGGCGAGGTGGGCCGGCGGGGCAAAGACGTAGATCGGCGCCTTGTAGAGCAGGTAGTTCCGCTGCACCGGATTGGTGACGCGCCGGTCGGCCAGGTCCGGGTTCCAGCCCGAGAAGATGGTCGGATGGTGCGTCGCGTCGCCGGGCGTGGTGGCGATGACGTCGGTGTCGCTCACGCGCGGGACCACCGAGGGACGCACCCAGACGTCGCCCGGGTGCAGAGTGGGGACGCTCTCGCGCACACGCTCGAAGATGCGCTGCCGCACCAGGTCGGCGCAGCGGCGCACGCCCTCGGCAAAGTCCAGGTAGGCATCGTCGTCGATGGCCGCCACCGTGTCGCGCTGGAGCACGAACGCGCGCTGGAGCAGGCGCCGCGTGCGCAGGCGGTGCAGCACGTCGTTGACGTAGGGATCGTGGCTGGGCGCGTGCAGCAGCGCCTCATCGCTCAGGCGCAGGAAGTCGATGACGCGCCGAAAGTCGAGCGTGCGCGCGCTGCCGTCGGGACTGTCGGCCACCACCGCGAGCAAGCCGTCACTGGCGGGGGCCGCGCCGAAGGCGGGGCCGACGATCGCCTCCACGGCGCCCTGGATCATGCAGTCGGCGGTCTGCACCTTGTGGTGGTTGTAGAGCGCCTGGTACATCGTGATGCGGTTGAACAGCAGCTTCTCCAGCTCGCCGGCGCCGGCCATGGAGAGCTGAATGCCGGGCGCGCCGACCACCAGGCTTTGCAGCAGGCGGTCGTAGTCGAGGATGGCGGGCACGCCGGAGAACAGCGAATCCCGAGCGAAGTAGTCGAGCTTGTCGGCGTCGATCGGCCCGCTGATGACGCCGGCCAGGTACGGGGGGAGGCCCCGCGCCCGGAGCGCCGCCGAGTCGCCGGTGATCAGCGCGACCACGGCGTCGGCGTCCACGTCGGCCTGCTCGAACAGGCGGCGCATGGGTGCGCTCTGCAGCAACAGCGCGCCCACCTTCTCGTGTGGCTGGTGCCCCGGCAGGGCGGGATCGAGCTGGCCGGCGAGCAGGGGCGTGGCGACCATCACCTTCTCGCTGGAGTGCGAGAACACGCCGTGTCCGACGTCGTGGAGCAGGCCGGCCAGGCGGACGGCGCGGCGGTGCTCGACCGGCAGGGCGGGACACGCTAGCTCGGCCAGCCGCGCGACCATGCGGCCCGCGAGGTGGAGCACGCCTAGCGCGTGCTCGAAGCGCGCGTGGCGCGCGGAGGGATAGGTAAGGTATACGGGCCCGGTCTGCAGGATGCCGCGCAGACGCTGAAACAGCGGCGCGTCGACGAACGGTACCTCGTGGGGCTCGACGACGATGGAGCCGTGGAGGGCGTCGCGCAGGTACTTGGCGCGGCGCGGCGGCGCCCCCTCGTAGCCGCGCATCACATCCTCGGCGAACTGCCCTACTTGATCGGGCAGAGAGGAGCGCTGCCGCGCCGGCGTTGGCGCTCCGCCATTGGTGCGCTCGGACTCGAGCCGCGCCACGTGCCGCCCCCGGTGAGTCTCTGTCGGTACAGCCATAGCTGTACCGATAGCTGCCGACAGTATCATCGCGCAGGCTGTCGCCCGGCGCCAAGGGCGGCCGACGGGCGGTCATCTGGGCCACGAGCGAACAGCGGCGCCGGCCCCGCAGCGGCGATGCTTAAGATTTGCTTAATGTTTCCTTAAGATTGCCTGAACGGACGGGGGGTGGTTGTAACTTCCGGGCCTCTTGCCCGTTCGTTAGTGCGGAAGGTGGCTTCATAGCGATTTCTGCACCATTTACGGGGAGGGGTGGCGCGTATGCTTCGACGGATAGGTGCCAGGTATCTGCTGTCGCTGATGTTCGTGCTCAGCATGGCGGCGCCGACGGCAGGGGCGGCCGGCGCCGCGGTTGCGACTGACGCGGGGACGGCCTCCGTGGCGGCCGCGAGCGGATCGAGCGGCGCTGCTGCTGTGCCAGTCAGCGAGGTCAGGCCCGGCGATCTGCTGGCGAGCGGTAATGTGGTAGGGGCCGCCGACGCACTGGCGGCCGTCGACGGGCCGAGCCATCACTTTGGCTTCGAGCAGGCGAGCGTGCTGGGGCAGGCTACGCCCAACGTGCCGGTGGGGCTGTCCGGCTTGCAGCGGCTGACCACCATCAACGTGCCGGGCTGGACTGCCACGAATGCGCCGAGCTTCGACATCCAGAGCTTCGACCCGGTCCGCAACATCAACTACGTCGCCGCGCGCAACCCCGGCGGCCCGACCGTTGGGAACTCGAGTCCTGGCTTGCTGGCCATCGACACGACGACCAACACGCTGATCGGCGAGCTGTCGGTGCCCGACTGCGACGCCGTCAACGTGCAGCGCGCCAGCTTCCAGTGCCCCAGCGGCGTGGAGGTGATGCCGGACCTCCGCAAGGTCGCGGTCACCAGCCGCGGCAACGCGGGGCAGAACTTCGTGGAGATCTTCGACATCGGCGCCTCCCCGACGAACGCGCCGATGCTGACCCGGATCAACCTGCCCAACAACCAGCTGCAGCCCGACGAGCTGACCTACGACCCGATCAACCACCGCCTCTACGTTGCGAACACGGGCGGCGCGTTCTTCCTGGCCGTAATCGACGCTGTGACGAACACCCTGCTCGGACAGATCTCGGTAACGCAGTTCTGCCCGACCACCATGGAGCAGCCGCGCTTCGACCCGGTGGACGGCATGATCTACCAGAACTGTTCGGCCGATCAGGTCTTGTTGCGCATCGACCCGAACGCGGGGGCGTTCGGTCAGATCGTGAGCGCCTGGAGCACGCCCAGCCAGGAAAACGGCATCGACGTCGATCCGTTGACCAACCACGCCTTGCTCGGCTCGAACCCTGGGCCGCAGGCCGTGGTCAACCTGAACGCGCCAAGCACGCTAGCAGTGCCGCTGGCGCCGATCCCCGTGGTAGCGAGCTTCCCACAGGTGAACGCCACGGACGGTCTATACTTCAACAACAACACGCTCCGCTGGTACACCGGCTCCAGCGGGAACACGAACCTGGGCGTGCCCTGTCCGGCTAGCCCGCTGAATCCCGCGCAGCGCCCGGTGCTCGGTGTCTTCCAGGGCGCGACGATCTCCGGCGGCACGCCCAGCATCGTCGGCGTGGAATGCACGGGCAACGGGGCGCACACGGCCGGGGTCGACCCGATCCGCAACCAGATCTACGTGCCGGCGGGCGCCCCAGTGATCGGCATCCTGGTGTTCAAGGACAACAGCGCAAGCCAGGGGCTGACCGGTGCCGCGAACGCGACGCTGGGTAGCAACGGCACTGTTGGCTTGACGCCCTCCGGCGGCAACACGACGGTGCAAGCCACTCTGACCGGCGTGAGCGGCGGCGGGACAATCCAGCTGCTCGTCGTCACGACGGTCGGCAACCAGGTCGTGCCCTGCGCCAGCACGGGGGGGACCACCACCGTGACGTGCAACGGCACCGTACTGGGCCTGCCGCTGGCCGGGGCCCCGGTGACTCTCAGCCGGAACGGCGCGGTCGTCGTGAAGGGCAACACCACCAGTGGCACGGTGCCGCCGACCACGCTGACGGCACAGCAAGCGATCGCGCAGGCGCAGGCGCTGCCTGGGTTCGTGACGGGCCAGCAGGGCGTACCGTGCACGCACGTGGGCGGTGGGCCGTGCACGGGCAACGCGAACGGCCTGCAGGTGAGTGGGATCCAGACCAGCAGCATGACCTGGACGGTCACTGCCACGCTTCCGCCCGCTCCGCCGGCGGGCGCCGGGACGCCGTTCTTCGTGATCAACACCACGGCTGGCGTCGAGGCCGTGCCATGCACGGGCGGGCCGGCCGGCGCGCCGGCGCCGGGCAGCGTGGTGAACTGCACGGCGACGACGGTGGGGAACGCGTTCCAGGGCGCCGCGGCGGTGCTCGTGTTCCCGGGCGTCGGCGGTGCGGCGGGCCCAGCGGTTGGCCCAGCTATCGTGACGGGCCCTGGCCCGGCGGCCGCGGTTGCCCCCGCCGCCGCTGCCGCGCTGCCGCTGCTCCCGCCCCCGCCGCCGGTGCTGCTGCCGCCGCCGCCGTCGCCGCTGCTGCCTCCACCGCCGCCGGCTCCTGCGGGTGCGATCTCGCAGCGTGCAGCTTTCCCGGAGGTGCCGGTGATCCCCGAGGCCGACAGCCTGCCGCTGCTGCTGAGCGGCCTCGCGGCGCTCGGTGCGCTGGCCGGCTGGCGGGCGCGGCGCCGCCGCCAGGACTAGCGCCTGGCGAACCGCGTCTCCTTGCCTAACCTGGACAGCCCCCGGAGCAATCCGGGGGCTGTCCGCGCGTTGGCACTTGCGTAACGCGCACGGAGGATGAGTCAATTATTCATGGATAGTCAACTCGCGTTGTCGGTAAACCAGTGGCTAGCGGCACATCCGCAGGTCGCCCCGCTGGTCGTGGTATGCGCGCAGGCAGCGATCTACCTGGTGCCGCTGGCGCTCGTGGCCCTCTGGCTATGGCCCGGCCGCGACCAGCCACTGCTGCGGCAAGCCGTGCTGGCCGGGTGCGTCGCCTTCGTGATCGCGCTGGGGCTGGCGCTGGTGCTCGGCCACCTCGTCTACCGTCCGCGCCCGTTCGTGGCGCTGTCGGTCCAACCGTTGTTCGCCCATAGCGCAAGCTCGTCGTTTCCGAGCGATCACGCCTTGCTCGGCGCCGCGCTAGCCGGACCACTGCTGTGGCGACGACCACGCGAGGGCGTCTGGCTAATGTTGGTGGTGGTGCTGGTCGGGGCGGCGCGGGTGGCGGCCGGCGTACACTACCTGTCCGACGTGCTCGGGAGCCTGGCGCTGGCCGCCGTGCCCACGATCATCGCGCTAGTGCTCGTGCCCTGGGCGATCGATCGCCTGCCGGCGCCGCTGGTGGCGGCCGCGGGGCTGCGGCCCGCAGCGGGACACGGTGTGCGCACCGGCTGAACGCTCCGCGGGACCGCGCGGCGGCCAGGCACTGGCGGCTGCGGGCGGGCCCGGCACTTTAGGGCAGCGCCGCCGCGAGCTGAGGCGGCCGGCCGCTGAGTCACGCACTGGCGGTGAAGGCGGGTCCGGCACGTGAGGTGGCGGGCACGACGATCGTGCTCGACGCGACAGAGAGGAGTTGGCCGGCGTGGCTATGGGAGTCGCCGACCGGCCCGACGGGCGCGCGGCGGAGCAGGTTTACCGCCTCGTCTGGGCCACGCTCGGACTGTTCGTGGGCGGCACCGCGCTCGGCCTGGCGTGGGACCGTGGCTGGCACGCCTCGCACCGATTCGAGAGCTTCTGGTCGCCGCCGCACCTGTTCATCTACACGGTGCTGGGCGTGACCACGCTGGCGCTCGCCCACGTCGCGCGCGCGCGGCGCCTGCGCGCGTGCCTGGGCGCCGGCGTGCGCGTGCCGGCGCTGCCTTTCCCGCTGCCCGGCGCGCTGGCGCTGGCGGCAGGCGGGCTGACGACGATCTGGCTGGGCGGGGCCCTGGATAGCGTATGGCACACGGCCTTCGGGCTGGACGAAACCGGCTGGTCGCTGCCCCACGCGACGCTCGGGGAGGGCTTGCTGCTGACCTTTCTGGGCCTGGTCGCCTGTCGCCTCGCGCTGGTCCGCCGGTGGCCGCTGGCGCCCTACAGCGCGGCGCTGCTGGCTTTCCTCGCGCTCCTGTTCGCGCCGACGCCGCTCGGCCCGCTCGGGCATAACCACACGGTGGCGTGGGTGGCGGCGATCGCGCGGCTGCCCGTGCTGGCCGACCAGGAGTCGGCGCAGCATACCTTTCGCATTTACGAGGCGTGGAACCTGACGCGCGCCCATCCGGCGTTCGCGCCCCTCGCGGCGTTCGTCGTGGGCGGAGGGCTGGCGGTGGCCGGCGGGCTCACGCACCGGCGCTGGCTGCTACTGCTCGTCGTGCTGGCGGCCTCGCTGCTGCCGCTGGGCGGCGACTACCGCGTCGCGCGGGCGCTCGGCCTGGCCGCGGTGCCGGGGGCCTGGCTGCCGCTCCCGTATCTGCCCGCGACGGTCGCGCTGCTCCTGGCGCGGGCAGTCAGACTGCCGGAGCCCTTGAGCTGGGCGGCTGCGGGTCTGGCGTTTGGTGGGGCGACGGCGGCTAGCTGGGGCGCGCCCCCGCTGCTCGCGCTAGCGGCCGGCCCGGCGATGGCCGCCGGCGCGATGGCCGGCCAGTGGGCCCTGCACACGCTGGAAGCGCCGAGCGCACGCCGCGTGGGGGTGCTCCTAGGGTTGCTAGGCGTGGGCCTGCCCCTGGTGTGTGGTGCGGTGGACCTCTTCCTGCGGATGCACACGCCCTGAGAACGGTGCCGCTGCTTGCCGCGCGCCAACTGACGGGCGCATACTCGGGAGCGCGCACCGCCAGCCACCCGCGCGCCGACGGGGCACGGGCGTTGCACGATTAGGAGGAAGTCCTGCCGCTCCAACAGGAGGCCACCACATGAGCGACCCGGCAGCCGACGACGCGCGGGATGAGGGTGTGCGCCCTGGCGCCGACGCCATAGCGCGGGAGGAGTCGGCGCTGGCGGACACCAGCGCGGCGCTCGGCGCCTCCGGCGTACGCGTCGTGTATACGGACACTCTCCCCGAGGGCGTGTACGTGGTGTACCGCGGGGGGCCGCCGCGGCTGCTCGTGAACGAGGCCTGGTGGCGTGGCGCGCGTCCTGTCGAGCGCATCCAGGCGTTAGAGACCCTCTGGGCGCGGCTCCAATCGATCCCGCCCGAGTCCTGGGACACCCTGGAACAGGCGTAAGGAGAGGCAGGCAAGTGCAGAGCAGGCCCGGGCGTCTGGGGCGGTCCGCGCGGCCGATCGTGTTCGCGGTTGGCTTGTGCTTTGTGACGGCGCTCGCGGTTCCGCTCGTCGGGGCGCGAGGGACCGCCGCGGCGCCCGGCGCCCAGGCGACGGCGCCGGGGGCGGCGTGGGTGCAGCTTGGCCCGGAGGGCGAAGCGCTGGTGCGTACGGTGAGCCGCGGAGCCGAGTGCCCTGCACTCACGGTTGACGGCAATCGGCAGCCGATGGCCGTTCGAGCCGCCGCGGCGCCTCCCGCCTTTCCGCAAGCGGTCTGCGAGGCTGCGCTCCCCGCCGGCGGGAGCGCCGTCGCTGTCGAGGATCAGGCCCTTCCGCTGCCGCGGCCGGAGCCGCGCCGGATCGTCGTGGTGGGCGACGCCGGCTGCCGGCTGGAAGAGGGCGACCCCATTCAGGACTGCAACAGCCCGGCCGCGTGGCCTTTCGCGCGGGTGGCCGCGAGCGCCGCCGCGTGGCAGCCCGACCTGGTCATCCACGTGGGCGACTACGTTTACCGCGAGACGCCCTGCCCGCCGAAACTCGCGGCGTGCGCGGGGAGCCCGTGGGGCGACACCTGGGCGACCTGGCAGGCGGATGTGTTCGCGCCCGCCGCCCCGTTGCTGCGGGCGGCGCCCTGGGTGTTCACGCGCGGCAACCACGAGGTGTGCCAGCGGGGCGGCGACGGGTGGTTCCGGCTGCTGGAGCCGCGGCCGTATACCGGGGCCTGCACGGACTACACCGAGCCGTATGCGGTGGATTTGGGCGACGCGCGGCTGGTGGTGCTCGACTCGGCCGAGGCCGACGATTTTGCGGTACGCCCGGAGCAGGCCGCGCTCTATCGGGACCAGTTCGCCCGCGTGGGCGAGCTCGCCGGGCCGAACACGTGGCTGGTGCTGCACCGGCCGCTCTGGGCCATCGGCCAGACCCCCGGCGAGGCGGGCCCGGCGGGATTGTTCCGCACGAATCCGACCCTCCAGGCGGCCAGCGACAATCGGTTGCCCGCGGGCGTCCAGCTCGTGCTGTCGGGCCACCTGCACCTCTGGGAGGCGCTGACCTTCGCCGACGGGCGGCCGCCCCAGGTCGTCGTGGGCAACAGCGGCACGAACCTGGACCCAGCGATCACCACGCCGCTAGGCGGGCTGGATGTTGGCGGGACCACCGTGGCGACCGGCAGCACGCGCCACGAGTGGGGCTTCCTGACGCTGGAGCGCACCGACACGGGGTGGCTGGCGACGCTGCGCGACGCGGACGGCGGCCCGGTCCTAACCTGCCGCCTCGTGGCGCGCGACCTCGCGTGCGGGTCGTAGGCGTGCCGTGGACGGCCGTTGTGAGGCCGCCAGGGGGTCTGGTAGACTCCGGGCGGCCCCCGCGAGGTGACGATGCGAGCCCTCATTACTGGCGGCGCCGGCTTCATTGGCAGCAACCTAGCGCGCTACCTGGCGAGTCGCGGCCACGCCGTGCGGGTGCTGGACAACCTGGCGCGGCCTGGCAGCGAGCGCAACCTGGCCTGGCTGCGCGAGACGCTGGGCGGCCTGGACTTCGTGCAGGCCGACTCGCGCGACGCCGCGGCGGTGGCACGCGCCGCCGCGGGCTGCGACGCCATCTTTCACTTCGCCGCCCAGGTCGCGGTGACCAGCTCCGTGACCGACCCGGTCCACGACTTCGAGGTCAATGCCCGTGGTACGCTGAACGTCCTGGAGGCGGCGCGGCAGCACGGCTGCGCCGTGTTCTACACCTCGACCAACAAGGTCTACGGTGGCATGGACGACGTGCCGGTGGTCGAGCTGCCGACGCGCTACGCGTACGCCGACCTGCCGCTGGGCGCCAGCGAGCAGCAGCCGCTGGACTTCCACTCCCCCTATGGCTGCTCGAAAGGCGCGGCCGACCAGTACGTTCACGACTACGCGCGGATCTACGGTCTCCGGACGGTCGTGTTTCGCATGAGCTGCATCTATGGGACGCGCCAGTTCGGCAACGAGGACCAGGGATGGGTGGCGCACTTCCTGATCGCGGCGGTGCTTGGCCGGCCGATCACCATTTATGGGGATGGCAAGCAGGTGCGGGACCTGCTGTTCGTCGACGACCTGGTGCGCGCGTTCGAGCTGGCTTGGGAGCGGCTGGACACGGTGGCGGGGCGGGTCTACAACATCGGCGGCGGGCCAGCGAACGCACTCGCCATCTGGACGGAGTTCGGCCCGCTGCTGGCCGAGCTGCTCGGGCGCCCGATCCCCGTCGAGTATGGCCCGTGGCGTCCCGGCGACCAGAAGGTGTACGTGACCGACGTGCGACGGGCGGCGGCGGAGCTTGGCTGGCAGCCGACGATCAGTACCCGCGAGGGCATTAGTCGGCTCCTACAATGGGTGCAGGAGAACCGCGCCCTGTTCGCCTAACGCTATGGCGACCTGCACCGCCTCAGGCCGGCGCCAGCCACCAGCCGCCAGCGGCACGCGACGAGCGGACCGGACGCGCGGCACCCCGGCGGAGTAGAATGAGCGCAGCCGAACGTCGCGGCGCAGCCGAGAGGGGGCTCCTGGATGGTCGCCTGTCTATCGCCTAACGGCCGTACTACCTATGCCGGCGCGGCACCGGTCACGCGGCTGCACGTTGGGACGCTCGACGGCGTCGTGACGCTGGAGCGCCCGTCGCACGAGGCGCCGTGGCGGGTGGCGGGCCACACGCTGGCCGGCCAGCACGTGAGCGCGCTGCTGTTCGAGCCACGCCGCGGCGGGCTGTTCGCCGGCATCCATGCGGGGGGCCTGTACCGCAGCCTGGACGGCGGCGGGACCTGGCAGCGCGCGACGCGCGGCTTGCCGCACGATCAGATCTGGACGCTGGCCGGTCGCGAGCGCGGCGGGGAGATCGTGCTGTACGCGGGCAGCGAGCCAGCCCACCTGTATCGCAGCACGGACTACGGGGCGAGCTGGGAAGAGCTAGACGGGCTGCTCGCGGTGCCGGGGCAGGAGCAGTGGATGTTCCCGCCGGCGCCGCACATCGCGCACGTCAAGAACGTGGCGTTCGATCCGGTGGACGCGGACACGATGTACGTCGGCATCGAGCAGGGCGCGTTGCTGAAGTCCACCGACGGCGGGCGCAGCTGGCGCGAGCTGGACTCCTACTACTCGCCCGACGACGTGTACTACAAGGACGTTCATCGCCTCGTCGTGTCGCCCGTGAACCGGCATCGCATCTACATGGCCGGGGGCGACGGGCTGTACGCGAGCGAGGACGCCGGCGAGACGTGGGAGCACCTGAGCGGCCCGACCGATCTCGTCGGCTATCCCGACGCGCTGCTGTTGTCGCCCGACGACGACCGCACGCTGTTCATGGCGGGTGGCAGCGCCGGGCCGCCGGCGTGGCGGCGCACGGGCGCGGCGCGGGCGGGCGTGGTGTGCAGCCGCGACGGGGGACGCACCTGGGAGCGCGCGGAGCGGGGCCTGCCGACGCCGCTGCGAGCGAACATCGAGGCGATGGCGCTGCACGCCCGGCCGGGCGGCTTCAGCCTGTTCCTCGGGACGACCGACGGGGACGTGTTTGGCAGCGACGACGGCGGCGCATCGTGGACCGCGGTGGCGCTGCGCTTGCCGCCAGTATCGCAGAGCAGCCACTATCGCGACCTGCCGCAGCGGGGGCCGGAGGACGCGCTGCAGGCCGTGGCGAGCGCGCGCTGATGGCCGCGGGCGCCGGCGGGGTGCCGAGGCCGCTGCGGGCGGGCGCGCCGTGCGAGGCGCGGGCGCGGCTGCGGGCGCTCCTCGCGCGGCCGACGGCGACGCTCCTGCCGGGGGCTGCCGACGCCCTGACCGCGCGATTAGTCGAGGAGGCCGGCTTCGAGGCGTGCTACGTGACCGGCTCGGGCATCGCGAACGCGCAGTTCGGGATCGCCGACGTGGGGCTGGTCTCGCTCGCCGAGGTGGCGCAGCAGGCCGCGCGGATCGCCGCCGCCACCCGCCTGCCGGTCGTCGTGGACGCCGACACGGGCTACGGCAACCCGCTGAACGTCATGCGGACGGTCGCCGAGCTGGAGCGCGCGGGGGTGGCGGCAATCCAGTTGGAGGACCAGGTCACGCCGAAGCGGTGCGGCCACTTCACGGGCAAGGAGGTCATCCCGACCGAGGAGATGATCGCAAAGCTGGAGGCGGCGCGGGAGGCGCGCGGCGACTCGGGCCTCGTGTTGATCGCCCGCACGGATGCGGCTGCCGTGCTGGGGTTCGACGCCGCGGTGGAGCGGGCGCGCGCCTACGTGGCGGCCGGCGCCGACGTGCTGTTCGTGGAGGCGCCGCGCACGGTGGACGAGCTGCGGCGCATCCCGCGCGAGCTGCCGGGGGTGCCGCACATCGTCAACGTCGTCGTCGGCGGGCTGACGCCGGTGCTCCCGCGCGCCGAGCTGGAGGCGCTGGGATTCCGCCTCATCCTGTACGCGGGCCTCGCGCTGCAAGCTGCGGCCCTGGCCGTGCGCGACGCCCTGCGCCACCTGGCCGAGCACGGCGATCCCTCGGGCATGCAGGACCGCATCCTGTCGTTCGCCGCGCGCCAGGCGCTCGTCGACCTGCCCGCCGTCGAGGCGCTGGAGCGGCGCTTCGGCGCCCAGCACTGAGCTGGTTCCGACGGAGGGAGTGCAGGTGTGGCGCAGGCCTACCGACCGGAGGCCGGGGACTGGCGTCTTGCTGCCCCGGGCCAGGGCGACAGGGGATGAGCCCTGCCCTACGCCGCGGCCGCGGGACAGCAGCTCAACGGCCGCGAATACCGCTGTAGGCGGGCGGGCCGGGTGCCGCGCCTGGGCGGCTCAGGGGCGCCGCGCCCATCTCGCAGCGCACGTCGCCGTACAGGCGCTCGTAGAAGGCAGCCGTGGCGGCGAGGTCGAAGCGGGCGGCGATCTCCGCGCGTGGCCGCAGGTAGCGGTCGCGGTGGGCGAGCACCGCGGTGAGCGCGGCCGCCAGGCCGGGCGCGTCCGCGATCGGGGCAAGCTCGCCCATGCCCGTGACGGCGACTGGCTGGCGCACGCCGGGGAGCGCGGAGGCGACGACCGGCGTGCCGCAGAGCATGGACTCGACCTGAACCAGCCCGAACGACTCGGTGGAGTTCACGCTGGGCAGCACCAGGCAGTCGATGGCCGCGTAGAAATTGGCCAGGTCCGGCCCGTGCAGCTCGCCCAGGAACGTGAGCTGGTCCCGGTGGCGCTCGATGAGCGGGCCAAGCTGCTCGTAGTAACGCTCGCCCACCACACCCTCGTAGGGCCCGGCGAAGGCGACGCGCACCGGACCGACCGACGCTTGGAGCATCGGCAGCGCCGCCAGGAGGTACTCGATGCCCTTTTCGGTGGCGACGCGGCCGGCGAAGCCGACGACCCGCTCGCCGTTGGGCGCGAGGCGCGCGCGCAGCAGCGCTGCCGCGGCCGCGTCGGGCGTGCCGACGATCACGGGCGGGTAGACCGTCTCGACCTTGGGCAGGTAACGCGAGACGAACGGCGAGTGCTCGGCGTAGTCGCGCGTGTAGGTCACGACGCGGTTGGCCTGCTGGCCGGCGAGGCGGTGCATGAGGGTCATCGCCGCTTCGATGGGGCGGCTGGCCGGCCCCGGGGGCAGCTGCAAGTCGCAGTGGTAGGTCAGGACCACGGGGCGCCGCGCGACACGCCGGGCGAGCAAGGCGAGCACCCCCGCCTCCAAGAGGGGCAGGTGTAGGTTAAGCAGGTCGTGGCTCTGCAGCAGGCGCCAGGCCTCGGCGCTGAACGCCGGCGAGACGACGCCCTTGTGCAGCCGCCACAAGACCGGCGCGCGCACGACGCGGACGCCACGGCGCCGCTCGGTGCGTGGCAGCTCGGGGAGGTGCCGCGACGCGACCACCGTGACCTCGTGGCCGCGCGCCGCGAGCGTCTCCGCCAGGCGCTCCACGTAGATGGTCAGGCCGCTGAGGTGGGGATGATAGTAGGTGAGCGCGTGCAGGATCTTCATCGGGGGATTCTAGCATCCACCAGGCGGCGGGCGCATTGACACTCCGTTCCGGGATCAGGTATCAGCTTATCAAGCGCCCGCCCCGTCCAGCGCGGCCGGCGCGCGGCCGATGGCCGGCGGCTGCCCACCAAGACCGAAGGCTGAGATCTGTAGATGGCCGAGCCGGCCGAACAAGTGGCGCTCCTCGTGCGTGCGGCCGATGGGCCGGGCATACTCGCCCAGTTGACTCGCGTGCTCGCCGACCACGGCGCGAACATCGCGCGGGTGGATATCGTGGAGCGCGGGGGCGGGCGGGCGCTTCTGTACTTCGAGCTGGAGTCGGTGGCGGACGAGGCCGCCGTCGTGCGGGACCTAACGGCGCTCGCGCCGGTACACGGGGTGGAGCAGACGCAGCCGTTCGCCCAGATTTATGGCAAGCGGGTGATCGTGATCGGCGGGGGCGCGCAGGTTGGGCAAGTGATGATCGGCGCCGTGTCGGAGGCCGACCGCCACAATATTCGCGGCGAGCGCATCTCCGTGGACACGATCCCGCTGGTCGGCGAGGCGGCGTTGGCGGACGCCGTGCGCGCGGTCGCGCGGCTGCCGCGGGCCCGGGCGCTGGTGCTGGCGGGCGCGCTGATGGGCGGCGAGATCACGCGCGCCGTGCGCGACCTGCGCGCACAGGGCTTCATCGTCATCTCGCTGAACATGGCGGGGAGCGTGCCCGAGGCGGCGGACCTGGTGGTGTCCGACCCGGTGCAGGCGGGCGTGATGGCGGTGATGGCGGTGGCTGACACCGCGCAGTTCAGCATCGCGCGCCAGGCCGGCCGCCGCTATTGAGCGCGGCGGGGCGGGCACAGCGATCCACGAGCGAGCACAGCGCACGATGGGAGACGACATGGCGAGCCCCGGCGAGCCGGCCCCGACCCGGGACCCGGCGCCGCTATCGCCGTCGGCGGCGCGCCGCTACGATCCCGTGGCGCCCCGTGAGGAGCGCATCCTGCGGCTAGCGCGGACCGAGCTGCGCCCGGAGCTGGCGCAAGTCGAGGAAGTGCTGGCGGTTTACCTCGACTTGCTGGGCGCCGTGGAGGAGGAGTATCGGATGTCCTGGCCCGCCGAGGAGTCGCGGCTGGGCTTTCTGGCGTGCCTGCTGCGGCTGTTCGACGACCTGCTGGCGACGGATTACCTGACCCAGCGGGGGCTGTACCTGCAGGCCAACCGGCTCTGGCAGGACTTCCTGGAGACACTCTGGCTGGGGCTCTACTTCGTGCGCGAGCCTGCCGCGGCGGGGCGCTGGCTGCGCGGCGGCCGCCAGAGCCCCAAGGGAGCGCGGCGTGCGCTGGAGGCGCAGGGGCAACTGCTGCCCGAGAGCGCCGACCTGTACGACCTGCTGGAGCGGCGCGCGAACCCCCAGACGAAGGCCGGCTTCGAGCGCTCGCTGACCATCAGCCAACAGATGGGCGAGTGGCACGTGAGCTTCTTCGTCGGCGGCGAGGGCAACGTGGCCTGGCTGCGCCGCGGGCTCCTCGACTGGCTCTTCGTGGCAACCTATGGCCTGGAAGAGATCGGCCGGCTGGGCATCGCGGCCCCCGAGTCGCAATGGGCGCACCGCCGCGCGGCGGCGGTCGGTGCTGCTCAGCGCCTGCTGAGCAGCACGCCGCGCGAGTAGCTCAGCGCGCGGGCCGGGCGGTGAAGCCGATGACCTCGCTAAGCTGAACGTACGAGCGCTGGCCGGTACCGGCCCAGGCGTCGCCGAACTCCCGCCAATCCCCCGCTCCCCCCAGGCTCTGCCGTAGCTCGGTGCAGAACCTCTCCAGGCTCTCCGCCGTCACGGGCGTGCCGAGGTCGTGGGTGACGGCTAACACGCCGCCGTTGCGCAGCGCAAAGACCAGCTCGACGCGCTGGCTCGGCGAACGCGAGATACCGAACGGGGTGTTGGGGGACGCCTCACGGCTCGCCGCCTCCAGACGCGGTGCGCTCTGTCGTGGCATGATCGATCCCATCCTTTGCAGTCGAGACTGCGGCGCCTCGCCTGCTCGCGGCTCGGCGCCGACACGCACGCGCGTGGCGGCGACCGCAGTCGGCTGGCCCGCGTTGCGCCTGCACCGGAGTATAGCGTGCCACGCGCGCGGCGCCAGACACAAAGAAGCCATGGCCCGGCGCGGACGCGCCGCCATGGCTTCTATTGGGCCGGGGCCGCGGTGGGGCTAGCCGACCAGCTTGTAGCAGGCGCGGTGGTAGCCCTGGGTGCGGCCGCGCTTGCCACCGGTGTGCTGCATCACGACCAGGAGCTGATTCTCGGGCACCCGCTCGCTGCAGGTCGGGCACGTGTGTGGGGTCAGCGCCGTCGACGCGCCACGCTTTCCCGCCAGGGCGTTCTTGTTCAGCTTGCCATCGTTGGCCATTCTGGGTATCTCCTCGGCGCACAAAAATACGCGGTCCGTCGGGCCGCGCCCTGAGCATAATGCGACGAGGGCACCCGGAGGCGCTCTCGCCGTGCAACATGATACCAAATTGCGGGCTCGGCGTGCACGTTCGCGCCGCCCCGGGGGCGCGAATCCCGCCTACCGCGCCGTGACACCGGCTATACTGCTACCCAACCGGTCGGCCTGAGTGGGAGCGAGCCGCCATGATGATCTCGATTCGCGCCCTGACCAAGCAGTTCAGCGCGACCGACGGCCAGGTAACCGCGCTCAAGAGCCTCGACGTGGACGTGGCCGAGGGGGAGTTCTTCGTCATCGTGGGGGCCAGCGGATCGGGCAAGACCACCCTGCTCCGCTGCGTGGCCGGGCTCGAGACGCCGGAGCGCGGAGAGATCTGGATCGACGGCCAGGCGGTGTTCGCCGACCAGCCGCCGACCTGGGTGCCCACCCAGCGGCGCAAGGTGGGCATGGTCTTCCAGTCGTACGCGGTCTGGCCTCACCTGACTGTCTATGAGAACGTGGCGCTGCCGCTGGCTGAGGGAGCGCAGCGCGTGCCGCGCGGGGAGGTGGCCAGTCGCGTCCACGAGGCGCTGCGGCTGGTACAGCTTGACGACCTGGCGAATCGCTCGGCCACGCTGCTCAGCGGCGGCCAGCAGCAGCGCGTGGCGCTGGCGCGGGCCATCGCCGTCAACTCGCGGCTGCTGCTGATGGACGAGCCGCTGAGCAACCTCGACGCGCGGCTGCGCGAGGAGGTCCGGGGGAAGATTCGGGAGCTGGCGAAGCGCCTGGGCTCGACCGTGCTCTACGTGACGCACGACCAGGTGGAGGCGATGGCGGTCGCCGACAAGATCGCGCTGATGCGGCGTGGCGAGCTATTGCAGGTTGGCTCGCCGATGAGCCTGTACCGTGCGCCGGCGCGCGCCGAGGTGGCCGAGTTCTTCGGCCAGGTGAACTGGCTGGGCGGCCGGGTGGTCGAGCCGGGCGTCGTGGAGACGGCCATCGGGCCGCTCCGCGTGGGCGGCGCGGCGAGCCGTGGCGAGGCCGTGTTGGTCGGGTTCCGCCCCGAGGCGCTAACGGCGAGCGAGGACGCGCTGGGCGCCGAGCGCACGGTGCTGGCGGGCACGCTGACGGCGCACACGTTCCTGGGCGATCAGTTCCTGTACACCGTTCTGGTGTGCGGCCAGCCGCTGGTGGGCAAGGGGCGCGTGCTGCCCAGCGCCGACGGCGGGCGGGTGCGGCTGCAAGTCGCGGCGGCCGACGTGCTGGTCTTCCCCGCCGCGCAGGCGGACGATCTGGCGGGCGTGGTGGGCGAGGAGGTCGGCGCGGTGGGCGCACCGGGCTGAGCGGGCGCCGGGCCGGGCGCGCAGCCGGGCCGCGGGCAGAGGCTTGGCGACCGAGGGGCTGGCGGACGTAAGATCAGGCAACTGCGAGCGGCAAGGGCCTACCTGGAGGGCACGATGCAGCACTCCCGCCGCGCCTCATGGCTCCCTCTCCACGCCGCGGTGCTGCTCCTGATCGCTGGATGCACCACTGGCCGGCCAGCCGCGCCCGTGCCCGTGGAGCAGGCAGCGGCCGGCAGCGCCGCCGCAGCGCCCGCCGCGTCCTCGCTGCCGCCGGTGGTGGCGACCCTAGTCGAGGGCGCGCGCAAAGAGTCCACGCTCAAGGGCACCTGGGGCGGCGGCCTGCTCGGGGGCGCCTCGGGCTTCAGCGAAGTCGTCGCGCAGATGAACCAGAAGTACGGCCTGAACGTGCAGGCGCAGTTCACTCCCGGCCGCGACATGCAGGGCGTGATGGCGCTCATCACCCAGGAGCAGGCGGCCGGCCAGCCGGCGAGCACCGACGTGTACTTCGGCAACGCCCCAGCCATCCTCGACGCGGAGCAGAGCCAGGCGCTGCGGCCAATGGACTGGGCGGCGATCCTGGAGCGCATGCCGCCATCCGAGCCCGGCTTTGATCCAGTCGCGCCCGGCGGGATCGCGGTCGCCTACGGCACCATCATCGTCGGCGTAGAGTACAACACGAACCTGGTGCGGGGCGACGACGTGCCGCGCCACCTGGAAGACCCGCTAGCGCCGAAGTGGAAGGGGAAGATCGCCTCGACGCCCTATGCCGCAGGGATGCGTGAGTTCGCCATGCCGGACATGCTCGGGCGGGACGCGATGCTGGACTACACGCGGCGGCTGTCGCAGCAAGTGGGGGGCCTCATTCGCTGCGGGGAGGACGACCGGGTGGGCAGCGGCGAGTTCGCCATGCTCGTCTTTAGCTGCGGCGGGCAGCAGGCCACCAAGCTCCGCGAGCTGGGAGCGCCGGTGGGCTACACGGTCGTGCAGGAGGCGAGTGTCTTCCACATGATGTACGGCGGCGTGCCGAAGAACTCCAGCGCGCCGAACGCCGCCGCGCTGCTCATCGCCTATCTGGAGACGCCGGAGGGGCAGGCGGAGCTGTGGAAGCTGGACGCGGTGGACTACCACCTCTATCCCGAGGCGAACACGAAGAAGCTGGCGGACGAGGTGCGGGCGGCGCACGGCAAGCTGGCGATCGACTCGCCGCAGTGGCTCGCCTCGGCGACCGGCTTCGCGGAGACGCAGCGCGAGCTGGAGGGGATCCTCCAGCAGAGCAGACCGTAGGGGGCCAGGCACGTTGGCCAGCCGCGCCGAGAGGAGATTCTGGGCCGCGCGGGCCGTGGAGAAAGGCAGGGGCGATGAAGCCGATCCGGCGCTCGACTATCGTGAGCGGACTTGGGGTCTTCCTGCTGCTGGCCGCGGCCTGTGGGCGTGCGCCCGCAGCGGCGCCCGCGCAGACGGCGGCCCAGCCGGCCGCCCCGCCGCCCGCGGCTTCCCAGGCGGGGACATCAGTACAGGGGGAGGCGGTATCGCCGGCGCTGCAAGCGCTCATCGACGGCGCGAAGGGCGAGACGGTGCTGAAGGCGCAGTGGTCGTCGTCGAGCTTTGGCGGCGGGCCGGGCCTTAACGAGATCGTCGCGGGCATGAACAAGAAGTATGGCCTGAACATCCAGGCGCAGTTCACCCCGGGCCGCGACATGCAGGCGCTGATGGAGCTGCTGGCCCAGGAGAACGCCGCCGGCCAGCCGGCCAGCACGGACGTCTACCTCGGCAACGCCCCGGCCATGGTCGACGCGCTGCGCACGGGCGTGCTGCGCACAATCGACTGGCCGGCGATTCTCGACCGGCCGATCCCCGCCGATCCGGCCTTCGACCCATACGCGCCGGACGGCACGGGCGTGGCCTTCGGGACCACACTCGTAGGCATCGCTTACAACACGAACCTGGTGCGGGGCGACGACGTGCCACGGCACCTGGAAGACCCGCTGGCGCCGAAGTGGAAGGGGAAGATCGCCTCGACCGTCTACGCCGCGGGGATGCGCGAGTTCGCCATGCCGGACATGCTCGGGCGGGACGCGATGCTGGACTACACGCGGCGGCTGTCGCAGCAGGTGAGCGGGCTGATCCGCTGTGGCGAGAACGAGCGCCTCACCAGCGGGGAGTTCGCGATGCTCGTGTTTAGCTGCGGCGGCAACGACATCCTCGACCTCAAGCGCCGCGGGGCGCCGATCGACTACGCCATCGTGCAAGAGGCGACCGTGCTGCACATGCGGTACGGCGCGGTGCCGAAGAACTCGAGCGCGCCGAATGCCGCGGCGCTGCTCGTCGCCTATCTGCTCACGCCCGAGGGGCAAGAGCTATTGTGGAAGCTCGACGGCATGGACCTGCCGCTGTTCCCCGAGTCGCACCTGCGGGACCAGGTGGAGCAGGTGAAGAGCGCGGGCGGCAAGGTGGCGTACAACTCGCCGCAGTGGCTGCTCTCGAGCCCCGGCTTCACCGAGCAGCAGCAGGAGCTAGAGAAGATCCTGCGCGAGGGGGCGCACTAACACGGGGACCCGGGGCGAGGTGACGGGGGACGGGGCGGCCTGGGCGGCTGCCTGCTCCCTGACTCTGGCTGGAGGCGATGATGCAAGCAACGCTGCGCATCCCGCGGCCGTTGGTGGGCCGCCTGCCGACTGTCTCGCCTCTGCTGCTCGTGGCGCTGGCGCCGATCGTCGTGATCGTGCTGTTCGTGGGTGTGCTGCTGTGGGTGAGCGTGCAGCGGGGGACGATCGGCACGGCGAGCGCTAGCTATACGCTGGACAACTACGCGACGTTGTTCGGCGACCCGTTCGTGCTGCGGGTCGTGCTGAACACGGCCGTCTTCGCGGCGACGGCGACGCTCGTGTCGCTCGCCATCGGCCTGCCGATTGCCTGGCTCGTGGAGCGCACCACGCTGCGCGGCAAGGCGGCGATCTACGCCATCATGACCCTCGGCCTGCTGATCCCCGGCATCTACACGGCAATGGGCTGGACGTTCATCGCCCATCCGCGCATCGGCCTGCTCAACCAGTGGCTGATGGGTACCTTCGGGCTGGCCGACGCGCCCATCGACATCGCGACGCCCGTGGGCATGGGCTTCATCCAGGGGCTCAGCCTGGCCCCGCTGGGGTTCGTGCTCACGGCTCAGATGTTCCGCGCCATGAACCCGTCGCTGGAAGAGGCGTCGCAGGTCCACGGGATGGGCTTCGCCACGACCATGCGCCGCATCACCCTGCCGCTGGCCAAGCCGGGCATCATGGCAGCCGTGATCTACATCGTGACCATCGGGATCGCGACGTTCGACATTCCGGCCATCATTGGGCTGGGCAACCGCGTGTACATGCTCAGCACCTACATCTACGTGAAGGCGAATCCGTCCGGTGCGGGCACGCCCGAGCACGGCATCACGGCAACGGCGGGTGTGTTCATGATCGTCATCGCCGTCGCGCTGACGCTGTGGTACGGCCAGGTGCTGCGGCAGGGGCACCGCTACCAGGTGGTGACCGGCAAGGGCTATCGGCCGACGCCGGTGAAGCTCGGGCGGTGGGCGATCGGCGGCTGGGTGTATATCGCGCTCTACGCGCTCGCGGCCAAGGTGCTGCCGTTCCTGCTGCTGGCTTACGTGGCCTTCACGCCGTACCTGGCGGCGCCGTCGGCGGACATGCTCAGCCAGCTCTCGACCGCGCAGTTCGAGCGTATCGACTGGACGCTGGTACTACGCGGGCTGCGGAACACGGCGCTGCTGGTACTAGTGGTGCCGCTCGCGGTCCTGCTGTTCGGCTTCTGCATCTCCTGGCTCGTCGTACGCTCGCGCACCCGGGCGCGCTACCTGCTGGAGTTCGTGGCGTTCTTGCCGCACGCGCTGCCGGAGGTGATCCTGGCGATCAGCGCGCTGCTCATGGCGTTGTTCGTCGTGCGCGGCTGGCTGCCGCTGTACGGCTCGGTGTGGCTGATCGCGATCGTCTACGTCATCGCGCGCCTCGCCTTCGCCACGCGGGCGCTGAACAGCTCGCTGCTGCAGATCCACCGCGAGCTAGAGGAGGCGGCCTACGCGGCGGGGCTGTCGACGTGGCGCACCGCGTGGCGGATCATGCTGCCGCTGCTGCGGCCGACGCTGCTCTCCGTGTGGATCTGGACGGCGCTGCTCGTCTACCGCGAGCTAACGGTGGCGGTGTTCCTGTCCAGCCAGGACAGCATCACGCTGCCGGCGGTCGTCTGGAGCTACTGGTTCTCGGGGAACCGCAACATGGCGGCGGCCGTAACGCTGATCATGACGGTCGTGCTGGTGCCGCTCATCGCCATCTTCTGGTGGTATGGCCGCCGCAGCCAGGTGACGGCGTAGTGCCGAGTGCTGGGTGCTGAGTGCTGAGTGGGACGACCCAAATCGAGACTCAATGCCGGAGGAGAGATGGCCGATCCGGGGCCGCGGCGGCTGGCCGAGGTGCGCGAGGGGATGCTGGAGCGCGCGCGGTTTCACCGCAACCCGTGCTTGTACGTGAGGGAAGACGAGGTCGCGGGGGCGCTGGACCGGCTGGACTCGCTGGACCGCGACGCCTGGGCGGAAGCGTTCAGCGCGTTCGCGCCGAAATACGAGATGCGGGCGCGGGAGGCCGAGGCGCGTGGCGACCCGCGCGCCGCGCGGGAGAATTACCTGCTGGCCTATGACTACTACCACGTCGCGCGGTACCCGGCGCCGAACTCGCCCGGGAAGCTGCAGGCGTACCGCAAGTGTCAGGAGAACTTTCTCCGAGCGGCGCGCTACTTCGATCCGCCGCTGGAGCGCGTCGAGATGCCGTTCGCGGGCCGGCCCGGCGAGGGGAGCGCGAACGTCGGCTACCTGCGGCTGCCGAGAGGCCCGCGAGGGGCGCCGACCGACGCACCCGCGCCGGTGGTCGTTATCTGGGGCGGCATCGACGGCTTCAAGGAGGAGCGGCGCGCGGAGACCTACTTGGCGCTGGGCCTGGCGACGCTGCTGATCGACATGCCGGGAGTGGGCGACGCGCCGCTCGTAGGGTCGGAGGACGCCGAGCGCATGTGGGACTCGATCTTCGACTGGATCGCCACGCGCCCGGAGCTGGACGACGAGCGGGTCGCCGTGCTCGGCCAGAGCACCGGCGGCTACTGGGCGGCGAAGCTGGCACACACGCACCGTGAGCGGCTACGGGCGGCCGTCGATCACGGCGGCTGCACACACTACGCCTTCGCGCCCGACTGGATCGCCAAGGCGCAGCTCGGCGAGTATCCGTTCGAGCTAGCCGAGACGCTGGCCAGCGCCTTTGGTCGGGCAACTTATGACGAGTGGGTGGAGTACGCGCCGCGCCTCTCGCTGCTCGATCAGGGTATCCTCGATCGGCCGTGCGCGCCGCTGCTGTTGGTAAACGGCGTGCGGGACAGCATCTTCCCGATCGCGGACATGTACCTGCTGCTGGAGCACGGCAGCCCGAAGGCGGCGCGCTTCTATCCGGGCGGCCACATGGGCGGCAGTCCCGACATCGAGCCGACCATCGCGCGCTGGCTGCAGCAAGCGCTGAGCGATTCGGCGGGCTGTCGGATGAGGCAACCCCCGAGGCCAGTCAGGCGAGGCTAATCGCTAACTGCTGGGAACTGGAGGAGTCCATGGCCGAGGCGCCGAGCACCGTGCGCGCGCGTCCCTGGGAGGAAGTGCGCCAGCTCATGCTGGAGCGCGCGCGGGGCCACCGTAACCCGTTCACCTACTCGCGCTACGAGGACGTCGAGCGCGCGCTGAATCAGCTTAGCTCCGTGGACCGCGACGCCTGGGCCGAGGCGTTCCTGGCCGTCGGCGCACCGTACGAGGAGCGGGCGCGGGAGGCCGAGGCACGCGGCGATGCGCAGGCCGCGCAGGAGAACTACCTGCTGGCCTACGACTACTACCACGTCGCGCGGTACCCGGCGCCCAACTCGCCAAGCAAGCGCCGCGCCTACCCGAAGTCGCAGGCGATGTACCTGGCGGCAGCCCGCTACTTCGACCCGCCGCTGGAGCGGGTGGAGATGCCGTTCCGGGGTCGGCCTGGCGAGGGCAGCGTTGCCGTCGGCTACCTGCGGAAGCCGCGGGGTGTCGAGCGCCCGCCGGTGCTGGTGTGCTGGGGCGGCATCGACTCGTTCAAGGAGGAGCGCCGCGACGCCGGCTTTCTGGAGGCCGGCCTGGCGAGCCTGACCATCGACATGCCCGGTGTGGCGGACGCGCCGCTTGTTGGCTCGGAGGACGCCGAGCGCCTGTGGGACGCGATTTTCGACTGGATCGGCACGCGGCCCGATCTCGACGCCGAGCGCATCGCCATCCTGGGCGGCAGCACGGGCGGCTACTGGGCGACGAAGGTGGCGCACACGCACCGCGAGCGTATCCGCGCGGCGATCAACCAGGGCGGGCCGGCCCACCACGCGTTTACGCCCGAGTGGATCGCGAAGGCGCAGTTGGGCGAGTACCCGTTCGAGCTGGCGGAGACGCTGGCGTGCGCGTTCGGCCGCGCGACGTACGAGGACTGGGTGGAGTACGCGCCGCGGCTGTCTCTCGTGGCGCAGGGCGTGCTCGACCAGCCGTGCGCGCCGCTGCTGCTGGTGAATGGGCTGTACGACAGCGTCTTTCCTATCGAGGACATGTACGCGTTGCTGGAGCACGGCAGCCCGAAGGACGCGCGCTTCTTCCCAAGCGGGCATATGGGGCATACGCCGCAGACGCGCGACATCATGGTGAGCTGGCTGCTGGAGCGGCTCCGGTAGTTGAGGGTGGCGGACGGCGGCGTACTGGGTTTGCAGCTCGGTGTGTTGCCAGCCGGCGTCGGGGCTGCGGCCTGCGGGCCGCGGGCGGCCACGAGAGCCACTCCTACGACATGCTGGCTAGTCGGGGGTGGCGGACGGCGGGGCTAGGCGTCGATGCGGCGGAGGCTGGCGAGGCTGTCGGCGGCGAGGCGCTGGTACATGCGGGTGGCTTCCAGCCAGTAGTCGCGCTGCTCGTCGCTGACCTCGCCGACGATGCGGGCGGGCACGCCGACGAGGACCTTGCGCGCCGGCACCTCCATGCCCTCCAGCAGCACCGCCCCCGCGCCGACGATCGCGTCGTCGCCCAGGACGCAGCGGTCCTGGATGATCGCGCCGATGCCGACCAGGACGTGGCGACCGAGCGTTGCGGCATGGATCACGGCGCCGTGGCCGACGTGGCTATCCGGCCCCAGGAGGGTGGGGATGCTCGGGTGGCCGAGCATCGCGCCGCGGATATGGATCACCGCGTTGTCCTGGACGTTTGAGCCGTCGCCGACGCGGATCTCCTCCCAGTCGGCGCGCAGCACCGCGCCCGCGCCGACGTAGCAACGCTCGCCGATCGTGACGGCTCCGATCACCGTCGCGGCCGGATGCACGAACGACGTGCGCCCGATTGTGGGCCGTCGGCCGTCGAACTCATATAGCGCCATAGCTGGATCCTCAGCGGTGCGCGTGCTTACTTGGCGATGCCTGCCTCGTGCAGCGCCGCGATGGCCGCCGCATCATAACCCACGCGGGCCAGGATAGCGTCGGTGTGCTCGCCCAGCTCGGGGGGTGGTAGCGGCAAGGTTGTCTGCGTGTCCGAGTAGGTGACCGGCGAGCGCACCGTGCGTACCGTCGGCCGGCCTGGGCGCGGGATGGCGATCTCCAGGCCCATGTGCTGGATGTGGGGGTCCTGGAAGACCTCGCGGTAGTTGTACATCGGCGAGTGCGGGACCTCCTCCGCCTCCAGCCGCTCCAGCCAGTACGCGCGCGGCTGGGTGGCGAACACCGCGGCCAGCTCGGCGCGTAGCTCCTCGTAGTGCTTGCGGCGGTCGCCGCGCGTGCGAAAGCGCGGGTCCTCTTGCAGCTCCGGCCGGCCTGCCGCCCGCGTCAGCCCCTGCCAGAACTTCGGCGGGGACGACAGGTGGACGACGAAGGGCAGCCCGTCGCCGGCGGTCCAGGCATAGGTCTGGGAGGCGCGGGGACGGCCGGTTGGCCCCTCCTCGGGCTCGCCGGCGAGGGCAGTAGTCGCGGCGTTCACGTTGAAGGCGACGATGGCGCCGACCAGTGAGGTGCCCACCAGCTGGCCCTGGCCGGTGCGGGCGCGCGCGACCAGAGCGCCCAGGATGCCGTAGGCGCCAAACATGCCGCTCAGGTTGTCGGCGAAGGCCGGGCCGATGGGCCGCGGCGCGTCGGCCTCGGTGAGCAGGCTCATCATGCCGCCCATTGCCTGGCCGACGCCGTCGTAGGCGGGCCGCTGCGCGTACGGGCCGGTTGGGCCGAAACCGGTGATGGCACAGTAGACCAGGCGCGGGTTGAGCAGCCGCAGCTGCTCGTAGCCGAGGCCCAGGCGGTCCATCGCGCCGGGGCGCAGGTTCTCCAGCACCACGTCGGCGGCGGTGGCGAGCTTGCGGAAGGCCTCCGCGCCCTCGGGCGCCTGCAGATTGAGGGCGACGCTCTTCTTGCCGCGATTGTAGGCCCAGAAGGTGGGCTGGTCGCCGCCGAGGTCCCAGGCGCGGAACGGGTCGCCGCCCGTCGGGTTCTCGACCTTGATGACCTCGGCGCCCAGGTCGGCCAGCAAGGAGCCGGCGAGCGGTCCGGCGATGAAGTTGGCGACCTCGAGCACCACGATTCCGTCGAGCGCCCCTGCCATGAGTCCTCCCTGCTGGCACGTGGGTCGATACCGTTTCCGCCTCGCGGCGGCCGCGGCCTATCGCTGGATGATAACGGGCGGGCGGCCGGCGCACCAGCCTGTGGGCCGGGCGGGCGCTCAGCGCGCGGCGCCCACCTGGCCCAGGATGTCGCCGAGGTGGCGGACGATGCTCTCGCGGGCGGCGGGGTCGTGGGCGTGGGGGATCAGCGCGATCTCGTCCACCAGGCTCGTCGCGGCTAGCCGCTCGATCTGGGCGCGGGCCTCGGCGGGCGTGCCGGCGATGGCGAACTTCTCGACCAGGGCGTCGGGCACGATCTCGCCGTGCGAGGTGCCGGCGACCATGTGCTCGTAATACTGATACTGCTCGCGGATCTCCCGGACGAGCGCCATGTCGTCGGGGCTCAGCTCGAAGGGGAGGTCGCGCTTGAGCACGCGCGAGACGTGGGCTTTCACAGCGTCGCGCGCTGCCGCGCCGTCCGCAAGGATCGAGCACGGCGTCCAGCAGACGACGCGGAAGCCCTCCGCCCACAAGTCGCGTCCAACTGCGGCGGCGCCGGCTTCTAGCTCGCGCCGCGACGCCGCGAGGAAGTGCGGGTCCACGCCGACGAGCACGATGGCGCCGTCGGCGATCTTGCCGGCCAGACGGTGAATACGTGGGCTGCTGACGGCGACGTAGATCGGCACGTGCGTGCCGACCTGGGCGTAGGTCAGGCGCACGTCGGCGCCGGACTCGTGGTGAGGGAGGGTCTTGCCGGCGACGAGGCCGCGGATAGTCTGGACCGCCTGCTCCAGCGCGGCCAGCCGGGCGGGCTTCTTGCCTAGCGTCTCGACGGAGCTATCGCCCGTGCCGATGCCCAGCAGGGTGCGGCCGCCCATCAGCTCGTGGAGCGTAGCCATGCCGGCGGCGACGACCGTGGGATCGCGCGTGACGGGATTGGTGACTCCGGTGGCGAGGGTGATGCGCGAGGTGGCCATCGCGGCGGCGCCGAGGATCACGTAGGCTTCGCGCCAAATCATCTGCGAGTCGCCGATGTAGGCGCAGGCGAAGCCGAGGTCTTCGGCGAGCTTGGTCAGCTCGACCATGCGGCGCGGGGACTCGGTGGGAAACAGGCCGAGCCCGAAGGTGACGTTCGCCACGGTATCCTTCTCAACTCTCCCCGGGGCGCCGCTGGCTTAGCGATGACGCAGCGGCCGGGGCGGTGTCTGCGCAGTGGGCATGCGATACTGTTGCAATGCGCGACTACTCAGGAAGTGTGGCACCGCGCGCCCGCCGCGTCAAGGACACCGGGGCGGGCGTCCGGCGCCACGGGAGGGGCTATGATCGATACGGAGCAACTACCGCCCGGCGACTGGTGGATCCGCCCCGCGACGCTGCCCGCGTTTGCCTACGACCCGCGCGTCCACTCGCGGCTGTACGTGCTGCAGTATCTGGAGCGCGCCGGGGCGACCGATGCCGAGGTAGACGAGGTTCTGCGCCTGGCCCGCGCGCTGGAGCAGCGCGCGCTGGCGCAGGGGTACGCGCTCGCGGAGGCGGAGCACGGTATGGACGAGGTGCTCGACACACACAGCCCCCGCTTCACACCGCCCGGGCCAAACTACGGCGCCGGGCGCGCGGAGTAGCGACGCTGGGAGCGGCGGTCGGTGGCTGCCCGCGGGCAGCTCGGTCCAAGGATCAGGGCCCGCGCCGCCGGCCGCGCGCTGGCCGCGCGCGGCGCGGGCGTGCCGCGCCTGCGTGCCCCTCGCTGCTAGTCTCGGACGCCGGTGTCGCCGGCGTGAGGGCACAGTGCACCACGAGGTTGAAGCCTACGAGGATGCGGCGCACGACGAGGAAGTGGCGTTCAAGCTGGCGCAGCCGGTCGCCCGCGCGGCGGTCGCGTGCCAGGTTGAACGTAGCAAGCCCGCCGGGGCGCAGGAGGCGTCGCACGCTGGTTAGGAACGCGGAGGCGCAGACGCGTGCGGGGATCCGGCCGTCGCGGAAGAGATCGACGCAGACGAAGTCGAAGCGGCGCGGGCAGGCGGCGGCGTAAGCGAAGGCGTCGGCGACGACGATCTCCAAGTTCGGCAGGTCGAGGCCGAACCGCGCTCGCCCCAGGGCGACGACGGCGGGGTCGTCGTCCACGCCGACGATGGGCAGGGCGCCGTGGGTGCCCACGAGCAGGTGGGCGATGGTACCGCCGCCCAGCCCGAGCAGCAGCGCCTCCCGCGGCGCCCGGTCCGGCAGCATCGCGGGCCAGTAGCCGCTGGGGGCTGCGCCGCTGCCGACCGCCACGGACTGCACCGTGCCGTCGATCGCGAGCGCCGGGCGACCGCCATCGTCGATCACCTCAAGCGGTGGGCGAGGTGCCTCGGGGCGAGTGTCGTTCAAGCCCGCCTCCCGTATGGTATGCGCCCTGCCTCCCCTGGGGCGATGGCCCGACCGGACACCCCACGCTACGGCCGCGCGTCGGATTCGGTCTCTTCGAGGGCTTGGTCGATCTGTCGTTCGAGCAGCGAGGGCAACTCCTCGTTCTCGGCGGCGGGCGCGGCGAGGATGGTCTGGACCGCTTCCACGGCCAGGTCGGACTCGACATCGTCCTCGACGCGGAACGTGAGCTTCGCGTGGAGTCGGTATTCGAGGATAGCGTCCTGGCGGACGACGGCGGTGCAGCGCGTCACCTCCAGGCTCTCGATGTGCTGCACCGAGCGACTTGCTTGGGTGACGACCGCGCGCGCCGCGGCCTCCCAGCCGTCTGCCGAGAGGCCCACGACCTCGATCACTTTCAACATGGCCATGCCGCGTCTCCTCCTGACGGGACCGGCGCCAAGCCTCGCGGCTCGTGACTCGTTTGGTCTGGCGCCCGAAGTGCCGCGCGCCGGGCATCCCTGCCACACAGCGGCGCGGCCGCGGGCGTCAGGCCCGGTGGGACGGAGCGCCGCTGTCGGGCACGTGGTGATTCGCCAGGAAATCCGGCCTGATGTCCCACTGCATGGCCGGCACATCTGCGGCAGCAAGCGACAGTACGACCTTCTGGTCGCGGACGGCGTCCACGTAGCTCATGGGCACGAAGAGGTCGTGGCCGGCGGTTTCGAGCCGGAAGTAGCTCTCGCCTTCGCCGGGCATCGCCTCAGAAAAGGCGAACTGCGTTGGGTCGGCACTATCCGCGCCCGCGATCGGCTGCGCGCCAATCGCTCCCCAGGCCTCGCCGACCCCGGCATCGGGCCAGACCTCGCTGACCCTCCCGAGATACTGCCCATCGCAGCTCTCTACCCGTTGGCTGATGCACAGCGGTTCCATCGTCCGATGCAGTGTCATGTGGCCCTCCCGTCATGGCTCGCAGAGCCCAGTCGGTCAGATCGTCAGAGCCAGGTGGACGCAAGGGCTGTGCCGGGCGCTATGGGAGCGCTAGGGCAAATTCGGTTAGAGCGCGGTCGAAGGCGGCCGGCTGCTCGGCCATCGGGTAGTGCCCGGCGCCGGGCAGCAGCATGAGGCGCGCGTTCGGGATGTTGTCGGCCAGGTACTGCTGGAACTTCGGCGGCGCCATCGTGTCATCGGCACCGCCGACGATCAACGTGGGCACCAGGATCTCGCCGAGGCGGGCCATCACGTCGAAGGCATCGTTCGCCTGAAAGTCGGCGTAGGCGGCCTGGGCCGTGGCCCGGCCAGAATGGGCGGCCAGCCAGGCCACGACCTCGGGAGAGGGGTTCGGGCCGAGGCAGCGTTCCGGGGGCACCAGCGGCTCGGCAAGAGGCGCGGACGGCGTCGCTTCGGCGCGCTCGCGCGCGGCCTGCATGAAGGCGGGATGCATTCGCAGCCGCGCGCCGCTGGCCACGAGCACCAGGCCGCGCACGGTGCCCTGGGGAATGCTGCCTGTGCCGCCCGTGTCGCTGCCCAGGAGGTAGGTGAGCACCACCGCGCCGCCCATCGAGTGGCCGACGAGGATTGGATGACGCAGGCCGGCGGCGTCGAGCGCCAGCGCGACCTCGGCCGCGTTGGCGGCGTGATCGGCGTGTGCCTGCTCGCCCAGCCGCGCGCCGTGGCCGGGCAGATCGATTGCCACGACGCGGTGCTCTCTGCCGAGACTGGCAAGCTGGTGCTCCCAGACGGCGGCGCTGTCGCCCGCGCCGTGAACGAACAGAATCTCGGCCATGTCGCCTCCGGCAGTGGCTGTCGGCGGTCAGCCATCAGGAGCGCGGGTTTTGTGGAGGCTGCCGCGTGCGGGTTGCGGCGCGGTGATGGCGGACCGCGGCTCGCCTACTTACTCAATAGTACACGCTGGGGCTGCGGTGCCGGGGCTGCGCTTTGTAGATAGCGCCGCCGCCCCGGGTCCAGAGGTAATAGTCAAGCTGGCTGCTAGTGACTTCCTGGCCCGCACGAGCTAACTCGGCCTTGAGCAGCTCGACCGCGTGAACGGCGCAGGCGCGAATCTCGACCTCCTCAGGCGAACCGGCGGGGATCGGCGCCTGGGCGTTGATGCGGGCCAGGAGTCCCGCGTCGTAGCGCAGCAGGCTGTCGACGCGCAGCACGTGGGGCACGAGGTTGTCGGCAAAGATCGTGAGGCGGTCCAGGTCGTGGAAGAGCGGGGAACCGTCGAGCGCGGCGAGGGGATCGGCGCCGGCAGCGCGGGCGCACACCTCGGGCGATGCGAGCGCCAGCGCGAGGTCTGCCGCGGCAAGCTGCGCGCGCTTGTAAAACGCCACGGACTCGCCAGCATAGGTCGCCACGTCGCGGTAGTAGGGCATTGCGGTCAACAGGGCGGCGAAGCGCTCGGCGGAGCCGCCGGCAGCGCGTAGCAGCTGAAACGGGTCGCTTGCGTACGACGATTGTAGCAAGCGGCCAAGGTCGTTCAGCGCGCGGGCGAAGAGCGCCATCAACGGGAAGTCGGGGGCCTGACCGAAGACCGTGGCGCAGTCGGCAGCCGTTAGACTGACAAGGCGCTCGGCGCTCCAGGCGCCGTCACGCGCGAACGCCTCCTTCAGCGAGACCGCAACGGTGAAGTAGCCGCTCAGCCCTGGCCGCTTGCGCATGGCCGGGAAATATCCGGAGCCAAAGTTGATGGTGTCGAGCGTGAGGAAGTAGCTGACGGTGGTGGCCGGATCGGCAAGGACGTGATAGGCGGGATCGATCGTAGGCGCGGCAAGCGCGTCGATGTCGAGCCGCCGGGCGTAGCCGGGCAGCGCGTCGGTGTTCAGGTGGACGAAGTGGGCACGGCGCGCTACGGCGGCACACGAGGCTCGCACCTGATCGGTTAGGGCGGAGCCGGTGGCCAATGGGATGGACTCGCCGTTCGTGGGACCGACTGGCATTCGACGCTGCCCCTAGGTGCCGGCCGTCCCGGGCGGCGGTTTGGATAGTGTGATCTCTCCGGGAGTGTACGAGCGCCGCGCGGCGCCCGACAACTCGCCGTGGCCATCCGGACCGGGCGGGCGGCGGTTGTCCGGGCGAAGGCCGTTCTCCTAGAATCCACGATGGACGGCTTGTCTAGATTCCGTTCAGAGTACTGGATTGGTGTCGGGCAGGGCTGTCGCACTCCCCTCACGAGGGCGCCGCGATGATGTCAGCCGGGCGGGTGCGCTTGCCGGTGGGAAGCGATCGGCAGGCGCCGGAGCTAATCTGGCCCGGGAAGGCGGGCCCGGTCGTGCCGCGGGACGCCTCGTTGGCGACCATCGAGGTCGTGGGTGCCGAGCGTGCCGCGGGGCGGCCGGGGCAAGGGACTGAAGGCTGGCGGAACCGGCTGATCCACGGCGACAACCTGCGAGCGATGGCCGCACTCCTCCCCGTTTACGCAGGCGAGATCCAGCTCGTCTACGTCGATCCGCCGTTCGATACCGGCGCGGCCTATATGCAGCGGATCGCCGTCGCGGACGCGGGCGGCCGCCGACCACCGCGAGTGCTACCGGTACCCGCGTACCGGGACAGCTGGGGCCCCGGTCGGGGCAGTTACCTGCAGATGCTGTACGAGCGATTGCACCTCGCTCATGCGTTGCTGGCGGAGGGTGGCGCCATTTACGTACACGTCGATCCTACCGTGAGCCCGTACGTGCGGCTGCTGCTGGACGAGATCTTCGGTCCGGCCGGCTTCCAACGCGAGATCGTGTGGCGAATTGGCTGGGTTTCCGGCTACAAGAGCGCGGCTGCCAACTGGGTCCGCAACCATGACACGATTCTGTACTACACTAAGGGCCGGCCGGCGGTGTTCAACAAGGAGTATCTTGCCTACCCCGTAGGTTACCGGCGGCGGGGCAGTGGCCGCCGTGGTGGCCGGGGGTATCCGATCGAGGACGTCTGGAACGCGACGCCGGCGGAACAAGCGCTTGCGGGAGCAGACAGCCTCGACTCGATCCAGATCAAGAGCTTCTCTACCGAGAAGACGGGCTTCCCCACGCAGAAGAACGAGAGCTTGCTGCGACGGATCGTGCGCGCGTCGTCTCGGCCGGGCGACCTCGTCGCAGATTTCTTCTGTGGCTCGGGTACTACGCTGGTCGTTGCCGAGCAGCTAGGGCGGCGCTGGATCGGCTGTGACTGCGAGGGGCGGGCGGTTCACACGGCGCGCAAGCGTCTAGTGGGGACGCCTGGCGTGGCGCCCTTCCTGGTCCAGGGTTGCACCGATTGCCGGGGCGCGGACTGGCGGTTGGCGGCCGGCGCCCATCGCAAGGTGGCGGCATGCCCGGAGATCACGGTAAAGACGATGCAGCGGAGGGTGAGTGTGCGCCTCCGCGGCTATCGGCCGGCCCATGGATCTGGTGAGCGCCGGGCCCGGGGCACGGAGGGGACGGCCTACGTCGACTATTGGGCCGTCGATTACGAGCACGACGGCGAAGTGTTTCGTGACGCGTGGCGTAGCTTTCGCGGGCGGGCGGCCGACGCGCTTGAGCTAGAGGCACCCGCGTACACCTACGCGCGCGGTGGGGCGTATCGGATCGCCGTGAAGGTCGTGGACATATTCGGCGGCGAGGCGACCACCGTGCTGGAAACGGTGGTCGCCTGACCGGTGCAGTGCGGCGCAACGCTAGGCGGGTGGGTCGAAGCTAAGCTCGAGATAGTTGCCGATGGGGTCGGTAACGTAGAGCGAATAGCCCGGGCCGTCGCCGTGTGGGCGGCTGTTGACTACGGGCACGCCGGTGGCCTCGATGGCCGCCGTGGCCTGGCTCTGGTCGGGCTGCCACGTCATTCGAAAGGTGTGGTGAGGGACGCCGGACGCCGGGCCGTGCGAGGCGTCGAAGAGGCCGAGGCCGGTGCTGCCGACCCGGACGCGGACGACGTCGACCCCGCGGACCTGATGTCGGTTGGTTACTTTGCCCCCCAGCACCTCGACGTAGAACCGTTCGGCCGCCGCGGGGTCTGGCGCGTTCCAGTTGACCGACTGAATTCCCTCTGCCTGTACCATGTCTACGCCTCCCGCCGTATGGTGATCCTATCTTACTCTCTGCCCCCGCCTCGCGCTACGGTGTCGGGGCGCGGACTGGCGGCACGCGGCGAGCCGCGCCCGCGAGCAGGTTTCAGCGGGGGCTGCCGGGGAGGAGCAAGGTGCAAAAGCAGTTCGAGGGTGGACCGCCGCGGTTCAAGATTGCGCGCTGGTCACACAACGAGCTGGTGTTGTTCGACGAGGGGCGTCGTGAGAGCTGGCTGGTCTACCCGCCTCGCTCCCGGTACGAGTTCGTGCGCCGGCAGACGCACGACACCACACTGGTCATCTACCATCCGTGGGCTCCCTACAGTCGGGAGGTCGAGCACGCCATCCGGCTTCAGGAAGGGTGTGGCATGCACGGGATGGGCTGCGAGGCGCAAGAGGCGCTGCAGGCGGCGATAGACGTGGGCTTCGATCCGTTCCAGTAGGGCAGCCAAAGGAAGCAGCCGCGCGAGTGGCCGGTCTGGGGTCCGCGCGGCTATGCACATAAACAAACCAGTACTAGACGTTCATGTTCCTATATGAACTAGCAGAGGAGTGTGCTTTGTTTATGTGTATTTCTGGGGTCTGCGATGGTCTCGTGGTGCGTCGTGTCAAGGAACGGGCATGGCGCGGGCTATGCCGAAACGAGTGACAGCCCGCCATCAGGCGGGCTGTCACTCGTTTCTTGGGGCTTGGTCGGGAAGGGGACGTCAGAGGGGCGGCAGGTTGCGACGCGTACGCGTGGCGCTGACTAGCGACGCTTCGATGGTACTGAAGCGGGCGGAAAGGGACTCTAGGCGGCGACGGCGCTCGTCGGCACCGAGATATAGCCCCTGGATCGCGGCCAAGGCAACGCCGTTGGCGTCAACCGATGGGATACGCGTTTCGTCGTCGCCGAACCTGAAGGCAGAGTAGAAATGCCGTGGCGCGGGACCAATCCGCTGGACCGCCGGCTGGCCGTCGGAGGTCCAGGCAAGGATTGGCAAGGCGGCGACCCGCGCCAGCACCTCCTGCTTGTTGACTTCGCCGAAGCCGCCCTTGCGCCGCCGATCGCTTGGGAATCCGGCGGCCGCGGAGCTGAACATGGAGGCGACACGCGGCCCCATCGCCATGATCAAAACGACCGCGGCAATGGAAACCACCGAGATGATCAGCCCGTACTCCATCAAGCCCTGTCCGGGCTCACGCTGTGCTAGGCGTTCCCTCCACAGCTCCAGCCATTCGCGTAAGTTCCCCATGCAGCCCTCCAGGCTATCCCGGGGATGTGCAGCTTCCCCGGGAGCGTCACGGGCCGGGCCCGGGATGCGATCCAGGTGCGCCATGCCCGCCGCGGGCGAACAGCCGTGATGATGAGAGATGAATATTGATGATAGCATCCGGGACGTTCTACTAGGCCGCTCCGCCGCCCGGTCCGTCGCGTGCCGCCGCGGGCATGATGCCTTGACCAGCTCCCAGCTGTACCGGCGCTCTCATTGTACGTCATACGCGATCAAGCACATAGCGGCCGCCGAGCCTGCGACGCAAATCTTCACCGATACGCCGGGCTTCGCCTGCGGCTTACCAAGTGTCGCGCCAGGAGCCGGGGACCCCTCGGGCCGATGGCCAATCGCTTCGCCTTGACGGTTGGCGGCCACATCACTATACTAGCTCCAGACATTAGTACCCGCTGATGCACTGTGGCCGAGCGCTCTAAGCCAGTCGAACAGCCGCCAGTGCTGGACGCGCGAGAGGTCACGCAGTGGCGACGGGTTCGGCGCAGCGAGAACCACGAGCGACCTCCTTACCGAGGAGGCCGAATCGCGCAGGGGGCTGGTCCATGAGCGTGCCTCTCCCATGGCGGCACCACGTTCTTTCTGGCCATACTGCGCCGCTGGACCGGGCCGCGGCGGGCGCACTGTCCCACGTTGGTGACCGTCTGCGGCTGCCGCTCCAGTTTCTTGCCTTCCGCGAAGGTCGGGCCGACGGCCGGGCACACTCGCTGGAGGACACTGCAGCGCGATTCGGGATCGACCTACCGTTCGCTCAGCGGGTGGACGCCTACCTGGCCGCGCGCCGCCGCCTCCACGTCAGCCGCGCCGGCTGGCGCGCTGGCTTGCCTCGCGCGCGCTGAACGCCGCACCCGGCCTCACAGCGGCAGACGGCTGTCGCTCCTCTAATGCCTCCCGCCCTCAACGCGCGTTGCCATCGCGCTCTGCGGTGCCGATAATAGGGCGCACGCGCCCGCAGGCGCCGAGGGGCAGTCATGCACACAGGGAAATTGGCCGCAGTAGCGGCTGTAATCGCGACGAGCCTTACGTTGGCCACCGGCCGCGGCGCCAGTCTGGCGCGCGGTAGCGGGCTATCAGCCAATCTGGCTGCGGGAGCGGCCCAGGTCGCACCCGCGAGCGACGGGACAGGGAACGGGGCCAGCTCGCCGGTGGCGCCAGCGACCAGCTCCGCGCTGGAAACGCCGCGGCTCGAGGTGCTGGCCCACGACGCACTGGGGGGCCGCGGATTGAATGCCGATGTTTGGCTGCACCACGGGTTCGCGTACGTGGGCACGTGGGCCGCGGGCAACGACCGCCTGCGCGGCTGCCCCGGTACGGGCGTGAAGGTGGTCGATCTCGCGGACCCAGCCAACCCGGTCCTGGTAAGCACGCTGGCCGAACACGAGGGCACCTCGGCGGAAGTGATGCGCGTGCGCAGCGTGGACACGCCGTCCTTTCAAGGCGACCTACTTGCAGTGGGCCTTCAGGCGTGCAGTGGCGACGCCCTGCGCGGCGTGGACTTGTGGGACGTGACCGATCCACACCACCCCCAGCGCCTCGGGTTCTCAGACGTGGGCCCGGGCACCGGCGGGGTACACGAGCTAGACCTCGTGCAGCGAACCGACGGGCGAGTGTTGGCGCTGCTAACCGTGCCGTTCTCCGAGGCTAGCCAGGCCGATCATCTGGGCGATTTCCGCATCGTCGACGTGACCGACCCAAGGGCCCCAGTACCCCTTGCCGACTGGGGGGCGCGGGCCAACCTGGGACTCGGTCAGTACGATGGCCAGGGTATCGACACGCTCGTCTATGCTCACGGCGCCCATGCGAGCCCGGACGGCATGCGCGCTTACGTCTCGTACTGGGACGCCGGGGTCATGATCTTCGATCTGACCGATCCCAGCGCTCCCGTCCTCCTGGGGCGCACGAGCTTCCCGCCGGACGCCGAGGGCAACGCCCACTCGGTTGACGTGACGCCGGATGGCCGCCTGATGATCGAGGGCGACGAAGTGCTCGACATCGAATCACACGCGCTGCGGGTGGACAGCCCAGCGGAGATCGCGGGAATGGTGCCGGCGGGTGGCACGCTACCCGCGCCCCCATGGGGCGACACGCCGACCGTGAGCGGGCAGCTCGCTTATCTTGGGCGCGGCTGTCCGGCCGGCGACTGGGAGGGACGGGTGAGCGGGGGGGGACGGGTGGACGCGTCCGACGCCTACCCCGCGGACCCCAGCGGCCGCATTGCGCTGCTGGACCGCGGAACATGCCCCTTCGCGGACAAGATCGAGCGGGCCAAAGCCGCCGGCGCGGTAGGGGCGGTGATCATCAATTCTCTCGACACGCCCCTCACCCCGAACTCAGCCGATGGCCCACTGGGCGCATTCGGCATCGGCCACGCGGCGGGCGAGCGACTAAAGGCGGAGCTGGCGCGCGGTGAGCCGGTGACCGTCACGCTATCGGAAGAGCTGCGGGGCTACGAGAACTTCGGGGGGCTCCGCTTTTGGGACCTCAGCGACCCTGCCGCCCCTCGCGCAATCAGCACATACGCTACTCCGCGCTCCCTCGTGGACCCCACGACGGGGCCCACCGAGCCGGGTCGCTTCTCCGCCCACAACCCCGTCGTGCGGGGAGACCTCCTGTTCGCCTCGTGGTTCTCGGACGGCGTGCGGGTTCTGGATATTCAGGATCCCGCGGCGCCGCGCGAGATCGCGGCCTGGGTGCCGCCCCCGGGGACCGCGCCCGAGGCAGTACGCAACTATCTCGGCGAGGGGGCACAGGTGTGGGGCGTGGCCGTCGACGGCGACCTAGTGGTGGCTAGCGACATCAACAGCGGGCTGTGGGTGCTTCGCTTCGTGCAGTAACGCGGTTGTGTCGCGTAGGAGCACGCTCGACGGGCGCCCGGCCCGGCCGCCTGGCGGCCGGGCCGGGCGCCGCGCCGCTCTAGCGGGCCGCAGCGGGGGCCGCGCGGTGGTGAAGGAGCCGCGGCGCCAGCTCCCAGCCGAGGATCAGGAGCAGTACCGCTAGCTGCGCCACGGTCGTTTCCCAGGTCGGGAAGAGGCCGAACAGGTCAGACGACGGTACCCACGGCGCCGGGGTGGCCGGCAGCACGCTACTGACTTGCAGCGAGTGGATGCCAGTCCCGACGAACTTGATGCACAGGTAGTAGATCAGCACCGTCGCCGCCAGGAAGAACGGGCGGATCGGCAGTCGGACACCGCCGACGAGCATGATGAGCGCCAGCACCACCAGCCCGCCGGCGCCGATACCCAGGCCGGCGAGCAGATCGCCCGTGCTGATGCTCGGTGCGATCCCCACGTAAAAGAGCACAGTCTCCGCGCCCTCGCGGAACACCGCGAGGAACGCGATGAACGCCAGCCCGAAGAGGCTGTTGCGCTGAAGCGCTGCCGTGCTCCGCACTCGGATATATTCCTGCCAGCCGGCCAGGCTGGCCTTTGAGTGCAGCCAGTAGCCGACGTAGAGCAGCATGGCCGCCGCGATCAGGCCGGTAGCGCCCTCGATAATCTCGCGGCTCACGTTGGCGATGGCGCGGTTGAGCACCAGCTGGGCGAGGATGGCGACGCCGATGCTGGCAGCGATGCCGGCCGCGCCGCCCGCCCAGATCCAGCGCCGCTTGTCGCCGTTGCCCGACCGTTGAAGAAAGGCGACCAGCGCGGCCACGACGAGCAGCGCCTCGAACCCCTCGCGGAAGAGAATAATGGCGGCGTCCCACATGCCGTAGGACGAGCCGGCTTCCGCGATCGGGACCAGGTCCGCCCGCATCGCGGTCACGGCGGCTCGCGCCCCGGCGACGTCGGCGGGCTGAGCGTTCAGAGCTGCCGCGGCCTCAGCAGTGCGGTTCTCGGTGTCGACGTACACGGACCGCGACCGCGTCATGACTAGGCCCTCCACGTCGAGCCACACGTCCTGGAAGGTGCGTAACTGCGTGCGCGCGGCGGCGACATCACCCCGGTCCAGAGCCGCGAGGACTTGGTCGAGCAAGCTTAGCAGGGTCGCGGGGGTTGCGTTCGCGACGCTCGGCGACGTCGTCGCCTCGTTCGCGTCGGCCGGCAGCGGCGTGCCGGCGAGGAACGAGCTAGTGGCGACCTGGAGCCGCTGGAGCGGCTCGCGCACCGCAGCCGCATCCGCAGGCTGCGCGCTGAACGCGGCCCGGGCGTCACCCATGGCGCGCTCGATCTCACGATAGTGGGGACGGCTGACTGGGCGAATCGCGTCCTCGATATCGGGCCAGGCCGTACGGAAGCTCTCGAACTCACGGTCGGCGCCCGCGAGGTCGCCGGCGTTCAAGCGGCTAAGTGCGGCGTCGACGTGGGCTGCCCAGGGTCGCAAGGCATCGCGCGCGGCGGTGGTCGCCTCATCCGCCGGAGCCGCGGCGCCCGGAGGAGCCGGAGCATCCGCCGTAGTGGGAGCCGCGCCGAGCGTGGCGATAAACGCCGTGACCTGCTGGCGTAGCACGCCCAGGCTGCCCTGCACGGCCGCCACGTCGGGCTGGTCGGGACGTAGCCCGAACTGCACGTCGTCCATCGCCCGCTCGATGGCACGGTAGGAATCCCGCGACCGCTCGCGGACGCCATCCTCGATGTCGAACCAGCCGTTGTCGAACTGCGTGTACGCGGCGCGGGCGTCGGCGATGTCCCCACGTGCTAGCGCGGCGGAGGCCGCGTCGACGTGGCCGACCAGCGTCTGCAGGCCATTCGCGAGCGCGGCATCGTCGTCAGCGGCAGCGGCGGCTCGCGGGCGGCCAGCCCAGACCAGGGCTAGCAGCGCGAGCAGCACCAGCAGAGCTGTCCGAGCGCGATACTTCTGTCCCATGATTGGCTCCTAGGCCCCTGGCGGCAGCGAGGCTTGCCGGGGGCGATGTACGCCTGTCGATCGCTAGCTGTCCGGCAGCATAGCCACGAACTTTTCCACGCGGCTTTGCAACTCCGCTAGCCACTGTGTCGCCGTGCCAGCGTCGACGGAATCGCCGCGAAGTGCCCGGTCGACCTCGCGCATGGCGTCCTCGATAGAGCGATAGTCGTCGCGCGAGCGCTCCCGGACCCCATCTTCAATGGCGTCCCAGCCGCTGTCGAACTGCGCATAGGCGGTGCGCGCCGCCGCAGGATCGCCCGCCGCGAGGGCTGCCGCGCTCGCCGCCGCGAAGCCGTTCAACGACCGCAGCCCGGCCGCGAGGGTGGCCGAGTCGTCCTGAGCACTCACCGCCGCGGCGGGCGCCAGGGAGGGGCTCGCATGAGCCCAGGTGGGTACCAGAGCGACAAGCGCGAGGACCGCGACGCCCACGAGGGCACCCGACCAGGGACGCGAGATTGCATGAGACACGGTCGGCTCCTCCGTTCCCTCACGACGCACCGTCCGGCGAGACCTGACGAGCGAGACGGCGGCGCGCGGGGAATAGTGGCATAGGCTAATGCGCTGCTAGAGACTATCCTAAAGTCAGCCTGGAGTCAAATCTATAACAGGCGGCTCGGGGAATCCAAACGGATGCGTCTGCCACAGCATGACGGCACGGCGAGGCGCTTGGGCGACGCAGCGGCGCTAAACAGATAGCGCGCGGCGTGCGGAGATGGCTGCAGGCCGTGGGGGATCGTAGCGCTTGCCACGGAGTTCACCGCTCTGCCGACTCGCAAGGCGCGGCATCGTACTCCATTGGGAGCGAACAGGCCAGGCAGCCGGCAGCCGGCAGCCGCGCGGCCTGACAGATCCAGATGATGAGGAGTGGGCTGCAGGACGGGGTGGAACGGTCGCCGGTTTCATGCCCAGGGCGCAGTCTGCGGCCTAGGATAGAGCGGCTGTGGCGAACCAGAGATGACCGAGCAATGCTCGCGAGTTCGCGGACGGGGAAAAGGCAAAGGTGGACGTGGCTGGGGCAACGGCTCAGCCAGTCGAGAGTGCCGGGTGAGGGCAGCCCGGTACACGGCCGAGCACCCGTGTACCGGGCCGCTGGCGGCGCGGCTACTGACTAACGGCGATCGGCTCCGGTGCCGCATCGCCGGCGGGCTCGTCCACGCGGGGCGCCTTGCTCGGGCGCGGGCGGGGTAGGTCCGGTACCGGCTGCGGATCGGGGGTCCGGATGGCGGCAGCGGTGGTGGCGCCCGCCATCTGGAGTTGGCCATCCAACAGCGCTCCCTCCTCGATGCGGAGCGTCCCGACGTGAAGCTTGCCCTTGACCAAGCCGGTCGCGCGCACCTCCAGTCGACCGTGGCACTGGACCCGGCCGTCGACGAAGCCTGCCACGACCACTTCGGGCGCCACCACGCGTGCCATCAGGCGCCCGCCCTCTTGCACCACGACGGGACCCTCAGCTTCGAGCGCACCCTGGAGGGTGCCGCCCAACTTGACCGGCTCGGCGGCACGCAGCGTGCCTTCCAGAATTGTGCCCGGCGCCAGGACGGTCCCCTCATCCTCGCCCCACGTGCGCGGTAGAGGCCGCCGCTCGGGCGGACGCTCGGGAAGCTCGGCGACGGCGGGCGGCGCGGGCTCAGTGGGCGTCTCCACGACCGTCGGCTCCTCGACCTGGTCCTCCGGCTCCGGGCGGCGGACCGCTCCCGAGGACCCGAGGCGGGCTTCGAGCTCCGCGCGCTTGTTGAAAATCGGCGGCACGTTTCCTCCCATACGTGGCAGCCGCGCTCAGCCTGGCGGCCGAGCCCCGTAGCTCGACGCCGCGGCCTGCCGCTGGCAGTCTAGCCGGCGCAACGTTACGTCGGACTCACAATCGGCACGGACCAGGTCACGAAGCGACTACAGCACGGTCATGGCGAGCTTGCGAGATGAGGCACTGCCGGTTGGCGAGGGAACGATGGCCCTGCTATGCTGAATGGCGCGAGGACTGGCGCTTCACCGCGATGGCGGCTGGCGGCGAGTGTGACGCTCACGCCTTGGCGGCGCGAGCCCCGGCGAGGAACCTCTTGAGTAACCCCGACCCCACGGCGCTCAGTCCACAGACGTGGTGCCGCCGCATTCTCACGTCGCTCCTGCAGCGTAAGGTCGAGGGCCCGGAGGCCGGCGACCTCGAGATGCTGCTGACCTACTTCATTGAGCTTGATCCCAGCGCGCCCGTATTCACGGACCTGCTCGCCCGCTACGCGAGCGACGCCCGCGCAGGCATCGCCGAGGCGGCCACGCTGCTGCAGCGGTCCTGGCTCCGCGGGCGGTCGGGCGTCACCCGCGAGCCGATGCCCCCGCTCGCCGAGGCACTACGAGCGATTGGCGGAGGACTCGACGAGGCGCTGGCGCGCGCCGCATACGTGGTAATCGAGCCCGATTCAATCCAGGTACAGACGTTCGGGGACCTGGCGCAGACAACGCTGGGCGCTCGGGAGCTGCAGCAGGAGATCGCGGCACGCGCTGCGCTGCGCGGTCAGGTGGCCCCCGCCGACCCCACCGCGACCGAGCGCTATGAGACGCGGCTCCGCGCGGTCGGCAGCGTGCTAGACGACCAGCCCAGCCAGTCGTTCGCGCTGCTCATCACGCGGCGCACGGTCGTCGTGGAGGGCAGCGAGGGCTACTACCAGGTGTTCACGAACGACGATCTGGCACAGCTATTGAGGACCGTCGTGGCACAGCGGCAGGAGAGCGAGGCGTAGGCCGGCCGAGGGCTGCACCCGCATGAGCGCGCCGCGCGAGCACGGCCTCTTCCTCGGCACGCGGCGGCCGCACCGCCTCATACACGCCCTGGCCAAGGAATAGATCGAGCAGCGGGATCGTCGGCACCTCCATGTCGCTCGGCTCAAGCCGTAGACGCGCGGTCCTGTCGACATCGTTAAACCGCCGCGCGCCCACCACGGCGAGCTGCGCACGACGGGCCTCGTCGAGCACGGTCGGCTCATTCCACTGGTGGAGGACCGCCAGGTGGGCGCACAGCCACGACAGGCCGCTCAGGCGCGCGTGTTGGCGGTCTCGCGCGGGACGAGCCCGATAGCAGCCTGGCTGGCGGCGCGCGAGAGGGTAGGCGCCACGTAGGCGCGATAGCCGCGCTCCGCGAGGAGCGCCTGACAGCGCTCGGCGCCCCGCCGATCCCCGAAGTAGGTGAAGAGCGCAGGCCCCGCCCCGGACAGGTTCCAGTCGGGCTCGGCGTCTTCCCCGGCAGGGGTAGGGAATTCCCGCCAGGCCTGCTCACTGGCCTCGACGAGCGCGTTGCGCGCGGCGCGCAGGTCGGGAAAGGCCTCCATCGCCGTCGGCTCCAGGCCGTTGCCGAGCGGGCGCCAGGAGGTGGCCTGGTTGGTGCGCAGGCGTTGCGCGAGCGTGAGCACGAAGCCTCCCGCCGTGTACCAGCGCGGATCGAGCATCGCGTAAATCTGACGCGTCTTTTCAGGGAGGATGGTCTCGGGCACCAGAATCACCAGCCAGCGCGGCAGTGGATCGGGCAACGGCTCTAGCTCATCGCCGCGGCCGCGGGCAAGGGCGGTGCCGCCCAGCAGAAAGAATGGCACGTCGGTGCCGAGGCTGGGAGCGATCCGGGCTAGCTCGGCTGGCTCCAGGTACAGCTTCCACAGGTCATTCAGCGCCACGAGCGCCGCCGCCGCGTCCGCGCTGCCACCGCCCAGGCCGCTGGCGAGGGGAATACCCTTCCGCAAGGTGAGCGCCGCCCCTGCCTGACAGCCGGTCGCCTCCTGCAGGGCCGTGGCCGCGCGCATGACCAGATTGGGCGCGTCGTCGGCGAGCGGCGGCGCATCAAGGGTGAGGTCGGCAGCCGGCTCGCAGCACAGCTCGTCGTAGAGCCCAATCGCTTGAAGGATCGTGTACAGCTCGTGATAGCCATCGGGCCGGCGCCCCAGTACCTCCAGGACCACGTTCACCTTGGCGTAGGCGCGCACGTGGACAGCGTGGCCGGCAAGCTCGGCCGCCACGCTTGGTTGGCGTCGGGTCAAGGCTCCGTCCTCACGATGCCAGCCTGGTGACGGACCAAAGTCAGGCTATCACCCCGGCTGGACGGGTTGGTGATCCAAGCTGCGTGCGCCCTCCCCGGGGCTTGTCGCGCGCCACGCCTCGTACAGACGCGCCCACTCGTCGAGGGTCAACGTCTGCGGGCGGCGCGCTGGGTCGAGATCGGCTTGCCGCAACAACGCCTCGGCCTCGATTGGGCGACATCCCAGGCCCTCGGCCAGCGAGTTGCGGAGATGCTTGCGCGGCTGCTTGAAGCCGGCTTGCACGAACCGCAGGAACGTTGCCGGCGCATCGGGCACGACGGCTGGCGCCGGCCGCACGTCCAGGCGGAGCACCGCCGATTCGACCCGCGGGCGGGGGTAGAAGGCAGCCGCCGGCACGGTCCGGACGATGCGCGGCGTGGCGTAGAGCTGCACGGCTACCGCTAGATAGCTCAGGTCGCCCGGCGGCGCGGCGATGCGCTCGGCGACCTCGCGCTGGACCATCACGACGGCCAGGCGCGGCCGACGCGCCGCTTGCAGCACGTGCATCAGCAGCGGCGAGGTGATGTGATAGGGCAAGTTCGCCACGAGTTTATAGCCGTCGTCGAACAAGGCTTCGGGCGCGATGTGGAGCGCGTCGCCCTGTATGACGCGGAGATTAGCCGGCTGGCCAAGCAGCGCCGGCAACGCCGTGGCCAGCTGCTTGTCGAGCTCGATCGCGACGACGCGGCCAGCGTGCCGCACCAGCTCAGCGGTCAGGACGCCGAGCCCGGGGCCGACCTCCAGCACCGCGTCCGCAGCGTCGAGCGCGGCGGCGCGAGCAATCGTGGCACAGACCCGGCGGTCCACCAGGAAGCTCTGGGATAGCCCCTTCCGCGGACGGAGGCCGAGGCGCCGTAGGAGCGCGGCAGGACTGGAGGCCGCGGGGCCGGGCCGCGGCGCCGGCGGCAGCGCCGCCTGGTCGGACGGCACGGCGCCGGTTGGCGCGGCGGGCGGGCGCTCCGGCGGGGCGACGAGCGCGGGGCGCGGGGCGGGCGCGGCGCGGCCGGGCGCGCGCCGACCGAGAGCGCGCGCGGCACTCCGTGGGGTCATGCGCCAGGCTCCGGCGCGGCCAGGTTGCCCCGGCTCTCGGCGGCCATCGCCTCCAGCGCCGCGTATAGAGGCGCTGGAGGCTCGCAGGGTCGCCGGACGGCCGGATCGACGAAGCGATGCTCGGTGTAGCCCTCGGCGACCAGCGCATCGTCGGGCAGGCGGATGAGCTGGAAGTTGATGCGATAGCCGCGTCGCGTCAGGTCGGCGAGGGCGAGGCGCACTTCAAGGCGGTCCTCCAGGCGGAGCGGGCCACGATAGCGGCAGTGCGAGGTGACGATCGGCGTGGCGACACTCCACTCCTCGTGCATCTTTCGATAGTACAAGCCGTGGGCGTGCATCCACGCGCTAAAGCCACGGTCCACGAAGAAATAGTAGCGCGCGTAGTAGAGGACGCGCGCGTAGTCCACGTCCTCCCAGCCCACCTCGAACTGTGCCCGCATGCTGCTCCCCCAGCCGCGCCGCCCGCGACTCGCCCCGCGGCGCGGCCCCTGACGGTAGGGTACACCACCCGGGCGCCCGGATGCGGCCGGCGTCGGGGCGAGCGCCCGCGGCAATGGCGACCCGCGCTGACATCGGCCGGCCGTTAGTCGGGGACGACGCGATGGTAGCCCTTCTTGCCCTTGCGGAGTAGGAATGCGCCATTGCGCAGATCGTCCAGCGTGAACACGGCGTCGTGGCGCGCGACCGGCTGCTCGTTAACGTGGGCGCCGCCCTGCTGGATCAGGCGGCGCGCGTCGCTCTTGGAGCTGCAGAGCCCCACGCGGGCGAAAAGATCGTCGGCCTCGATGCCGGCGGCTAGCTCGGCGCGGGGCACCGCGGTCTGGGGCACGGCGGCCAGGGCCGTGGCACTCAACGCGGCGCCGCCGTCGCCGCGGCCGCCCTGGAACAGCGCACGGGCGGCGGCCTGCGCCTCACGCGCCGCCGCCTCGCCATGCGTTAGGGCCGTGGCCTCGTAGGCCAGCCGTTCCTTCGCCTGACGCAGGTCCGCGCCCTGGAGACGGCCGAGGGCGCGGACCTCGTCCATCGGCAGGAAGGTGAACAGCGCCAGGAAGCGCTCGACGTCGGGATCCTCGGTGTTGATCCAGAACTGGTAGTAGTCGTAGGGCGACGTGCGCGTGGCGTCGAGCCAGACGGCGCCGGCCTCGGTCTTGCCCATCTTGGCGCCGGAGGCGGTCTCGATGAGGGGACAGGTGAGGCCGTAGGCCGTCGCGCCCTCCGTCTTGCGGATGAGCCCCACGCCCTCCACGATGTTCGCCCACTGGTCGCTGCCGCCCAGCTGGAGCACGCAGCCGTGCTCACGATAGAGGTGCAGGAAGTCGTAGGACTGGACGAGCATGTAGTTGAACTCGACGAAGCTCAGGCCGGCCTCCGTGCCGATGCGGTCGCGGTAGGTATCGTGGTGCAGCATCTGGTTGACGTTGAAGTGGCGGCCCACGTCGCGCAGGAACTCGATGTAGTGGAGCGGGACGAGCCAGTCGGCGTTGTTCACCATGAGCGCGCGGCCGTTGTCGAAGGTGAAGTAGCGGCTGAGCTGCTCGCGGATGGGCACGAGGTTGGCGGCGATCTGCTCGGGCGAGAGGACGGCGCGCGTGGCGGTCTTGCCGGATGGGTCGCCGACGAGCGCCGTGCCGCCGCCGACGACGACGATTGGGCGGTGGCCGCAGCGCTGGAGGTGCGCCATCGCCATGACGGGCACCAGGTGGCCGACGGTCAGGCTGCTCGCGGTCGGGTCGAAGCCAGCGTAGAGCGTGATCGGCTGCTCCAGCGCGCGGCGCAACCCGGCCTCGTCCGTCACGTCCTTGACGTAGCCGCGCTCTTTGAGCACGTCGAGGGCGTTGGGCGAGTGCGGAGTGCGGAGTGCGGAGTGCGGAGTGCTTGTATCTGTCATGATTCGTCAGTCTTGCTGCAGGAGTGCCGTGCGGTAGATCCACTCGGCGGGATCGCGGGCGTAGTCGTCGTAGCTGCCCGGGACGCTGATGCCGGGGATCGGCGCCTGCCAGTCCTCGCGCAGCAGCTCGTCGGGATCGCCGTACTTCGCGGCCAGCGCCCGCACCTCCGGATCGTCCATCGCCGTGATGCGGCCGTTCTCAATGATACGGGTGGCCTCCCCGCTCGGCGAGATCACGTCGTAGGTCGGGAAGAGCAGGTGGACGTGCAGGTGGCCGTAGAGGATGCCGCGCTCCCCGGCCCAGGCCTCCTCGGGCGCGCGCCAGAGGGTGCCGAAGCCGAGGTGGATGATGCCGGAGCGGCGGCGCTCCCACTCGAAGCCGCCGGAGCTGAGGTACTCGATGTTGTGCGGGCGCTGGATCTTGGGATGGCCGCCGATGGCGGCCTCCCAAAGGTAGAACAGGCCGGGACGCGGGAAGCAGGGGTACTGCTGGTGGCGGCTCTCCTCGAGCAGGTCGCGCCAGGCGTTGCCGTAGGCCTCGCCGCCCTCCACGCGCTGCACCTGCCCGCCGTCGAGCGTCAGGGTGATGGGCGTGAAGGCGCGCGAGAAGTGGCTGGTGGTGCCCTTGACCACGCCCTCGGCGTCGGCGTTCTTCACCAGCGGCGGCGTGGGATGACTCATCAGGTGGCCGTAGACGTGGCGCGGCTCGGGCACCCAGCCGTAATGGGTGCCGTCGTAGTAGTCCTCGAGGTAGGTGTAGGAGATGTCGGTGCCCTCGGGGTCGGTGATGTGCGCGCGGCCGCCGCGGCCCTTCTTCCAGATCACGTCCCAGGTCTTCTGGTTAATGAGGGCGAGCAGCTCTTGCGGATAGACCGCGACCCCCTGCGTGAAGTGGTCGCGGCCGAGCCAGGGAAACTGCGCGTAGCGGTAGTCGGTGCGCGGGGTGGGACCGCCCTTGCCGTGGATCAGCAGGTCGTAGCGCTCGCGCTCGGCGAGCGCCTCGACCCACGGCAGGCCCTCCCAGCGGCGCGGCTCGTCGGCCCAGGGGCGGCGGCGCATGGTGACGCGCACCTCGTCGAGCAGGTCGAAGGGGCGATCGGGGCCGGCGTCGACGGTCAGCACGTCGACGTGGGCGCCGCGCTCGCGCAGCGCCGTGACGAGCGCCTGCACGACGTCGGGGTCGTAGTGGTTATCGACGGCCATCAGCACGCGGTCGCCCGGCTTGGTCTGGCCGTAGCCGACGAAGCCGACGTGGGAATTGCGTAGCTCGGGCAGGGTGGCCACGTAGCGGGCGCGCTCCACGAGATCGTCGAAATCGGCCACGCGCAGCCCACTTTCCGTGACCTGCACGGGCGCGTTGACTGCCTGCTGGTCGTCGATGCCGCACATGGCGCACCTCGCTGGCGAGAATAGGACTCCACACGATTCTGGCCGGGACTATAGCATCGGCCGGGAAGGCGCTCCAACCGCGGCGGCGCCAGCCCAACCGGGGGCGGGCGGCGAGCGTCGCGGCCCCGCTGGCGGCGCCAGCGGGCACAGCGATTTATCCGAGGAACGGTCAAACGATGCTCCTTAACCGGGTGGTTAACTGCTAGGCCGGGCGCGGGTCTGCGCGGGCTGGTCGGGCGCGGAAGGTCGCATCGTTTGCCCCGTACGATACTCCCCCGGTAGCCCGCCGCGGGCCGGGCCGGCGGGGAGGCCCCGGGTCGGGCGCGGGCGGCGGGCGGGGGGGAGGCGTGTACGGCGCAAGGTAAGCGACCACGTCGCGCGAGATAGCGGGCGCTCTCCGGCGCGCCTCGCGGCCTGTCTAAAGAGGAAGCTATTGGCGGGGAGCCAGCGTCCGGCAGAGACGGCGGGGCCGCGAGACCGACCGCAAACGGCCGGGGGACACCCGAGCAAGCGGCTCGGCCGGGCGCCGCGCTCCTGCATCGTTGTGCTGGGACTGGGTGGCGGCGGCGAAGCGGTTCCCGCGCTCCTGTCATCGCCGGCGCTTGACGGGCGACTTCGCCCGGCGTGGTCGTCACGAAGGCGTCACGGAGGCGCTCCAAGCACCCCTGGTGCTTGTTATGTGACCATATGGTCACATATAATGCTGACCGTGGAAGATGAGCAGGTCTTTCGTGCCCTTGCCGACCCGAACCGCCGGCTGTTGCTCGACCGGCTCTTTGAGCGTGACGGCCGCACGCTTCGGGAGCTTCAGGCACCGCTGGCGATGACGCGCTTCGGGGTGATGAAGCACCTGCGGGTGCTGGAGGACGCGGGCCTCATCACGACCCGGAAGGTGGGACGGGAGAAGCTCCACTTCCTGAATCCCCTGCCGATCCAACAGATCTATGACCGCTGGATCGGCAAGTACGCCGCGGCGCGGGTGAGCGCCCTCGCCGACCTCAAGCATGTGCTCGAAGGAGGCACCATCGTGACCACCGAAGCGACGTACCGGCCCAAGCTGGTCAACCAGGTCTTCATCCGGGCGCCCCAGGCGCGCGTCTGGGAGGCCATCACGAAGCCGGAATTCACCGCCCGCTATTTCTATGGGTGCGTCCTCAAGGCCGATCTCGTCGTCGGTGGCTCCTTCACCTATCTCACGCCGGATGGCAGCGGTACGATGATCGAGGGCCAGGTGCTCGCTTGCGACCCGCCGCGGCGGCTGGTGCACAGCTACCGCTCGCGCTGGGGTCCGCTGGCCGCGGACGCTCCGACCCGGGTGACCTGGGAGCTAGAGGCGATGCCGAACGACGTGACCAGGCTGACGGTGATCCACGAGGACTTCGACGGCGAGACGGCGACGTACAAGGGGCTTGCCGGCGGCGGCTGGACCTGGATCTTGAGCAACCTCAAGACCCTGCTCGAAACCGGCGAGCCGATGCCGGCGCAGGGGTAGGGTAGAGGACCTATGGGAGATGGCGTGAAGGACATCGTGGACGAGGTGGCCGCGGTTGGCCGCGAGATGGGCAACGGCAAGACACCGGTGGGCGAGGGCCACAGGGTTGTGCGGCGCCACCCTGCCGACTCTCACGATATGATCCGAGTCCACGGTGCCCGCGAGAACAACCTCAAGGGCGTCAGCATCGAGATCCCGAAGCGCCGGCTGACGGTGTTCACCGGTGTCTCCGGCTCGGGCAAGAGCTCGCTGGTGTTCAATACGATCGCCGCAGAGTCGCAGCGGCTGATCAACGAGACCTACAGCGCCTTCGTGCAGGGCTTCATGCCGACGCTGGCGCGGCCAGAGGTCGACGTGCTCGAAGGGCTGACGACCGCGATCATCGTCGACCAGCAGCGGCTGGGCGCCGACCCCCGCTCCACGGTGGGGACCGCCACCGACGCCAACGCGATGCTGCGCATCCTCTTCAGCCGACTCGGGCAGCCGCACATCGGCCCGCCCAACGCGTTCTCCTTCAACGTCCCCTCGGTCCGAGCGAGCGGCGCGATCACGGTCGAGCGCGGCAACCGCCAGGCCGTGAAAGCGACGTTCAACCGCCTCGGCGGCATGTGCCCACGCTGCGAGGGGATGGGCAGGGTGAACGACATCGAGCTGACCCAGCTCTTCGACGACCGCAAGTCGCTCGCCGAGGGCGCGATCACCATCCCCGGCTACAAGGTCGATAGCTGGTGGACGACGGGGATCTTCATCGAGTCGGGCTTCCTCGACCCGAACAAGCCGATCCGCGACTACACCAAGAAAGAGCTGCACGACTTCCTCTACCGCGAGCCGACCAAGGTGAAGATCAAGGGCGTCAACCTCACCTACGAGGGGCTGATCCCCAAGATCCAGAAGTCGTTCCTCGCCAAGGACCGGGAGTCGCTGCAGCCGCACATCCGGGCGTTCGTCGAGCGCGCGGTAACGTTCACCGCCTGTCCCGAGTGCGGCGGCACCCGGCTCAGCGAGGCGGCTCGGTCGTCGAAGATCAAGGGGATCAACATCGCCGACGCCTGCGCGATGCAGATCAGCGACCTGGCCGAATGGGTCCGCGGCCTCCACGAGCCGTCGGTGGCGCCGCTGCTCGCCAAGCTCCAGCAGACCCTCGACTCGTTCGTGGAGATCGGGCTGGGCTACCTCTCGCTCGACCGGCCGTCGGGCACGCTGTCGGGCGGCGAGGCGCAGCGCGTTAAGATGATCCGCCAGCTCGGCTCCTCGCTCACCGACGTCACCTACGTCTTTGACGAGCCCACTATTGGCCTGCACCCCCATGACATCCAGCGGATGAACGACTTGCTGCTGCGGCTGCGGGACAAGGGCAACACGGTGCTCGTCGTGGAGCACAAGCCGGAGACGATCGCGATCGCCGACCACGTGGTCGACCTCGGACCCGGGGCGGGCGCCGAGGGGGGCGCGGTGTGCTTCGAGGGAACCGTCGACGGCCTGCGGGCCAGCGGCACGCTCACCGGGCGCCACCTCGGCTATCGGGCCACGCTCAAGCCGGACCCCCGCAAGCCGACCGGCCGGCTGGAGATCCGCCACGCGACCCGGCACAACCTACGCGACGTGAGCGTGGACATCCCGCTGGGCGTGCTCTGCGTAGTCACGGGAGTCGCGGGGTCGGGCAAAAGCTCGCTGATCCATGGGTCGATGCCCAAGGGGGCGGGTGTCGTCGCGATCGACCAGACGCCGATCCGCGGCTCGCGGCGCAGCAACCCCGCCACCTACACCGGGCTGCTCGACCCGATCCGGACGGCGTTCGCGAAGGCGAACGGCGTCAAGCCCGACCTGTTCAGCGCCAACTCCGCGGGGGCCTGCCCGAACTGTGCCGGCAACGGTGTCATCTACACGGACCTGGCGATGATGGCCAGCGTGGCGACGGTGTGCGAGGAGTGCGAGGGCAACCGGTTCCAGGCCAGCGTGCTGGAGTACAAGCTGGCCGGCCGGGACATCAGCGAGGTGCTGGCGATGTCGGTCACCGAGGCGCTGGCGTTCTTCGGCGGGCCGGCGAAGACGCCCGCCGCCCAGAAGATCCTGAGCCGGATGGCTGACGTCGGGCTCGGCTACCTCAGGCTCGGCCAGCCGCTCACCACGCTGTCCGGTGGCGAGCGGCAGCGGCTCAAGCTGGCCATCCAGATGGCCACGGACGGTGGTATCTACGTGCTCGACGAGCCGACCGCGGGGCTGCACCTCGCCGACGTCGAGCAGCTGCTCCAACTGCTCGACCGGCTGGTGGACGCCGGCAAGTCGGTGATCGTGATCGAGCACCACCTCGCGGTGATGGCGCACGCCGACTGGATCATCGACCTCGGTCCCGGCGCCGGGCACGACGGCGGGCGGGTCGTGTTCGAGGGCCTGCCGGCCGACCTCGCCGCGGCCCGTAGCACCCTCACCGGCCAGCACCTCGCCGAGTACGTCGGTGCCACGCCCTCCACATGCGGGCCGCAAATGAGCTGAAGGGCGGCGCGTGCGCCAGGCCGTGCCTAGAGGCGGCTTACGTTGCTATGCTGGGGCGAGCGACGGTGCCGGGGGCGAGCGGGCGGCGCGAGCTGGGCGGCGGGAGGTGCCAGATGCGGTTGGCGGGGTGGAGCACGCATGTCGCGCGGATACCGTACCGGCGCGCGGTGCGGTGGGCGTCGACGGAGGTGACGGGCGCGGAGTTCGTGGTGTTGCGGCTGGTGGCCGACGACGGGCGGGTGGGGATCGCCGAGGGCGGGATCAATCCGTTCTGGAACGGGGTGACGGCGCGCTCGCTGCCCGTGGTGCTGGAGGAGCTGCTGATTCCGCGGCTGGAGGGCGTGGACCTGCTGGACGAGGCGGCGGTCGAGCGCGCGCTCGGCCGCATCCCGGAGCACCGGCTGGCGCGGTCGATGGTGGACACGGCGTGCTGGGACCTGCGGGCGCAGGCGGCGGGGGTGCCGCTGTGGCAGCTCTGGGGCGGTGATCCGGACGTGCCGGTGTCGTGGACGGTGACGCGGCAGGCGCCGGCGGCGATGGCGCGCGAGGCGGCCGAGATGGTGGGCCAGTACGGCTTCCGCACGCTGAAGCTGAAGGGCGGCCAGGGCTGGGAGCGGGACTTCCAGATGCTCGGCGCAGTGCGGGCGGCGGTGGGGCCGGACGTGGCGCTGTACGTGGACGCGAACGGCGCCTACCCGCCCGACGAGGCGCTGGCGTACGTCGAGCGGCTGGCGGAGCACGGCGTCGTGGCGGCGGAGGACCCGTGCCCGCTGCAGCCGAACCGGGCGTTTGCCCGCTTGCAGGCGGCGAGCCCGATGCCGCTGGTCGTGGACCACGCGTGCAACAGCGTGGGAGAGGCGGCGCTGTTCCTGGAGCAGGGCGCGCGGGCGCTGAGCGTGAAGCTGAGCAAGGCCGGCCCGACGGAGTGTCGGCGCATGGCCGCGCTGGCCGACGCGGCAGGCTGCCAGGTCCACGTCGGGGTGGTGGCCGAGAGCACGCTGGGGGCGCTGATCGGGCTGCAGGTCGCGGGGGCGCTGCCCGCGCGCGAGCGGAGCCTGCCCGCCGAGCTGACGTTCTTCCTCATGCTGACCGAGGAGTACACGGTCGAGCGCCTGACGATCCAGGACGGCCGCGTGCGGCTGCCCGCCGCGCCGGGGCTGGCGCAGTGGGTGGATTGGGGGCGGCTGAGCGACTAGCGGGTTGGGCGGACGCCCTCACCCCGACCCTCTCCCAGAGGGAGAGGGAGTTGGCCGCCCTCACCCCGACCCTCTCCCAGGGGGAGAGGGAGTAGGCCGCCCTCACCCCGACCCTCTCCCAGAGGGAGAGGGAGTTGGACACCGGGTGGAGGAGATGGCCGAGGGTCAGTCGAAGAGCGCGAGGTTGATGGCGTCGCCCATGTGCAGGTAGCCGGTGTCGCTCGGGTGCAGGTGGTCGCCGCAGTCATATTCGGGCAGCATCCGCGTCGGGTGGCTCGGGTCGCGCAGCGCGGCCTCGAAGTCGATCACCGCGTCGAAGGCGCCGCTCTCGCGGATCCAGGCGTTCACCGCCTGGCGCTTCGCTTCCCCTTCCGGCGTGTAGAAGCCGGGGTTGAACGTCTCGTGCTCGAAGGTGAGCAGCGTGCCGCCGAAGATCGGGAGGCCGGCGGCGTGCGCGCGCACGGTGAGCTGGTGGAGGCCGGCGATCATCTCGTCGGCGGTGACGACCTCCGCTGGGTCCTGGCCGCGGTTGCGGATGTCGTTGATACCGAGCAGGACGATAACGTGCGTCACGCCGGGCTGGGCGAGCACGTCGCGGTCGAAGCGGCGCAGGCCGCTGTCGCCGCGGCCGTCGTGCAGGATGCGGTTGCCGCCGATGCCTTGGTTCATCACGCCGAGCGCGCGGCCATCCCGCCGCGCCACCAGCCGGCGGGCGAGCTGGTCGGGCCAGCGGTGGTTGGCGTCGAGCCGCGAGATGTTGGCGTCGGTCAGCGAGTCGCCGAGGGCGACGATGCCGCCGGTCGCCCGCGGCGCGAGCACCTCGACGCCACTCACGAACAAGAAGGCCTCGGTCGTCTGCTGCACCGGGAAGTCGGCGGCGGCGGCGAAGTCGCCGGGCGGCGAGAGGTAGTTGGTCTGGTGGGCGTTGCCGTGGCCGGTGACCTGGAACGTCTCGGGCACGTCGTCCGGCAGGTAGACGCTCACGGCCAGGTCGGCGAGCGGCGGCACGTCGAGGTCGACGGGATCGCTGACGACGAGCGCGCCGGCGGGGATGGTCGTGGACGGCGAGCCGTTGAAGGTGAGCGGGCGGCCGGAGCCCGGGACGAGGCGCGCGCCGTCGCCGCGCAGGCCGAGGTGGCCGGCGCCGATGGCGAGCTTGCGGGCGCCGTAAGCGTTCGACAGGCGCACGCGCAGGACCCGGCCGCCGATGCTGAGATGCGCTATCATGCGCAGCGTCTGCGCGCGGAGGGCCACGCCCTCGACGGGGGCGGGCGTCGTGGTCCAGGTGCCGACCCAGTGGAGCGCGTCTTGCTCGGGCACGGCGGAGCCTCCCAGGTGGCGGGATCGCGCGGACGGTAGGCGGCGGCGTCGGTCGAACTAAAGCACAAAGCGCGCGGCGGAGCAACACGCGGGAGGCGCGGGCGATGGCGGCGAATCTGGTGATCCGCAACGTGACGGTGATCGACGGGACCGGCGGTGCGCCGGCTTGCGGCGTGGACGTGGTGGTCCGCGACGGGGTGTTCGCCGCGATCGGCCGCGGGGCGGGCGCCCGGGCGGACCTGGCCGGCGCCGAGACGGTGGCGGGGGAGGGGCGCTTCCTGATTCCCGGCCTGTGGGAGTCGCACACGCACCTGCGGTCGAGCCTGCGCGGCGGCGACGAGGCGGAGCGCCAGGCGGCGATCGACGCGCTGCTGCGGGCTTACCTGGGCCGGGGGATCACGACCGTCGTGGACCTGGGCGGGCCGGTCGAGGTGTACCGTCAGGCGCGGGAGCGGCAGCAGCGGTCGGGGGCCGGCGACGGCGCGCGGCTGCTGTTCGCGGGGCCGAACTTCACGGGGATCAACGGCTGGCCGTTCGTGCTGCACCACGACCCGACCTGCACGCACCAGGCGGGCGACGTGCCCACGGCGCTGGCGGCGCTGCGAGCGCTGCTGGACCGGGCGCCGGACGTGGTCAAGATCATGTACGACGGCGAGCCGGGGCGCGACAAGCTGCCGCGCGAGGCGCTGGTCGCGCTGATCGCGGAGGCGCACGCGCACGGGCTGCGGGCGCTCGTCCACGTCCACTCGGCGGAGGACACGCTGCACGCGCTGGAGGCGGGGGCGGACGGGGTGGAGCACAGCTTCCTGCCGACGCCGGGCCACGAGGCGGCCGAGGCGGAGCGGGTGACGGCCGCGCTAGCGGAGAGCGGCGCCTATCTGACGCCGACGCTGGCCATCTGGGAGCAGCTTGGCCGGGCGGGCGACGGGAGCTATCTGGACGAGCTAGGCGCCGCGGGCCTCCTGTCGCGGGAGGAGATCGCGCGGCTGACGGCGCCCGAGGCGCGCTGGGGGCAGGACGAGTTCCCGCACCACCCGAAGGCCGAGTGTCGGGCTCGGCTAGCGGCGGCGCTGCGGTTCCTGCCGGCGATGCACGCCGCGGGGGTCAAGCTGGCGGTGGGGAGCGACCTGGCCATCGCCCTGTCGCGGCCCGCGGCGACGCTGCGGGAGATGGCGCTGCTGGCCCGCGCGGGCGTGCCGGCCGGGGACGTGCTGGTGGCCGCCACGCGGCACGCCGCCGAGAAGGTGGGCCGGGGCGCGAGCGTGGGGACGCTCGCGCCGGGCCAGATTGCCGACGCGGTGCTGCTCGACGCGAACCCGCTAGACGACCTCGACTACTTACTCCGCCCCGGCCATCTCGTCGCCACGATCAAGGACGGGCATCTCCACCCCGCGGCGGCCCGCTAGGGCTGGGCGCCCCCACAGTGGTGTGTAGCCTGGCGAGGGGGGGCCGGGGCTGCGGCCTGCGGGCCGCGGGCGGCCACGAGAGCCGCCCCTACCGGCCGGCGGCGCGCAGTGGTGGGGCGGACGTAGCCACGCCGGGCCGCGGCCCGGCGTGAAACCCGATCCTACCACACGAGGCGGCTCGGCGCGTCGGCGAGCCGCGCTAGGCGTCGCGGGGCTTCGTGCGGGAACGGATGGGCGCCTGTGTCGCCGCGTCGCGGGCTTTGCGCGCGGCGGTGAAGGCCCACCAGGGCCGCGCGGGCTCGCCGTTGGCGTGGGCGACCACGGCCGCGAACACGTCGCGCACGCACGGATCGTGGCGCACGCCGTCCGCCGCGCAGAGCGTGGCGTATAGCTCGTCGGGGTCCCGCCCGGCCGCGTCTTCCAGGCGCAGGATGCCGAGTTTGACGAGGTCCGCGGCGATGCGCGGACCCACGTTTGGGATCTTCCGCAGGCGGGTCTCGATGGTGCGGCGCTCTGCAGCATCGTGAGGCGCCGGGCCGCTACTGCTGTCGGTCATCCTCGTGTAGCTCTCCCGTTATGTCGCGAAGCACGCTAGTTCTGGAGCCTGACCGGCACGTCGAGGTCGGCGCAGTCCTCGTCGGTGCGGAGGCCGGCGGCGCGAACGCCGTAGATGGCCAGCTCCTCGTCCCGCTCTTGCAGGTCGCCCGTCACGCCCACGGCGCCGACGACCTCGCCGGCCTCGTCGCGGATGAGGACGCCGCCGCCTTCCGGGAACAGCCGGCCGTCCGAGGCGCGGATGAGGTAGTCCATGAACAACGGCCGCTCCTCGGCGCGCAGGCGGACGAGGGTGGACGAGCGGCCGAGCGCCAGCGCCGCGTAGGCCTTGCCGAAGGCCATCTCGAAGCGCATCATCGAGGAGCCGTCTTCCTTCTTGAATGCCTTCACGGGGCCACCAGGCTCAACGACCACGACGCTCATCGGCCGGCACTTCAGCTCGCGGGCACGCGCGAGGACGGCGTCGATGATGCGCTCGGCTTGTCGTAGCTTGATCACCGCTCTCTCCTCTCTGGGCCAGTTGTCTGTACAGCGGGTTGCCCAACGATTGGGCTCTCCCGATCGCCGAGCGGCAGGGGGGGAGCTCCTGCCCTACGTTCCCGCTTAGCTACAGCCGCGCCCGGTCGCCCCTGGGCTCAGTTGGGGCGGACGTGGGCGGCTAGCCAACCGCTTTGCTCTAGCGCGCGCATGGGGCCGAGGTCGATCATGTCTTCCGGGCGGGCGGTTTTCGCGGCGGGCTCGTCCAGGTAGTCGAGGAGGCCCTGGATCGCGGCGGGCGTGGGCCAGGGCTCCCAGACCGGCCGGTATACCGCGTAGGCAGCCTCGGCGTGGGCGCGGTTGGCGTCGCCGGAGCCCTGCACGATGGCCTCGGTCGCCAGCGCGGGGTCGTCGCGGGCCAGCTGCATGCCTTCGAGGTAGGCCATCAGGAAGCGCTGCACGAGGTCCGGGTCGCGCGCGAGGAGCGACCGCGTGGTCGTGACGTAGGACGACATCATGTCGATTTGCAGGTCGCGCATGTCGACGAGCACGCGCATGCCCTGCGCCTCGGCCTCCTCGCTCAGTGGCGTCCCGAGCACGGTGCCCTGGATCGAATTGCTGAGCAGCGCGGCGAGCACGGCCGACTGCTCGCGCAGGTAGGTCATCGTGTAGTCGCGGTCGGGCTCCAGGCCGTAGCGGCGCAGCGTCTCGAACATCGCCAGCGTGCCGCTGGAGGTGGGCGCGGTGTTGGCGAGCGCCTTGCCCCGCAGGTCCTCGACGCTGGCGACATCGGGCCGGCCCACGATTTTGAAGACCGCGCGGTCGACGCCGCCGCCGACGAATACCAGGTCCCGCGCGCCCGTCACCCAGGCGGTCACCGTGCCGGAGCCGGTGGGGGCGACGGGCGCGCTGCCGGCGAGCATCGCCTGGATCGCGGTGGCCGGGGAGACGTTCACCACTTCGGCGTCGAGCCCGTGGCGGCGGAACAGCCCCGCCGCGGCGGCAACCCAGACGGGGGTCGCGGCGCCGCTGACCGCGGAGAGGGGCACTTGCAGCGGGCGCAGCGCCGGCGCGGTGGGCGCCGAGGTCGGCGCGGCGGACGGGACGGCAGCCGCGGTTGGCACGGCGGCGGACGCGGGGGGCTCGCGGGGCGGGGGCTGGGCGGCGGGCGCGGCGCAGGCGACGGCGGTTAGCAGCAGCGCTCCCAGCAGCCATCGCGGGGTGTGCCGGTGCCGGAGGGTGCTCCCGCGGTTGCTCGCGGGCGCGGCCGAGCTGCCGGGGCGGCGTTGGGCGTTGCCCCTGCGAGGGCCATGGGGACGCATCAGGCGCGTCCCCAGAGCTGCCGCGAGGCCAGGCGCGCGCCCTCGGTCAGGGCGCCGAGCTTGGCCCAGGCCACGTCGGGGTGGGGCTCGTCGCCGGCCGCGGAGGTGGCGAAGCCGCAGTCGTTCGCCGCGAGGATGCGCTCGCGGCCGACGACGCCGGCGAAGCGGACGATGCGCTGCGCTACTAGCTCGGGGTGCTCGACCAGCGCGACGCAGTGCGAGACGACGCCGGGGATGAGCAGCTTGTCGTCGGGCAGCTTCACGTCCTGCCAGACGACCCACTCGTGCTCGTGGCGCGGGTTCGCCGCCTCGAACGAGTAGGCGCCGGCACGGATCTGGAGCATGAGATCGACGAAGTGCTTCAGCTCGAAGTCGTGGACGCGCGGCGCGACGTTGACGCTGTAGCAGGTGTGGAAGCGCACCCGGTCCTCGGGAATGCCGCGCAGCGCGTGGTTCACCGCCTCGACGCCGGTCGCGATCGCGCGGCGGCACTCCTCGATACTCGCGCCAGGGGAGCGGTCGTAGTGGGTGGCCAGCCAGGGATCGTCGATCTGCAGCACGAAGCCGGCGTCGACGATCGCTCGGTACTCCTCGCGCATGGCGTCGGCGAGCGCCAGAAGGTACTCGTCGTGCGTGCGGTAGTACGCGTTGCGGTAGTTGAGCGCCAGGTTGTTCGGCGAGATGGCGGTCATGAACGCCTCGGCCGCCGGCACGCCCTGGAGGGCCGCGCGCAGGTTCTCGACGTCGGTCTGGACGTCGTGCTGGCCGACGTAGGTGATGGGGCCGGTGCAGACGAGCGACGGACGCGATGCGGGGCGCCCGCGCTTCGACGGCCGCGCGGCGTACATCGCTCGCTGCTCCTCGTAGACCGCGGGGAACGCCAGCGCGTCGCGGGTGGTGACGCGGGAGCCGATCGGCTGGTCGGTCGGCTCGAAGCCGCCCAGGCGCGTGTAGGGGTAGGCCACGAAGCTGGACTTGCTGTGCTCGCCGTCGTTCACCACGTCGATGCCCAGCTCGCCTTGCTGGGCGACCACGCTGCGGACGGCGTCCCGCACGCGGCGGGCCAGGTCGTCCGCGTCGTAGGGCTGGCCGGAGTCTTTGGCCAGGAGCAGGGGGATCAGGTCGGGCGGGCGCGGCAAGCTGCCGACGTGGGTGGTGAGTATCCGATCCGTGCTGCGCTTCACGGCGGTCACCTCTCTAACGTCCGGGGGGCGGCGGACGGCAAGTGCGCGCGGAGTATAGCATAGGGCTGGCCGCACCAGGCCCGTGGTGGGGGCGCGGCGCGCGAAGCGCGCCCGCATGGGACGGAGGCGCACGCGGCGGGCGGCGCGGACTGGGCGGGCGGCGGCGGTGGACCGGCGGCGCGAGCTAGCCCGGCGGCGTGCGGGCGCTCTGGCGCGGCCAGCGATAGCCCGCCAGCCAGACGAGCAGGACGAGCGCGAGGCATGCCAGCAGGTGGTAAGCAGGCACGCGGCCGTCGGGCGCCGCGCCGGGGACCGCCCCGCTGCTCGCGAGGTAGAGGGGGCCGCCGAGCAGCAACAGCAGCGCGCCCGCCACGCCCACGCACCAGATGAGCGCGACGCCAATCCGGGCGAGCCAGCCGCGCGGCGGGCCGGAGGGCGCGACGGCCGCGAGGGCGAAGGGCACGGCGACGACGACGAGCAGGCCGCCGAGCAGGGCGATCCAGAGGTAGGCATTGTCCTGGGGGTTGGTGACGAGCACCCGGGCGAAGAAGACGCCCAGCCCGGCCGTCAGGCTGGCGCTGGCTGCGGCGCGGCCCCGGGAGAGCCGCTGGCCGCCGGCGAAGGCGCCCGACCGGCGGAGCGCGAGCAGCGCGGCGCCGAGCGCCAGCGCCACCGGGAGCGCCAGCGCCGGACCAAGGAAGAAGGCCGTGAGGACGGCCGCCGCCCCGACGGCGATCAGCCCGAGCGCCCACCTCATGCCGGCACCTGCCATGCTATAGGATCAGCCGCGCTGGAGATGCGAGGAACGGTGCCGCGCGACCGGGCCGGGCGCCGCTCCGGCAGGACCCGGCAAGCCGCGCTCCCAGACCGGGGGCGGCACCCCAGTAGGGCGCAGCAAGCAGCGCCCCTCCAGCTGCGCGCGCAATGCCATGTGATGACGCTCGCTCGTTATATTATCCGCGCTGTCGGGCGCGGACCGGAGAATACCGCGGGGGCTGGGGCGGATCCGTGGACGTGTCGGTCGTGATCCCCGCGTATAACGAGGCGCGCCGGCTGCCGCTTACGCTGGACGGCTGGCTGGCGTTCTTCGCGCGCCAGTCGTACGCGGCGGAGGTGCTCGTCGTGGACGATGGCAGCCGCGACGCAACGGCGGCGGTCGTGCGGGCGATGGCCGCGGCGCAGCCGGGCCTGCGCCTGCTCCAGCTGGGGGCGAACCAGGGGAAGGGCGCGGCGGTGCGGGCGGGGATGCTGGCCGCCGCCGGCGCGCGCATCTTCTACGCCGACGCCGACCTGAACGTCTCGCCCGCGCATCTGGTCCCATTCCTTGCCTTGCTGGACGGCGGCTACGACGTGGTGATCGGCACGCGCAGCACGCGGCAGTACTCGGCGACGGAGCGGAGCGTCGGGCGGGTGCTGGCCGGGCTGCTGGTGCAGGTCGTGCGGCGGAGCGTCCTGCTGCCGGTGTTCCGCGACACGCAGTGCGGCTTCAAAGGCTTCCGGCGGGAGGCCGCGCGCGCGATCTTCGGCGCCTGCACCATCGCAGGGTTTGCCTTCGACCTCGAGGTGCTGTTTCTCGCGCGCAAGCTGGGGTACCGCGTGGCGGAGGTGCCGGTGCGGGTGGAGCGGCGTGAAGGCTCGACGTACTCGCCGGGGCGCCACCTGCTGCCGTTCGTGCGCGACATCTTGCGAGTCCGCTGGCACGACCTGCGCGGGCGCTACGGCTGACCGTCGCCCGCGTTGCCGCGCGTGCCACGCCCCGGCGCGGCGTGTCGGCCGGCGCGTGTCCGCGGGGGGGAGGCTACTCGCCGCGCGTGAGGCGGCCGCCGAGCACGACGGAGACGGGCTGGAGCGAGACGTCCATCGAGCGGCGGGCTTCGAGCAGGGCTGGCTTTAGGTCGTCGGGCTCGCGCACCACCTTGGACGGCACGCGGATCGCCTCCAGCAGCGGGGCCATCGCGGCGCCCGTGTGGACGGCGTACCACTCCTGCTCGCCCAGGTCGCCGCGGTAGGTGGAGAGGAGCAGGGTGGGGATGCCGAAGGTCGCATGGCAGCGGAGCAGGGCGTAGGTAGCGACCAGGATGCCCGAGGTCTCCATCACGATGACGGGCATCTTGCCGCCCAGCCAGGCGCCCGCGCAGATGGCGACGCCCTCGCCCTCGTTCGCCACGCCGACGTGGACGAAGGCGGGGTGAGTCCACAGCCGCTCTTGGAGGACGTGGAGCTGCGTCGCCGGCAGGCTGGCCACGAAGTTGAAGCCGGCCTCCCGCAACCCTTCGACGATCAGGTCCGCTTCGGCAACCCGCATGGTAGCTCTCCTCGACGCGCGATGGTGGGGCGGCGCGGGGCGCTAGCCGTCGCGGCGGCCGACGACGGACGGCTTGAGGATCGTGAGACCCTCGGTCTGCTCGACGTAGCGGACGAAGCGGTACTTGTTCTCGCGGCCATCCATCAGCTTGGGCCCGACCGCCTCGGTCGCCCCCGTGACCTTCGCCACGATGACCCAGGGGCCGTCGCCGGCAAGCGCCCGCTCCACGGCATCGCGGAACGCTTCGACGGAGTGGACGGTCAGCGCCTGGCGGATGCCGGCGCCCTGCGCGACGGCGGCGAGGTCGGTGGCGCCCGCCGTGGCGGTCGGCAGGCCGCCGGTCGAGGCGTAGGACTGATTGTCGAAGACGAGCAGGATCAGGTTGGGCGGCGCGGCATTGGCGACCGTGGCGAGCGCGCCCAGGTTGAGGAGCAAGCTGCCGTCGCCGTCGATGGCGATGACCCGGCGGTGGGGCAGCGCGAGCGCGAGTCCGAGGCACAGCGGGGTGACCAGGCCCATCGCCATCGTGTAGATGTTGCCCTCGCGCGGCTTGAGCGCGTGCCACTCGAAGCCGCTGCGCGCCACGTTCGTGACGACGAGCTGGTCGTCGACGAGCGGCGCGAGCACGGCCAGGCAGTCGTATCGGCGCATCGCGAGGCCTCCTCCCGTACGCGGCCCGCTGGCCCCGGCGCCGCGGGCTCGGTCAATCCATACCACGCCGCACTGGGCCGCCGCCAGTGTCGGCGGGGCGACGCGGCTGACGGGCGATGCGCAACGCGCGGCGCTTGCTTGCCAGAAAGTCGGCGACAGGGTATGCTAGCCGCACTCGGTGCGCGCGGCGTGGTGGGGGAAGGACCATGATGGGTGATCGTCTGCCCCAGTTCGTCTTCTATGGCGTGCTCGCCGTCTCGGCGCTGGCCGTGGCGCTCGCGGGTGCGATGGCCCTCCTCGAGGAGCCCCAGTTCTGGACGCTGATGATGACCTACACTCGTTGAGGCGCCCGCGCGCCCGCGCTCGACGCGCGGCTAGAGGGGGCAAAGCATGAGCGTGACGGCCGTGGTACGGCGGCGGGCGCGGCGGGGCGAGGGGCCCCGGCTGGTGGCGCTCGCGACCCACCTGCTGGAAGAGCGCGTCACGCAGGCCGAGCCCCTCAGCATCGCGCGCGTCTTCCAGAGCCTCAGCTCGCCGGACGACGTGCTCGTGGTGTCCGTCTGGGACAGCCGTGAGGCGTACTGGGCGCGCGTGCGGGCCGATAGCGCGCAGCAGCAGCTGGACGCCCTGGCGGTCGGGGAGCCCGAGCGCCACTTCTTCCGCCGGCTGACGCTGGACGCGGTGCCGGGGCCCCCGGTCAAGGTGGTGGACTGCGCCATCCTGCGCTGCCCGCCCGCCAACGTCGCGGCGCTCGTCACCGACCTCCAACAACGGCTGCGGCCCATCCCGGAAGTCGCGCCGGGCTTCGTTTTGCGCTACCTCGGGCAGGACGAGGACGATCCTACCCGCCTGCTGCTGTTCCGCGGCTGGGACTCGCTGGAGGCGCTGGAGGAGTTCCGTATCTACGCCGCGCCGCGCTTCGAGGCCGAGTGGGCGAAGCACGGGGCCACCGTGGAGCGGTTCGTCGGGCACTTGCGCGCCGTCGTGGAGAGCCCTAGCCACCACACCCCCTGACGACCTCCCCGCCCGTCGCTCCTGCCGCGGGTCGGCCCCGCCTCGGCCTGTCTTGGCCCGTGTGTCGACCGTCCTTCTCCCGCCGGCTAGCCTGGATGATGCCCCGGCCTGCGAGCGCGGCCGTCTCGGCCGCGTTGCGGGCGCGGGTTGCGCCGGGCGGGCGGGACGCCCGCGCTCCCAGAAGGCTCTCTCCCATGCAAAGTCCTGGCTAGCTGCTGGCGACCATATCGCCGCGAGGGGGCCGGCTGCTTGACAGGCCGTGCGCCCGGGGGTACGCTCCACCCACCTGGAGCGGATCGTCGAGGGGAGCGCGGTGAGGAGCAGGAGCCATGCGCACCGACACGCCTCGCGTACCGCGGCGCCGGCTGGCGCTCGCGCTCGTCGCCACAGGCCTGCTGCTCGGCTGCAGCGCCGGGCCTGCTGGCACTAGGCCGCCCGCGAACCAGGCGGCCGTGGCCCCCGCCGTCCCGGCGAGCGGCGAGCCGGGGCCGGCCGCGGACTCCGCGCCGCCGCCGCTCAAGACGCGCTCGGCCTACACGACCATCGCGGCGTCGGTGGCGCCGTGGTGGGCGGCACTGGAGGGCGGCTACTTCCGCGAGCAGGGCCTCGACGTCGACCTGATCCACACCGACGCGGGCGCGCCGCTGCTGGCCGCGCTCACGAACAACGAGCTGGACCTCGTCTCGGCGGGCGGGACCAGCCTGGTGCTGGGCAACCTCCAGGGTATCGAGACGATGATCATCGGCTCGACCGCCAACTACATCGACTCCAGCATCTTCGTGCGGCCCGGGATCGAGACTGTCGAGGACCTGCGCGGCAAGACGATCGGCGTCACGAACCTGAAGGCGATCTCCGACACGGCGGCGCGGCTGGCCATGCGGCACGTCGGGCTGGAGCCGGACGTGGACGTGTTCACGCGGCGCACGGGCGGCCTGGCCGAGTCGCTGGCGGGGATCGAGACGGGCACGCTCGACGCCGCGAGCATCTCCGTGCCGGTCGTGTTCGAGGCGCGCAAGCGCGGCTACCACGAGCTGCTGAGCCTGGCGGCGATGCGCATCCCGTTCCTGATCGGCGCGATCGGGGCCACCAAGGCGGTGCTGGCGGAGCGGCCGGAGCTGGGCGAGCGCTACCTGCGCGCCATCGCCGAGGGCGTGAGCCGCCTGAAGACGGACCGCGACTTCGCGATGGACGTGATCGGCAAGTACACGAACCTGGAGGACCCGGAGCTGCTCGGCGCGACGGTGGACTACTACCGGCCGCTGTGGCCGCTCGACCCGTATCCCGAGCGGGACACCGTGCAGGCGGTGCTGGACGAGGAGGACAACCCGGCCGCGCGCACGACACGCCCGGAGGACGTGACCGACACGCGGTTCGCCGAGGCGCTGCGGCAGAGCGGCTTCCTCGACCGGCTGCCGCAGTAGGCGGCCACCGGGCGAGATGCGGCAAGGCGCGGCCGGCAGGCGGATACCGAGCCGGGTGCCACGCTGGCAGGGCGCAGCAAGCAGCGCCCCTACGGCGGCAGGGGGGGCGACCGGGAGGGCGCAGCAAGCGGCGCCCTTACACGAGAGGAGGAGCGCATGGTCATCGACGCCGACATCCACGTGACGACGGACTCGATTGCCAACCTGCGGCCCTGGCTGGCTGAGCGGTTCCAGTACCGCGAGCGCTTCCTGAACGGCGACGAGTTCGACCGCCAGCTGGGCGACACGCTGGGCAAGCACGGCCTCAGCCCGGCCCAGCACCTGGAGGACATGAAGCAGGAAGGCATCGACGTGCAGGTGCTGTTCCCGACGGGGCTGCTGAACCTGGGGAGCGTGCGCGAGGCCGCGCTGGCGAGCGCGCTGGCGCACGCCTACAACGAGTGGCTGCACGAGTTCTGCCAGGCCAACCCGCAAGCGTTCAAGGGCGTGGCCGTCGTCGCGCTGCAGGACGTGCCGGGGGCGATCCGCGAGATGACGCGGGCGGTGACCGAGCGCGGCATGATCGCGGTCATGGTGCCGTCGTACGTGTACCCGGGCAAGGACCTGGGCGGGCGGGAGCTCGACGACTTCTACGCCGAGGCGCAGCGGCTGGGCATCCCCGTGGCGATCCACCGCGTGTCGGGCTCGGGCGCGGTCGGCTTCGAGCGGTTCACGAACTTCACGGCGCTGCACTCGTGTGTGCCGATGTTCGAGCTGGCGACGGCCGTGTCCAACGTCGTGATCGGCGGGGTGTTCGACCGCTTTCCGACGCTGAAGGTGGCCTTTCTGGAGGCGGGCGTGGGCTGGGTGCCGTGGCTGGTGGAGAACCTGGACGAGCACGTGAAGCTGCGCCGGCCGGAGGTGCCGTACCTGCAGGCGCTGCCCAGCGAGTACCTGAGCAGCGGGCGCGCTTTCTTCTCCTTCGAGCCAGACGAGGAGCAGGTGCCCGAGGTGGCCGCGCTGCTGGGCGACCAGTCGCTCCTATTCTCGTCGGACTACCCGCACTGGGACTCGCCATTCCCGAACAGCGTGCGCATCGTGCGCGAGCGGCAGGACCTATCGGACGCGCTGAAGCAGCGCGTGCTGTGCGACAACGTCGCCGCCTGTTACGGCATCCCGGCCGAGGTCACGGCGTAGCCGCAGCGGGAGGCGAGGATGGCATACGACCTGTTGATCCGGAATGCGACGATCGTGGACGGCACGGGGCGGCCGGCGTTCGGCGGCGACGTGGCGGTTCAGGATGGCCGCCTGGCCGCGGTGGGCGCGGCGGAGGGGACGGCGCGGCGCGTGATCGACGCCGACGGGCTGGTGGCAGCGCCGGGGTTCATCGACCACCACACCCACATGGACGCTCAGATCTGGTGGGACCCACTGGCGACCTCGTGTCCGCTGCACGGCGTGACCAGCGCCATCCACGGCAACTGCGGCCTCACGCTGCACCCGTGCCGTCCCCGCGACCGCCACGCGATGGCCAGCACGCTGTCGCGCGTCGAGGCGATCTCGCTGGCGGTGCTGGAATCGGCGGTGCCGTGGGGCTGGGAGACGACCGCCGAGTACCTGGGGGCGCTGGGGGCGCGGCCGCTGGGGGTGAACATCGGGTCGCTCGTCGGGCACTGCGCGGTCCGCTACTACGTGATGGGCGAGGCGGCCGTCGAGCGCGCCGCCACGCCCGAGGAAGTGGCGGCCATGCAGGAGGTGATGCGCGCCAGCCTGGCCGCGGGCGCGCTGGGGTTCTCGACCAACCAGAACCCGCGCCACATCCGCACGGATGGCGCGCCAGTGCCCAGCCGCCTCGCCACCGAGGAGGAGATTCGCGCGCTGGCCGGGGTGGTCGGCGAGTTTCCGGGCGGCGTCGTGCAGACGATCAAGACGGCGGCAACGCCGGAGTACATCCGCTGGGCGGGCGACCTGGCACAGCACGCCGGGCGGCCGGTGCTGTGGCAGATCTTCGTACACCTCTGGGCCTACCCGACGCTCTGGCGCGAGCAGCTCGCGGCCGTCGAGGCCGAGTTCGCGCGCGGCGCCCGGGCGTATGGCCTGGCGAACAGCGTGCCGCTGATGCGGCGCTACACGCTGCAGAACGCGCAGCAGTTCGACGAGTTCCCCACCTGGCGCGCGGTGATGTTCCTGCCGCTGGCGGCGCGCAAGCAGGCGTTCGCCGATCCCGAGACGCGCCGCAAGCTGCGCTGGGAGGTCGTGGACGACCCGACGCCGGGGGTGGCGTTCCACAAGCGGTGGGACCTGGTGTGGGTGCAGGAGGTGGCCCGCCCGGAGCACCGCGCCTACCAGGGCAAGAGCGTGGCCGCCGTGGCCGCCATGCAGGGCAAGGACGTGATCGACGCGCTGCTCGACCTGGCGCTGGCCGAGGACCTGGAGACGCGCTTCTGCCACAGCGCGTCGAACGGCGACGACGCGGCCACGGCGGCGATCCTGAGCAGCCCCTACGCGCTGGTTGGCGAGTCGGACGCGGGGGCGCACGTGCAGTTCGACGCGGGCTTTGGGTACTGCACGACGCTGCTAGGCGAGTGGGTGCGCGACAAGCAGGTGCTGCCGCTGGAGCTGGCGGTCCACAAGCTGACCGGCCAGGTGGCCGAGATCTACGGGCTGGACGACCGCGGCACGCTCGCGCCAGGCAAGGCCGCGGACGTGGTGCTGTTCGACCCGGCGCGGGTGCGGGCGCTGGAGCCGGAGCGCGCGAACGACTATCCGGGCGGCGAGCCGCGCATGATCCAGCGCGCGGAGGGCGTCCACTACACGATCGTGAACGGCGAGCCGATCGTCGAGGACGGCGTGCTGACCGAGGCCCGGCCGGGGACGGTGCTGCGCGGGACGGGGCGATGACCCCTCTCCCCCCTACCCCCCTCTCCCCCATAGGGGAAAGGGGGGCGGGCGCCGGGGAGGACCTAACCCCCCGGCCCCCCTTCCCTGCCAAGGAAGGGGGGGGAGGACGACGGCCCCGGCGCCGCCGGATAGCCCCCGCCCCCTGCGGGGGGAGGGGGTTGGGGGAGGGGGTTCCGTCCCCTTCGGCGCGAGCGCGAGATGAGGAGGGTGTGGGGATGAAGAGGGTACGGCGGTCTGTTCGCGTCGCCGTGGTCGCGGTGGCAATCGTGCTGGCGGGCGCCTGGGCGGGCGCGGGCGCGCCGCGGGGGGCGACGGCGAGCGCGGCGCCGCGGCCGCAGGCGGCGCCGGCGCGGCCCGTGCCGCAGGGAATGACGCGCGTGCAGCAGGGCGCGGTCGTGTTCACGCCGTCGTACATCGACGTGTACGTAGCGCTGGCGCGGGGGCTGTTCGCCGAGCAGGGACTGGACGTGGAGTCCACGACCTTTCCTGATCCCGGCACCGCGAGCCGCGCCTTCGTGAGCGGCAGCCTGGACTTCGGTAACATCGGGCTGGACTACATGATCCGCGCCGCCGAGCAGACGAACAACAACGTGGCGGTGGTGGCCGGGCAGGAGCACCGCTCGACGTTCGCGCTCATCAGCACGGCCGACGCGCCGACGTTCGATTCGCTGCGCGGCCAGGTGATGGCGGTCGTGGGGCCGAACGACGGGACGACGCTGCTGCTGAAGCGGATGCTCGCGGCCAACGGCCTCCACGACGGCGACTACGACATGCAGGTGGTCGGCGGGACGCCGAACCGGGTGGCCGCGATGCAGGCCGGGGTGGCCAAGGCGGGCATGATCGCGCCGCCGGCCTTCTTCAGCCTGCTGGATCAGGGGATGAACCTGCTCGGGCGGAGCGCCGACTACGTGTCGGAGTACGCGTTCAGCAACCACATGGTGCGGCGCGACTGGGCCGAGCGCAACCACGACACGGTGGTGCGCTACCTGGCGGCGATCGTGAAGGCGGACCGCTGGATCGCCGACCCCGCCAACAAGGAGCAGGGGATCGCCATTCTGGCGGACGCGACGCGCACCTCGCCGGACGCCGCGCGGCGCACCTGGGAGTACGCGATCGAGCAGCTTGACAGTCATGTCCACGACGGCGAGGTCTCGCTCGACGGCATCGCCGCGATCATCGAGCAGCTTGGGTCGATCGGCGATCTGCCGCAGCCGCTGCCGTCTCCCGACCGCTACGTGGACTTGCGCTACCTGGAGGAAGCGCGCCAGATGGTCCGCTAAGCAGCTGGCCCCGGTTGTCCGGAGCAACGCCGCCGTGAACGGCGGGCCTGACTCTGATCGGCTGGCCCGCCGTTCACGGCGGCGGCCGGAAATCCACTGGAACCGGGGCCACCGGCTTCGCGGCGAATCGGACGCCGGCCGGGCGCTGGCCCGCGCCCGGCCTCGCGCGAGGGTATGCTATGATCGGCGGGCGGGGACCGGCCCCGTCCGCTGTCATGTCCGGGAGGTCCGATGACGTCCGTCAGTCCGTCCCCCGCGCCTGACGCCGGGCTGGCGGCCGACGCCGCCTTCGCCCACGAGCTGCGCGAGGCGCTTCTGCGGCGCAGCGCGGGCGGTGTGCGGCTAGCGCTCGGCGCGCACAGCGAGCTGATCGAGCGGATCCTGCACACGGCGGCGCACGCGCTGGCGGCCGAGGCCGGGGTGCTGTTCCTGATCGACCACGACGCCGAGGAGCTGGTCTGCATGGCGGCGCTGATCGATTCGGCGGCGGCGCGCGGCTTTCGCGTGCCGCTGGGGGCGGGCATCGTCGGCTGGGTCGCGGCCACGGGCCAGCCGCTGGCCATCTCCGACGCCAGCCAGGACCCGCGGTTCGCCGGCAGCATCTCGCGCGGGGCGGGCTACGTGCCCAAATCGGTGCTGTGCCTGCCGCTCCGCTCCGAGGAGACGGTGATCGGCGTGCTGCAGCTCTGTGACAAGCACGGGGGCGAGCCGTTCACCGCGAACGACATGGCGCTGCTCGGCCACTTCGCGTCGCTCGCCGCCGTGGCGATCGAGCAATCGCGGGTGGTGCGCGACCTGGCGCAGCTCTTCTGCGTTATCCTGCAGGCGCTGCTGCCGGGCGTGTCGGAGGCGGAGGCACTGCGGGAGGCGCTGGAGGCGCAGAGTCTGTCGCAGGCCGAGCGCACGGCGCAGAGCGCGCAGTACCAGGAGGCGCTGGAGATCACCCACCTCATCAGCGCCATCAGCCGGCAAGGCCCCGCGGCGCGGCGGCACTGCCAGCAGCTCCTCACGCACGTCGCGGCCTACATTCGCGGCCAGGCCAGCCTCAACGCGGCCGGCGGCTGGCTGCGCTGACGCGGCCCAACCTGACTGCTCACCGGCGGACGCACCGGCAGCAACAACGAGCGGGCCCCCATCGTCCGCCCCGGGGCTGGGTCATGGGCGCCCGTCCCTTGCCCGGGAGGCCCGCGTGGATGTCGGGGCCCCGGCGAGCCCCGGGGCTGCCCTCGGCAGGTGGTCCCAGCGGGAGGGCAGTGTGGACCCGATGACCGAGGCGGCGCAGCACCAGGCGAGGGGCGCACGGCCGACGCAGTTGACCACCGCGCGCCAGCTACCGCCGCACAACTTACCGGCGGCGCTCACCAGCTTCATTGGCCGTGAGCGTGAGCTTGCCCGGGTTGGGCGGGCAGTGGACTCGAGCCGCCTGGTGACGCTGGTTGGGCCAGGGGGCGTGGGGAAATCGCGCCTGGCGCTCGAAGCGGCCCGGCTACGGCTCCCTCATCATGCCGACGGCATCTGGCTGGTGGACCTCGCGCCATTGGCGGATCCCATGTTGGTCCCGCGGGCCACAGCGTCGGTCCTCGGGATTGTCGAAGGCCCACGGCGGCCGCTCGCGGCGGCACTGGAGCGGGTGCTCCGCGAGCGGGATCTGCTGCTCGTGCTGGACAACTGCGAGCATCTGATCGAAGCCTGCGCGGGGCTGGTCGAGCGGCTGCTGCGGGCGTGCCCGCGGCTGCGCCTGCTGGCCACCAGCCGCGAGCCGCTCGCCATCGGCGGCGAGCAGCTCCTCGAGGTCTCGCCGCTGACAGTGCCGGCCGAGGGGGAGCGCGACGCGCGGCGGCTGCGAGCCAACGAGGCGGCCCGGTTGTTCGCGGAGCGGGCCCGCGCAGTGCGGCCCGACTTCGCGTTGACCGAGGACGTCAGCGAGGCCGTGGCCGTGATCTGTCGTCGGCTCGACGGGATCGCGCTGGCACTGGAGCTGGCGGCGGCCCGAATGCGGACGACGAGCGCCGCCGAGATCGCGCGGGGACTCGACGACCGCTTTCGCCTGCTGGCGAGCGGCCGGCGCACGGCGCAGCCCCGCCAGCGGACGCTGTGGGGGATGGTGGACTCGAGCTGGGAGCTGCTGAGCGCGCCGGAACGAGCGCTCTGGCGGCGCCTGGCGGTCTTCGCTGGGGGGTGGACGCGGGAGGCCGCCGAGCAGGTGTGCGCGGCCGACGATCTGCCCGCGGGCGAGGTGGCCCCGATGCTGAGCGCGCTGGTGGACCGCTCGCTGGTGCTGATGGACGACTGGCGCGGGAGCGTGCGGTATCGGCTGCTGGACACGATGCGCGCGTACGCCGGGGAGCGGCTGCGGGAGGCCGGGGAAGAGGTGGCGGTGCGGCGGCGGCACCAGGACTGGTGCCTCAGGCTCCTGGAGTCGAGCGACGTCCGTGCCCGGAACAACCTACTGGGCTGGCTCGGCCAGATGGACGCGGAGCTGGACAACGTGCGCGCGGCGCTCGACTGGTGCCGCGTCGAGCCGAGCACAACCGAACGCGTGCTACGCGCCTCGCCCGGCATTTGGATGTACTGGGACGTTCGCGGCCATATCGACGAGTCACGCCAGCGGTTCGCAGAGCTGCTGGCGCTTCTGCCGGCCGGCCCCCCAACCGCCGGGCGCGTGATTGGCCAGTCGCTCTATTGCCACGCGCTCGGGACGCAGGGCGACTTTGCGCGCGCGGTTCCCCTCTTCAAGGAAACCCTCACGCTGGAATCCGCCGTGAACGATCGCGCCGCGTCCTTCTGGTGCGGGGCGCTCGAGGTCCAGTTTCTCACCTTGATCGGCGACCCGAGTGGTCCGGCTGTCGGACGAGCCAGGCTGGCTGACCAGCGGCAACAGCCGGTGCCCCTTGGAGACGACCTGTTGCCGTGGTACGTCGGGATGGCGCAGCTCTCCGTGGGAGAGCTGGACGAGGCGGAGCGGCTATTCGAGATGGCGGCTGAGACCAGCGCGGTTGAGCTGATACGCGCTTATGCCACGGACAGTCGGGGAATCGTGGCCTACCGGCGGGGCGATCCGGCGGCCGCGCAGGCATTCTTCCGACAAGCGCTGGCGAGCTTCACGCGCTATCGGCACCTGCGCGGCTACGGGTGCGAGGTGGAGCATCTGGCCTGCGTGGCTGGCGCCGGGGAGCACTGGGAGCGGGCGGCGCGGCTCCTGGGCGCGGCGGAGATGCTCTACGACCGGTCGAACAGCGTCGCATTTCCGCCGTGGCAGCTCGACCGCGACCAGATGGCCGCGGCCTGCCGGAACGGCCTTGGCGAGAAGGCCTTCGCCAGCGCGCTCGCCGCCGGCCGAGCGATGTCGGTCGAACGGGCGATCCAATACGCGCTCGAGTCCGACGCGCCGCCGGCGCGGTCCCGTCGCGCGGCGGGCCAGGGCCCTCTGACCGAACGGGAGCGGGAGATTGCCGGCCTGGTCGCCGGGGGGCTCAGCAACCGCCGGATCGCGGCGGCCCTGGTCATCAGCGAGAAGACCGTCGAATCGCACCTCTCGCACATCCTGTCCAAGCTAGACCTCCCCTCGCGCGCCGCCCTCGCCGCCTGGGCAGCCCAGCAGGGGTTGCTGGGGGCCCAGTCGAGCGAGCCCCTGCGGCGAGATCCGACGGCGGAATCCGGGATGCCGCGCGGCGAAGATCAGGGATTCCCCTGATGCGCGAAAATCAAGCCCCCGAATACGCTTAGTCCTAACCGCGGCAAGACGTTGGACGTGCGCTCGGGGGGAGGGAGCGCTCGGAAGCCCAGCGCCGCGTGCAAACTGCTGCTCGACCGGTGCCTGAGCCGCGGTACACCGGCGAGCAAGATAGGGGCACACGCAGATGCACCGACCCGCTCTACGCATCCTAGGACTGGCGGTACTGGCGGCCAGCCTGCTCGCGCTGCCAGCCATCCCGGCCCACGCCGACCACCGCGACGACTGGCGCCCCCCGCACGCATCCGTCGACGGGACCCCACCCAGCGTCACCGTCCGCTTCTCGATGCCCGGCTCCGGCGACACGGGCACCTGGCCCCGCTCGATTGACGCCTGGCACGTCTACTACGACGCGAGCAACGGCCAGAGGTCACAGCAGGTCGAGATCGGCGACAACGGCTCGGGGATCGGCCAGCGGACTTACGACAATCTCAACTTCCCCCCGCTCACGACCATCACCTTCCACGTGCAGTATTGTGTGAAACACACTTTTAGCAGCGACGACTGTGGCAACTGGGCCGACGTGCCGGTGACCGTGCCCGGTGCGCTCAGCGTTCCCGCCAACCCGCCCCCCTCGGACGCGTGCGGCGGGGGCCTAGTCTGGCGCCTGACCCGCCCGCAGGATCATGTGTGCGTCACGGCCCTGTCGGCCTTTGAGACGCAGATGGAAAACGTCGCGCAGGCAGCAGACCCGAATCTACACCGCGACCCGAATAGGCCGGCCGGCACCATAGGGTGCGCGCCGGGTTATGTCTGGCGTGATGCCTACGATGGGGATGGCGTGTGCGTCCCGCCTGAAAGGCGGGACCAGGTGCACGCGGAGGGCCGATAGCCGATCGCACGGGGCTCCCGCACCGGACCTGTGAGTCCTGAGGGACCACCCGTTCGCCGGACCGAGGGCAGCCAGGCTGCCCTCGGCTTCCGGCCGTGGTGCACCCCGACTGCTACCACGTGTTCCTCACGCCCTACGGCGACTCGCACGAGCTTCACGGGAGGAGAACGCGATGACACTGTGCCGATCGAAGCGAATCGCGGCCTGGCTCCTGCTGGGCGGGATGCTGGGCGGACTCCTGCCTACCGTTTCGGGCCTGACCTTCGCCGCGCCCGCGGCGCAGCAGGTCCAGGCCGTCAGCCTCACGCCGACGCGCGTCGGGACCGCGGGCCAGAGCCGCTGCGGCTCAATGGGACTGTCCACCCTGGGCGTGAACTGCCGGGGGTTCGACGGGCGCGACGTCCGGTCCCTGCCCGACCTGTGGGTCGTCGGCTACGAGAACAACCGCGACCTCGGCGAGAAGCACGTGCTCCAGACGGTGGCCACATTTGATCTCTCGCCGCTGCGCGGGCTGCCGTCCGGCGCCACCTTGAGGCGGGCGACGCTTGGCTATTCCGAGGCCAGCACCGTGCGCCGCTCGCCGACCGGCGATGCGCAGTACGGGATCCTCCCCACTTGCAACACGGGCCTCGGGGTGCCGGCGGACGGCTGGAGCGGGAGCCTCGACGGCGTGGTACCGACGCGCCCCGCGGCGGTAGCCGGCGTGCAGGGGGCTACCACCGGCGATAGCGGCGCCTGGGACGTGACGCCTCAGGTCCAACAGTGGCTGGCCGGCTCGGCCAACCAGGGCGTGTTCGTGCTGCGCGGCGACGACGAGTCGCTCGACGTCAACGGGCTTGGCATGTGCCTGTCCTACGTCATCGACCTCGGGCTAGCGCTCGAATTCGCGATCCGGCCATGACGACTCGCCCGCTGATCCTGCGCGGGTTGGCCCGGCGGGCGGCGCGGGGCTAGCGGGGCGCAAGCCGGCCCCGCCGACCGCGACCGGGTTGCGGATAATAGGCAGGAAGCGCTCCGCTGCCGCTGACCGCGGCAGCGGGCGGCAAAGGCGCCGGTGAATGATTCGCAGACCGGACGGCAGGGGACGCGCCCCGGCCCTACGACGTCCGCAGCGGCCCCTTAGCGGGCGATGCCGAAGGCGACGGCGTCGAGGCGCGGGTCGCCGGCCGCTTTGAGGCGGTCGCGAATGGCGCGGCAGACGTTGGCCGCGGCCGTCTCGCCCCAGAACCAGCGATGCCGCGCTTGGAAGCCCTCGTCCGGCGCGGCCGCCATGCGCGCCTCGAAGTAGTAGGCTTTCAGGTCGTCGGTCGCCCAGCGCACCCACTGCGGCAGCGGCGCGTCGGCCGGCCGCTCGGGCCAGCTCAGGTCCTCGCCGGCGGCGTAGGCGGCCAGGAAGCATGCCAGGGCGGGGATCTCCGCGGGCGTCACGCCCGAGACGCCAATGGCGGTACGGTCGTTGTGCGCCGCCAGCCAGGCGGCGTGGTGCGGCTGGAGCGCCGCCACCTCGCCCGCCACGTCGGTGGAGGTTGTCGTCGGCGGCACGCTCGCGGCCTGGGGCAGGTTCAGATCCTCGCCGGCGAAGGCGTCCTCGGGGTAGTCGACCAGCACCGGCCCCGCCGGCGCGTCGAACAGCGCCAGGGCGGCGCGGATGACGGCGTGCTGGAGCGCCGGGTCGTCGGGCCGGCCCAGCGGGTGGCCGAAGGGGAAGGGCACGAACAGCGCGCGGGGGGGCTTCACGCGCTCCGTGTGCTCGCGCACCAGGCTGATCGACGTGGTGGCCAGGCCGGCCGCTTCGAGCACGCGGGCGATCACACCAACGGTGTGCGTGCAGAGCGGTCAGACGCCCGTCAGCAGGACCACGTCCACGCCGTCCGCCTTCAGCGCGCGGGCGACCTCGGGGCCCGACTCCTTCAGGATGCCGTCGTAGGTGCGCTGGGCGCCCAGAAAGGCGTAGTGGGTGGTGGCGAGGCTGCCCAGCTCGCCCGCCGCGACTAGCTCGCGCAGGCGGTCGAGCGGGAACGCGACGTTCAGGTCGCGTTGCACGTCGCTGCGGTCGAAGCCGATGCTGGTGTGGCTGAGCATGATGTTGGCGAGCGGCGTGTCGTTCGGGATGGCGCGGTAGCCCTGGTGGCCGCCCGTGAACGGCGCCGCGCCGCGCACGTGCAGCCCGGCCGTCGTGACGAGCGCCAGGCGGGCGTCGGCTAGCGGCTTCGCCAGGGGCGTCCAGGGGGCCGACTCGTTCTCGATAGACTCGTGCGCGAGCAGCGACGTGCGCTGCGCCTCCGGAAGGCGATCCAGTCTAGGCATCTGGGCTCCTCGCTCCTTCTCGGATAGGGACCAGGCGTGGCCGGGCGCACGCCAATGATGGCGCGGGTGAACGCAGGCGCCCGGCGTGATGCATGGCCCTCGACAGGCATCAAGGTAAGGATAGCGTGCGTGTTCCGTGTGCGCAGTGCGGCGCGTTGTTTGGATGCATGGCGCTCGACAGGCATCAAGGTAAGGATAGCCCAGCTGGGGGCGAACCAGGGCTGAGGCGCGGGGACGGGCGCGGCAAGGCTTGAGGCGAGGACGCACGCGGCGGCGCGCGTCGTCAGCGCCGGTCGCGGGACGGTTGGCAACTATGGTACGCTGCTCAAGAGAAGCTCCTGGGCGACGTAGAGCGGGTGAGCGCCTCTAGTCTGCCGCGGGAGCTTCTTGCTTGACCGGCGCTGGGCTTGATGCCTGTCGGGCGCGGCTGGCGGCGCCCGCTCGATGCAGAGGAGTGTAGCGATGAGCGAGTGGAGCGATCTGGAGCAGCGGCTGCAGGGCGCCCTACGCCTGACGCGACGGCCGGTGGCGGTGGCCTACCGCGATGCGGTGCCGGACGGCGTCGCGCGGTTCGCGGGCAGCGAGCCCTCGAGCTGCAGCTTCTGGCGGCTGGCGGACGAGGGTCGCGTGTTCGCGACCGTGCCGGCCGATCACTACAACTGCCCGATCGGCAGCTACACTCAGAACACGCCGCTGCCGGCCGAGCGCGCCGCCGAGCTGGACCAGGTGCTGGGCCTCATGACCGAGATCGGCTACGTCCGCATGGAGGAGGTGCCGGGCATCCCGCGCGTGCCGACGCCGCCGGGGGCGATCGTCTACGCCCCGCTGGGCGAGACGCCGGTCGCGCCCGACGTGGTGCTGTTCGTCGGCCGGCCCGGGCGGCTGATGCTGCTGCAAGAGGCGGCCATGCGGGCCGGCGTGGCCGCCGCGCTGCCGCTGCTCGGGCGGCCCACCTGCATGGCGCTGCCGGCGGCGCTGACGAGTGGCGTGATCGTGAGCGCGGGCTGCGTCGGCAACCGCGTGTACACCGACGTGGGCGAGGACGAGCTGTACGCGGTCGTGCCGGGCAAGGACCTGGCGCGGCTGGCCGACGCGCTCGACGAGATCGCCGCGGCCAACGCCACCCTGGCTGACTACCACCAGCAGCGCCGCCAGCAGCTGGCCAGCGAGTAGCTGGCCCGTGCCGTGCTACGATTTAGGCAGGTAGCAGGTATCAGCGGTCAGCCGGCGCCGGGAGGGGCCAACCTATAGCTGACGGCTGATAGCGGACCACTGACGGCTGCGAAGGATGGTGACCGACATGGCTACAGAGCAGGAGCAGGCCCACGCGGGGCCGCCGCTCATCTTCACGGATGCCGCGCGGGAGAAGCTGCGCGAGGTCTTCGCCGACCAGGGCGTGCCCGGGCGCGGCGCGATTCGCGTCGCCATCCAGGGGCGCGGCCCCGGCGGCTTCGAGTACGCCATGGCGGTGGAGGAGCCGGGCAGCCAGGCCGCCGACGATGTCGTGCTCGACGAGGGCGACTTCCAGGTCTTCGTGGACCCCGAGTCCTACCCGCTGCTGCGCGGCGCCACCGTGGACTACGCGGACGAGCTGATGGGCGGCGGCTTCCGCATGCACAACCCGAACCCCGTCTGGACCGACCCCACGGCCGCGGGCATCGCCAAGCTGATCGACACGGTGATCAACCCCGGCGTGGCCAGCCACGGCGGCCATGTCGACATGATCGACTTCAAGGACAACGTCGTCTACGTGCGGCTGGGCGGCGGCTGTCAGGGCTGCGGCATGGTCGACGTGACGCTGCGCCAGGGCATCGAGGCGCTGATCAAGCAGCACTATCCGCAGATCGTCGGCGTGGTGGACACCACCGACCATGCCGGCGGCACCAACCCGTACTACCAGCCCGCCAAGGGCGCGGACGCGGCCAGCCCGTTCTATCAGCCCGCGAAGGGCTAGGGTTTCCTCGGCGGGGCGGTGAGCGACGTGCGACCTCTCAACGTCGCTCGCCGCCCGGCGCCTACTGCCCGCTGATGGGCAGCAAGCGCCGCGTGGGAGTGGCGGGCAGGCAGCCGGCGCTGTCGGCGGCCTCGCCGGGAGCCGCGATCACGAAGCCCAGGCGGCGGTGCGCCTCGCGCAGCGCCGCCTCGACCGCCGCTGGCGTCGCCGCGCGGGCGAACACGAAGCCCAGGTAGCGGTCGCCCTCCGGCAACGGCACCACCGGCTGGCCGAGCGGAATGGTGATCGTCACCTCCTCCACGCCCGGCACGGTCAGCGCCTCGGCCCGGCCCCGCACGGCCCGCAGCGTGCCCGCCCGCGGGATGGGCAGCATCAGCACGCCGGCCGCGCACGCCTCGCGCTCGGGCAGGACCGCCTCCCCGGCGCCCGCGTGGGCCGCCAGCGCGTGGCGCAAGATCAGCTCCTCCAGGCTGAGCCCGGTCCCGAAGCGCAACGCGTTCGAGCACAGCCCGCCGATCGACCGCGCCGCCACTTCCAGCACGTACGGCCCCCCGTCGCCCACGCGTAGCTCCGCGTGCAGCGGCCCGTCGCGCAGGCCCAGCGCGGCGGCGGCGCGGCCGGCCGTCGCCGCGATCGCCGCCCGCGTGGTGGCGGGCAGCCGTGACGGCGTAACGTACAGCGTCTCCTCGAAGTACGGGCCATCGAGCGGGTCGGGCTTGTCGAACAGGGCCAGCACGCGCAGGGCGCCGTCGAGCAGCAGGCCCTCCAGGGCCACCTCCGGCCCGGGCAGGAACGACTCCACCAGCAGGTGGGTCTGCCCGGCGCCGTCGGCGGCCAGCATCGCGGCGATGCGCCGGAAGGCCTGCACGAACTCGGCCGGGTCGTCGGCGCGGATGACGCCGCGGCTGGCCGCGAGCGCGATTGGTTTCAGCACGCAGGGGTAGGGCGCCGCGCGCGCCGCCTCGCCCGGGTCGGCGTCCAACGGAACGCGCGCGAAGCGCGGCGACGGCAGGCCGGCGGCGGCGAAGCGCTGGCGGGCGACGTACTTGTCGCGGCTGGCCCGCACGGCGGCGACCGGATTGTGCGGCAGGCCGAGCGCCTCGGCGGCGACCGCCGCGACGAGCGTCGTGTCGTCGTCCACGCCGACCACCGCCGCCAACGGCCGCGCGGCCGCGAAGGCGGCGATCTGGCGGGCGGCGCGGTCGGGGTGGCGCAGGTCGAGCGCCAGCGTCGTGCCCGGCGCGTGCCGTGCCAGCGCCTGTCGCCGCTCGGAGCCCACCACCACGGCCACGCCCAGCCGTCGCGCCGCCTGCAGAAACGCCGTCGCCCGATAGGTCCGCGTCGCCATCAGCAGCAGCACGCGGGGAGGTGGACCTACTCCCCCTGCCCCCCCTCCCGATGCGGGAAGGGGGGAAGACGACGATGGAGCGGCGCTGGCGCCGGCGCTGTCCCTCTCGCCCCTTCCTTGAGAGGGAAGGGGGGCTGGGGGGGTTAGGTCAGCCCCGCTCACGGCTCGCCCGGCAGGGGCGGCGCGCTCGCCGGCGGCTGGCGGTGCCGCGTGCGCTGCTCGTAGCCGTAGGCCAGCTTCAGCAGCGTGCCCTCCGTGAACGGCCGGCCCAGCAGCTCGAGCCCCACCGGCAGCCCCGCCGGGACGAAGCCTGCCGGCACCGTGAGGGCCGGATAGCCCATGTACGACGCGAGTGCCCGGTTGGCGCCCCGCGACGTGACCCGCCGGGTGGTCGTCAGCACGTCGGGGGCGATCCGCTCCGGTACGTGGTCCAGGCTGGCGTACACCAGCGCATCGAGCCCGTGGTCGGCCATGGCGACCAGCACGGCCTGCCGCAGCGCCGTGCGCGCCAGCTGCTGCTGCAAGTAGCCGGGGTCGCTCGTCGTGTGGCCCACGTCCTCGAGCATCCGAGCGCGACGGCTGGGCACCACCTCAGGCGACAGCAGGATCTCGCGGACGCTCTTGACTGGCGCGTTCGGGTGCGTGGCCAGGTAGCCGTCGATGGCCGCTTCCCCCTCGAAGCTGCCGGCCGAGCGCCGCACCAGGTCCCGCAAGTCAGGAATCGTCAGCGGGTCCACGATCTCGGCGCCGCCGGCCGCCAGCTCGCCCAGCGCCCGGTCGAGCACGGCCCGGACCTGGGCGAAGTCCTCGGTCGCCGGGTCGGTGTCGTCGGAGACCGGCTCCCGAATCACGCCCAGCCGCGCCCCGCGCAGCCCCTCCGCGTCGAGAAAGCTGGTGTACGTGGGTGGCACGTGGCCCACGCAGGCCGCCGTGACCGGGTCGCGCGGGTCGTAGCCGGCCAGCGCGTCCAGCAGTAGCGCGGTATCGCGCACCGTTCGCGCGATCGGGCCGAGCGTGTCCTGAGTGGGCGTGGCCGGCATCATGCCGAAGCGGCTCACGAGCGGCACCGTCGGGCGCAGCCCGACGAGGCTGTTGCGGGCGGCCGGGTTGCGGATCGAGCCGAAGGTGTCCTCGCCGATCGCCGCGACGCCGAAGTTCGCGGCCACCCCGACCCCCGAGCCGCACGACGACCCGCCCGGCTCGCGCTCCGGGTCGTAGGGGTTCCGGCAGACGCCGAAGGCGCTGCCGCAGTAGCCCGACGCGAACTCGCCCATCGTGGTCTTGGCCAGGATGAGCGCGCCCGCCGCCCGGAGCCGTTCCACTGCCGTCGCGTTGCGGCCCGACAGGAAGCCGCGGAACAGCGCCGACCCGTAGGTCGTCGGCATATCCACCGTCTCCACCTGGTCCTTCACCAGCACCGGAATGCCGTGGAGCGGCCCCACGGGACCAGTCGCCGCGAACCGCTGATCCAGGCGCTCCGCCTCGTCTAGCGCGCGCTCGTTGACCGTCTGGACGGCGGTCAGCCCCGGCCCCTTGTGGTCGTACGCCTCGATACGGTTGACGTACAGCTCGACCAGCTGCCGGGAGCTGACCTCCCTGGCGCGCATCGCTGTGTGGATGTCGTCAATGGACGCTTCGAGCAGATGAAACATGGTCCGTCTCCATCGCTCATTCGTCGGCTGATGGCCCTCGCTTCGCGTAAGCCCCGGATTATGTCCCGCGCGCGGGGGCGACGGCCAGCCGCCACCGGGCCGGCCCTCAGGTCGACACCGCGCGCTGTTCGACCGCTCGTGCCCGATTCTACGACGGCCTGGCCTGCCGCGGTCGCCGTGCCGGTTCTGGCTGGCAGTGACGAGAAATCGCGCCTGATGTACAGTGGGCACGCGGCCGGCGACCGGGGGGCCGCCCGCATAGGACGACCGAGCCTAAACATTACGTGATGGGAGGGGCAGGATGAGCGACCAGGAGCGCGGGCAGAGCGGAGCGGGGCAGCGGGCAGCCGGACCACTGCGGCGGCGGGGCTTGCTGGCGGGCGCCGCGGCGCTGCTCGGGGCGGGGCTGGCGAAACTGGCCGCCCCAGAGCAAGCGAAGGCCGTCGGGGGCGGCGATGGCCAGGCGCTCATCGTCGGCGACGTCAACACCGACAACCAGAACAAGCAGACGACCCTGCACTCCAACGCGGTCTACGGGTTCGCCTCGCTCGGCGACAGCTCGCAGACCACGGCGATTTACGCCCAGGGCGGCACGGGCACTACCAGCTCCGGCGGCGGGGTCTACGGCCTGGGGGGCAACGTCGGTGGCGGGGTTGCCGGGGGCACGGGCGTGGTAGGAGAGGGTGCCCACGGGGGGACGGGCGGCACGGGAGTCTTCGGCCTCGGTGGGCTGCCCGGCGGGTCGTTCATTCGCGGCGGGATCGGGGTTCTGGGCCAGTCGGACACCAATATCGGCGTCAACGGCGTGTCCTCGAGCAGTATCGGCGTCCAGGGCACTTCCACCAGCAACGCCGGGGTGGTCGGCAGCTCGAACACCGGCGTGGGCTGCCAGGGCAGCTCGAACGGCAACGTGGGGGTGCTCGGCACGTCCAACACCAGCGTGGGTGTCTACGCCAACTCCCTGCAGCAGTACGGCCTCTACGCCACGTCTCCGAACAACTACGCGGCGATCGGCACCTCGAACAGCGGGACCGGCGTCTACGGGTCCTCGACCAGCAACGTGGGGGTGCTCGGCACCTCTAGCTCCAGCATCGGGGTGTTCGGCTCCTCCAGCAGCGGCACCGGCGTCTACGGCACCGGGCCGGCCAACGGCTTCGCCGCGCGCTTCGACGGCCCGGTGCAGGTGAACGGCGCTTTCACCGTGCTGGGCGGTCCCAAGTCGGCGGCCGTGCCCCATCCCGATGGCTCCTATCGGCGCCTGTACTGTGTGGAATCGCCCGAGAGCTGGTTCGAGGACTTCGGACGCGGGCAGCTCGCGAACGGGCAGGCGACGATCCGGCTCGACCGCGACTTCGCGGCGCTGGTCCGCGGGGACCAGTACGACGTGTTCCTGACGCTCAAGGGCGATTGCAACGGCCTGTACGTCAGCGGCCAGTCGCCCGCGAGCTTCGAGGTCCGGGAGCTGAAGGGCGGGACGAGCAACGTGGCGTTCAGCTACCGGGTGGTGGCGAAGCGCAAGGACATCGCCGGCCCGCGGCTCGAGAAAGTGGACGTCGCCGCGGCGCAGGAGCGCCCGGCCGCACCGGCGGCGGCGCCCGCTATCCCGCCCGTCCCCGCGCCGCCGGCGCCGCCCGAGGTCCCCAAGCCCCCGGAGACGCCGCGCGGCCGGCCGTGACGGCGGCTCGGCTGCATTCGCCGCCCCCAAGTGCCGCCGCCTCCCAGGTCACGCACGGCCAGCCGTCAGGCCCGCCGCCCCGAACCGAGCACATACGGCTGGGGGCTCGGCTTCGGACTGGCCCCCTCCCAGCCAGAGCAGGAGAAAGGGGCTGGGGCGGCACTGGGCGGGCCGGAGACAGCCTGCCGAGTGCCGCCCACGATGCTTCGGCATTACGGCGTGGCGCTGAAGACGCTGATGCCCGTGCCTGTGGAGTTGGGATCGAAGACGTAGCTCTGGGTCGCGCTGGCCGTGTAGGCGGCCACGGAATGGCCGCAGCAGCCGGCCTGCGTAGCATCCTGGACCGCATGGTCAGGGCCCGCGCTTACCACGCCCAATTGCGGGGGCGAGCTTATGCCAAGGTACCAGGCGTTGGAGCCCGGATCGAACCAGATCTCATCGGCGCCGCCGGTGGTTGCGGCTGAGCCGATGATACTGACCCTGCCGCTGTTAGCGTCGATCAACGCCGCACCGTTGCCACACGCGCCGAGGAGTTGCCGCGTCGCCGGGTCGATCGCCAGACCGGTCGGCCCGCCTGTGCAGTTGGGCACGTCGATGCTCCGTAGGTAGACCAGTTTGCCGGGCTTCGGGTTGAAGATATCGATGCGCCCCACCGTCGTGCCCTGGGGGATCGCCTGGTAAAAGAAGCCCTGCTGCGGGTTCCAGACCGGCTGCTCGATGCCGCCGCCCGCGGTCGCGAGCCCCCGAGCGGATGCTGGTTTCCCGACGTCGTTATCCGCATAGAAGAATTGGTCAACGATCGCCGGCGTGCCTGCAGTCTGGATCAGGCTGAGGAATCCGTCGGCGTCGTTGGCAACCAGCAAGAAGTTGTCCCGCGGGTCGAACGCCATCTCGTCCGCGCGGAAGTTGCCGCCGGTGTCGAGGCAGGCGAGGCGTCCCGTCGCCCCGCTGCTGACCGCCAGCGTATACTCCTTGACCATACTTTGCGTTTCGTTCGGGAAGCAGCGGCAGTCTGCGGTACTGCAATCCGCCGCGGGTCCGTCGCCTGCCCAGACGTGGTTGTTGTTGTCGATCAGCACGCCATTGGGACCCGAACAGGCGCGGAACACCGCGCAAGCGGGGTGGTTCCCGACAAAGCCGCCGCTTCCGATGCCCCCGGTGAACGAGGGCGCCGCGGCATTGAACAAGTCGACCGCGTTGTTAGTCCGGTCGGCGAGGATATAGGCGCCGACATCGTTCTTGACGAAGCTAATGTCGAAGCTACTGGTCGCGGGCGGGTTGATCGTTTGCTTGAACACTACCGTGGGCGCGGCTGCCCACGCCAGGCCGGCGGTCAGGACGAGCAGCGCGGCCAAACCGCCGACAACGGACCCTGAGAAAGCGACGCGACTCGGCAACTTGGGCATTGGTTCTCCCTCCTGTGATTCTCCGCGGCGCGGAGAGCGGCGGTCCCGCTGTAGTTGCTCATGCCCGTTCGCCTGCCGCCCTAGCGGACGCAGACTCGCTGGCGTCAGCCACTCCGCTAGGGACCCGCCCGCCGACGGGCTCCTCAGACGGCGTATGCCCCTCCTCCTAGCGCTTGCGCCGGTCCTCTGGATGCCGACGGTAGCGCATAGCCTCGCCTGCCCTCGCATCGGGCCACGGGCTCCGGGCACGGGCTGACCTAGGCGGCCAGTATGGCACACCGCGGGGAAGCGGTAGCTGAACGTAAGCTGAGGAGAATCTGAGGATTGGCGGAGCACCACTAGTTCCTGGGGCGGAGCGCCGCGGACCCACACGCGCTGAACTACACGATGGCGCTCAAAGCCGACGGTATGGAGGCCACCGCTGCTCGCTAGCCGTGTGACCCCGCTGTGACCACCCCCGATCTGGGCCTCATACTCTCGCTTCCAGCCGGGGGTGGTCGCTCGTCGTCAGCGGACCGAACTGGTCCGTGGTCGGCTCCGCTCAGCAGAACCACGGCTCGGTCAGGCGCGGCACGGCCATTGCGGGCGCCCGTTCGGGAGGCGGGCTGGCCGCGGGGGGACGGCCGGCGGCGGCGCGGGCGAGCGCGTGGATGCGCGCGAACGTCGCCGCCGCGTCCTCGCCGGCGCGCGCCGCCTCCTCCACCAGCGCGGCCACGGCAACTTGCAGCGCATCCATACGCGGGTCGGGGTGCGTCCAGCGGTAGGAGAACGTGGCCGCGTCGAAGGGGCCGAGGTGCGGCGTCATGGCGGGCGTGCCGACGAGCGCGGAGCCGCGCGGCACAAGCAGTCGGATGGCGAACTGCACCGGATCGACGTGGCGCACCAGCCCGTGCCGCGCCACGAAGTCGAGGAGATCCAGGTAGTCGGCGAGCGACGTCCAGGGCGTGAACGGCACGAACGTCGGCCGCAGCGGGATGCCGGCGGCCGCCGCCAGCCCGAGCGCCACCTCGACGTCGGCCGCCGTGTGCCCCTTGCGGAAGTGCATCAGCACGTCGTCCTGCACCGCCTCGACGGCCGAGACCACGAACAGGCAGCCGGCGGCACGCAGCGCGGGCAGGTAGGCGCGGTGCTCTAACAAGTGCTCGACCTTGATCGTCGCGTCGAACGTGAGCGCCGGGAACTCGGCGTGCAGCGCTTCGACGATGCACAATGAGTGGCGAACACCGTTGAAGAAGTCGGGGTCGCCGAACGTAATGTGCTCGGCGCCGCGGGCCACGAGCTGCCGCACGTCGGCCAGCACCACGTCGGCGGGCACGATGCGGAGCCGCCCACCGTAGACGGGCGTGATCGGGCAGTGGCGGCACTGGTGGGCGCAGCCGCGGCTCGCCTCGACGTAGCCGACCAGCTTCTGGCCGCTCGCCATCTGCAGGCGGGCGTAGCGGCCGAGCGGCGGCAGCAGGTCGCGGCGCGGCACGAGGAACGCCTGGCGTCCCAGATACACGCGGCCGCCCCGCGCGGTGAGCACGCCCTCGGGCGGCGCCGCATCCCGCAGGGCGGCGCGCGGCGCGCGACCAGCGGCATCGAGCCCGGCGGCGAGCGCCACGAGCGGCGCCTCGAACTCGCCGCCTACCACGCTGTCAGCCAGCGGCCCGAGCAGCACGTCGGCGTGCAGCGCGGCGTACAGGCCGTAGAAACAGACGTGGGCATCGGGGTTGAGGGCGCGGACGCGCTCCGCCAGCCGCACTCCCAGCCGCGTAGCGGTGTGCATCGGCACGGAGATGCCGATCAGCGTCGCCTCGCGCACTCGTGCCTCGTCCAGCCGCTCGACGGCCAGGTCCTGGCAGCGCACGCGGTGGCCCGCCGCGAGCAGGTGCGCGGCCGGGCGCGCCACCGCCAGCGGCTGGTGGCCCAGCTCGTAGGTCGACAACAGTAGGACGTTCACCCGCGCTCCTCGTGCCCCGGTCGCGCGTGCGGCGCCGCGCAGCGCCCCCCTTCGTTATACCGCGGCGCCACCGCTACCCTCGGCCCGCTCGTCGCGCCCGGCCGCTCCGGGGCGTGCCATCGTCTACCTGGCGGGAGCCGAGGCGTGGGGAGCATGCGGCGAGCGCGGCCCCTTGGCGACGAGCGAGGGGGCGGGGGGTGGACGCGAAGGCCGTCTATTCGCTTTTGACACCCCGTCCGGAGCGCCGCTATAATTTGACCGCTCCACGCATAGAGGGTGAGGTAACCAGTGCCGAAGCGGACGTGGCAGCCGAAGCGCATCCCGCGCAAGCGCGAGCACGGCTTCCTGAAGCGGATGAGTACGCCCGGCGGGCGCAACGTGCTACGGCGCCGCCGCCTGCGCGGGCGCAAGCGCTTGACTGTGGTCTAAGCCCCGGCGGGGATCACAGGAACGCGCCGCGACCGTAGCTGAGCGATGACGAGCCACTGGGCGCCCTCGCGGGCGCCGGCGCAGGCAGGACAGACGCGGCATCGAGCGAGCGCAGCGCCTTCGGAAAGCGGCGGACTTCCAGCGGGTGCGGGCCCGGCGACGGTCCTGGGCGCACCCGCTGTTGGTGTTGTACGCGGCGCCGCGCGAGGGCGAGCCGGGGCCCCCGCGCAGCGGCTTCGTCGTCGGCCGGCGCGTGGGCAACGCCGTTGTGCGCAACCGCGTGAAGCGGCGCCTGCGGGAAGCCGTGCGGGCGCGCTCTCCGGCACTGGTGCCGGGCGTCGATCTGGTTTGGAGCGCGCGCCCGCCGATCGCGGTGGCCGACTTCGCCGCCATCGCGGCTGCCGTGGAGGAGCTGCTGCGCCGGGCACGCTTATTGCGCGACAGGAGGCCCGGCCAGGTGGGGCCGGCCACCGAACGAGCGGCGGAGCGCGGTGCGCGCAGGCGGCCGCCGGCCGGGCCCGCGGACGCCGCGGCCATGACTACGTGACGATGATCGACGCGCTCGCGCTTGGATTGATTCGCCTGTACCAGCGGGTGATCTCGCCGCTCCTCCCGCCGGCCTGTCGGTTCGTCCCCACGTGCTCGGTCTACGCGTTCGAGGCGATTGAGCGCCACGGCGTCGCGCTCGGCGGCTGGCTTGCCGTGCGGCGCCTGGCGCGCTGCCATCCGTTTTGCGCGGGCGGGTACGATCCCGTGCCCTAGTCCGCGCCGCGCCGTCGGGAGGCTCTTTGGACATCGGCCAACTCTGGCAAGCGGTGCTCGTGCAGCCGCTGAGCCAGGCGCTCCTCTATCTCGCCGACTTCACTGGCTCGGCCGGCCTCGCCATCATCCTGTTCACGATCATCGTCAAGATCGTCCTGTTCCCGCTCACCTGGCAGCAGATCAAGTCGCAGCGCGCCATGATGGTCCTGCAGCCGCGGCTGAAGGTGATCCAGAAGAAGTACGCCAAGGACCGCGTCAAGCTCCAAGAAGAGACGATGCGGATCTACAAGGAGGCGAACGTCAACCCGGCCGCGGGCTGCCTGCCATTGTTCATCCAGATGCCGATCTGGTACGCCCTGTACCAGGGCCTCCAGCACCTGGCCGCCACCGAGCCGGTGTTCCAGCAGGGCTTCTTGTGGATCTCCAGCCTGGCGCACCCCGACTACCTACCGTTCACCCTGCCGAACTCGACCGCGCCCATTCCGAACCCCGTCCTGCCGGTGTTGACGGCGGTGACGCAGCTCGTCATCCAGCGCATGATGACGCCGCCGAACCCGGACCCGCAGCAGGCGCAGATGAACAAGGCCATGCAGTTCATGCCGCTGATGTTCCTGTTCTTCTCGTTCAATTTCCCGGCCGGCCTCGTGCTGTACTGGGTGACCTCGAACCTATTCAGCCTCGTGCAGCAGTATTTCCTGACCGGCTGGGGTGGGCTCTTCCCCGGCGGCTATCAGCCCAGCACCCCGTTCGCGGGCTCGTGGCAGCCGGGTGGCCTGCCGGCCGTCCCGCCGACCAACGGCGCGGCGCTGGACGACGAGGAGGAGCCGCCGGCCGAGCGGCCGGGGCCGCGGGCGCGCGCCGGGGGGCCGGGGCCGGGGGGCAATGGCCGTGCTTCCCCACGCCCGGGCAAGGAGAAGAAACGCAGTGCGAAGCGTTGAATCCCACGGGAAAACCGTCGACGAGGCGATTGGTCAGGCGCTGCGGCGGCTGGGCCGCCAGCGCGACGAGGTGGACATTACGGTCCTGAGCGAGGGCAGCCGCGGCGTCTTCGGGATCGGCGCCGAGGAGGCCCGGGTGCGCGTCACGGTGCGCGAGGCCGAGGGCGAGGCCGCCGGGCCGCCGGCCGAGCAGGAAGCGGTGCCCCTGGAGCGGCTGCCCGAGGTGGCCGAGGACATGCTGACCGACCTGCTGGAGCTAATGGGTATCGAGGGCCAGGTGTCGGTGCGCGAGGTGGACATCGAGTCGGCGAGCCCCAGCATCGTCCTCGACGTGGAGGGCGAGGACCTGGGCGTGCTGATCGGGCGCCGGGGCGAGACGGCCGCCGCGCTCCAGTACACGCTCGGCATGCTGGTCCAGCGCCGCCTGCGCCGCTGGGTCCGCGTGAACGTGGACGTGGGGCACTATCACGACCGGCAGGCGGCGCTGATCCGCTCGAAGGCGCAGCGTACCGCCGAGCGCGTGCAGCGCGCGCGCACGCCGATTGCGATGGAGCCGATGCGGCCGGCCGACCGGCGCATCGTCCACATTGCTTTGGCCGAGCACCCCGACGTCATGACCTATAGCATCGGGGCGGGCGACGAGCGGCGCGTCGTCGTCGCCCCCCGCGCCTAGGCCAGTGCCGAGTTGCAAGTGCTGAGTGCAGCGTCCGGCTCCCCGGTCCTGGGCGGAGCCCGCCTCCCCAGCGCCGCAAGTGTAGGCGGCGAGGCTGTTGGGGCTGAACCTGAGCCACTCAGCACTCAGCACTCAGCACTCAGCACTCGTGTAGACTACCTGCTGATCGGGCACGTCTGCCTCGACGAGACGGCGGACGGGGAGCGGCTGGGCGGCACGGTGGCGTACGCCGGCCTGGCCGCGCAGCGACAGGGCTGGCGCGTCGGGATCGTGACGAGCGCCGCGCCGGGGCTGGACCTGGCCGCCCACTTGCCCGGCATCGCTATCCAGCGCGTCCCGGCAACGGCCACCACGCGCTTTCGGAACGCCTACGCGGCCGGCGCGCGGCGGCAGCGGTTGCTGGCGCGCGCGGCGCCGCTCGGCTGGGCCGACGTGCCGCCCGCCTGGCGGGCGGCCCGCATCGTTCACCTGGCGCCGGTGGCGCGGGAAGTGGACCTGGCGCTCGCGGCCGCGCTCGCGGCGCCCGGCCGGCTGGTCGGGGCCACGCCCCAGGGGTGGCTGCGGCAGTGGGATGGGGCCGGCGCGGTGGTGGCCTCGCCGTGCGGCGACTTGCCGGAGCGCCTGCGCGGCGTGCAGGCAGTGGCGCTCAGCGAGGAAGATCTGGCAGCCGAGCCGGAAGCCGCGGCGCGGCTGGCTGCGGCCGGGCCGCTGGTCGCGCTGACGCGCGGCGCGCAGGGCGTGCGGCTGTGGCAGGGCGCCGTGGCCGAGGACGTGCCGGCTTGTCCGGCGCGGCCCGACGACCCGACCGGCGCCGGCGACGTGTTCGCGGCCGTGTGGTTTGGGCGGCTGGCGCGGGGGGACAGTCCGGTGGCGGCCGCGCGCTACGCGGCGTGCGCGGCGGCATGTGCGGTCGAGCAGCCGGGCCTCGCCGGGGTGCCAACGGCAGACGAGATCGAGGAGCGACTGGCGCGTTGGGCAGCGTAATCGCGATCGCCAACCAGAAGGGCGGTGTGGGCAAGACCACCACGGCCGTCCATGTGGGCGCGTACCTGGGCCTCGTCGGCCCGGCGCTGCTGGTGGACTGCGACCCGCAGGCGAACGCCACTAGCTGGCTCGGCCAGAACCCGCGCGACGTGGCGCCCTCGGTGTACGAGGTGCTGCTGGGCGAGGCGCCGCTGGCGGCGGTCGTGCGGCCCACGGGCGAGCAGGGCCTCTGGCTGGCGCCGGCCAGCTACGGCCTGGCGGGCGCTCAGGTGGAGCTGGTCGACGCGCCCGACCGGGACCTGCGGCTGCGCGAGGCGCTGGCGCCGATCCGCGACCAGTACGAGCTAATCCTGCTGGACTGCCCGCCGTCGCTTGGGCTGCTGACGCTGAACGCCCTGGCGGCCGCCGACGCGCTGCTGGTCCCCGTGCAGTGCGAGTACCTGGCGCTGGAGGGGCTGGGCCAGCTCTTGGCCAGCGTCGAGCGCGTGCGCGAGCACCTGAACCCGCGCCTGGAGGTGCTGGGCTTGCTGCTGACGATGGCCGACGCGCGCACGAACCTGAGCGCGCAGGTGCAGACCGAGGTGCGCGAGCACTTCCCCGACCTGACGTTCGCCAGCGTGATCCCCCGCGCCGTGCGCCTCAGCGAGGCGCCGAGCCACGGCCAGTCGGTCCTGCGCTACGATCCCACGTCGCGCGGCGCGGCGGCCTATGCCGCGCTGGCCGACGAGCTGGTGGGGCGGGGCTACGGCGCCGTCGCGGGCGGCCGCGCATGAAGCGGCGACCGGGCGGCCTGGGCCGTGGGCTGGACGCGCTGTTCCCGGCGCGCCCGACCGCGCCACCCGACGAGCCGGCGGCGCCTACCGGCGAGACGCCGCCGGCGGGGGCGCTGGCGCTGCCCGTGGCGGCCATTCGCCCAAACCCCGACCAGCCCCGCTCGCGCATCGCCGAGGACGAGCTGGCCGACCTGGCCGCGTCGATCCGGGTCCACGGCGTGCTGCAGCCGGTGATCGTGTCGCGCACCGGCGACGACTACGTGCTGATCGCGGGCGAGCGGCGCTGGCGGGCCGCGCAACTCGCCGGGCTGGAGACGGTGCCGGCGATCGTGAAGGACGTGGCGCCCCGCGAGCGGCTGGAGCTGGCGATCGTCGAGAACGTGCAGCGCCAGGACCTCACGCCGCTGGAGGAGGCGGTCGCCTACCGGCAGCTTCTGACCGAGCACGGCCTGACCCAGGAGGCGGTCGCGGCGCGAGTGGGCAAGAGCCGCGTGGCCGTGGCGAATGCGCTCCGCCTGCTCCACCTGGCGCCAGCCGTCCACGAGGCGCTGGCCGCGGGTCGCATCACGGCGGGCCACGCCCGGGCGCTGCTGGGGTGTCCCGACGCCGCGGCGCAGGAGGCCTTGCTGGCGCGCGTGCTGACCGAGGACCTGAGCGTGCGCGCCACGGAGGAGGCCGTGCGGCGTGGCACGGCGCGGCCCATGCCGCCCTCGCGGCTGGCGGGCGTGGAGCCGGCGCCCGAGCCGACCTCGCCGGAGGTGGCCGCGCTGGAGCGCGAGCTGCGCGACGCTCTGGCCACGAAGGTCCAGCTCTACCACTCGCGGCGCGGCGGGCGCATCGTCATCCACTACTTTTCAGACGAAGAGCTGCAGGGTCTGTGCGAGCGTCTGACTGGTCGCCCGTAGCGCGGGGGCCAGTCGCTCGCGTGGTACAATGACCCAAACAGTGACTGGGAGGCCACCGGTGCCCTGTCCCGGCCGCTGGCTACTGTTCTTGTGCCTGGTGGTGTGCGCCCCGCCCCTGACCAGCTGCGGCGCGCTGGTCGCCTCGGCGCCGCCGGTCGCGCCCTCGCCCGCGCCGCTCCTGCCGACGCCCGCGCCCTCGCCGCTCCCGGCGCTGCGCGTCGTCTTCACCGAGCGCGACGCGGGCAACGTGATGCTGTGGGTCGCGTATGGCCTGGGCCTGTTCCGTCAACACGGCCTGGAAGTCACGCTGACGCAGGAGCCCGACCGGGCGGCGCTCGACGAGCTGGTGGCTGGTCAAACCGACGTGGTGGTGGGCAACGGCGCCAGCGCGCTGGTCGCCGCGGCGGGCGGCGCGGACGTGCGCTTCGTGGCCGGCCTGCTGAACAGCTTCCCCTATCGGCTGCTGGTCGATCCCGCCGTCGAGACGCCGGCCGACCTGCGGGGCGGCCGGCTTGGGGTGGGTCGCCCTGGCTCGGCGTCCGAGGTGGCCACGCGCCTGGCGCTCCGCGAGCTAGAGCTAGAGCCGGGGAAGGACGTGCAGCTCTTGCAGGTGAGCGCGGCCCAGGAGCGACAGGCCGCGCTGGAGAACGGGGCGATTCTGGGGGCGGCTGTGGTGCCACCCGAGACCGTCTTTCTCGAGCGGCTGGACTTCCATAGCCTGCTCGACTTCGGGCCGGTCGGCGCCGAGGGACCGGCCCGGCAGGTGGTGGTGGCCGCGCGGCTGCTGCAGGAGCGGCCGACGCTGGTGCAGCGGTTCGTGGACACGTTGGTGGAGGCGACGGCGCTGGCCAAGCGCGACCCGGCGGTCGCGCGGCGCGTCCTGGCCGAGTACCTCCACGTGAGCGACGATGCGGCGCTGGATGACACGTATGACCTCTTCGTGCGCCAGCTCGCGCCCCGTGCCCCCTATCCCGCCACTGCCGGCAGCATCAGCCGATTCCTGCCTCTGCTCGCCGACACTGACCCCGACACCGCGACGCTGGACCCGATCCGGCTGAGCGATCGTCACTTCGTGCAGCAGGCCCTGGACAACGGCCTCGGCGATCAACCGGAGCGCTAACCCCTCTCCCCTCAGCCCCCTCTCCCCCCACAGGGGAAAGGGAGGGCTTGCGGCGAGGGCGGCGGAGCGGTAGCCCCCGTCCCCTATGGGGGGAAGGGGTTATATCCGATCCGGCCCTGGGGTCGCCTAGGGAGGCGGGCCCTCACCCCGACCCTCTCCCAGAGGGAGAGGGAGTAAGGGAACGCCACCCCCGGATTCGGTATCACTCCCCCTCGTCACGGCCGGCCGCTTGGTGGCTGGCGGCGCGTTCCAGGAGCGCCGTGGTGGAGGCGCCCGGCACGGTGGGCAGGAGCGCCACGGTGCCGCCGTAGGCGCGCACCAGCCGCGCCTCCGGGAGCGTGGCCTCGGTATAGTCGGCGCCCTTGACGTAGACCTCGGGGCGCAGAGCGGACACGAGCGGCTCGGCGGTGGCGGCGTCGAAGATGACCACGGCGTCGACGCAGCCGAGCGCCGCAACGACCTCGGCCCGCTCGGCGGCGGGCACGAGCGGGCGCGTCGGACCTTTGAGCGCCCGCACGGAGGCGTCGGCGTTCACGCCCACGACGAGGAAGTCGCCCAGGCGGCGGGCGGCTTGCAGGTAGCGGACGTGGCCGACGTGCAGCAGGTCGAAGCAACCGTTCGTCAGCACGAGACGGCCACCACTCGCGCGCAGCGCGGCCACGCGCGCCGCCAGCGCGGGTAGCGTGTAGTGCCGGTCGTCCGGCGGGGTCGCGCGATCGGTATTCATCGCGCGGATTATAGCCCACGCGGCGTGAGTTGCCGCTGTATCAAAGCGCGGGGTAGAATTCGGCGTTCTTCAAGGAGAGTATCTTTGGCCAGTATCTCGGCCGTGCTGCCCGCTTACAACGAAGAGGCGATCATCGCCGAGACGGCGCGCGCCATGGTGACCGTACTGCGTGATCTGGTCGACGACTACGAGGTGATCGTGGTCAACGACGGCAGCCGCGACGCCACCGCGGCGCGCGTCGCGGCGGTCGCGGCCGAGCTGCCGGCGGTGCGGCTGGTGAGCCACGCGGTGAACCGCGGGTACGGCTCGGCGTTGGCGACGGGCTTCTCGGCCGCCACGAAGGACTGGATCTTTCTTACCGACGGCGACAAGCAGTTCGACGCGCGCGAGATCGCCGGGTTCATTCCCGAGATGCAAGATGCCGACCTGGTCGTCGGCGTCCGCCAGCCGCGCCGCGATCCGCTCCCGCGGCGCCTGAACGGCTGGGGGTGGAACCTGCTGGTGCGGCTGCTGTTCGGGCCGGTGGCCCGGGACGTGGACTGCGCGTTCAAGCTGTTCCGCCGCGAGGTGTGGGAGGCGGTCCAGGTCGAATCGGGCGGGGCCACGTTCAGCGCCGAGTTCCTCGTCAAGGCACGGCGCGCCGGGTTCCGCCTGCGCGAGCGCCGCGTCACGCACCTGCCGCGTACAGCGGGGCGGGCGACCGGCGCTCGGCCCGACGTGATCCTGCGCGCCTTCCGCGATCTCTTCCGCCTGCGCCTTAGCCTGCCGCCCCGGACGCCGCCCGCCACGGCGCTGGCCGCCTACGGGCGGGTGCCGCCCCAGGGCGGGGGGGCGGAGCCGGGTTGAGCCGGCGCGCGCCGACGGCCCTGCCGTCGGCCCCCGCCGAGCCCGTTGCCCCGCAGCCGACCGCCGCCAGCGCGCCCCGGGGCCACGGCACGTCTCACACGGCTGCTGGCTGCCGCGTCCTCACGATTGCTCCCACGCCGTTCTTCGGCGATTACGGCTGCCACGTCCGCATCCTGGAGGAGATGCGAGCGCTCCAGGCCGCCGGCCACCGCCCGACGCTATACACTTACCCTTACGGGCGAGCCGTGGCGGACGTGGTAGTCCGCCGCACGCCGCGCCCGCCTGGGCGCTGGCACGCGCGGCCCGGCTCGTCGCGCCACAAGCTCTACCTCGACGCGCTGCTGGGCGCCACGGCGCTGCGTGGCCTCGGGCGCACGCGGCCGGACGTCGTCCACGGCCACCTGCACGAGGGTGCCTTCATTGGCTACCCGCTCAGCCGGCTGGCGCGCGCGCCGCTGGTGTTCGACTTTCAGGGCAGCCTGACCGCCGAGATGGTGGACCACGGCTTCCTGCGTCCGGCGAGCCGCTGGTACGGCCCCATGCGCCGGCTGGAGGCGGCGATCAACCGCCTGGCCGACGCGGTCGTCACGAGCACCCGCCACGCGGCGGACTTGCTGGTACGCGAGTTCGGCTGTCCCGCGCGCCGCATCACCGTCGTGCCCGACGGCGTGAACGTGGCGCGATTCGCGCCGGCCGCGCCGGGCTCGGCGCGCGCGGCGCGGGTGGCGGCGCTGCGCGGCCGGCTGGGCCTACCCCCCGGGGCGCCGGTCGTCGTGTACCTGGGGCTGTTGGCCGAGTACCAGGGCCTATCGCTGCTGCTGCAAGCGGCGCGGCGGGTGCTGGCCGCCGAGCCGGACGTCTACTTCCTCTTGCTGGGCTACCCGGGCCAGGCCTACTATAGCGCGCAGGCGGCTGCGCTGGACATCGGCGCGCGCGTGGTCCTGCCCGGCCGGGTGCCCTATGAGCAGGCGCCTGACTACCTGGCGCTCGGGACGGTCGCCGTGGCGCCCAAGGTGTCGGCGACCGAGGGCAACGGCAAAGTGCTGAACTACATGGCGATGGCGCTGCCGGTCGTCGCCTTCGACGCCCCGGTGAACCGCGAGCTGCTGGGCGACCTTGGCCTGTACGCGCCCCTCGGCGATGTCGGCGCCCTCGGCGACGCGCTGCTGGCCGCGCTGCGCGACCCCGGCGCCGCGCGGGCGTGCGGCCAGGCGCTGCGCGCCCGGGCCGCCGCCCACCTCTCATGGGACGCCGCGGCCGCCCGCCTGGACGCCGTCTATCGCCGCCTGGTGACCGCCTGAGAGCCGGTGTGCTACGCTGGAGGCATAGGACGGGCGGGTGCCCGCGCGGGTACCGTATTGCCGCTTGCTTGGAGGAGCGCGATGAAGGATTTACTCGTCGTCGACGCGGACGGGCACGTCCGCGACAACGAGAGCGAGTTGAAGCGCTACCTGGCGCCCCAATGGGCACGGCGGACCTTGCTCCTCCCGAAGGACGCGCACGACCGCGACCTGGGCGGCCAACTGGGCAAGCGCGACGTGGACGTCCGGACGATGCTGCAGGACATGGACGTCGAGGGCATCGACGTATCGATCCTGTATCCGACGAACGCGCTGTTCATCGGCGAGGTGCGCGAGCGCGACTACGCGGCGGCGCTGTGCCAGGCGTACAACAACTGGCTGCACGACTACTGCCAGGCGGACGCGCGGCGGCTGAAGGGCGTGGCGTTGCTGCCGCTGCAGGACGTGGAGGCGGCAGTCCGCGAGGTCAACCGCGCCGTGACCGACCTGGGCATGGTCGGCGCAATGTTCCCGACCTACCTGCGCTACGGCCCGCGCAGCGTCGGCGATCCGTACTACGACCCGCTCTATGCGGCATGCGAGCGGCTCGGCGTGCCGGTGGCCTACCACGCGACGGGCAGCGAGCGCGGCGAGGCGCGCTTCGACACGTTCCTGGGGCTGCACCTGTTCTCGCACGTGCCGGAACAGATGATCAGCCTGACCAACGTGGTGCTCGGCGGCGTGCTGGAGCGGTTTCCGCGGCTGGTGGTGGGCTTCATGGAGGCGGGCTGTGGCTGGCTCCCGTTCTGGATGGAGCACATGGACGAGGAGTACGAGAAGCGGCCCCACGAGGCACCGCTGCTGAAGGGTGAGCCCAGCGAGTACGTGAAGAGCGGCCGCGTGTACATCGGCTGTGAGCCCGAGGAGTCGTTGATCCCGCTGGCGGCCGAGTGGATCGGCGAGGGCCAGATTCTCTACGCCTCCGACTACCCGCACTGGGACATGGCCTGGCCGCACAGCGTCGCCGCCATCCGCGACCGGACCGACATGCCGGAGGCGCTGAAGCGCAAGGTGCTGGCCGAGAACGCGCTGCGGTTCTACGGTCTGGGCGCGCCGGTGACGGCGGGGTAGTCGTGGGGGAGGCGGACGGATGGCGGAGTACCTGACCGTCGACGAGCAGCCGCAACTGCGCAACCCGACCATGCTGGTGGCCTTCGCCGGCTGGCCCGACGCCGGCGAGGTCGCCTCGGGCTCGATGCGCTACCTGCTGCGGAAGCTGCGCGCGCGCAAGTTCGCCTCGATCGACCCCGAGGAGTTCTACGACTTCACCGAGACGCGCCCGACGACCAAGCTGCGCACGCCCTGGCAGCGCGACATTCGCTGGCCGCGCAACGAGTTCCACTACTACGTGCGGCGTGGCGAGGGATCCGACTTCGTGCTGTTCTTAGGGCGCGAGCCGAACCTGCGTTGGCGCACGTACATCGACGTGGTGCTGGGCCTGGCCGAGCGGTGCGGCGTGGAGCGCGTGGTGTCGTTGGGGGGCACCTTCGATCAGGTCACGCATACGGGCGAGCCACGGGTGAGCGGCACCGCGATGGACGCCGCGCTCCGCACGGCGATGCAGAGGATGGGGCTGTCGCCCTCGCGCTACGAGGGCCCGACGAGCATCCACTCGGCGCTCGGCGACGCCTGCCAGCAGCGCGGGCTGCCTTCGGGCAGCCTATGGGGCCATGCGCCGCACTACCTGCAGGCCGCGCCGAACGTGAAGGTATGCTACGGCATGCTGCGCAAGCTGTCGGCGCTCCTCGACTTGCCCGTGGACCTGGAAGAGCTGCGCCGGGCGGCCGAGGCGCTGGAGGTGCGCGTCGAGCGCCTGCTCGCCGACAACGCCGAGCTGCGGGAGTACGTGCGCCAGCTGGATGCGGGCGCGCTGGCGAGCGACGAGGAGCCCGCGCCGGCCGCCGACGAGCCGCCCGCCGAGATTCCCAGCCCGGAGGCGGTGGTGGCCGAGCTAGAGGAGTTCCTGCGCCAGCAGCAGCGGCGCCCGGATGACGACGCGCCGCGGAGCTGAGCGCGGCTGCCCCGAACGCCAGGAGCCCCCTCGCCAACTCCGGCGAGGGGGCTCCGTGTTGTCGCCAGTGAAGAGACCGCGTTGGGACAGCTGGCGGCGGTGACTCAGGGGTAAGCCAAGGGGCCTCCGTCGACGGGAGCCGCTGGGAGCCAGCGGCCCCGTCGACGCCGACCGGCGTCCGCGCCTACCGGCAGATCGTGACCAGCAGCCTGGGCGTGCATGTCCGCCCACTCAGCAAACCTACGTTAAACAGGGTCACCCCCAGCGGCGGCAGCGGCGGCAGCGGCGGGGCCAGGAACAGCGGCGGGCCGTACGCCCACGGCCAGGTCCCGCCGGTCATGGCGCTGATCTGCCACAGCGGCATACCCGCCCACCAGGGCCACGGCGAGCCCGTCGGGGGCAACATGCCAATGCCGCCCGGCATGCCAAAACCGCTCCACATGCGGCGGTGGTGGCGGCGCATGCGGCCGGCGTCGTCGCTGCTCGAGCCGGTGGACTGGTCGTCCGACGACGCCTGCTGCAGGGTCGCCCACGGCGTCATGCCCGTGCCGTCCATGGACATATAGCCCCAGCCGTCGGACTGGGCCGGGTTGCTGGTGCCGGTCTGCGCGGGGGTCAGTACCGCGGCCGGGCTGGATGGGTTCGCTGCCGTGCTCGTCCCGGCCGCCGAGGCGGGCACCACCGTAGCGGTGGCGGTCAGGGCGAGCACCCCTAGGATTGAAGCGAGTCGGAGCTTCACGGTTGACACCTCCCTCTTCCAAAGCGTGTCGCGACCCCTGAGGTGAGCCGAAGCGCCAGCCGAACAACGCGCCAACCCATTATACCGATGCTGTACGTGTGCGGTGTGAATTCCGGCGCGCTCGGCCCGTCCGCGGCCCCGCGCTGCAGTGCATTTTCCGTGCCGGGCACACATCGCGGGACGGCCCGTTTGGGGGCCGCCGCACGCCAGTGTAGAATCCAACAGCCACAGACTACGAGCACCGGGGGCACGTGTGGCCGAAACGATGCGGGCGACGGCGGCGGAAGCGAGCCAGCTGGCCGCGATCAGTGCGCGCGCCGACGAGCTGGCGCTCTTCCGTGCCGTGCTGGACGACGAGGTGGGCCAGGCCTTCCGGGCCTTGCTCGTCGCGCTGGCCGAGCAGACCAGCTCACGGAGCGCGCGCGCCTGCTGGGGACGGCTGTTCACCCTGTTGGCGGCCGAGGCCGAGCTGGCGGCCGAGCCGCTGGTCGGCGACGCTTGGCAGAATCATCTCCTCGACCGCTTACTGGCCGACGACAACCCATTCAGCCGCAAGGCGCAGCGCGCGCCGCTGGACGCGATGGGGAGCGCGCTGGTAGGCCAGGCGTACGTGGAGCTGGCGGCGCTGCACGGCCTGATCGCCCTCGATGCCCATGCACTCCAGACGGCGGCGCTCCGGGTCGCGCCGCACGAACGCTGGCTGGGCTGGGACGGGTTCCGCCCGCTGGGGGCCGATACGGCGCCGCGCGACCCGGCGGCACACGCGCTTAAACAGCGGCTGCTCGCGGCCGCCGACTGGGGTCCGCTGCTGCCCGCGCTCGCCGAGCACTATGCGCGCGCCGGCACGGGGCTGTTTGCTCGCTACCGCGCGTTCCGCTGGGAGCGCGCCGACGGTCGCGGCTACCTGGAGGGGATCGCCCATCCCGATACGCCGCGCCTGGACGATCTGGTGGGCTACGAGGCCGAGCGCGACCTACTGCTCCGCAACACGGAGCACTTCCTGGCCGGCTACCCCGCGAACAACGTGCTGCTCTACGGCGACCGCGGCACGGGCAAGTCGTCTACCGTGCGCGCGCTGCTGACCGCTTATAGCGACCGGGGCCTGCGCCTCGTCGAGGTCGCCAAGGCGCACCTGCCCGACCTGCCGCGGCTGCTCGACCTCCTGCGGGACCGTCGCGAGCGCTTCATCCTGTTCGTCGACGATCTCAGCTTCCACGAGACGGAGACGGAGTTCAAGGAGCTGAAAGCCGTGCTGGAGGGCGGGCTGGAGGCGCGGCCGCCGAACGTGCTGCTCTACGCCACGTCCAACCGCCGCCACCTGGTGCAGGAACGCTTCGAGGACCGCGCGGGCGCCGTCAACGGCGAGCTGCACGGCGTGGACACGGCGCAGGAGAAGCTGTCGCTCAGCGATCGCTTCGGCATCACGCTGACCTTCGTGGCGCCCGACCAGGACCGCTACCTGACGATCGTGCGCGCGCTCGCCGCCGCTCGCGCCCTGCCGATCGACGCGGACGAGCTGCGGCGCCGCGCGCTGGCCTGGGCCCTGCGCCACAAGGGCCGCTCGGGCCGCACCGCGCGCCAGTTTGTCGACTACCTGACCGGCGAGCTGGGCCTGGCGGCGAGCGCCTGCGAGGTTCAGGGATCAGGCGCGAGCAGCGAGGGGGCGGAGGCCAGGACTTAGGGGCCCAGCGGCACGCCCTGCGCGGATGGGCTGCCCCCGACCCTCTATGCCTCACTCCCGTCCCCAGGCGCCTGGAGCGCCCGCACCTCGATCTGGCCATCGCGCACCCGCGTCTCAAGGCACACCTCGGGGAAGGTGGCGGGGCCGCTCAGGACGCGGCCGTCGTCCAGGGCGAAACACGAGCCGTGCCACGGGCAGACGATCCCCTCGCCCTCGACGTGGCCCTCGGCGAGCGGGCCGCCCAGGTGGGAGCAGACGCCGTTGAGCGCGTACACCCTCGTGTCCTTGCGCACGAGCACCACCTGCATGCCGTTCACCTCGGCGCCCCGCGGGGTGTCGGACGGGAGGTCGGGCGCGGCGTACACGGGCGTCCAGTCGGCCGGCGGCTGTACGCCTGCCGCGTGGTCCACGCCGATGCGCTGCTGGAAGACCAGCTCGCCGCCGAGGTAGGCCGAGACCGTCGCCACCGCGTAGCCGAGCGCCGCGTAGCCGCGGCCCGCAGCGCGATTGCCCCCGCGCCGGCTCAGCAGCGACGCGGTGTACAGCAGCGCGGCCCCGGTGTTCAGCAGGCCGTGGACGAGGCCGACGCGGCGCGCGGGATCGTCGGTATCGTGCCAGTCGGTCAGGCCGGTGACGGCCGCGCCCGCGGCGCCGACGAGGCCCAGCGTTACCGCGGCATCCGCGCCGGGGCCTAGCTCGTCGCGCCCGCTCAGCCCCTCCAGCGCGTCGAGCGCCAGCGCGACGGTCCAGGCGCCGACCGGCACATCGGTAAGCGCGGGGTGCAGCGGGTGGCCGAGCCAGACGCCGTGCAGGAAATCTTTCACCGCCTGGCCGTTCGAGCCGGCGGCGGTGAAGGCCGTTCCGACTGCCTGCTGGAGCGTGTTGGCCAGCGGCTCCAGCCAGGCCTGATTGCCAAGCGCCTCGACGAGCCCCTTCGCCGCCATGCGTCGCCTCCTTTCGTCGGGCCGAACGCGCGGAGGCCGGCAAGGCTGCCGGGCCGTCCGCCGCGCCGTGCGGCCCTCCGCAAGTTTCGCGCCGTGGCGGAGTCGTGCCAACGGAGCCTGACGGCTTACTGCCGAGTGAGAATCAGGTTGCCGTACTCGTCCACGCGGCAGGCCCAGCCGGGGGGGACGAGGGTGTTGGAGTCCATCTGTTCGACGACGGCGGGGCCGGCGAACCCGGCGCCGGGCGCGAGGCGGTCGCGGGCGTAGATCGGCGTTGGAATGAAGCCCGCGGCGCGCGTGAAGTAGACGTCGCGGCTGCCGACAGGGGCGGGGCCGGGTGACCGAACCTCCTCGGCCCCGCTTCCCTGGGAAGGAAGGGGGGAGCTGGTGCAACCCGCCCCGGCCGTCCTCCCCCCGCCCGCATCGGGAGGGGGGGTAGGTCCCCGCGGCACGGCGAGCTTCTGGAGGGCGCCGGTCGCCTGGACGCGGAGGGTGACGATCTCGACGGGCGCGTCTTCCGAGCAGTAGGTGTACGTCTGCTGGTGGCGCTGGTGGAAGGCGCGGGTCATCTGCTCGATGACGGCGGCGTTCACCGCGCGCACGGGCCACTGGAGGGTCAGCTCGAACATCTGGGCGACGTAGCGCATGGTGGCGAACCACTCGTAGCCGCGCGCCGCCGCGGGGATACCCTCCGTGTCCTGCCAGGCGCGAGCCTGGGCCTCCAGGTCGCGGAAGATGGCCTCCAGCTCCGCGGGGTCGCACTGGGCGAGCGGCCGCACGTGGGTGCGCGCGAAGTCGTTGCGCAGGTCACTAAACAGCAGGCCGAACGTCGAGAGCACGCCGGGGCGGGCCGGCACGACGACGGCGGGCATCGCCAGCAGGTCGGCGAGCGCCGCGCCGTGGAGCGGGCCGGCGCCGCCGCAGGGCACGAGCACGTAGTCGCGCGGGTCGTGGCCGCGCTCGATGGACACCACGCGGATGGCGCCCATCATGTTGTTGTCGACGATCTCCAGGATGCCGCTGGCCGCGGCGTACACGTCGAGGCCCAGCGGCTCGGCCACGCGCCGCTGGATGGCGGCCAGCGCCGCGTCGCGGTCGAGCGGCATGGTGCCGCCGAGCAGGTAGGGAGGGATGCGGCCGAGCACCAGGTTGGCGTCGGTCACGGTGGGCTCGGTGCCGCCGTGGCCGTAGCAGACGGGGCCGGGCCGGGCGCCGGCGCTGGCCGGGCCGACCTCCAGCACGCCCTCGGCGTTCACGCTGGCGATGCTGCCGCCGCCCGCGCCGATGGTGTGCACGTCGATCATCGGCAGGTGGAGCGGCCAGGCGCCCACCTGGCCCTCCTCGGTCGTCTCGGGCTGGCCGCCGTCCACCAGACACACGTCGGCGCTGGTGCCGCCCATATCGATCGAGATGAGGTCGTCGTAGCCGGCGGCGCGGGCGAGCTGCGTAGCGCCCATCACGCCCGCGGCGGGACCGGAGAGCGCCGTGCAGACGGGCTGGACCTGGACGACCTCGGGGCTGACCAGGCCGCCGTTCGACTTCATGACATGGAAGGGGGCGCGCACGCCCAGCTCCGCCAGGCGGCGGCGCAGGAGCCCGATGTAGCTGCCGACGAGCGGCATGACGTAGGCATTCAGCACCGTCGCCATGCTGCGCTCGTACTCGCGGAACACGGGCAGCACGTCGGCGGAGAGGGAGAGCTGGGCGGCGGGGTAGACCTCGCGGACCAGCTCGGCCGCGCGGCGCTCGTGGGCGGCGTTGGCGTAGGAGTAGAGCAGGCAGATGGCGACGGACTCGACGCCGTCGTCGCGGAAGCGGGCGGCGATCTCGCGGCAGCGCGCCTCGTCCAGCGGCACCTCGATCTGGCCATGCTGGTCGATGCGCTCGCGCACCTCCAGCACGCGCTCGGGGGGCACGGGGCGCTTGGGCTTCACCCAGAGATACTTGTTGGTGCGGCGCGGCCCGTCGTGACGGCCGATCTCCAGGACGTAGCGGAAGCCCTCGGTGGTGATGAGCCCCGTCTTGACGCCCTTGTCCTCGAGGATCGCGTTGGTGGCGGTGGTGGTCGCGTGGAAGACGCGCGCGAGGTCGGCGCCCGCGATCCCTGCCGCGGCCAGCGCCTCTTGCACGCCGGTCGTGAAGCCGGCCGAGGGGTCGCCCGGCGTCGTCGGCGTTTTCAGGCTCCAGACCTGTCCGCTCTCCAGCTCCACCAGCGTGACATCGGTGAACGTGCCGCCCACGTCGAGCGCGATCGCGTACTCCGCCATGCCCCATCCCGTGCGCCTGGTCGCCGGCGGTGCGCCGGCCCTCTTCTCCTTATAGGCTACGGCCAATCGCCTCGGCCAGCCTGTACTCGCCCCGTGTCTCCGATGGACCTTGCTGGCACCTCCACGGCCACCTTGTGATATGATGCATGTATGAAGCGCACCACGATTTCGCTACCCGACGACATTGCCGGCTGGCTGGAGCGCGAAGCGCGCCGCCGGTCCACATCGGTCTCTGAAGTGGCCCGCGAGATATTCTCTGCCCATTTCGGTCTGAACAGTCACGAGCCACGCCGTCTCCCCTTCGAGTCACTCGGGCGGAGTGGTTTCCACGATACTGCCGAAAACATCAAGAAGATCCTAGCCGAGGAGTGGGGTGGCCCTCGCGATTGTTGATGCCGGCCCGCTCTACGCAGTCGTCGACAACGACGATCGCGCGCATGACCGGTCCACTGCCGTGCTACGCCGCCGTGACCTCCAGCTCGTGATCCCAACCTTGGTCGTGGCGGAAGTCAGCTATATGGTTGGGCTGCGTCTAGGGCCGCGGGCCGAGTCCCAGTTCCTGCGTGGACTTGCCGACCTGGATACTGAAGCGCCAATCGCCGCCGACTGGCTGCGTATTGCCGACTTGGTAGAGCAGTACGCCGACTTCCCGCTCGGCGGCGCGGATGCCTCGGTGGTCGCGCTGGCCGAACGCCTCAGATCGGACGTGGTGCTTACGCTTGACCGGCGCCACTTCGCCGCTATCCGGCCGCGCCACTGCGCGGCCTTCCAGATTCTGCCCGACTGAATCCCTCCTCTCGCGTGGTTGTGTTCCATTCCGGCTGCGAGGCCTGAGTGGGCCGCACGGCGTTGGGAGTCGAATACTTCCTGCCGAAATTGTGCCGCTCGACGTATTGACGTGGTGGTCGGCACGTGCCATGCTGAGCGCGAGGACAGCACGCTCGCGGAGACGAGCGAGCGGGGGCAGGGAGGTGCCATATGGTCACCCAGCTGGCGCGGCACTGGTGGGCGATGGCGATTCGCGGCGTGATCGCCATCGTGATCGGGTTGATCGCCTTCATCTGGCCTGGTATCGCGGTCGCGGCGCTCGTCATGCTGTTCGGCGTCTTCATGTTCCTGGACGGCATCTTCGCGGTGGTCGCGGCCGTGCAGGAGCGCGCCACGGTGCCGCACTGGTGGGCGCTGTTGATCGAGGGGATCGCCGGCATCGTCGCCGGGTTGATCGTCTGGGCACTGCCGGGGCTGGCAGCACTCGTGCTGATCTACTTCATCGCCGCCTGGGCGCTGATCACGGGGATCATGGAAATCATCGCGGCCATCCGTCTCCGCGAGCAGATCGAGGGCGAGTGGCGCCTGGCGCTCAGCGGCGTGCTCTCCGTGATCCTGGCGGTACTCCTGGTCATCTCGCCCCTGGGCGGGATCCTCGCCCTCGCCTGGCTACTCGGCGCCTACGCCATCCTGTTCGGCGTCGTGCTGCTCGCCCTTGCCTTCCATCTCAAGGGCTTCGCCGACCGCCGCGCGACCGGTCCCGCGCCGGCGTAGCGGCGGCAGGGGCGACGCGGATGCTGTTCGCATCGCTCGACATGGCGTGAGCGCATCGTCTCGCGCTTGATACCCTGGTAAGGCCGCCGGTATAGTGCGGGCGGCCGGGGCCGTGCTGCACGCGGGTGGGCAAGCGGCGGGCCGGCGGGGTGAGCGCGAACGCGATGGCGAGTAATCGGCCTCCGCGTGGGGGCACGCGACATACGTTCGGGCCGGCCCGGTGGCGGCGCCCGCCGCGCGAGGCGGCCGCGACCTTCGGCGAAGCGCTCCGGCAGGCGCGGCGCGCTCGCGGCCTCAGCCTTGAGGCGGCGGCGGGCGAGACGCGCATTCCCTTCAGGTATCTGGCCGCGCTGGAAGACCAGGACTACGGCGCGCTGCCGAGCGCCGTCTACGCGCGCGGCGTGTTGCGGGCGTATGCGGACTTTCTGGAGCTTGACCCCGAGCCGCTCCTCGCACAGTTCCGCCCTGCCCGCGCGCGTGATGACCCGGGCCCCATCCGGGCCGCGGTGCCGCTGGCGCCTAGCGGTCCGCCGCTCTCCTGGTCCCTACTCGTCGGATTATTGGTGGCGCTCGGCGCGGCCCTGCTTGCCGTCTACCTGTACGGGCAGTACGTGGCCCTCAGCGACAGCTTGCAAGCGCCCGAGCGACCGGCGGCATCCGGTGGCCTGGACGTGCCCGAGCCGCTGATCCCGCCCTGGACGCCGCTGCCCCGCGCCACCGTGCCGCCGCTGTTGGTGGCCGCGTCGCCCGCCGCGGAGGCGCCGGCCGACGCCCCGGACGCGCCTGAGCCGGCCGAGACGCCCGGCCCCGGCACGCCCACGGCGCCGCTCCCGCCGACCGCGACGCCCGCGCCGCCGCCTAGCCCCACGCCGTCGCCGCTGCCGCGGGCGGCCGTGGTCGTGGAGGCGCGCGTGACCGAGCGGTGCTACTTGCAGGTGTGGTCGGATGGGCAGCAAGTGTTCGCGGACACCGTGGAGCCCGGCAACAGCCGAACCTTCACGGCGAACGATCGCCTGCAGATGCGGGTGAGCAACGCGGGAGCCGTGCAGGTGCTCGTAAACGGCGAGCCGCAGGGGCGCCTGGGCACGCCCGGCCAGGCGATTGACGTGACGTGGGGCCGCCGGTAGCCCAGGCGCACAGGGCGAGACGTTTCCGCGCTGGCGGGCGGCCGGAGCGAGTACAATGCGAGGGGGGTTGGGCGCTCGCCGAGCCGGCGCCGTGACGATTGGCAGGCTAGCCATAATAGAACAGGTGTGCTACAATATCGGAGCGCGGGCCGCGGCTGCCCCCGGCTCGCTGGGATAGCTCGAAGTGCGATGCGGAGTTGAGGAGCACCAGACGGATGGATAAGGATCGAGAGAAGGCATTGGACCTCGCGCTGACCCAGATCGAGCGCAGCTTTGGCAAGGGCTCCATCATGCGGCTGGGCGAGGCCAGTGCGCGCATGTCGGTCGAGGTCATCCCGACCGGCTCGATCGCGCTCGACCTGGCGCTCGGCGTGGGCGGCATCCCGCGTGGGCGCGTGACCGAGATCTTTGGCCCCGAGTCGTCGGGCAAGACGACGCTCGTGCAGCACATCATCGCCGAGGCCCAGCGGGGCGGTGGCGTGGCCGCGCTGATCGACGCCGAGCACGCGCTCGACCCCGAGTACGCGCAGAAGTGCGGCGTGCAGGTCGAGGACCTGCTCGTCTCGCAGCCTGACACGGGCGAGCAGGCGCTGGAGATCTGCGAGGCGCTCGTGCGGAGCGGCGCGCTCGACGTCGTGGCTATCGACTCGGTGGCGGCGCTCGTGCCCCGCGCCGAGCTAGAAGGCGACATGGGCGACAGCCACGTGGGCCTTCAGGCGCGTCTCATGTCGCAGGCGCTCCGCAAGCTCACCGGCGCCATCAGCCGCTCGAAGACCGCCGTCATTTTCACCAACCAGCTCCGCGAGAAGGTGGGCGTGATGTTCGGCAACCCGGAGACCCAGCCGGGCGGCCGCGCGCTGAAGTTCTACTCATCGGTGCGCCTCGACATTCGCCGCACCGAGTCGCTGAAGCAAGCTACCGAGGTGATCGGCAGCCGCGCGAAGGTGCGCGTGGTGAAGAACAAGGTGGCGCCGCCGTTCCGCATCGCCGAGTTCGACATCCTCTATGCCGAGGGCATCTCGAAGGAAGGCAACCTGCTCGACATCGGTATCGAGCTGGGCATCGTGAAGAAGAGCGGCGCCTTCCACTCCTACGGCGACACGCGGCTGGGCCAGGGCCGCGAGAACGCGCGCGAGTACCTGCGCCAGAACCCGGAGATGGCCGCCGAGATCGAGCGGCAGATTCGCCAGCAGACCGCCGCGGCCCGGGCGCCCGCCCCGTTGCCCGCGCCTGAGCTGCCCGCCGCCGATGGCCTGCCGGCCGACTTGGCCGAGCTGGTCGAACAACCGGCGTTCTAGCCGTGACTCGCCTGGCAGACGGGGGGCGCTTGCCGCGGCGAGCGCCCCCCGCGCGTCGCGCGGCGGCGGACCGATGCTCGGGCGGCACGATCACCGCGATCGAGCCGCAGCGCCGCCGGGGCGGTCGGCGCTTCAACGTGTACGTCGACGGCGAGTTCGCCTTTAGCCTGGACGCCAGCCTGGCGGCCCGGCTGCGCGTCGACCAGGAGCTAGACGCGGCCGCGCTGGCGTCGCTGGCGGCGGCCGACGAGCACGCCCGCGCCCTCGACGCGGCCTATACCCTCCTCTCCTACCGGCCGCGCAGCGCCCGGGAGGTGGAGCAGCGCTTGCAGCAGAAGGGCTACTCGTCGGGGGCGATCGCCGCGGCGCGCGAGCGCCTGGACCGCTTCCGTCTCGTTGACGACACGGCGTTCGCCCGCTACTGGGTCGAGCAGCGGCAGGCGTTCAACCCCCGCGGCCCCACCGCGCTGCGGGCCGAGCTGCGCGCCAAGGGCGTGGGCGCGGCCGACATCGCGGCCGCGCTCCCCGAGGGCGACCAGAGCGCCGCGGCGTATCAGGCGGGCTTGCGGCGGCTGCGCAGCCTGAGCAAGCTCGACCACCTCACGTTCCGGCAGCGCATGGGGGCCTATCTCCAGCGACGCGGCTTCAGCTATGGCGTCAGCGCGGCGGCTGTCGAGCGCCTGTGGGCCGAGGCGAGCGGTGACGCGGGCGCTGCGGAGTAGCCTTTCGCGTGGACCCGCTCGCCGGCTATCATGTGGGCGCACGGCAAGGCCCCGGCGCGGCGCGCGGGGGCGAAGGAGGTGCGCGGTGCGGCTAGCGATCGTGGTCGGCCTGGCGGTCCTGGCGCTGGCGGCGCCCCAGGGCGTGGGGGCGCAAACCTACTGCTCGGGCAGTGCCGCGGGCAGCAGCGGCTACGCGTCGTACGTTCCCAACGCTTATACGTCCTACACCGGCTTCGCCAGCTTCCCCGGCGCGATGGCGTCGGGCGTGCTGCCGTCCGGCTACAGCACGAACCCCTACACTGGCTGCGCGCCCACGGCGCCCCAGAGCGGCGCCAATCCGGTCAATCAGTCGGGCAGCACGACCGCCGCGCCTAGCTACTCCGCCGTCGTCGCCTCGAACGTGTACAACCCATACAGCGGCTGGGGACTGACCAACGCGGCGTCGTACCCCTTCGCCAGCTACGGCAGCAGCGCCGCGGCGAGTGAGAGCAGCCTTTACAGCGCCGCCGGCCTCTACAACGGCTATGCTGGCTTCCCCGGCATGGCGCCGTCCGGCTACCTCACGGTCGGCACGAGTGGCGCGGCGACCCAGAGCGCGGGGACGAGCAGCGGCAGTACCGGTGGCGCCGGCGCGCAGTCTACCGGCGCGGCGACTCAGAGCGCGGGAATGAGCAGCGGCAGTACCAGCAGTGTCGGTAGCAGCGGCGCGGGCACTCAGCCTGCCGGCACGACGGGTGCGGCTTCGCCGGCCGCCGCCACCAGCACGGCCGCGAACACGTCGGGCGCGACCAGCTCCTACGGCGGCTATAGCCCCGCCGCCAGCCCGTTTGGCGGCAGCAGCAACGGTAACTACTACAACGCGGCGGGCGTGCCGATCTACTACGGCGGCGCGAATGCCAGCCCGAGCGGGGCGGGGAGCGGTGCCGGCGCTTCAGCCAGTTACAGCGCTTTCGGCACGAGCGTGGGTACCGCCAACACTCCGAGCGGCAACGGTGCGAGTGCAGGCCCCTCGCCCAGCTACAATGGGTCCGGCTCCGGCCCGACCTACTATACTTTCGGCAACGGCACGGCCACTGCCGCGCCCTACTCGGGTGTCAGCACCATGGTCACCTACGGCTGCGGCGGCACGTGCTAGCGCGCGGGGCGCGCGGCGGAGGGACGATGTCGACAATGCTACTTCCCGCTCAAGCGTTTGCGGACGAGCTGGTCGCCCAGGTGCGCGAGTTCTGCCGCACGCTGGAGGCGAATCCCCCGGCGTACAGCTACGTGCCGCTCACAACCGATGCTCAGCGGCTCCACGTTATGAAAAGTCGTTATTTCAACGAGCTGCGCGCGGGCGAGGTGTTCGGCAGCTGGCTGCGCGGCTTTACCGACCTCCAGGTCAAGCTGCAGTTCATGGAGGCGATTGGCGAGGAGGGGCGGCACTCGCAGCTCCTGGCCGAGCGCATCCGCGAGCTGGGCGGCGGCGATCCGGCGGACTACGACCCGGTCCCGGGCCAGATCGCCATGTTCAACTCGTTCGCCGGCTTGCAGGACACGGTCGAGCGCGTCGCCGCGTTCTCGCTGGCGGGCGAGGGAGTGGCCGACTTCCTCATCGAGCTGATGCTCGACGCGCCGAACGTGCCCGAGTGGCTGAAGGCCCCGTACCGGCTGATCCACGAGGACGAGGCCGAGCACGGCAACTACCCGGCCGAGGTCATCGCGCGCCTGGCGACCACCGAGGAGAGCCAGCGCCGCGCTCGCAAGGCCGTCGCTATGAGCCTGGAGCTGCGGCGCCGCTACTTCGCCGACCTCGACGACGCCGTGCTCCGCGGCAAGACCTGGTAGGAATGGCCTTCCAGGTCAAGTTCTTCGCGGCCGAGAAGCGAGTCCTCAAGACGCATCTTGATCCGGCCGAGTGTTCACGGCGCATCGCGCGCCTTATCGCGGATGATCCTCAGCGGCCTGGTTGGGCGAGGGGGCCGGTCGAGCAGTACCCAGTCTGGGGCACGGTTTCCTCGGATAGATTCCGGCTCGTAAAGCGGTTGCGCTCGTATATACACCAGCCGTATCAGACGCGAGCGATCGGGCATTTTGTCCGCGAGCCATCAGGCACCCGCTTGGTGGTGGGGTTCGGTCCACCGCTGCACTCGATTCTCTTGGCCGTCGGCTTGGACGCCTTTGTGATATGCATCGCGATTGCTGCTGGGCAAATCGGGGATCCACGTGCTCCCCAGGCGCTTCTTGGTTTCCTTATCTTCGTGGGCGTGGTGGTTCTTCTGGAAGGCGGGCTATACCTGCTTCTCCGCTATGCAGCGCGCGGCGAGGCCCGCTGGCTTATTCAGTTCTTGAAGGCAACGCTGGACGCTCACGATCTTCCGCCTGGCCGGGGATAGCAGCGCGTCCCCCATCGCCGGACACGCTGCTCATACGCGGGTGGACCGCTGCCTGGTAACTTGCAGCCACCGCCAACGGCCTATATTGCTCCCGTACCGGATGGGGGAGGCCGGGCTACGCGGGGCGGGTTAGGCCTCTTGGTCGCGTGGGTGGTGGCCGTGCTGCTCGCGGCGTGTGCGGGCAGGGGCCGCGCCGGGCCCGCGGCGCAGCCGGCGCGTGGGCCGATGGCTGCGGGGACCAAGCTGGCGAACAGTGGCGCGGCGGGCGAGGCCAGCGCCGGGGTGGCTAACGCGGCGACGAATGGGCCGCTGGGGCGCGGCGGCCAGGCGGCGGGGGGCGCGCGGATGGCGGCGCTGGTGCCGCTGAAGGTGGCGGCCAGCCTGGTCGATTCCAGCCTGCTGCAGGAGCTGGAGGCGAGCGGGTACGTCGCGGGCCTATACCAGTAGCGCCTCGTGGGCGAACGCCTGCCGGCCCAAGTGGTGGCGCAGGTAAAGCCAGCTCACGACCGTGCCCAGAGCGCAGAGGGCGCTCACCACGCCGAGCGCGGCGCGAATGCCCGCTAGCTCGCTCAGGCCGCCGAGCGCGAGCGCGCCGATGGGCGTCATGCCCATGGCGAGCACGGTGTAGACGCCCATGACGCGACCGCGCAGCTGACCGGGCGCGGCGTACTGGATGAGCGTCTGGCCGGTGGCGCTGAAGGCGATGCTGGCGACGCCCATGACGAGCAGCAACAGCGCGCCGACGCCGTACCAGGGGTTGGCGCCGAGCAGCGCGAGCAGCGCCGCGAACGTCGCCGCCGCGCCGAGGAGCAGGCGGCGGGTCGCGTGCTGGCGGCTGGCGACGATCAGCGCGGCCGCCAGGGAGCCGACCCCTAGGAACGAGCTGAGCACGCCGTAGCCCTCGGGGCCGGTCTCGTAGGCGTAGCGCGCGAGCAGCGGCAGAATGGTGATGAAGTTGAAGCCGAAGGCGCCGAAGGTCCAGACGACGATGAAGACGCCGCACAGCGCGGGCGTGCGCACGGCGTAGGCGATGCCTTCGCCCAGCTGCCGGAGCACGCGGCCGCGGGCGGGCGGCGGCACGGCGTGGAACTCGGCGGCGCGCATGAGGGCGAGCGCGACGATCACCGCCAGGTAGCTGGAGGCGTTCAGCCAGAAGCACGCGGCCGTGCCGATACTGGCGATCAGCACGCCGCCCAGCGCCGGGCCGAGGATGCGGGACAGGTTGAAGTTGCCCGAGTTGAGGGCCACGGCGTTCGCCAGGTCGTCGCGCCCGACCAGCTCCATGACGAGCGCCTGGCGGGTCGGGGCGTCGACGGCCTGAAAGAGCCCCTGGATGATGGCGAGGACGTAGAGGTGCCATAGCTGGATGGTGCCGCTGCTGACCAGCGCGGCCAGGACGACGGTATCCGTGCAGATGCCGATCTGGGTGAGCACGAGCACGCGGCGCTTGGGCAGGCGGTCGGCGAGCACGCCGCCGAAGAGCGCGAACAGGGAGATCGGCAGGAACTGGAGCATGGTGACGGTGCCCAGCGCCAGCGGCGATCCTGTGAGGTCGAGCACCAGCCAGGCCATCCCCGCGCGCTGCACCCAGTCGCCGGTGAGCGAGATGAACTGGCCGCCCCAGAAGAGGCGATAGTTGTAGTTGCGGAGCGCGCGGAAGGTCGCGCCGAGGCGAGTGCTGAGCGCCGAGTGCTGAGTGCCGGGTGGGGTGGCCGGCGCGGCGGCGGCGCCGAGCGCGGTGTAGCGGCCGTCCGGGGGCGAGTGCGCGGCGGCCGCCGCCGGCGCCGGCATGGCCGCGTTGGGACTGCCCGGGCCGGCGCCCGCCTCCGCAGGCAGGCTGGCTCCGTCGCGGCTGCTCCGGCTCGTGTCGTGCCTCCTCAACGGCCGGCGCCCGGCATCGCCTGGTGATAGTCCTTGCGCAGGACGTCGCGCAAGCGCGGCGCGGCCCGCTCGCGGAACCCGATGACGATGTCGAGCTGCTCCAGCGTCTGGCGCAGCGTGCGCTCGGCGCCCTCGACGGGATGCTCGGCGAAGAAGGCGGCGACCTCGTCGCGCGCCTCGGCGGTCGCCAGGTTCACCGTGGCGGCGACCAAGCGGCGGCGCATGAAGGGCGGCAGCCGCTCCTCGACGGCCGGCCACTGGACGCGGATGAAGTTCCAGGCCTGGTGCTTGCCGACCGGGTTGCCGAGCAGGCGCGCGAGCAGCGGCCCCACGTCCTGCGTCTTCACGGCTGGGGTGAGGCTCAGGTCGAGCGCTTGCTGGACGAGCACGGGGTCCTCGAAGGTGGCCAGCCCGAACAGGTGGCGCGTCTCGTCCTGGGGCGTGCGGGCCTCGCGCATGTGGGCGAGGTACTGGTCGAAGAGGGCGGGGCTGCCGTCCTGCGCGGCGACGGCGATGAACACGTCGACCAGGTTGGGGTCCACGCTATTGGCGTCGGCCCAGTAGCGCTCGACGCCCTGCCGGGCCTCGCCGACAACGGCGGGCAGCCGCGCCAGGCGGCCGAGGGCGCGGAGCGTGGCGGCGCGGCGCAGACGGCGCCCGTCGTCGTCGCCCGGCGCGGGCTGCCAGCCAAGCTCCTCGATCTGAGGCGCGAGCAGGTATTCCACCAGCGCCGACCAGGCGGGCCGGTCGTCGGGCTCGACGAGGTAGTAGTCGATGGAGGCGAGCGCGTCGACGATCGACTCGACGACCGCGTGGTGCGGCTCGTGGCGGAAGCCTTCCAGCAGGCTGAGGAAGCTGTCCACGCCGGCGTAGTCGGCGCGCGCGAGCGCCCACTGGTTGCCAATCAGGGCGACACGCTCGGCGGCGTCGAGGACCGTGCCCACGTCGTTCGTCAGGCCCGACAGCGTGGCGGGATCGTGCAGCACGCGGTAGAAGCCGCTGCCGCCCGCGTTGGCGTAGAGCCAGCGCGGCGGCCGCGGCGTTTCGAGCGCCAGCTCAGCGCGCGGCGTGGAGAGTAGCGCGCGCTGGACCAGCGGGCGCCGCCCGTCGGCGTAGCGCAGGACGATGGGCACCCGCCAGATCGCGCGCTGAGCGCTGAGTGCTGAGTGCTGGGCGCCGTTCCCCTCGGACGCAGCACTCAGCACTGTCGACTCAGCACTGAGGTTTGGGTTGGCGAAGAAGCGCTGCTGCTCGAGCAGGAGGTGGGGGCGGGTGCCGGCGGGGCGGGCGGTGGCGCGGACGAGCGGGAAGCCGGGCTGCTCGATCCAGTCGCGGGCGATGGCGCGCACGCGCGTGCCGGAAGCCTGCTCCAGGGCGGCGAAGAGGTCGTTCGCGGTGGCATTGCCCTCGCGGTGGTCGCGGATGTACTGGCGCACGCCGGCGCGGAAGACCTGCGGGCCGACGTACTGCTCCAGCATGAACAGGACGGCCGCGCCCTTCTCGTAGGTGATGGCGTCGAACATCTCGCTGGCCTGGGCGGCGCTCTTCACGGGGGCGTGGATCGGGCGGGTGGAGGCGAGCGCATCGGTGGCGAAGGGAGCGGCCTTCTCCTGCTGGAAGTCCACCCAGATGTCCCAGTCGGGGCGCCAGTCGCCGACGGTGCGGAACTCGATCCAGGTGGCGAACGCCTCGTTCAGCCAGAGGTCGTCCCACCACTGCATCGTGACGAGGTTGCCGAACCACTGGTGGGCGATCTCGTGGGCGACGACGAGGGCGATGCGCTTCTGGGCGGCCACGGAGGCGGTGGCGGGATCGCAGAGCAGGGCCGTTTCGCGGAAGAAGATGGCGCCCGAGTTCTCCATCGCGCCGGCCTCGAAGTCGGGCACGGCGAGGAGGTCCAGCTTGCCGTAAGGGTAGCGCACGCCGAAGTAGCGCTCCAGGCGGTTGAGGGACGCGACGGCGGCCTCCAGCGCCAGGCCACCCATGCCGGTCTTGCCCGGCACGGTCCAGACGCGGATGGGCGTGCCGCCGCGAGCGAGCGCCGTTGCGGTCGGCTCCAGCGCGCCGACCGCGAGCGCGACGAGGTAGGTGGACATGCGCGGCGTGGTGGCGAAGGTGACGGTCTTGGTGCCCGGCTCGGCGCCGGGGGCCTCGCGCAGCGGCGCGCCGTTCGAGATGGCGACGAGGTCCGCCGGGACGGTGGCCGACAGGTCGAAGCGGGCCTTGAAGGCCGGCTCGTCGAAGCAGGGGAAGGCGCGGCGGGCGTCGGTCGCCTCGAACTGCGTGAAAGCGTAGCGTCGGCCGCCCGCCTCGGCGCGGTAGAGGCCGCGCAGGCCGGTGCCGATCGTGCCGCGGAACTCCAGGCGCAGCGTGGCGCGGCCGGCGGGCAGCGGCTCGGCGAAGCGCAGCTCGGCCGTCTCGCGGCCCGGCTGGTAGGTGACGCTGGCGGGGAGCCGCCGTCGGCCGACGGCGGCCTCGGCGCGGGTAATGTCCAGGTCGAGCGCGTGGAGCTCCACGCGCCGCACGTCGCGGTCGAGGGTCAGGAGGATGCTCTCCTCGCCGGTAAAGGACCAGGTCTCCAGGTCGGGCGCCAGGTGGACGGCGTAACGCTCGGGGCGCACGTAGCGCGGCAGGCGAAACTCGGCATCGTTCATGGCGAGCCTCCGGGCGGACGACTGGCAACTGACAGCTAGGATAGGGCGCCGCCCCCCGCCCGGACAAGCGACCTCCGTCCTGGCCGCGGGCGCGGATGCCATGCACGGCTCAGCGCAGGTGGCCGAGGAACGAAGGCGGGCGCCGCTAGTACAGGGGGGCGCTCGACAACGGAAGCGTGGCGCCATTTCGGCTCCACGCGCATACCGGCGCGCCGAGCGGCGAGGAGTAGGCTGCGGGGCGATCAGCGGGCGGCGGCGGGGGTGCTGGGGGAGATCGTGCCAGGCGCGGGGATGGCGGGCGCGCCCCACGCGGGGCTGTTGCTCGGGGGCGCGCCGAGCGACGGCGCCCGCGGGCCGATCACCACGACGTTGCGCGTGCTCCGGATCCAGCCGCAGGCGCTGCGGGCCTGGATGTACAGGGTGTGCCGGCCCGGCAGCACCCCGGTGGGATCCCAGGCGAGCGCGAACCCGCTCGGCCGGAAGCGCGGCGTGCCAAGGAGGTCCGCCACGTCGGGGCGCTCCCAACCGTACAGCGCCGGCAGCGGCACGCCGCCCGCCCAGGGGTCGGCGTCGAGGGCCACCCGGACCTCGTCGATGCCGGTGCCGTTCGGGGCCGCGACGTCGGCTGCCCAGCCGCTGATCGTGATGGGCTGATCGGTGATGACCGCATCCGCTACCGGTCGCTCCACGGCACCTCGCACGTCGCACTCCTGCGCCGCCACGAGGGGAGCGCGGGCGAGGGTGGTGAGCGGGACCAGAAACGTGAGGCAGGCCAGCAGACGCAAACTGTCACTCCCTTGCTGTAATCCCCGCGGTCGGCATGGGTGCCAACCCTTGATAGAGATAGTCTGCAATTCGCGTCAGGGGGTGAGCGCAGGAGAGGGCCGCTACCTGTGACTCGGCTGCGACGGCCACCGCGCGGCCGCCGCCCGTGGCGCCCCGCGGCGGGCGGTGACCAAGGCTTGAGCGGTCGTCGGCCCCCAGCGAGGCAGGCTGGTCCCGCGCGCCCCGGCGGCCGCGCGGCCGCCCCAGGTTGTGGCCGCGACGCCAATCCCTCGCCTGGCGAGCGGCGGAGCGCGTATGGTGCTCCCGGAGCAGCGAGGCGGCGACTGGAGGCCGTCCGAGATGGGGGAGGACCGAGGCGGCGTGCTGATCGGGTTGCTGCGCTTCGTGCTGGCCGTGGCCGCGCTCAGCTACGCCCTGGGCATGGGGGCCTATTTCGCGGGGCTGGCGGCGGGGCTGGGGCGCAGCGGCAGCCTGGCGCTGCTGCGCGAGTTCACCCTGTACTTGTTCACGCCGCTGCCCCTGCTGCTGCTCGCGGCGCTCGTGCTGCGGGCGCGGGCGGCGCTCGTGCTGTCACTGTTGCCGCTCGCGGCGTTCGTCTGGGCATATGGGCCGCAGCTCGTCCCGCAGTCTCCGCCCGCCGTCGCGGGGCCGCACTTGCGCGTGCTGACGTTCAACACGGGCGGGAACGTCGGCGGGGGGCAGCAGGCGCCGCTGCTGCGAACGATCCAGGCGGTAGACGCGGACCTGGTAGCGCTCCAGGAGGTACCCCCGGCCACGGAGGACGCGCTGCCGGACGCGCTGGCCGCGACGTACCCGTACCACGTCGGCACGACCGACACGCTGGTGCTCAGCCGCTGGCCGCTGGAGGCGGAGGGGGAGTTCCGCTTGCAGGACGCGGGCTACCTAGCCCATCAGGTCGCGGTCAGCGTGGGCGACCGGACGCTGCTGCACACGAACGTCCACGTGACGCGGCCGAGCTATCGCGTCCGCTGGCGGCGCGGGCTCGTGCCGCTGGTGCGCGGCTTCAGCCCCGGCTGGCGCGACGCGCAGGTGGAGGACCTGGTGGCGCGGCTACAGGCGACTGACGGGCCGCGGCTGCTGACGGGCGATTTCAACGAGACGGAGTGGAGCTATCCTTACGAGCGGCTGCACAGCGTGTTGGGCGACAGCTTCCGCGAGGCGGGCGCCGGTTTCGGGCACACCTACCCAAGCCACCTGCGCTGGGGCGGTTGGACGCTGTCGGTGCCGCTGGTGCGGATCGACTACGTGTTCCACTCGCCGGAGCTGGTCGCCTTGCACGCGGCCGTCGGGCCGGACGGCGGGTCGGACCACCTGCCGGTCGTCGCGGACCTGGCGTTCCGGTAGAGGGAGGCGGAGACCCCCTCACCCCGGCCCTCTCCCGGGGGGAGAGGGAGTAAGACGGGCATCCACCCCGGCCCTCTCCCAAGGGGAGAGGGGGAGGGATTACTGGGCGAGGGTGCGGATGTAGCCGCTCTCGTCTAGCTCACGGACGAAGCGGTCGTCGAAGAAGTCGCGCGGGTTGGCGTCGCGCGCGCGGGGGACCTCGACGGCTAGCTCGTCGAGCACGCCCTGGATCGAGCGCTCGTCGGGATAGGGCACGCGCTCCAGGTACTTCAGCGCGTAGACCTCGTAGGTCTCGTCCAGCACGTCCGGCTCATCGGTCTGAAGGTATTTCCGGTAGAGGGTGAGGGCGAAGGGCTTGTCGTTGACCAGGCGGTAAATGCCCGCGATCTGGCCGCGGAGGTAGCGGCGCACCACGTCGGGCTGCTGGCTGGCGTAGCTGCGGCGGGCGCTGACGCCCGTCGAGGCGTAGGGGAAGCCGAGGGTGCCGATGTCGAGCAGCTCGGGGAAGCCGAGCTTGCGGGCCTGCGAAACCCCGGGGTAGGAGAGGATGCCGGCCTGCACGCGGCCCGCCTCCATCGACCCGAGGATGTTGGACATCGCGCCCGCCTGCACGATCGCCACGTCGCGGTCGGGCTCGAGGCCGAAGTGGCGGAGCGCCAGGCGGGCGCCCGTGTCGATCGTGGTGCCGAGGCGCGAGATGCCGACGGCCTTGCCGCGCAGGTCGTCGGGCTGGGTGATCTCGGGGCGGGCGACGAGGCTCTGGACGAGCGTGCGGACCATCGTGGCGAGGACGAGCGTGTCGCCGCCGCCGAGGGCCGCGGAGACGGTGGTAGCGCCGGCGATCTGGAGGAAATCGACCTCGCCGGCCATCAGCGCCTGCACACCCTCGTTGCCGCTGGGGAAGGAGAAGATCTCGACATCGAGGCCCTCGCGGGCGAAGTAGCCGCCCTCGGCGCCGGCCCAGAGGGGGGCCATCGTGCCGGAGATCGAGGTGAAGCCGGCGCGGAGCTTGAGCGGCGTGGGCGTGAGGCTGGCGGCCGCGCTGGCTTGCCGCGCGGCGGGGGGCGCCCCCGGGGCGGCGGGCGCGGCCGGCGCGGGCGCACAGCTCGCGAGCAGTCCGGTGGCCAGCAGGCCGGCCAGCGCGGCCCAGGCGCCCACGCGAGGCGGCGCGGGACGACGGGCCGCGGGATGCCGGCTGAGGTGGGCGGCACGCTGCACGGGGCCTCCTTTGTGGGATCGGATACTATGGAGTCGGTGCGCGGTGATTGTAGCAGGCGGAAGGGGCGCCGGCGGGACGGCGCGCTCCGCGAGCTTGCGCGCCGGCCGCCGCGCTTGCCTTGCCCAAGCCTCCGGCGCGCGTTTACAATGCGCTGGTAGTTCTGTCTTGGTGGGTTGTCCCTCGCCCCGTGCTCCGCGGGGCACGCCGATCCTCGTGCGGCGGCTGGCGGCCGGTCGCTGGTCACTGGTGGCGGACGAATGCGGCGAGTAACCACCGCGCTCTTCGTGCTGTTCGTGCTGGCGTTCGTCCTGGGCACCGGCTACACGCTGGGGCTGGCGGCCGGGCGGGGCCAGGGCACGAACGGCCCAGGCGTTGGGCTGGCCAGCCTGGTGCCGTGGGGCGCGTCCCCGGCCGCGGCGGCGAGCGGCACGCGGTCCGGCACCCCCCCCTCGGTGTCCCCCGAGCTTCAGGAGCAGTTCCAGACGTTCTGGGAGACGTGGTCGCTGCTGGACCACGAGTACTACGATCGCGGCGCGCTGGACAGCAAGAAACTGACGCGCGGCGCGATCAAGGGCATGCTGGAGGCGCTCGGCGATCCGCACACGGTGTACCTCGACCCGGACATGAGCGAGGTCAGCGACGCGGAGCTGCGGGGCGGCTTCGAGGGGATCGGCGTCCACGTGGACCTGGTAGACGGGAAGCTGCGGGTGGTGTCGCCGATCGAGGGCTCGCCGAGCGAGAAGGCGGGCATCCGCGCGGGCGACTACATCGTGCAGGCGGACGGCCAGGACTTGACCGGGCTGTCGCTGCTCCAGGCGGTGAACCTCATCCGTGGCCCGCGCGGCACGCCGGTGCGCCTGATGGTGCAGCGCGACGGCTGGCCGGCGCCGCGGCCGTTCGACGTGACGCGCTCGGACATCAAGCTGGAGTCGGTGCGGACGCGGCTGCTCGACGGCGACGTGGCCTACGTCCGGATCAGCACGTTCGCGAGCACGACGGCGCGGGACTTGCGCGAGCCGCTCGACCGGCTGCTGGCGGCGCGGCCGCAGGGGCTGGTGCTGGACTTGCGCGCGAACCCGGGCGGCTACTTGCAGGCGGCCCTCGAGGTGGCGAGCGAGTTCGTGCCAGACGGCGTGCTGCTGACGGAGGAGTACGCGGACGGGCGCCGCGAGGTGTTCCGCGCGAAGGAGGGCGGGCGGGCGACGCAGATCCCCGTCGCAGTGCTGGTGGACCACGGGAGCGCGAGCGCGGCGGAGATCGTGGCGGGCGCCCTGCACGATCACGGGCGCGGCGTGCTGGTGGGCGAGCGGACGTTCGGCAAGGGAACCGTGCAGCACGTTCACACGCTAGCCGATCACTCCACGGTGCGGATCACGATTGCCCGCTGGCTGACGCCAAACGAGCAGCCGCTGGACGGCGTGGGCCTGGCGCCGGACATCGTCGTGGCCGCGGGGAGCGGCAGCACGGACCCCGTGCTCGACCGCGCGGTGCAGTACCTGCGCGGGCAAGACTAGCGCGCGCGGGAAGCGCGGCGCGCGGCGGGGCCGGCCGTCTGCCGGGATTGCTCGCCATCGAGTATAATTCCAAGTGTCCGACAAGCAATTCGCCAACAACCGAAAGGCGTTCCACGACTACCACATCCTCGAGACGGTCGAGGCCGGGCTGGTGCTGAGCGGCACCGAGGTGAAGTCGGTGCGCGAGGGCCGGATCAGCGTGCGCGAGGCGTACGTCCGGATCGAGCGCGGCGAGGCGTGGCTGGTGGGAGCGCACATCGCGCACTACGCGCAGGGCAACCGGTACAACCACGAGCCCGTGCGGCCGCGCAAGCTGCTGCTGCACCGCGACCAGATCGCCCATCTGGCCGGGAAGGTGCAGGAGGGCGGCATGACCCTCGTGCCGCTGCGCGTGTACGACCGGCACGGCTACGTGAAGATCGAGGTGGGGCTGGCCCGGGGCAAGAAGCTGTGGGACAAGCGGCAGTCGCTCGCGAAGCGGGAGGCGGCGCGCGAAATCGACCGGGCGGTGAAGGAGCTGACGCGGGCGTAGGCCCTCATCCCAGCCCTCTCCCAGGGGCAGCGGGAGCAAAATGCCCTCTTCCTCTGGGAGAGGGCTGCGGTGAGGGAACATTGAGGGGACGCAGGGTTTCGACAGGGGAGAACGTCGCGAAATTGCAAGCCGAGGATGCCATCTCCCTCGCTAATCCGGTGGCACGCCAGTAACTGGCACTCCTGAACTAGCTCTCGCGGCTTAACACCCGCGAGCGTCTGCCCGGCCTCCTCTGATGGGCCGGTAACAGGCGCCACTTAAGTCAGAGTGCGGCGCGCCGGACCGCCGGCTAGGGCGCGCCAAAGACTTAGCGGGCTGGCTCACGCGCAACCCGTCGATAGGTGGCGCGGGGGCGAGACCAAAGTGTCGACTAAGCTTGTAGTACATTTCCGACCGACTCGCTCTGGACGAGGGGTTCGACTCCCCTCCGTCTCCACCAGGCTGCAGGGCCGGGCGTATTGGCGCCCGGCCCTGTTGTTGTGTGTACAATCCACCACGCGGCCGCGCCCGGAGCGCGGGGCCGCAGAGCGAGCTGCGTCTTGAGTAACCTCGGCGATACGATGCGCGGCGACCTGGCCGCGGCTCCGCCTACCGTTCCCGTTGTCTCCACGATTGAGCAGCCGGCGGCCCGACCGGCGACGCTGCGCGAGGTGGCCCGCCGCGTGGGCCCCGGGACGCCCGGCGAGGCGATCGGCCTGGCGGCGGCCCTGCTCGTGGCCGTGATCGGCCAGCAACTGCTCGGGCAGCGACCGCTGGTCGTGCCGGTGCTGGGCGCCTGCGCGGCGGCGTTGCTCACCCTGCGCCTGCTCACCCAACCCCGGCGCCCGCCGCCGCTGCGCCGCCCGCCGGTCGCGCCGCTGAGCGGGGATCAGGCACCCGCCGTCGAAGCGCGGACCGCGCAGGAAGCGCCCGAGTTAGCCGATTCGCTAGCGCCAGAGCGGGTTGGCGGCGCGGCGGGCGATCCCGCGCCGCCAACCGCGGCTATCCTGAGTGACGGCCCGACCCTGTCGGATGCAGGAGGGGCGGCCGCGGCCGCGGACCCGGCGGCTACGCGCCTTGTGGCCGCGGCGCGCGTGCCGCGCGCCGCGGCAAAGGCGGCATCCGTCCCCGACGTGTGGTGGCTACTGGGCGCCACCCCACGCGAACGGTGGCTGCGGGCGGCGCTGCTATTGGGCGTGCTGGTATGGGTGCAGATGCGCGGCCGGGCGACGAGCGCGGACTACGGGCCGGTCGTCGCCACCTGGCTGGCGGCCATCGCCGCCGCGGCCGTGGCCGCCGCGCCCTGGCCGCTGCCCGCACCGCGGCGGTGGGCGGCCGGGCTGCGGGCGCTGCCGCGCACCGACTGGCTGCTGCTCGGCGGCGTGACGCTGGGGGCGCTGCTGCTGCGCGCCGTCTGGATCAACCACGTCCCCTACGTCTTCGGCGGCGACGAGGGCTCGCAGGCGCTGGCCGCGCTGGACGTGGTGCGGGGCGGGCTGCGCAATCCGTTCGGCACCGGCTGGTTCGCGCTGCCGACGCTGTATTTCTTCTTGCAGGCCGCGGCGATGGCGGTCGGCGGCGAGACGGTGGGCGGCGTGCGGCTGCTGAGCGCGGTCGTCGGGGCGCTGGCCGTACTGGTCACCTACCTGCTGGCGCGGCGGCTGTTCGACCGGACGGTGGCGCTCACGGCGGCCGTGCTGCTGGCGGTGTTCCACTACGCCGTGCTGTACAGCCGCCTGGCGACCGTGCCGATCGCCGACTCACTGCTGATCGTCGCCGCGCTGTACTTCCTCGACCGCGCGCTGGTGGAACGGCGGCCGCTGGACGCGCTGGCCGCGGGCCTGGCGATCGGACTCGGCGAGTACGCCTCGGCCGTCGCCGCGCGGGTGCTGCCGCTCGTGGGCGTCGCCTATCTGTTGTACGCGGCGCTGTGGGACGCCGAGCGCCTGGCGCCGTGCCTGCCGCGCCGCGCGGACTGGCGCCATCTGGCGCCGACGGCTGGCTGGGCCGTGCTAGGCGCGCTGCTGGTGTACCTGCCGCTGCTGGCGCACTACGCCGACTTCCCGACAGAGTACACGGCGCGCGTCGAGCAGGTGAGCATCTTCCGCAGCGGCTGGCTGGCGCACGAGCAGCAGACGACGGGCCAGGGCGCCGTGGCCCTGGTGGCGCAGCACGTCGCGCACGCCGTGCTGCTGCCGATCACAGCGGTGCCGAGCGGCTGGTACATGGGCATCACGCCGACGGTCGCCGTGCCGCTGGCGCTCCTGCCGGCGATCGGCCTGATGGTGGTCACGCTGGGCGCGTGGCGGCGGCGGTATTTCGGGCTGGCGGCGGCCTACTGGAGCATCGCGCTCGTGCTCGGGCTGAGCGACGATCCGGGCCAGCCCCAGCGGTTCGTGATCGTCACGTCGGTGATGGCGGTGATTACGGCGCTCGGCCTGTGCGGCCCGCTGCGGCTGGCGGCCTGGCTGGGCGACCTGCCGCCCGCCGTGACGAACACGGCGCTCGCCGCGGTGCTGCTCGGGCTTGGCGTGTGGAACTTCCAGACGGTGTTCCACAACCCCGATCCGATCGCCTACTACGGCACCGAAAACGGGCTGGTGGCCACGGAGCTAGCATACTACCTGCGCGGCCTGGGGCCGGGCACGACGGTGTACCTGTTCGGGGCGCCCCGCATCTACTACCGCAGCTTCGCGACCGTGCCGTTCATCGCGCCGGGCGCGAACGGCATCGACGTGGAGCAATCCCTGCCTGCGGGCGCCCCGCCGCTGGCCCTCAACGGCCCCACGGTGTTCGCCTTCCTGCCCGAGCGCACGGGCGAGCTACAGCAGGTCCGCGCATGGTACCCCGACGGCGCCTTGCAGCAGATCCGCTCCCCACAGGACGCGCCGGTCCTCACGCTGTACCAGGTGAATGGCTCGTAGCGCGGCCCCATGCTCTCTCCGCGGGCGTGGCGCACCTATAATGGCGGCAGGAGGGCACGACGATGGTAGCGCACGGCGTCCGCTTCAAGGCCGAGGACATCTGGGACGCGCCGGAGGACGGCAACGTCTACGAGGTTATCGACGGGGAGCTGTACGTGACAACGGCACCCGCCTGGCGCCATCAGCGCGCGCTCAATCGGCTCAATGCGCCAATCGCCCACTCCGTCTTCACGCGCGGGCTGGGCGAGGTGGTGACGGCGCCTACCGGCGTTGTGCTAGAGGGCGGCTCGGGCGTCGAGCCGGACCTGCTGTTCCTCTCGCGCGAGCGGCTGCACCTGATTAGCGAGCGGGGCGTCGAGGGCCCGCCCGACCTGGTGGTCGAGGTGCTCTCCCCGAGCACCGAGGCGCGCGACCGCGGCATCAAGATGCGCCGCTACGCGGCGTCTGGCGTCCCGCACTACTGGCTGGTGGACCTGGACGCGCCCGCGCTCGAAGCGTACCGGCTGGGCGCGGAGGGTTACGAGCTGGTCGGTCGCCACGGCCCGGGCAGCCTCTTCCGCCCGGCGCTGTTCCCCGGCCTGGAGATTCCCCTCGACGACCTCTGGTCCTGATCAGCGGCGGCCGAACTCACGTTCGAGCTGGCCGTGGGTGAGGAGCACGGCGGTGGGGCGGCCGTGCGCGCAGGTGCGGCCTAGCTCGGCCTCGTCGAGCTGTTCGAGCAGCGCGCGCATCTCCTCGTGCGAGAGGAGCTGGCCGGCCTTCACGGCGGTCTTGCAGGCCAGCAGCAGGGACAGGCGCTCGCGCCAGTCGGCGGCGTCGGGGTCGTCGGCGGCGTGGGCCGCGCCGCGCTCGGTGGCCTCGGCGGCGAGCGCCTCGAACGTCTCCTGCAGCACGCGGGCGATGGTCGTCGGCTTGAGGGCGGCCGGGATGGCGCGCAGCAGCAGCGTGCGCGGGCCGAAGTCCTCGACGACGAAGCCCAGCTCGCCCAGGTCGGCGCCGCGGTCGCGCAGCGCCTCGGCCTGGGCGGGGCTCAGCTCCACGCTCTGCGGCTCCAACAGGTACTGGATGCGGTCGCGGCGGGCGGCGTTTCGGCGCAGCTGCTCCAGTAGCACCCGCTCGTGGGCCGCGTGCTGGTCCACCAGGTAGAGGCCGGCGTCGCCCTCCGCCGTGATGTAGGTCATCGCGACCTGCCCCAGCACCCGCAGCTGCGCCAGGCGCGGCGAGGTGCTGAGTGCTGCGTGCGGAGTGCTGAGTGAGTCAGTCGCGGCGAGGTCGGCGGCGTCCCAGAGGCCGCGGGGCTGAGCGTCGTCGGGCGCGGCGGGGACGGCGAGGGGGCCGTGGGCGGCAGGGGCCAGCGGCGGGGCGGGGGCGGCGCGACCGGCGCCGGCGAGCAGCGGCACGCCGGCGGCCTCGGCGACGACGGCGCGCACGGCCCGCTGGAGCGCGGCGAACACCGCGCGCTCGCGCAGGAAGCGCACCTCTTGCTTGGTGGGATGGACGTTCACGTCCACCTCGTCGGGCGGCACGTCGATCCAGAGGAGCGCCAGCGGGTGGCGCCCGACCGGCAGTAGCGTGTGGTACGCCTCCTCGACGGCGTAGAGCAGCGTGCGGCTGTAGACCACACGGCCGTTCACGAACAGCGTCAGCCCGCCGCGCGTGCCGCGGTGCAGGGCCGGCGGGCTGACGTAGCCGCGGACGAGTGCTGGGGGCTGAGCGCCGAGTGCTGAGTGCTGAGTGCTGAGCGCATCGTTGACTCCTCCGGTCTGGGGAGGCTCCGGTAGCGCGAGCATGGCGCGGGCGGCGGCGGGGCCGTAGACGGCGGCGAGGGCCTCGCGGGCGTCGCCGCGGCCGGGAGTGCTGAGGACGGGGCGGCCATCCACGCGCAGGTCGAAGCGCACGTCGGGCCGGCCGAGGGCGAGCTGGGTGACGACGTGGGCGACGTGGCCGGCCTCGGTGCTGCGCGCCTTCAGGAACTTGCGGCGGGCGGGCAGCTGGCCGAAGAGGCGCTCCACCGTGATCGTGGTGCCGGGCGCGCGCGCCGCGGCGCGCTGCTCGACGACCGCGCCGTAGGCCAGGCGCAGCAGCGTGGCGGCGGGCGCGTCGGCCGGGCGGGTGAGGAAGCTCACCTCGGCGACGGCGGCGATGCTGGGCAGCGCCTCGCCGCGGAAGCCGAGGGTGGTCAGGCGGTCGAGGTCGGCGAGGTCGGCGAGCTTGCTGGTGGCGTGCCGCGCGAAGGCGAGGGGCACCTCGGCGGCGGGCACGCCCGCGCCGTCGTCGGCCACGCGCAGCAGCTCGACGCCGCCGCCCGCGACCTCCACGCTGACGCTGCGCGCGCCGGCGTCGAGAGCGTTCTCCAGCAGCTCCTTGGCGACGGAGGCGGGGCGCTCGACCACCTCGCCGGCGGCGATGCGGGCGGCGACGGTCAGCGGCAGGACGCGGATCGGCATGGCGGGCGCTCCCGGTCGCGGCGCGTGACGCGCTCGGAGGCTGCCCACCGCCGCGCGGCCATTGTAGCACGGCTGTTCGGGCCGAGGCGCAGGCTGTGGCGCGGCTGCAACCCCGCCTAGTCGTGCCGGCGAACTCGCCGAATCAGGCGGCGGGCGGGGCGCTGCCGCGCATGGCGACGGCGCGCTCGGCGGCCTCGCCATCGGCGGCGGCCGGGGCGGGCGGGGCCATCGCCTCGACGGGCGGGCCGCCGCGCTCGTAGCGCTTGAGCGGCAGCTCGGGCACGAACAGCGCCGCCACCGTGCCGAGCGTCAGCAGCACCGCGCCGGCCAGGAACACCTCGTGCAGCGCCGTCGCCAGGCCGAGGCGCGTGGCGTCGAGGACCGCGGCGAAGGCATCGGCGCCGCCGGGGCCCAGCGCGGCCATGCCCCGCCGAATCTGCGCCAGCGCCTCGGGGTTCACCAGCGCCTGCGGGTTGTCGAAGCGCGCCAGCCACTCGGGCGGCACGGTCGCGGCCACGTCGGGCGCCAGCGCGTCGTGGAAGGCGGGCGTGAAGCGCGTCACGAGCACGCTGCCGAAGACGGCCACGCCGAGGGTGGCGCCGATCTGACGGCAGAACTGCGTGAGCGACGTGACCACGCCGATCTGGCGCAGGCCGATCGCGTTCTGGGCGGCGACCACGAACACCGGGAAGGTACAGCCGATGCCGAGGCCGACGATTAGCATGTTGCGCAGGATCGTGGCGTAGTCGGCGTCGGCCGGCATGACGGCGAGCAGGAACAGGCCGACGGTGCCCACGGCCAGGCCGCCGACGCCCATCGCCTTGTAGCGCCCGGTGCGGCTGACGATCTGGCCGGCGCCGATGCTCGCGCCGAACATCGCCACCATCATCGGCGCCAGCACGCTGCCGCTGGTGGTGGCGCTGGTGCCCATGACGGCCTGGATGAACAGCGGCAGGTAGACGATAACGCCGAACATGCCCACCGACATCAGGCTAGACGCAACGATCGACATCGTGACGACGCGGTTCTTGAACAGGTCGAGCGGGATGATCGGCTCGGCCGCGCGTGACTCGATCACGAGCAGGCTGCCGAGCATGAGCGCGGCCAGCGCCAGCAGCCCGAGCACCTGCGGCGAGGCCCACGGGTAGTCGTGGCCGCCCCAGGTGAGCGCGAGCAGCAGCGGCACGACGCCCAGCACGAGCGTGGTGGCGCCCCAGTAGTCGACGCCGCCCCGCGCGTGGCCCGTGCGCACGTCGGTGAAGGCGAGCCACAGCACCGCGAAGGCGATCAGCCCGACGGGCACGTTCACGTAGAACACCCAGCGCCAGGTGAGGTTGTCGGTCAGGTAGCCGCCGAGCAGCGGCCCGGCGACGCTGGCGAAGCCGAACACGGCGCTGAAAATGCCCTGCACCTTGCCGCGCTCGGCCGGCGGGAAGAGGATGGAGATCACGGTGAAGATCGTCCCCATCAGCACGCCGGCGCCCAGGCCCTGGAGGCCGCGGAAGAGGCTAAGCTGCACCATGTCCTGGCTCAGCCCGCAGAGCATGGAGGCGCCGAGGAAGAAGGCCACGCCGCCCACCAGGAAGACCTTGCGGCCGTACATGTCCGATAGCTTGCCGACGATCGGCACGACGGCGGTGCTGGCGAGCATGTAGGCGGTGGTAACCCAGGCGTAGTGGTCGAAGCCGTTCAGCTCGGCGATGATGCGCGGCATGGCGGTGCCGACGATGGTCTGGTCGAGCGCGGCCAGCAACATCGCCAGCACGAGGCCGGCCATCGTGAGCCAGAGGCGCCGGCGCGGCAGCGCCGGGAAAGTCGTCGAATGCATGCGCTCCAGGGCTCCTTTCGGGCTGCGGGACTGGGCAACAGGCGGGCGCGGCACGCGGCGCCCGTGGACCGGCGGGGTCGGGTCCGAGCACGACCCGGCACGCAGCGTCCTCATACCGGCCCCGCGGCGGCCGGCAGGGCGCTGCCAGCGGCGCCCCCACAGCGGCCGGGCGGGTCTACGCGCGGCGGGTCAGACGGCGGCCGCGGGCAGCGGCTCGGCCGTGCGCTCGGCGGCGGCGGCCAGCGCCTCCAGCGCCGCGGCCACCTGAGCGCGGCTGAGCGGCGCCGTATCGAGGGCGGCGACGACCGCGGCGAAGCGCTCGCGGCGGGCCACGACGAGCTGCTCGACGGCGGCGCGGCCGCGCGGCGTGGGCACGAGCCAGGTGACGCGGCGGTCGTGCGGGTCCTCCTCCCGGCGGACGTAGCCCTCGCCGACGAGCCGGTCCACGAGCTGCGAGACGGCCGACGGACCGATGCTCATGGCCTGTGCGACCTCGCGCCCGCTGGCGCGGCCCCGGGCGTGGAGCAGCGCCAGCGCCTTGAGCTGCGCCATCGTCAGCTCGGTCTCCACCCACGACTCGGTGAGCAGCGGGCACAGCGCCCGCATGAGCCGCGCGAACGCGGCCCCGACCGGCTCGGGCTCGCTCGGCGTCACGGCGCCTCCAGTCTGGTAGCGGCCACGCCCATCACTTAAACGACCTGCACAGTTTAGCGAACGTGAACGATCCGTCACAAGCGCGCGAACGTCACAATCGCATGGAACCGAGGAGGAGCCCACAAGGCGATGGGGCACGAGTCCCCGCCCGGCGACTGGGCGGCGGGCGGGGGGCTGGGAGAAGGGTACTCGGGCCGGGAGGACGGCGGGACGTTCGGGCAGGGCGGGGCGGGCGGTTCGTCCTATCGAAGCGCGGGCGGCCGGCCGTACACTGGCTGCGTGAGACGGGCTAGCGGCTCGCAGGGAGGGCGCCGATGATTAGAGTGTCACGGCTGGACGGCACGGAGTTCGTGGTGAACGCCGAGCTGATCCAGCTGATCGAAACGACGCCGGACACGGTGCTCTCGCTGACTGATGGCGCGAAGTTCATCGTCCGCGAGCCGCTCGACGAGGTCGTCGCCCGCGTGATCGCCTACCGGCGGCGCGCGTACGCGGCGCTCCCCGTCCACGGGATGCCCGACCCGCCGGCGTAAGGGTAGGGAGCGGAGCAGCCATGGACAAGGCAACCGCGCCGGGGCTGGCGCTGGCCATCGTCGCCCTCTTGCTGTCGGTCATTCTGGAGGGCGGCTCGCCCGCGGCGCTGGTGAACGTGCCGGCGGCGGTGCTCGTGTTCGGCGGCACGATCGGCGTCTCGATGATGTCGTTTCCGTTCGACGCCGTCATGGGCATGCCGAAGTTCTTGCCCCAGGCGTTCTTCGACAAGGTGCCGAACCCGGCGGATACGGTCGAGGTGTTCGTGAAGCTGGCCGACAAGGCGCGGCGAGAGGGCTTGCTGGCGCTGGAGCAGGAGACCGATGGGCTGGACCCCTTCATCAAGAAGGGGGTGATGATGGTCGTCGATGGCGCCGACCCGTCGCTGGTGCGCGAGGTGCTGGAGGCGGAGATCGCGGCGACTGAGCAGCGCCACAAGCGGGGCAGCGGCTTGCTGGAGGCGATGGGGGGGTTCGCGCCGACGATGGGCATCATCGGCACGGTGATGGGCCTGGTGAACGTGCTCGGCCACCTGGACAACCCGGACGAGCTGGGCCACTCGATCGCCACGGCGTTCATCGCCACGCTGTACGGGGTGGCGTCGGCGAACGTGCTGTGGCTGCCGCTGGGCAACAAGCTGAAGAACAAGAGCGCCGAGGAGACCTGGGTCCGCGAGCTGGCGGTGGAGGGGATCCTCAGCGTGCAGGCGGGCGACAACCCGCGGGTGGTGCGGCAGAAGCTGGAGGCGCAGCTGGCGCCGAGCCAGCGCGGCGCGGCGGCGAAGGCCAGCGGCGCCGGCGAGCGGGCGGGCGAGCGCGCGGCCGCGCCGGCGGGAGGCTAGCGCACCGTGGCCGGGCGGCGGAAGAAGCCCCACGAGGGCGGCCACGAGAACGCCGAGCGCTGGCTGCTGACGTACGCGGACCTGATCACGCTGCTGATGGTGTTCTTCGTGGTGATGTACTCGCTGGGCCGCGCCGACGTGGCGAAGTTCGCGCGCTTGCAGGCCGCACTCCAGCGGGCGTTCAACGTCGAGGTGCTGAAGGGCAGCGTGCCGACCAGCCTGAAGGGCGAGGACGGCGCGGGCGACCCCAGCTCGATCCTGGACGGCGGCTCGTCGCTACCGCAGGAGGCGGCGGATAGCCAGCTCATCGGCACGGTGGAGGACCTGCGCCGGGCGCTGAACCAGCTGCCCCGCCCGTGCAGGCGCGGGCGCAAGTGGACGTCGGCACGACCGCCGACGGCGTGGTGATCAGCCTGGCGGGGAACGTGCTGTTCGACTCGGGAAAGGCCGACCTGCGGCCGGAGGG